>Ga0116191_1001313_pt1 | contig 20340 bp, 10 predicted proteins | sample AD_UKC111_MetaG_FD_89897 | JGI IMG/M metagenome (GOLD analysis project Ga0116191, IMG submission 89897) | Active sludge microbial communities of municipal wastewater-treating anaerobic digesters from Hong Kong - AD_UKC111_MetaG | ecosystem: Engineered > Bioreactor > Anaerobic > Digestate... | reverse complement strand
CATCATCAGCGCAATTGAGCTTGGGGCAAGTCGTCCGCGTCAGCTCCTCCTTCAACGTCAGAGCGAACGCCGTTTACACCGCGACGTGCTATGGTCAGGCGACAAATGGAGCCGTCGGGATTGTTCGCGGCGGCCCTACAACCGGCCTAATTGGTGCCGGCACCAGCGGCACGTGGTATGACATTGAATGGGGGCCCGATTCGTCCTATACACACCCGACGTCGCCTAGTTGTCCCGGAACGACAAATCGGGGCTGGTCGGCATACAGCACCGCGCCTGCTGACTTCACGGTGCTCAGCGACACCACGTTGGCAGGCACGGTAAGTTACATCAATTCAACAGGCAGAAACGTGAGGACTTCGGCGACGACTAGTTCGACTGCGTCTTGCACTATTTCCAACGGCGGGCGCGGAACAGTAATCGGATCACCGAGCACGCTCGTGGATACTGGTGCGACACCTGGCGTCTATCGGTGGTACCAAGTTCAGTGGCAAGCCGCCTTTCCCGCAAACGGCTCATGTCAGGGCATAACGGGATATGTTGCGCTGCCGCCCGGTCAGGTTGCCAGTTATCTTCAGACGGCTGCGGCGACGCACACACTCTCCTTTTTTCGAAACGTCGACGGCGCGCGAAGTCAGAACAACGCAGCCGTAACGGTCAATCCAACCGACATCAACTTTCAGTCCTCGTTCACGCAGAACTCAGTCGGTGGGGACAGTACGACTTTTGCGACTTACAACACTGGCACGTCGGTCACCATCACCGCAGCCAGTTCAGTGGGCGGGAAAAATTTTCAGCGCTGGTCTGATTGCGGCGCGACCACGTATACGACAAGCACAAGTTACTCCCCAGTCGTGATGGATCAGGAACGCGGCTACTGTGCTGAATACGTCACACCCGTGACCATCCAAAGCTTGGAGGTTTATTCAACGGTTGATGGGGGAGTCTCATCTGGTGCACCAGTGACCTTGTCGCCAACCCCCATTTCTGGCGGTAGCTCAACGACACCGATATCGGCGGCAAACTACGCGGTGTCGACGACTGTCGTCAATGTGACCGCAAACGCGTGGAGCCCGCGCCGCTTTACGGGTTGGAACACCGGCACCGGACCGACCTGCTCCCTTGCGAACGGAAACGCCAACACGACCTGCGGTGTGACAATGTCAACAAGCCGCCTCGTCACGGCAACCTACGCCACTAGCAGCGAACTCAGTTTGTTCGCACGCGTCGACGGTGTTGGAACTGCAATTTCAGGCTTTTCCCGCACCGCACCGCCCCCGGTAAACGCGCCAGCCCCGACCACTACAACGCCGACGGCGACCATTGCAACGACGGCCCCCGCGACCAATGCGATCATCGAAACGTACGACGTAGGTCAGTACGTAAAACTTACCGCAGCGGCAACCTACGGTAGCAGTACGTTTACGAGCTGGAGCGGACCGGCGTGCCTGGAAGGGAGCAACTCAACTCTCAATTGCACGATTCGAATGGCGGCTGGCGGAAATGGTCTCATAGCTCTCTACACGTCGCCTGCAACCTCCGCTTTGAACTTTACGATTACTGGTGGCAGTGCTTCGCTGAGCAACGCTACGCTTTACACGGACGCAGGATGCACGGTCGCAAGCGCACGATCACCCATCACTGGCGCCACTGGCTCGTTTACTGCGCTGTCTCCGGGCACGTACTGCGTTGAGGCCCGAACGGTGAATCCGAGTTTTTTGCCGTCCTCGATTGTGGAGTATTGGGGCAAGAATTCGATAACGCTGACAACCGGAGCGACGGGCAACATCACCATCGAACGCACTGAACCAACGGCCACCGCAGTGCAATTCATCAACGCCGCCAACCAGATCATCGGTGGCGGCACGACGCCTGTCAACGCGCCGCTAACCGTGCGGGTTCCGGTGAGCAACCCGTTGTCGTCCACGCAACGTGGCGTGCAGGCACAGGTCGATTTTCGCTTGTCTACGTCGTCAACGATACAAAAAACGTGCACCACACCGACGGGAAATGTGTCGCCTGGGACCACCGTCAATTTGGAGTGTTCGTTTACGCCAGATTCAGCAGGTACTTGGCAGCGGCAAGTAAAACTGTTAAGTGACGTTACAGGTGGTAATCCCACTACAACCACAGATTCAAAACCATTTTCGACTACCGACGTGCTGAACGTCTCGGCTGCTGCAGCCGTCTCGCTGGCTATTGTTGAAACAACGGTAGCAGGTGTAGTCGTCGCAGACGTGAGCCCATCCGTGCCGCGCGGTCGGCTAGTCGAAATTAAGGTGCGAGCAACCAGTGATGGCGTACCTGTTGTTGGTGCGAATGTGACTGTTAGCAACGCCAACGGATTAGGTAAAACATATTCGCCCTCAACTGGCAATGAAACTACGAGCACAGATGGCAATGGTGACCTGCTTTATCGTTTTTATGCAAGGGGATCTACAAATCTTGCCCAGACGATAACGTTCAGTGCGACGCTTAGTTCGCAAGCTGCCACTGTAAGCAAAAGCATACTTATCACGCAACCCAATTACGGGGTTACTGTGATCATTCATGGCTACGAAACTTCGCAACTTAATTATTGTTCCGACACTTGGCTGGGCGAGATGGCCAAGTCAATAATCTACCGTGCGCAGTTTGGGAAGATTTACTGTCTCAACTATCGCAACAATATTTTGTTTGACGAGACGCCGCCGGGAGCCAGCGATCCCAGCGGTGAAATCGTGTTGATCGTAAATTGGTCCGAGGCGAGCAACAATACATCGCAAGGATTTGGTGAGGCTGTGGCCCACGCAGTACACGCCCTTCTCGTCGGAGGCACCGATGCACGGACCGTCGGTACCGCTTCTAGCCAAGCTCTGCCGGCGCTAGTCACCTCAAACGTTGTACCCGTACACGTCATTGCTCACAGCTTCGGCACGGGCGTTGCAAACCAACTTGTGCGGCGTCTCAACTTTACGGGACACACCAATAGCCATGTGACGCTGCTCGATAGCCACGACTTCAACCAAGGACTAGGTGGTATTGACGGGGCCAACGGCATCCCTCAAATCGTTGTCGGCGCAGGAGGGTTTGTTGCGGCGCGTGGTGTTGAAAGTTTTTACCAGACTGCATCAAGTTTTCCCATCCCAAGGGGGCGCTGCATACAAGACGCATGGAATTTGGATTTGTCAACTTTGGCAAGTAACCTGAGAGGGCAGTATCCGAGCGAAGTGACTAAGCAACATTCCGTGCCATGGGGATATTACATTGGTACCATCGATCCGCTTATGCTCGCGGGAATCAGTAACTACACAAATACAGGAAGCGTTTTGTGGTATTCGGGAAGCCGCACAGCGTTCAATCACGGATTTGCGAAGTCTAGGCTTGGCGGCGCGTCGGCATCAGACTTTTTGTCTGCCTCACCGTTGGTCTGCTCCTATAACGGCGACGAAGATGGCGTAGATAGTGCCGACAAACAGGTGCAGGATGCTCCCCAGAGCGGCTACGAAGCCAACTCAGTTTTCGACGGATCGTTTGAGGCGAACATCGGCGAATCGGATCAGCACCCAGGCTTTCAGAATCCTCAACTCGCACTCGTTTATGGCGCCTATGTTCCGTCTTGGGATACGAAGCCCGTACAGGTGACTGGCCGGACGGGCACGTCAACATTCGCCTCAGGCATCCTCGCCGGATACGACATGCTTACACACCTCACCTTGTTGCCATACACAGCGAAGTCCATACGGTTTGACGCTCGCGCAAAAAGCTCTGTGGGTACCGGTGGGATAGATGTGTATCTCGATGACACTGCATTGCCCAGCACAAGTCTAGTTGGATTGGATACTGCATGGATTCCGAATGGCGTGTGTCTAACCATTCCTCCCACTATGGCGGGACGCGCCCGTGTCATCCGGCTTCACAATTCGTCGGCAGAGAAAATTCTGATAGACAACATTCAAATTTCGCCGACGGTTTGTTCTGGCTCACTGTCGCTAACAGCGTATTCAACCGTTGATGGAGCGCGCACATCTGGGGTTCATATTCAGTCAAGCCCCCCCGGTTCCGGCAGTCCGCCTGTGTCGACGTTGGTCACCAGCACAAATAACGCGGCGCAATCAGCATACGCTCTCTACAACGCGAACACGTCTATCGTGCTTGCTGCTCCGCTTATACATCCTTCAAGTGGCGCATCCCTCGGTAGCTGGTCGGGATGTGACACTACTAACTTAGCCGACGGAACTTGCACTTTGGTATTGAATGGTCATCGTGGAATTACAGCGAATTACGCGACAACCCCTGCCAGTTATTCGCTTGCCAAGAGCGCCGTCAACGGCACTATATCGGCCAATCCGTCGCAACAGGCGTATTCGTCCGGTCAGGTGGTCACGCTGACGCCATCGCCTAGCTTGGGATACTATTTTGTAAGCTGGACAGGTGATTGCACAGGCACTGGTGCGTGTCAGTTGACGATGAACCAGAACCATACCGTCAGCGCGACTTTTGCGGCGTGCACGCTATCTGTATCACCCACCAGTAGTCCTTTGCTTGCGGCTTCCAGTGCAACCGGCCAGTCAATTGCCGTGCAGACACAAACTGGGTCTGGTTGCCAGTGGGGTGTGATGAGCTGGCCATCCACTTTCGTGTCGGTTTCCACTTTATCTGGCGTAGGGCCAAGCACTATCAACTATTCGGTGGCACCCAACACATCCGCTACCGGTCAATCGGGCAATATTGTGGTTGCGCTGGGTAGCCTGACCGCCTCGCACGTAGTCAGCCAGGCAGCGGCTTCAGCGCAAAGCTATCCACTGACGACAACGGTGAATCCCTCCGGAGCAGGAAATGTTGCTCCAACGTCGGGAAGTTATGCATCTGGCACAACCATTGTGCTCTCCGCGTCTGCTTCGGATGGGTATTACTTCACAAACTGGAGCGGTGATTGCACAGGCAGCGCCGGATGCAGCGTGACCATGTCGGCGGCACGCGCCGTCACTGCGAATTTTGGTGCATGTAGCTACGCCCTGAGTACGGCGTCGGCAAACTTGGCATCGACTGCGACCAGTGGCTCATTCACCGTGACCACACAAGCAGGTTGCGCATGGGCACCCATAGTTAGTCAGCCGTGGGTGATGACGAGCGTCAGTGGTAACACGGTCAATTACTCGGTGAGCGCGAACGGGACCAGTGTCACACGCAACGCAACAATCACAGTTGGCTCGCAGGTGTTCACGATCAATCAAGCGCCTCCAGCATCAACTGGTCCCAGCATCTCTATTAATCCAGGCGCGCTGAACTTTGGAAGCGTCACGGTTGGACAAACCAGCGCAGGCCAGGTCGTCACCGTGCAGAACACGGGCAACGCAAACTTAACGGTTAGTAGTGCCACAACTGCTGCACCGTTCGCGGTATCGGCGAATACTTGCGGGACGGTTGTACCGAGTGGAAATTGCACTATCACGGTCACATTCGCCCCCAGCGCAAGCAGTTCGGCGAATGGTTCCTTGACGATCAATTCGAATATCGCGGGGGCAGTTACAACTGTTCCATTGAGCGGTGTCGGTGTTTCGCCCGTGGGCAGCACTTACACGTTATCCGTAAGCGCGGGAACAGGCGGCACCACAGCGCCAAACGGCGCGTCGCAGCGCAGCTCAGGTGAGTCAATCACGGTCAACGCGACGCCGAATAGCGGGTTTACGTTCACGAATTGGACTGGGTATGCTGGCTGTGGCGCGTCTGCGCTATGCACATTCGCAATGCCTTCAGCTGCGGTTGCATTGACAGCGAACTTCACTGCCGTGCCGACCTGCACCTACAGCTTTAACCCCACGTCGGTGGCGACTTTCGGCCCGGCAGCCGCGACCGGGTCATTTGCGGTGGTTACGCAATCGGGCTGCGCAATTGCTGCACCGGTGGTTGTTGCGTCAGGCGGATGGTTGAGCGCGTCGCTTAGTGGCTCCACGGTCAACTTCGCGATTACTACGAATGCCACCACAACAGCCCGCAGTGGAACCATTACGGTTGGCAGCCAAGTGATGACAATCACGCAGAACGGAAGCGGCGGCGCATGCGCCGTCCAACCGGCGCCCGGTAAAGACACATTCTTCGGAACGATTTATCAAACGCAGGGTCAGCCGACTTGGGATGTGATGTTTACGGGCGGGTGGGGTGATTCTTATTCTTCGCTTGTTGAGATCGATGTATCGGCGCTGCCGCCGGCTGCGACGACGCAATCAGCTTGGCTATGGCTGTATGTCGCCGCGAAAGGTGTGAACGACCCGGCCTTGCAGATATTGCGGATTACGTCGCCATGGACCGCGGCGGGGGTTACATCGACCACTGTGCCGACGACAACACCTTACGCTGCAGGACCGACTGGTGTTCTGCAGGGTAGCTGGTACAAGATCGACATCACTTCGATGTACAAGGATTGGAAGAACGGTGTCTATCCAAATTACGGCGTGATGCTTTCGCCCACTTTTACGACCAATGCCGCGCTTCATTTTTCGAGTTCTGAGTCCGCGATTGCGTCACGTCGCCCCAAATTGGTGGTTCTGCATAGTGGCGGCTCATGCGCTTCTCCGCCAGTGCAAGCTTCCTGCGTGGTTGACGTTAAAGGCAACGGTTCCGCTGCCGTGTTGCCAGACGGCCTTTTGATGCTTCGTTACTTGTTGGGCTTTCGTGGAAGCGCGTTGACCGATGGCCTGAACATTGTTCCGCCGCGCAACACCTCGTCTGCAATTGAGAGTTTCCTGGCCGATAACGACTACTCAGCAGTAGGCTCAACCGCTAGCGCTAACGTGGATGGCCTGATCCTGTTGCGTTTGCTGCAGGGGGTTCCCGATAGCGCGTTACTGACTGGCATTAACTTGCCGGGTGACGCTGTGTATCGAGACGCGGCTGCCATTCGCGCGAACGTGAATGCGCGATGCGGCACGTCCTTTTAGAGATCGGGCATGCTCATTCAATTTTGTTGCTGCGATTGGAGTTGTGACCTACTTGGGGCCGAATTTTCGGCTTCTACCGACGTCCAGACTTGTCCGGAGTCAGGGGGATCGACGCTACGATGGGAGAAGGTCCGGGCGTGTGAATTTCTTTCAGCAATGACTGAATAATCGTCGCTTGTGCTCATGTGGCCGCATCGCAAGAATCGCGGCCAATCTGTATTTGAAGTCACTACGGAATCATGAGCGAGCACCCACTGCAGCCGCTGGCCCACGCCATCCGCTTTTTGTCGATTGATGCGATTGTCCGCGCAACCGAGGGGCATCAGGGCGCGCCGCTCGGCATGGCAGAGATTGCCACGGCGCTGTACACGCGGCACCTCAAATACAACCCGTCCGACCCCGCCTGGTGGGACCGCGATCGCGTGGTGCTGTCCAACGGGCACGGCTCGATGCTGCTGTATTCGCTGTTGTACCTGACGGGGTACGCGCACATTTCGCTCGACGAGATCAAGCGCTTCCGCGAGCTGGGCGCGCGCTGCGAGGGCCACCCGGAGCGAGACGTTGCGTCAGGCATCGAAGTGACCACCGGCCCGCTGGGGCAGGGCATCGCCAATGCGCTTGGAATGGCGGTCGCAGAGGCGTTTCTGAACGCGCGCTTCGGAAGCGATCTGGTGGATCACCGCACCTACGCGTTCGTTGGCGATGGCTGCCTGCAGGAAGGCGTGGGCCAGGAGATGATTGCGCTGGCGGGTCACTTGCGGCTCAAGAAGCTGACACTGCTCTGGGACGACAACCAGATCACCGATGACGGTAGCACCACGCTATCGATCAGCGAGAACGTGGCCGAGCGCTTTCGCGTAGCGGGTTGGCACGTGATCGAGGTGGACGGTCACGACATCGAGGCGGTGTCAGCCGCGCTTGACGCCGCGCGTGCGGCTGATCGCCCCTCGTTGCTCGCCTGCCGTACCGTGATCGCCAAGGGCATACCACGCCTGCAGGGGCAGCGAGGTGGCCACAGCGCGCGGCTGTTTGATGCCGATGCGCAGGCCGCCCGGGCGTTGCTCGACTGGCCGCATGCGCCGTTTGAGGTGCCGCGTGACGTGCTGGGTGCGTGGCGCGAAGCCGGGCAGCGCAGCGCTGACCAATACGACGCCTGGCACGCCAGAGTCGCGGCATTGTCCGCCGCTGATCGAGCCGAGTTTGAGCGCGTCATGCGTGGCGAACTCCCCGAAGGCTGGCAGCGCAGTCTGCTCGACTACAAACAGCAGGCAACCGCGGAGCCTGAGACCGTGAGCTCGACCAGCGGCATCTGGCTCTCGGCCGAAATCAATGAACGGCTGGGTGCGATGATTCCCGAGCGCATCGTCGGCTGCGCCGACCTTGAGGCGCCGACCAATCACAAGCGCGGCCTCGCCGCCTTTACCGCAGACGATCCGTCCGGGGCCTACGTCCATTGCGGCGTTCGCGAACATGTGATGGGCGCGATGGCCAACGGCATGGCGGCGCACGGCGGCATTGTTCCGCTGGCGGTCACCTATCTCGCGTTCGCTGATTACGAGCGGCCCGCCATGCGCATGGCGGCGCTTATGGGCTTGCCCGTGAAGTTCGTGTTCAGTCACGATTCCATCGGCATCGGCAAGAACGGGCCGACGCATCAGCCGGTGGAGATTCTGGCCTCGCTGCGCGCGATGCCGAACATGTTGGTGATGCGCCCGGCCGATGCGGTGGAAGCCGCAGAATGCTGGGAAGTTGCCATGACGCATCGCACGGGCCCGGTGTCGCTGGTGTTCGCGCGGCAGAACTTGCCCGTTGTTCGCACGGTGCATACCGAAGAGAACCGCTCGTCGCGTGGTGCCTACGTGCTGCATGAAGCCGAATGTGGCGCGCGGCAGGTCACGCTGCTGGCGACCGGCTCTGAAGTGCTGCTCGCGGTGCAGGCCAGAACAATGCTGGAAGCGCAGGGCATCGGCTGCGCGGTGGTATCGATGCCGTGCTGGGAATTGTTCGGCGAACAGGACGCGGGCTATCGTGCTGGCACGCTCGGCAACAGCGTGCGCGTCGCAGTCGAGGCCGCGTGCCGCATGGGCTGGGATGCTTACCTTGGTGCGCGCGGCGGATTCATTGGCATGAGCGGATTCGGCGCGTCCGGCCCGGCGGATGCACTGTACGAAAAGTTTGGCATCACGGCGGCTGCTGTGGTCGCAGAAGCAAAGCGTCTGATCGCACAGTGACCAGTCGACCGTGCTACGGCGCTAGACTGCGCAGCACAAGGAGCGCCGTATGGATGCCGCCGCACTGTCTGCCGCGCGTGACGCGATCCGTCGCGCCGATCAAATTGTCTTTTTCACCGGCGCCGGGATGTCTGCGGAAAGCGGCATCCCGACCTTTCGCGACGCGATGACAGGCCTGTGGGAGCGGTTTGACCCGACGTTGTTGGCTTCTGCCGAAGGCTTCGAGTCCGATCCAGAACTGGTTTGGGGCTGGTACGAATGGCGGCGACAGAAGGTAATGCAGGCGGCGCCCAACGCCGGGCATCGCGCGATTGCAGCGTTCACCACGAATGTCAGGCCACGTGCCGTCCACGTGGTGACACAAAACGTCGACGACCTGCATGAGCGTGCAGGCAGCGAAGATGTCGTGCACTTGCACGGCAGCATTCTCGCCCCGCGCTGCTTCGCGTGCGCGACGCCGGCGCCGCCGGAACTGATCAACATCATTCCTGATGAGCCCGAGGGCGGACGCCGGCTCCGCCCGCCGCCTTGCGCATTGTGCGGCGGCCCCATGCGGCCTGGCGTTGTCTGGTTTGGCGAGTCGTTGCCTTCCGCTGCGTTTGACCGCGCGACTCGGCTTGCGCAAACTGCCGATACGTTTGTGGTGGTTGGAACATCGGGCGTTGTTGAACCAGCGGCCTCGCTGGTTCGACTGGCAGGCCGTGAGGGCGCTGCCGTGATCGTTGTCGACCCGAACCTGTCGGCTTCGAATCGCGAAGCCACCTGCTGGCTTGAAGGCTCTGCGGGCGATGTGCTTCCGGCGCTATTGGACGCGCGGTGAGCGGCTGACCCCAAGACTACATTTCCCGGTACTGCATGGATTGCGGTGCAAATTACGTCTTTCGTCTCATCAATGATTGCGGTGATTCTCGCAGGGCAAATATCGCGATATGCTATTGGCATGAACTCGAAATTCGGCCCACTCGCGTGCAGCGCCAACAGAGGGGATGCAATTCCCGATCATGGGGCGTTCTGGTTTGTGCGAGCGCTATTGACATCACTGGTGCTGATGACTGCGACTTCGGGCGCCAACGGCGCGGCGCCTGTCATCGGTGGCTGCCCGATCTTTCCGGCCAACAGCATCTGGAACGTACCGGTCGACACACTGCCAGTGCACGGTAATTCGGCCAACTTTGTCGCCAGTATCGGCATTAACGCAGGTCTGCATCTGGACTTTGGCTCCGGCCTTTATCAGGGGCGGCCAATGGGCATTCCGTTCACTACGGTGCCGGCCGGCCAGCCAATGGTGCCGATCACATTTGACGTGGCTGACGAGAGCGATCCAGGTCCGTATCCAATTCCGCCCAACATCCCCATCGAAGGTGGCGCTGCATTCCCCTCTGGTGACCGCCACGGGATCGTTATTGATCGCGGCACCTGCAAGCTCTACGAGGTGGGCGTCCTGAACCAGTCGCCAGCCTATCCCGCTGCGCCTGCCAGCTGGACAGGTTACTCCGGCGCGGTGTGGGATCTGAACTCGCACGTATTGCGTCCTGCCACGTGGACCTCGGCCGACGCCGCCGGCTTGCCCATCCTGCCGGGGCTGATCCGCTACGACGAGGTGGCCGCTGGCGAGATTGCACATGCAGTCCGCTTTACCGCACAGGTGACGCGGCGCGCGTTCGACTGGCCAGCGCGTCACTATGCATCGAGCAACACCAGCTCGAATGTGCCGGCCATGGGCGCCCGTTTTCGCCTCAAGGCCAGCGTGTCCGAAGTGCGCATGCCGCCACTGTCGGCGACGGCTATCACCATCCTGCGGGCGCTCAAGAAGTACGGCATGATGCTTGCGGACAACGGCAGCAACTGGTACATCTCTGGCGCTACCGACGATCGCTGGAACAACGACGAATTGCACGAGCTTGATTTCATTCGCGGCAGCGACTTTGAGGCGGTCGACGTTTCGTCCCTGATGGTCAATGTCAACTCGGGCCAGGCAGCGGTGGGGCCGTTGACGGTGACGGGCACCATTTCCGGCCCTGCCGCAGCGATTGGGGGCGTCACCTTCTGTGGCGGCGCCGGCGCTGCGTGTACCACCAGCGATGCCAGCGGTAACTACAGTTGCTCCGTGCCTTATGGCTTTTCCGGGCGACTGTATCCACGCAAGACCGACACCATTTTTGCTCCGGCTATCACACTTGCCTCAGTGACCGCCAACGCGTCGGTAACCGGGGTGACAGCACGACAACCGGTCACCTGTGCGCTTGATGCCGACAACAACGGCAGTATCGGGAGCGTCACCGACGGGTTGCTGATGCTGCGCTGGATGCTTGGAATGACGGGCAATGCGGCGACGGCTGGCGCACTCGGACTCTCGGCGCAACGAACTGTCGCCGCCGACATAGCGAATCACCTGACTGCACAAAAGCTCGACATTGACGGGGACTCGAGTGTCGATGCGGCCACCGACGGTGTGCTGCTGTTGCGCGCCTTGCTTGGAATCAGCGGAAACGCAGTGATTGCCAACGCGGTATCACCCTGCGCAACGCGCACCACATGGGCCAGTATTCGGGCACATCTGGCGAGCACTTGTTCGCTTACCGTCGCGCCTTAGTAGCGCCGCGATTGGAGCGTCTGACACGTCCCTCCTCACCGCATCAGTTCGCTTGCTGCGTTGCGAACAAAACCAGGCTACGCCCCAAGTGCCTCTGCATACGCGGGCCACGCGAACAGGCTGGCGTGCACGCGCGGTGTGTAGAAGCGCAGGCCCTGAATGGCGTGCTTCGCCAGCCCGGCGGATACCTCACGCGCCACCATGTTCGCCGGGTTGCCGTGCATGCTGGCGCAGGCCATGCCCCACTCGCAGCCGTAAACCGGCATGAAAGCCTTGTAAGCGGCGACCTCTGTAAATACTTCGCGCAGGTCAGACAGCGTTTTACGGAAGCGCTCGGGGTGATAGAACGCGCTGCCTATGTGCAACGTGACCAGACCATTTGCCGTGAGCCTTGACCGGACAAGCGCATAGGTTTCGGTGCTGTAGAGCTCGCTCGCCAGACTGCCGTCGTCGCCAGGGTCGGTGAGGTCCATCACAATCACATCGTATTCCGCCTCACTCTCGCGCAAGGTGGCAAGCGCGTCACCGATGCGGACGTTGACCCGCGGGTGGTCCAGTGCGCCACCGTTGACAGCGAAGTACTGCCGACGACAGCTTTCGATGACGTCAGGATCAAGCTCAGCGACCACAATGCGCTCAATGCCCGCGTAGCGCAGCAGCTCCCGCGCGGAACAGCCATCGCCGCCACCCATGATGAACGCCGATTTCGGATCGCCGTGGGTCAGTGCCGGCACGTGCACCATGCACTCGTGATAGATGAACTCGTCGCGCTCGCTGGCCATGAAAGCGCCGTCGAGCGTGAAGACGCGGCCAAGGGCGCGGGTGTCGTGCCACTCCAGGCGTTGCACCGGAGTCTGGATCGCCACCGGCGGACGCCGCCGCGCGAAGCCATGCACCACGTCGGGTGTCAACCACTCCAGCGTGAGATGCGCGCCGTCCGGCGAATCTGGCGAGTGTGGTGCACCTCGCAGCAGGTCATTGCGGTTGGCGTGACCGGGAACGAAGAGTTCGACCAGCGAATCGCTGAGTGCCTGTGCCTTGGCCGAATTGTCCTGACGGAAATTGCAGACGTAGACATCGAGCGTCACTGCGTTCAGCTCGGGCCAGGTGTGCACCGCGAGGTGGGACTCGGCCAGCAGCACCAGCCCGGTCACGCCGCCCGGCTCACCGTCGACGGCGGCGAACTGGTGAAAATCATCGCCCACGACGGTGAGTCCCGAGCGGCGCACCAGACGAATGCAGGCCTCCTGCAGCACACCACGATCGGTCATCAGTTCGCGGGTGGCGGCGCAGTCGAATAGGTCGGCGGTGAGATGTAGTCCGTGCATGTCAACAAAGTCCGGAAATCAAAAAAGACGATGCCCGCACGTAGCGGGCATCTGGTCTCGGCCTTGTACAGGCGCTCAGGGCTTGATGTAGGCGTAGTGGTCGCGCGTTTGCAACTGGGCGATGCGCACCACGCCGGACGGCGTGTAGTCGGCATCCAGGATGAATTGGTCTTTCTTCAGGTTGCGGTTCTTGAGCGTGATCTCGCAGATTTCGAATTTCACACCGCGCGCCTTGAGCGCAGATACCAGCGGCGCGTACTCGGTCTTGCTCCGTTCCTCCTTCGCGCCTTCCATCAGCATGTCGACGCCTTCGGCGTGGGTGACCACGATGATTTTGGTGTCTGGCGCAGTGTCGAGGTGATTGCGGATGTTGCGCAGTCCCTTGAGGCCCTGGGCAGCAGCGTTGTCAATGTGATAGACCGCCTTGTCCTGCGCCGCCGCGACAGTCGCGCAGCACATCAGCAACAGGGCCAGCAGGTAACGGATCAGATTTGGTTGCGACTTCACGGTGCATTCCCCGCAGATGGAAGGCTGGCAGTGTAGCGCGCCGCAAGTCTTGCCCCTAAAGCCTTAGCGTCTGCGGCACGCCTCCCAGCCGCGCTGCCTGCATCCAGGCAAACATCGAATCAACGGTGACCGTCTCGATGCGGTCGGAGAAACGCTTTTCATTGGGATGGTCGTCAAACGCAACATTTGCTGCGCCGATGCGTCCGCCCAGTCTGGTCAACGGTCCGAGCGTCAGTGTGGTCGGCTGATAGTTCTTGTAGCGCAACCAGGCTTGTGCCTGCGCACGGCTACGTATCTCGCCGTCCATCGCCAGCGCCAGTGTCTCCAGCGCCCACTGGTTTGACTGCTGGTACTTTTCCGCCCAGACATAGCTCACGATACTGTACGGTTTGACATGAAGCGCGGTGACGCGGTTGCCGTCGCTGAGCAGCGCATGCAGTCGATCCTGTACTTCGGCCGTTGGCACCACCCAGGCAGTCTCATAGCGATAGGGATCGTCAAGAAAGAACTCGCCGAGCCCCTGCCGGTAGATCGACGCATCGGCAGTGCCGCACACATTGAGTTTGTGCACGACCCGCCAACGGCCCTCGACGTCGCGATAAGCCCAGCCGAGATGCGAATAGCGCAAACCGTAACGGTTGAGATCCTGCCCGGCCCGCGCCAGCAACACGACCCTGGCGCCACTGGCGTTGAGTGCGGCGTTGGCGCGCTCAGCAAGCGTCAATCCCTTTTCGACGGTGCGGGAATCTGCCGGCTTTGTTTCACAGGAGCGGCCGGCCTGTGCTGGCGCACTCATCAGGCAAAGCGCAGCCAATACAGCTGCGATGAGGGGAGAAATCGAGTTCATGGTTGAGAGCTCATCAGTACGTGAGTTGTTCGTTGTGCAGCAGGGCGCGGCCGAGCTCGTTGGGCACAAAAGCGATCGCTTCGCCCAGCACTGAGAGCACCGTGCCGGACGCGAGCACACTGAGCTGCACCGACTTGCCGACGCTCAATACCGTGCGTTCAAAACTGCGCCCGGCAAACTCAAGGCTGACGCGCGCGCCATCGGAAGCACGTTCGAGCACGCAGAGCGTGCCGCGTGCCGTGATCTCGATGGACTTCACCACCAGCACTGCGCCTCCTGCCGAAAGTGCCACAGGCAAGGTTACGGCAGCTGCACTCGCGCCTGCTGCGGCACTGCCAGCCACGACTACTGATGCGACCGGCAGTGCTGAGAGTGCGCTGAGCGCTGATAGCCCGTCGTCGCGGTGCGCATGAGCGGTCAATGGTGACAGGGCAATCGCTGCAGCAGCAACCAGCCACGCCGTGGACGAGCTGAAACGTAGAAGCAAACGGCTGGTCGGCGAGCGACGGTCGTTGAAATTGGTGCGGGTAGTCATGACGTCTCCTTGTTGAGATGGGTGCGGTAATGGGACGAACGGGGTTTACTGCATGCTTTGCGATGGCAGCGCTGCGCCGGTGCGGCCCTGCAGACGAGCTTCGGCAAGATCGGCGTCATGGCCATCACGCAAGGTCTTGGCAAGGGTGAAGGTTGAGGTGATGAGGTAGAGCCAGCTGACCAGCAGGAACGCTTTGTAGGTCTCGTTAATGTTCATGCGCCAGAGCCCCCAGCCGGTGAGGGCCATGGCCAGGAAGAACGCGCCGTAGACCACCCAGCGCCACATCGGTGTGTCGGCCTTCTGACTCTGGTTGTCGCGCACGAATTTCGACAGCACGAAGGTGGCTGACAGACAGAACAGATAGCCCATGATCATGAAGGCGCGGTCAATGTCCTGTCCGGGCAGATACGACAGCCCGGTCGTGCACAGAAATACTGCGATGGCGAACGACACCCACACCTGAAGGCGCCAGGCGCCGGTGTCACGGTGGATGATTACGTTCGGGGTGTGCATGTTTTGATTCGCTTTCAGTGTTGAAGACGGAGCGAACTTTTTCATGCAGATGCCGGAAAGGCCACCGCGCAGCGCGAGGTTGCGTGCGACGGGCTGTCACGTATCGAAATGCGATACCGAACCGCAGCAGTGGAGTCATCAGTCTTGCGGCAGAAGTGCCGACCGTGTCTGGTCCATGCTGTCCACCAACGGCCGATCGCCACACTATGATGCGAAAGCGGACAGCGGTGCCGGATAAACGCGGCCAGTGCGCTAATGTCCCGTGATGGATTTGCTTTCTTCCGCGCCACAACATTTGCTGGTGCTCGCCGCGTGCTCGTTTCTAGCTGGTCTGGTGCGTGGCTTCTCCGGGTTCGGGTTGTCTGCGGTTCTCGTTGCCAGCGCGTCTTTCGTGATTTCGCCCCGATTGATCATCCCCACTGCGCAAACGATGGAGGTCATTGCGAGCATCGCGCTGATACCCACCGTGTGGCGAGACGTCGACTGGCGATGGCTGGCGCCGATGGCTGCCGCGTACCTGCTGTCGATTCCCCTCGGCGTTGCAGCACTGGCCTACTTGCCAGAGGCGTCCATTCGCGCAGGGGGCTGCGCACTGTTGCTGATTGCCTGCCTTTGCCTGCTGGCCAACCGTCGGCCGAACTTGCCCGACGGGTTCAAGATGCGTTTCGGGACCGGCTTTGTCGCGGGTTTCTTCGCAGGCGCATCGTCGCTCGGCGGGATGGTGGCATCAGTGATGCTGTTCGCCGTTTCGCTGCCAGCCAGGAATTTGCGGGCGACGCTGATCGTGCTGTTCTTCGGCAGCGCCCTGTACTCGCTGTCATGGGGCAGCTGGCACGGGATAGTGACTGCGGAGACGTTTACGCGGGCAACATGGCTCGCGCTTCCCCTGCTGGCAGGCATCGCGGTCGGTTCGCGGGGCTTTCACCAGGTCTCTGAGGCCGGTTTTCGTCGCGCCGTGCTGGCTGTACTCGCCGCGCTCGCGCTGGCAGGGCTCGTCAGTGTGTTGTGGTCGGCGTGACTACTCGACGTCGCCCGGCGGCGAACGCCAGAATTTGAAGGTGCCCATCGCGCTGGCAACCAGATCCCCGTCAGCGTCATGAACATGCGCTTCGCATGAACACAGGGATTTTCCGGCATGGAGGACACGGCCTTCGGCAGTCAGCGGGCCACGCCCCGGTTTGATAAAGCGAGTCGACATTTCGACAGTCACGACACTGTGCGAGGCTGCCGAATGCAGCGATGTAGCCGCACGCGCCATTGCTACGTCGAGCAAAGTCATCAGTACGCCACCATGTGCAGCGGGAATCAGGTTGCAGAATTCCTCGCGCAGGTCCGGCAAGCACAAACGGGAGCGGCCTGATGCCGCTTCATGCTGTTGCATGCCGAGCAACCTGAGAAACGGGATTCGGTCGAGGGGCGTCGGTGTTGGTGTCGGTCGCATGGCGCCGGGTCTGCAGGCTTGGTTTCTGATGTTGGCGTCGATCATAGCGGCGCGCTCCGATGTGTTGGTGACATTGCGGCGTCCAAAATGGAGTCTGCAGCGTCATTCAAGGCGCTTGCGTGCATGGTCACGATTGTGACGGTGTCATCAAATGTGTTGGTCCCTAGGACTTTCCCGATTACTATTCTTGTCTGTTTACGCCCAAAACGGGCGATGCAATCGTCAGCGCCACGCCGGAGGTGGGGCGACGCAATTGCGGGGGAAATATGAATCTGACCGAATCGTCTGGCAGCGATGATCACAACCATCATGTTGGCGGCGCGCGCACCGCGCTGGCTTTGACCGCCCGCTGGCGGTGGGCGCAAGCGATGTTAGGCGCGGTGGTGACGGCCTCGGCGCTTGCGGGATCAATGGTCGCCGGGGCTGCAACAACCACCTTCGGTGTGCTGCTCGATACTGACAACAACATCAATTCTGGCTGCACCATCAGTACGGCTGATGGGTCGTTTGCCGGCGTTGAGTTGGTGCTCAATACGACGGTAGTCGCCAACTCGACAGGCTACCGGGTGACGGGCATTACCCTGCAGTCCTGCACCGGCTCCAGCCTGTCGGCGCCGGTTACGCTTGACAGTGCGGCTTACCCGGTGGCGCGCGGTTTCGGTGCAAACGGTACGTCGGCGGTAGAGACCTACATCCCGAACGCCTACCTGCCGCGTTCGGGTCTCAAGATGCGGATCGGTCTGACGACTGCTGGGGCTGACGGTATTGCTGGTGCCGACGCAGTGTTGTCCAGCAACGGGACACCGATCCTGTTTGATGCACCGCCGCCGATTGTGGTGCCGACGCTGTCCACGGTGGCGCTGGGGCTCACCGCGTTACTGCTTGCGCTCGCGGTCTGGTACGCCCGGCGACGCGGCTGGCACGGCATGCAGCTTGTGGTGGTCGCAGTATTTGCCGTTTCGCTTTCGGGGCAGATCATTGCAGCGATCGTGCGCGATGGTCTGATTACAGACTGGTCAGGTGTGACGGCACTGGCTACTGATCCTTTGGGCGACGCGCCTGCTGGCACGGACGTGTCGGCGCTCTATGCCACCTATGATGAACCCAGTCTCTACTTCCGGATCGATGCTGCGCTTAACTCGCCGCCGGTTGCCAACGCGCAGACAGTTGTTGCTGTCGCCGGTGTCGTCACCCCGGTCACACTGTCCGGCACCGACTACGAAGGTTCGCCGCTGACCTATACGGTGATCACGCCGCCCACTCACGGCAACCTGACGGGCACGGCGCCTAACCTCACCTACACGGCCAATGCTGGCTACGGCGGCACTGACTCTCTGGTTTTCAGGGTCAACGACGGCGCACTTGATTCCCCCAGTGCGACTGTAACCCTCGACGTCAAGCTGCCACCGACAATCACCAGCGCCAATACCGCTACGTTCATCCCGGCGCAGGCCAACAGCTTCAACTTCACAGCGACCGCCGTTCCGCCTGCAACCTTTGCGTTAAGCGCATGCTCGCCCGCCTTGCCACCGAGCATCAGTGTTACCAACAATGGCAACAATACGGCGACTCTTGCCGGTAACCCGAGCCTCGGCGAAGGCGGTACGTACGTTTGTACGCTGACCGCCAGCAACGGGTTTGGCGCGAATGCGACGCAGTCGTTCACGCTGAACCTCGGTTTGCCACCGACGTTCACCAGCGCCGCCAATACAACCTTTACAGTTGGCACTGCAGGCAGCTTCGCGGTCACCACCACTGCAACACCGGCGACCACGTCAATCACGCAGTCGGGTACCTTGCCCAGCGGCGTGACCTTTGTGTACAACGGTCCCGGAACACCGTTGACTGGCACGCTGGCCGGCACGCCCGCCGCCGGCACCGGTGGCGTTTATCCAATCACGCTGACCGCCGCCAACGGCATCGCGCCAAATACAGTCCAGAACTTCTCTCTTACAGTCAATCAGGCACCGGCCATTACCAGCGCCAACAGCACGACTTGTGTAGTCGGCGCCGCCTGCAGCTTCACGGTCAATGCGACGGGTTACCCGGTTCCGGCAATTGCCCGTGGTGGTGCCGCGCTACCCGCCGGCATGACCTATGTCGATAACGGCAACGGGACTGGCACGCTTGCCGGCACCCCGACGCTGGCTAGCAATGCAGTCAATACCTATGCCCTGACGTTCACGGCAAGCAACGGCGTGGGTGCGCCCGCAGCGCAGCCGTTCACTCTCAATGTGGTCAAGGCAAATCAGTCGATTACTTACACCTCGACGGCTCCGGCCAATGCGTCGGTCGGCGGGGCCACCTACACGGTTACGGCCACTGCATCGTCCGGATTGACGCCGGCGTTCACGATCGATGCAACGGCGACCGCCGTATGTTCGATCACCGGCGCAACAGTGTCATTTACCGGGGTCGGCACCTGTGTCATCAATGCCAACCAGTCCGGGAATGCAGATTACAACGCGGCGCCGCAGCTACAGCAGTCGTTCGCCGTGATCAAGGGCAACCAGACGATCAGCTTTACTTCCACTGCACCGGCTAGTGCCAAGGTGTCGGGGGCTACTTACACCGTGGCTGCCACGGCCTCGCCATCGGGCCTGCCCGTTGCGTTCACTATTGATGCCTCGGCAGCTGCGGTGTGCTCAATCGCCGGAACGACGGTGTCGTTTGTCGGTGCTGGCACCTGTGTGATCAACGCCAACCAGGCCGGCAATACCAATTACAACGCAGCGCCGCAAGTACAGCAGACCTTCCTTGTAGCGAAGGGTGACCAGACAATCACCTTCACTTCCACCGCACCAGTCAACGCTAAAGTCGCTGGTACAACCTATACGGTTACCGCTGCCGCTGCACCGTCCGGATTGCCTGTTGCCTTCAGCATTGATGCATCGGCTGCCGGAGTGTGCGCAATTTCGGGCACCACTGTCTCGTTCATCGCCGTGGGTACCTGCGTTGTCAATGCGAATCAGGCCGGCAACGCCAACTACAACGCTGCCCCACAGGTGCAACAATCGTTCGTGGTGGCAAAGGGTGACCAGACAATCACCTTCACGTCCGCTGCACCGGCTAACGCCAAGGTCGCTGGCGCCACTTACACCGTCACTGCCACTGCGGCGCCGTCCGCCTTGCCCGTCACATTCACGATCGATGCAACAGCGGCAGCGGTCTGCTCAATCTCTGGCAGCACCGTGTCGTTCATTGGTGCAGGTTCGTGCGTTGTCAATGCCAATCAGGCTGGCAATGCCAATTTCAACGCCGCCCCGCAAGCGCAACAGACATTTGCCGTTGCCAAGGGTGATCAGACGATCACCTTCACCTCGACGGCACCGACGGCGGCTAAGGTTGCCGGTGCCACCTACAACGTTACAGCGACGGCCAGCTCCGGGCTGTCGGTGACCTTCACCATTGATCCATCGGCAACT
>Ga0116191_1001306_pt1 | contig 20407 bp, 19 predicted proteins | sample AD_UKC111_MetaG_FD_89897 | JGI IMG/M metagenome (GOLD analysis project Ga0116191, IMG submission 89897) | Active sludge microbial communities of municipal wastewater-treating anaerobic digesters from Hong Kong - AD_UKC111_MetaG | ecosystem: Engineered > Bioreactor > Anaerobic > Digestate... | reverse complement strand
CAAAAAGACAATAGCTACTGAAAAAATAATAACGTTGAAAAATGTCACTGTTGCTTATCATCAAAAAATAATTTTGGATGCTATAAATTGGACGGTATTTAAAGGAGAAAAATGGGCAGTTATCGGCAATAACGGCTCAGGAAAATCGACGCTGTTGAGCTTGCTGTATGCCGACCATCCTCAGGCATTTAAAAATGAAATTTATATCTTTGGAAAGGCTCGAGGGCAGCAAAGCATCTGGGATATAAAGCAACGAATAGGTTATTTATCATCAGAGTTTCATTTACATTTCAACGAGCCACTTTCGGTAATAAATACAGTAGGTACAGGCTATTTCGATACACTTACGCTATTACACCCTCTTCACCAAATACAACTAAAACAAATTTACGAAGTGTTAACCGCCTTAGGAATTGAGCATTTAGAAGACCGACGATTCCTAACCTTATCCACGGGAGAGCAACGATTGGTTTTATTTGCCAGAGCAATTATAAAAAAACCCGAGTTGCTAATTTTAGATGAACCCTATCAAGGATTAGATGCGCATAGCATAGCCCGTTGCAATCATTTGCTTCTACATTATCTAACTGCCGAGCATACGCTTATTTTTACAACACACTATACCGAAGAAATTCCTAAATGTGTCAATAAGTTCTTACATTTAGAAAACGGAAAAATTATAGCATGAAGACTTTTGCACTTATCGGAATTGCCGGATACATTGCTCCCCGTCATTTAAAAGCAATAAAAGAAATAGGCGGAAATTTGGTAGCTGCGTATGATATTTCTGACCGTGTTGGAGTTTTAGATAGTTACTTTCCGGATTGCGAATTTTTTACCGATGAGTTTTCCTTTTACGATTTTTTATTGGAGAAATGTCCGGTAGATTATTTGGTAGTATGTTCTCCTAATTATTTACACGAACAACATTGCAACGCCGGCCTAAAATTAAATGCGGATGTAATTTGTGAAAAACCATTGGCATTAACGGTAGAGAGCTTACAACATTTAAAAGATGAGGAAACATATACCCATAAACATATTTATACCATTTTACAATTGCGTCAACACCCGATGTTGCAAGCCTTAAAAAACAAAATAGAAGCAGCCGAAAAATCACACTATACCGTACAGATTGAATACCATACGCCACGCGGGAAATGGTATTCTGCCAGCTGGAAAGGAGATGTAGAAAAATCGGGTGGGTTAGCAACAAACATCGGCATACATTTATTCGATTTGGCGGTTTGGTTGTTTGGAAATCCAACAGAAGTATTGCCCGAAAAGCAAACCCCTACACAAAGCAAAGGCACCTTACAATTACAACACGCTACCGTACAATGGAATTTAAGTATCGAGGCACAAGAAAAGCCTAAACGACAAATCTGCATCGATGGCGAAAGCTATGAATTTACAGAGGGTTTCGCAGATTTACACACAGCGGCATACCTTGCTATTTTAGCCGGAAACGGGTTTTCTGTTGATACCGTACTTCCTTCCGTTTCCATTGTAGAAAAAATCAGAAACCCGCTTTGATTTCCTAAATTATATTCTAATGAAAAGTACAAAAGAAATAACACGATGTGGCTGGTGCGTTGGAAAGCCACTATATGAAAAATACCACGATGAAGAATGGGGAAAACCTGTCTTTGATGACTTAAAGCAGTTTGAATTTTTAGTATTGGAAAGCGCACAAGCCGGTCTGAGTTGGTGGACAATATTACAACGCAGAGAAAATTACAGAAGTGCTTTTGCTACATTTGATTATAAAAAAGTAGCGACATTTGATGATAGTAAAGTAGCGCAATTGATGCAAGATACAGGAATTATCCGCAACCGCGCAAAAATTGTAGCTGCAATAAATAATGCCAAAAAATTCATCGAAGTACAAAAGGAATTTGGCAGTTTCTCCAATTATATCTGGAGTTTTGTAGGAGGAAAACCAAAGGTAAATAAGTGGGCTACCTTAAAAGAAGTACCCGCAACCTCTCCCGAATCAGATGCTTTGGCGAAAGACATGAAAAAACGTGGATTTCAGTTTTTAGGCTCTACAACATTATATGCACACATGCAGGCTACCGGATTGGTGAACGACCATATTGTGAGCTGTGCTCAATATTAAAATAAGAGATAAGAAATTTTTGCTTATCCTAATTGTTCAAAATCTTCTTTGCTAATACCATAGCGATCTGCATCGGTAAGTTGGTTAAATACCAAATAAGCTCCTTCGTATTTGAATCCAATCTTTTCAGCCAAGCGCAAACTTGCTTGATTCTTTTTATCGATGCGTAAATGTATGCGGTGAAATAAATTTAGAGCGAAATATTTATGCAAAACAGCAATTAGGGTTTCTGTCATCCAACCCCTTTGTCCGAAATCAATGTCAATAAAATAAGAAAATTCTGCTTGTTTGTTTTTGGTATCAATATTTTTTATGTTAAAATGCCCTATCAAAATGTTGTTTGTTTTCTCAAAAATTAAAAAACAAAAAGATTTCCCCTTATTCCAATCAAATATTTTTTGTTGTATGTATTCTTTGGAAGCGGCAATGTTTTCAGTCATTTTCAATACATTCGGAAAATCGTCTGTGAGGCGTGTTTTATTTTTTTGAATTAAATAAAATAAATCTGCAGCATATTTCACATCGTAAGGCAGCAGAAGCAGATGAGTTGTTTCAATACTATGTTTTGGAAATTTCAATAGCAACGGAATCGGTTAAAAATTTTAAATTATAATCTAAAATTAGTATTTTTAAGAAACTGATTAACCAACAAGATAATGAACTTATCGTATTTTTCAGAAGAATCTAAATTGCCATTATTGGTATCCCCCAAAAATGGAGACAATACCAAGCAGACACTGATAAATTGGATTATCCAAAATAAAGCAGATGTAGAACAAAAGTTGTATGCATCCGGAGCAATTTTATTTCGCGGATTTGACATACAAACACCGCAAGATTTTGAAGATGTTGCAAAAGCCGTTGATAACGATTTAAAAGACGATTACCTCGGCACATCACCACGCGATAAAAAGTCGGGATTTGTATTTTCTGCCAGCGAATTGCCCCCTCATTACCCGATTATGCAGCATTGCGAAATGAGCTTTCTTCCTTCTGCACCACGCCGTTTATTTTTTTACTGCCACGTAGCACCTGAGTACGGCGGTGAAACACCGATTTGTGATTTTAGAAAAGTGTACACCGATTTAGATCCCACTATTAGAGCTGAATTTGAAGCTAAAGGGGTGAAGCATATTCGAAACTATTCCTCTCCCTCCGGAAAGGGAACTAAAGGATTTCAATTGAAAAGCTGGGCAGATATGTTTCATACTACCGATAAGAATATCATAGAACAAAAATGCAAAGACAACGATATTATTTGTGAATGGAAAGAACAAGATGGGCTGCGCTTAATTAATAAAAATGCAGCCACTAAGCAACACCCCATAACGGGTGAAATTGCCTGGTTCAATCATACGCAGGTTTTTCATATTGATGCTGCCGCTGAAGAGTATCATAAAATACATAAACGTCAAAAACGCTGGGAAACCTTTAAATACAGCATGCTGCTGGAGTTGATGACTTGGTATAAAAAATGGACTCAAAACCAAAACGACCTGAGCATGCACGTAACCTTTGGCGATGACAGTCCAATTCCGGATGCTTATGTAGAACACTTACAAGACGTGATTTGGAAAAACATGATTATTTATCCTTGGAAAAAAGGAGATATCATCTGCTTAGATAATTTTTCTACTTCGCACGGAAGGTTGCCCTATTATGGGCCGCGCGAAATAATGGTTTGCTGGACTTCTTAACTTCTTAAACATGTCCTCTTTAGACAACATACAACTCCGTGCTGAAGGTGGCGATTTACTTTTTTTAAAAATTTGTTTGGCATTTATCTTATTTTCTTTAGCCATTGATATTAAAAAAGAAGATTTTAAAACCTTATTCATAAACCCTAAGTCGGTATTGATAGGATGCTTTTCTCAAATGGTGTTATTACCATTGCTTACATTTATATTAATTAAAATTATGCATCCGCCGGCATCTATTGCAATGGGCATGTTGTTGGTTGCTGCGTGTCCGTGCGGAAATATGTCCACCTATATTTCATACTTAGCGAACGGTTTTGTGCCTTTATCGATTTCAATTACAGCTATTTCTACTATAAGCGCAAGCGTCACTACACCATTTAATTTTTATTTCTATGCGTCGAATTATGAGCCGGCAAACGCATTATTACACGAAATCCATATTTCCTTTAGCTATTTATTGCTAACGATACTTTTATTGCTGATGCTTCCTTTGGCAATAGGCATGATAAGCAGGGCAAAATTTCCAAATTTGACCGCACGCATTACTAAACCCGTAAAAATAATAGCGTTGCTACTGTTTCTGCTTTTTATGATTGGTGCATTTATAAAAAACTACACTGTGTTTATGGAAAATATACACCAAATTTTTTGGTATGTATTTATACAAAATGCACTCGCCTTTTTAGTAGGATATTGTTTTCCGAGGATATTAAAGATAAATAAAACACACAGTAGAAGTATTTCTATTGAAACGGGAATACATAATTCCGGCTTAGGGTTGATTTTAGTGCTAACTTTTTTTAATGGCAATGGCGGAATGGCATTGATAGCTGCATGGTGGGGAGTATGGCATATTATTGCAGGCTTGGCATTAGCCTTATTTTGGAGAAAATTCACTGCGACTGCCGTAACTTCTGAGGAGCAGTCTTTGGTTTTATAATAGGTTTCTTTTGGGGAGTATCCATCATATTGTCTTTATCCGTAAGAATAAATAATGCCATGTAATAAAATGGCATCATCGGGATTTTATAGCGCACCAATGCTCCAAAATTATAACTGGTAAATCCGACCGCAAAAGCAAATAACATCGAAAATATAAGGCAAAATTGAGCTTCTGCATTAGTCATTACAAGTTTGAAAAAACGAACAAATCCTGTTTTGTATAACAGACGAATAGTGAAAAATAAAGAGATAATTCCTTCTATAGCAGCTGGCAACAGAATAGGTTTTTTAGCCTCCCAAAGGTAAGGACGGAATAAGGCAACATTTATTGCTCTTGGAATTACACGAATTAATCCCGACAAAGAAAATTCTATATCTCCTAAAGAATATGCTGAGCCGCCTTGCAATTGTGAAGAATAAAACAGCCAATTTTGTGTGTCTTTAGCCGTTCTTAATATACTTTCAAAAGAATATCGTTGTGATAATGCTGCAATCTTATATAAAATAAAGCCGCCCCCTAACGCAGCGAAAATAAAAAACACCGGACCTATCAATGTTTTAAAAAAACGGTTACGAACAGATTCTTTATATCGAAATATTATCCAAAAAACATAAGCCGGCAAGAACGCTAAGAGGATATAAAACTTAATACCTTTGAGCAACCAAAAGCAAAAAAACAGAATTAATAACCTACCTAAAACTTTTGTCTTTTTAAAAAACAATTTATACGCATGATACGTAATTAATCCTAAAGCGCCCAAGCATATCGGGTCTTTCATAATACCGGTACCCCAGAAACACACAGAAGGCAAGTATAGGCATGCCAATGCAAATTCTTTTTCTAAGTGCGGATATAGTTCTTGAAAAAGCGTGAATATTTTCCAACATCCATAAAAACAAAAGACAGTATAGGTAAATGAGATGAGAATATAGGTATTGAATAAAACATAACTGAGTATAACCGTCATCCGTATTAGTAAGTTAGAACTGTGATCCATATAAAATTGAGCACCCAATCCAAATACTTTATCCAATAAAAAATAATCATCAGTGGGTGAAACCATTAACGAAAAAAAATCATGCGGGCTGTTTAACAAAACACTCCGAATGCGTTGTGTATAGGTAAAATAAGCTAAGGTATCTCCGCCTTTATAATAAAACTGAAAAATTAACGCCATTACTACCGCCGAAGCAATTCTAACTGTAAGTGCTTTTAAAAAATATTTATTGTAGATAGGATTTTTTTTCTTGGAGATAAATAGGGTACAGAACCTAAAAAGTAAAAAAATAAAAATAGGCCCCAATAATAAATCGTTGAGAAACAAAAACTGAACAGCATCTTCGTGTGTGAACCACTTACCCATTCATAAATTTGTTTATATTTATCTTAGAATTAGCCTCCAAAACCATGCATAAATATAGAAATTTCTTACTGCTTTTTAGCGCAGCCTTGGCTGTTCTCTTATGGATTTATTTTCCTATCTGCTTTGACAACAACGACGACCAAACAATGCTTGCCATAAATTCGGGAATGCTGACGGGGATTGCATCACCGTATTCTTTTTATTCCAATATTATAATTGGGAAATGGATAGCCTGTTTTTTTCAATTTTTACCAACATTTAATTGGTATAGTTTTTACTTAGAAATAGTACTGCTGCTGGTTTTTATGGTGCTTAGCTGGTATGTTTTGTTAATCCATAAAATAACACCCATAAAGGCATTCTTCGTCCTTTTGATATTGTTTTTTGGTTTTTTTTCAAGGGCTATTATTACGCCACAGTTTACTACAATAGCGTTATTTTGTAGTATTGCGGCGTTATTTCTTTATACCTTGCCCACCCGTGCCAGATTCAGATTTACGGCAATAGTAAGCTTAATGACAGTTGCCATTTTAATCCGCAGTGATGCATTCTATATTTTCGCATTATTCAGCAGCACCTTGCTGTTCCGATTTAGAAAATCTCCTTTATTTCGAAGATTATATTGGTCGTCCTTACTGGCGGTGAGTTTGGTGTTTATTATTACTCAAACGTTAAACAGGCAAGTGCGGATTTACAAGCATCAGCATACGTTTTACAATGCAGCTGCTATAGATATTATCGCTGCACGTCCAATAAAAATAGAAGATGATGTTTTAGCACAACATCATTTTTCTAAAAGCGATATCCAACTAATTCAGTCATGGATGATAGTAGATGATGCGTATTTATCCGGAAAAAAAATAGAGGGCTTAGCATTGCAATTAAAATCAACCCGAAAGTCGGATGCGGTAGTTTCTGAAATAAAAAAATTTATTTATGATGAACGTTATTTATTGTTGCTCTACACGGTTACGGTAGTTGCCGTCGTTTGGGTATCTCGGAAATTGCTGATAGTTTCAATAATTAATGTATTACTGGCAGTTGGATTATTCGGTTATTTAATTATTGCCTATCGTTTGCCTCACAGAATTACTTTTCCAATATTGAGTTATCTCATTTTATCTAATCTTTTTTTGGTAATAAAATCAGAAGCAAAGCCAAATATAAAAACAGCTATACTTACTGTATTATTGCTTTTGAGCGGATATAAGTTTTATTGTACTTTACAAATGGCTCCTTTGCATGCTGCTCGCCAACAAAATTATATTTCATGTATTAAAGAAATAAATACACACCCCAACGATTTATTTATTGGTGCAGATGCATTCCCGTTAGAGGCAATGGATGCCAAAACCTCTCCGGCAAATTCTATTCCGGCTCATAATCTTTTTTTGACAGGATGGTATGCTTGTATGCCCGATTATCAAACAATGCTTGAACGCTATCGGTTAAAAAACCTAAGCTCCGATTTACAACATGTAAGCAGTGTATATTTTATTACTGAGAATAAAGCTATGATGCAATCATACGTAGAGGTAATGAAATACCGCCATCATCTGCAATGCCATTTTGAGCCTGCCACAGAATTTAAAGTTTTAAAAGCACAGAAATTAATAATGGGCAATTAGGCTTGAATTACCGCACGATATACTTCGGCATATTTTTCTACGCCGTTCTCTAATGAAAAATACGCATCGGCACCTTGTATGATTTGATGTTCCTCAAATGCTGTAGTATTTAATTTTTCAATGGCAATGGCATAATCTTCCGTAGTAAACGAATTTACTAAAACACCGCTGCTATAGTCCAATACAATTTTATCGGTATCGCCAACGCCGGTATTGCAAACAATCGGAATGCCCATTGCCATTATTTCACCTTGTTTGGTAGGCGAAGAGGCTTTTTTAGAATAAGAAGGCAATATAAAAAATATAGACGCTTGGCATAGCGAAATTAAATACGGAATTTCTTCGCGGCTACCCGGCCGAATAATAATTGCCTCCTTTACGCCATATTTTTCTGTAGTAGCGTAAATTCTCTCGTGTTCCTCTTTGGTAACAAATAAAAATTTAGCATTCGGTTTCTGCTTTTTCAGCACACTAAAAAACTCCATCATCTCCTCTAACATATACCAAGTGCCAATAGAGCCTAAGTACAATAAAATATAGTCTTTTGAAGCAATAGAAAGTGAATTTTTAAGTAGTTCTATCGTGTCATTTTGTAGGTTTTTTTTGTTAAACAAATTCAAATCTACACAACATGGAATGACCTGAATATTTACAGGATTATTCTTTACCGTTTTCCACGAATGAATTTCTTCTTTAGCATTATGTGTCAAACTAATGGTATAATCGGCGTGTTCTAAATATTCAATTTCTTTCTTTTTAAAGAAGTTAAAGACCATTTTGTAGATTGGATTTTCTAACTTCCAAATATTGCCATCAATGCGCTCGTTTGCCCAAAAACCGCGCATATCGAAAATAAATTTTATGCCGATTTTTTTTTGAAGTTGTAGCCCTACCAATGCGGCAATATAACTTCTACAATGCACCACAGAAAAAGGCTCCTGCCGATGTAAACGAATGGCTAATTGTTTGATTTTAAAAACATCAAAAAGTGTAGAAAATACCGGAGGTTTCTTGGTGTATTGCAGCGGCTGCCAATCAATATTATTCGCTTTAATAGCTGCGCAATTTTTTCTTTATTTGCTGTGTAATTTTCCTTTTTTTCACAACTGATAAGCGTGAAAGAATAGTTTCGCTTACTTAACCCGGCTAAATACGGAATTACCTGCGATTGTCCGAGCGGATCGGTCATGCCATCATAAGAGATATATAAAACCCGAATTGCCATTATGCATTTTCTTCTAACCACCAATGTAAAATAATCAATACCCAAACTCTGGCGTACAAATAATCTTCTCCTGCGAGAAATCTATTTTTGAGGTCTTGTACATATAAATTGGCGACAACATCATATCGGTTGATGACGATAGGCGCTAAATATTTATCCATCAGAAATCGGAAATTATTTCGAAGCCAGTAAGATAAAGGCATTGCAAAGCCCCATTTGGGTCGGTTAAAAAGCTCTTTCGGCAGGTGCTTATAGAGTATTTTTTTTAAAATATATTTTGAAGTTCCGCTTTTATATTTTAAGTCTGTATCAATGTTTATTGCATAATCAATGATAGTATTATCTAAAAGTGGCACTCTGCTTTCGAGGGCGTATTTCATGGTAGCACGATCTACCTTAGTCAGTAAATCATCTTTTAAATAGTAGCGTATATCCCAAAAAGATTGCTTTTCTTTCGGACGTAGCGGTCTTGCGGTTGGTGGAAATGTATTTATAGCATCAAAATTAAAGTCTCCCTCCACTAAAAAATGCTTTAAGTCCTTTTCGCTGTATAAGTATTGCTCTTGAGAAAATATATGTGAAGTAATATGTGCGTAGTTGTCATAGTTTAAAAGCCAACCGGCTCTTTTAAATTTCAGTGGCATAAATTGAGATGCCAAGTAAAAGGGAGTTTTCAGTCCCTTTACAATTGGGTTTTCAAGGCGTTTCGCCCACTGATGCATTCCATAGCCCATAAAAAGCTCGTCGCCGCCGTCGCCGCTTAGTGCCACCGTTACATGTTCTTTTGCTTTTTTAGAAATTAGCATGGTTGGAAATGCGGAGCTATCGCAAAATGGCTCATCGAAAACAGTAATAATATCAAGAAGGATTTCCTCCAAATTATTTTCCGTCATGGTGTAAGCATAATGCTCCGTGCCAATGTGCTCTGCAACTTTTCTTGCATAAACAGATTCATCAAATTTAGTGTCTTTATAACCGATACTAAACGTTTTGATTTTATCTTTTTTTATTTTGGCAGCTAAAGCCGTAATAAGACTGGAGTCAATGCCGCCACTCAAAAATGAACCGAGAGGAACATCGCTTACCATCTGCGTTTCCACGGATTTATATAACAATTCTTCCAGTTTTTTTTCTACTTCTGCTTCATTGTTGTGTGTTTCCGGTTGTACTTGTTTATATAAATCCCAGTAGGTTGTAAAATTAAAAGTAGTATTGCTATTAATCTCCTTTTTCGGAAGTACTAAATAGTTCCCTGCCGGAAATTTAAAAATGTGTTTATAGGCTGTATGTGGCTCGGCTGCAAAGCCAATGTGCAAAAACTCGGCAAAGGTATTTGTATTAATTGTCAAGTTTATATCGGGTATTTTCTTTATCGCTTTAATTTCTGAAGAGAAAATAAACTGCTGCCCATCGAAATAATAATATAACGGTTTAATGCCTATTCTGTCTCTGCAAAGAAACAATTTATCTTCAAGGGTATCGTAAATACAGAAAGCAAAAATCCCATTTAATAAAGAAAATGCAGCTGTACCAATTTTGGCAAATGCTTCAATTATTACTTCGGTATCTCCATCTGTTTTAAGGCGTAGGCCTAATTCTTTTGCAATCTCTTTAAAATTATAAATCTCCCCGTTATAGACAATAACATACCGTCCGCAAGCAGAAAAAAATGGTTGGGAAGAAGCCTCTGTCAGGTCAATAACTTTTAACCGTCGATGACCGAGTGCCACCGTATTATTGTTGTTGTGATACTGTCCGGATACTTCCGGACCACGATGCGCAAGTGCAAGCGTCGCAGCTTGCAATGCCTCACCGGATAGTACTTTATTTACTGATGACCAACCTACAATTCCGCACATATATTTTAATTATTAGTGGACCATTTTTCTATCATTTTTCTTATACCGTCTTCTAAGGTAACGAGTGGCCGATCATTTAGTAGTGTTTTCATATTAGAAATATCAGGCAATCGGCGGGTCATATCTCCCTCTTTTAAGGCGGGTAAATGCACAATCTTAGAAGTAGATTGGGTGATTTCTATAATTTTATGTGCAATTTCTAAAACGGTGGTTTCATTATTATTCCCAATGTTGATGGTTGTATTTTCCCATTCAGGAGAAAGAAATGCATTAACTGTTGCTTCAATATTATCATCTATATAACATAGTGTTCTACTTTGAGAACCATCTCCATAAATGGTAATATCTTCATTTTTTAAAGCTAATTTTAAAAATTTGGCAATCACAAAATCTTGGGACTGGTTAGGGCCATACGTATTAAAAAACCTGAAAATAGTATAATCTAAATTGTACTCTTGTTTGTAAGATTTTAAAAAAGCTTCCCCAATATTTTTTACGATAGCATAAGGGAGTTTTGAATTTAACGGAGTAGTTTCTTCATTTTGTGGAAACTCTACCGGTTCGCCATACACTTCAGAGGAGGAAGAGTAAAACACTCGTCTTACCGGTGTATTTTTGGATAAATTGAGTACGTTTTTTATTCCCTCAATATCATTCAATACACGAACCGGATTTTCTAATGTACGCTGCACACCTACCGTGGCGGCGTAATGAAAAACATAGTCTATATTGTAGGACAGAAATACCGGCATAATGTCGTCATAAACATTTACGTCGCATTTAATAAACTTCCAGTTTTTGCCTTGCGTGGGTAGCTTGTTATACGAGCCGGTGGAAAGATTATCTACGATGATGACAAAATTATTAGGGTCTTGAATTAGGCGTGCTACCAATGCACTGCCTACATTACCGGCGCCTCCCGTTACCAATATTCGGGTGGGATATTCTGTGTATGATTTCATGTGTTTGTTATATTTATTTTAAAGTCGTGAGCGTTGGCGATTTTTTTTGGAAAATAAATAGAAAGTGTTGCGTGTTTATATTGTAGATTTAATAAATAAGTAAGCATTTTATTATCCCATACATTCGTTCGTCAAAAACGGAAAGCGGATGTACTTTTAGTCCTTTAATTAAAAAACGGATAGACTCTTTTTTGTACTTAGCCATAGCGAGATGCAAGGAAATATAAAGGTAGCATTTTGCGGTAAATGTATCTAAGTCATTTTTATATACCTTTTGAATTAGTGGGTCCTCATTACAAGATTTTATTAGTAATGTTATTCTTTCTATCAACGAATCTTTTTTTATTAAGAATACGCTTCTTGAATCGTGGTTAATTAATGAGGAAGTAATCACGTTGCTATAGTAAATTTTATACCTTGCTGCCAAGCGTAGCCAGAGGTTATAATCTTCCGAGGCAAACATTGCTCTTGTGGTATCGAATGGATGTAAAAGGATAACATCTCGTCTGACAAAAACGCCGTTACAGCTTAGATAATTTCCGAAAATTAGTTTTTTATTAAGGTCGGTTCCCGGTGCAACGGGGAGTACTTTTATAATTTTACCCTTTTCATCTTTGACATCATAGGGCAAATACATCATTTCGGGGTTGTGATGTTTTTCGGCTAATTTGGCTGCTTCAGTAAGATGAAACGGGTATAAATAATCATCAGAATCGAAGAACGTAACGTAGTCGCCTTTAGCCATACGGGCACCGGCATTTCTGGCTGCGGCACGTTCTTCGTTTATTTTTTTATGGTATATTATTTTGGGGTTATTGATAGCGCGAACAACTTCTTCGGTATTGTCGGTGCTTCCATCATCTACTACTATAATTTCAAAATTCGGATAGTCTTGAGCAATAGCCGATTGAATAGAACCGGTAATCAGATGCGCTCTGTTATACGTAGGAATAATAATAGAAAAAAACGGCCGCTGGTTATTCATGTTCATATAATTGCTCTAGCTTATCAATCATCAAATGTAAGGAAAAAAAGTTATCTAAATACTTAGTCTTGAATAATTGGTTGCAGTTCTATATTGTTTGGATTTTCCCAAAAATCAGCATCGCCATCTTTTGTAAGCAATATTAAAGGCACTCTGTAACTAAATATTCCTTTTTTATACGGATTTTTAATAAACATACATCTCTTAAACTGGTGCAATAGCTCATTATCAGTAGGTTCCCATGTATAAATAAATTTAAAATCTATTTCTGAAGTAATACATTTGACAGTTTCTTTCAGATATTTTCTGTAATCATTATTTAAAAAGTCAGCGTAGATAATTTTTAAATTATTACCCTCTTTTTGTAAAATTATCAACCCTATGGTTGTCTCTCCTTTTTTTACTTTATAAGAAATAAATTTATGGAAAGGATGCTCAGTTATCTTCCAGTTTAATACTTCTTTATTAAATACTTTATAAGCCGCCTTGTAGTATTTCTTTGTTAAAAAGAATACATCTATTTCTTCGTCAAACTTATTTATTTGCTCTATTTTAATTGTGCTTTTCGTAAATAGTCCAAGTGTTTTTACTATTAATCTATGTTGGAAAATATAGCTAAAGTTATGAGGGTTTTTCCAATGCAGTTTATTTACAAATCCGTGATAAGAGTTTGAGCCTGGAATGCCAATTAATTTTAGTGAATTGAATTCCTTATAAGCATAGTCATACGTTTGATTGGCTAGTTTTATAAAAAGTCCTCTATTTCTATAATCCGGATGTGTCATAGTATCCATTGATTGATAGATAATTTTCTTTTCACCATTAATTATGTATTCTTCGGGAATAATTCCGTAAAATGCACCCACTTCTCCATTATTTTTATTGACGGCTTCATAGGCTATTAGTTTTCCTGCGGGATTCTGAAGATATTTCCATGTAAAATATTTCTCATCTACTTTATAGCCAAAGCATTTATAAAATATTTCAGTAAATCTGTTAAGATTAACTGTTTCGACCAGTCGGTTGGCAGTTTCAATATTGGAAGTATTCATAAGTCTAACTTTTTAAACAAGGTACGATTAATATAGAAAATTAATTCAGAAACTGTCTGATTTGTAATACCAATTCTTGGAAAAGCGGCATAGGTATTGTTAGCCTTTAGGTCGATATATGTTGGATTGGTTGAATAAATATTGGGGTACTTATTTCTTGATAAAATGCGTATTGTTTCTTCTGAAAAATGAGATTTCTTTCCGAATGGAATAGCAAAATGTTGTGCGCTAATCCCAAATGTTTCCTTAATGAAATTATGATTATTTACAATTTCTTCTTCTTGTAACTCAAATGAACATTTCGATAGGTTGTAGTGATTGGAAGTATGGTTGCCAATAGTTACTAATGGATTTTGTTCTATTAGATATTTTATGTCTTTTTGTGTAGCATATATTTTATCATTGTTATCCTGCTTATCATATTTTAAATTAGAGTAATTTATATTTTCAATAGGTAATTTTTTATTGTTTATAAAATCAAAATAGTTGTCTTCTGTCTTGTGAATAAAATATTTGTTATAGAAAGATTTTAAATATTCAATATTTTTTTTATTAATAACTAAATTACTGCACCAAAGTTGATTTTTTTCTATAGCGGATTGGTTTAGGAATATTGTATAAGGAATATTTTTTTCTTTTAAGAAGGGATGAGCATTACAAATCACGGAAAAAAACCCATCATCAAACGTTATGATTGCATATCTTTTATTTTTATCAAGTGTATTTCGATCTTTAATTTTGTTAATAGAGATTATTTCAAAATTTTTTTCTATAAAATCTATCTGCTTAAGAAAATTGTTTGTCTCTGTGGAATAGTGTTCTGAAAATTGAAGAGCAGATTTCTCTGATATATCATGAAAGCAAAAGATGAATATCTTAGACTTCAAAAAAGGTTTTAATAAAAACAAACTACCCAACCGAATAAATATCACTTTAATAAAATCCATCAGATTCGTTTATTGGTCATACAATTTTTCTAGTGCGTCAATCATTTTTGTTAGCTGAAACCTATTTTTTACATCTTTGTACCCATTTTCTACTATGGAATTTCTAATTTCCTGATTTGTTAAAAGTAACTCAATAGCATCAACAATAGGTTTTATTTGTTGGTGTGGTACAACGATTGCATTTCTATTATTTACAATAAATTCGTTTGCTATACCGGAAAGCGAAAAGACAGAAGGTATTTTTGCTATTAACGCCTCTACATAGGTTTGTCCAAATGCTTCACATTGCGTGTCAATAGGGGTGTGTACATATATGTTTATAGATTTATAAAAAGCTCCCATATCTCGTTCATAAACTATCTCAGTATAGTTTTTTCTCGGAATTTCTTTTAGTAAATTGTGAACCTCAGATTTATATGGTCCTAATGCATTTGCTAAAATTAATTTTGCTTTCGGCTGCTTGAGTAGTACTTCTTTAAATGCCGGAATAATATATTGTAGTCCCTTTAGTTTCAAATACCTAGAAATCACTCCTATTACAATTTCATCCTTTTCTATATGATATTTATTTTTAAATTTAGAAATTCTATCCTCTGAAACATTTTCATATTCATCGAATAAAAACCCATGGTTTATGGTGTGTATTTTCTTAGGATTAACATGTTCTAAATTTATTAAAACATTATCTACATTTTTGCAAATGGAAACAATATCTGTAGCAAAAAAATTTATTAGCTTATCAAAGAAAACAGCTTTAGGGGATTCTTCGTGATTAGCAATAGAATGATGACGCGTGTAAATTCTTTTGTGTACTCCAATTAAAAACCCTGCAATAAGTCCAACAACGTTAGATGTAAATAACTGACAATGGATAATATCTGTTTTGTTTTTTATAAGAAACGGGATACTTTTAACTATTGCCAATAATAGTCCTATTTTTCCTTTTACGGGAATTCTTTTTACAGGGAATTTTTGTTTCCTTATAAAAGACTCTATTTCTGTATTGTCATTATTTAGAAGAATGAAACTTAACTGATATTTTTCTTTATTCAAATAAGTACATATCCATTCCATGGATATCATTTTATTAATATCTGAGATAAAATAAGTGATATTCTTTTTATTAGATTTCAATAAGTGCTTTTTGCAAATATAAGCCACAAGTTAGTTATTTACAAACAAGTAAAATATTTTGAGAATAACGCATATACAATTACAGCACCACTATTTCCGGAAACAACACCCCGTTTGCTGTTATCACAGCGTCATAAATTTTATATCGTATTGTTTTAGGTAAAAAAAGAAGTAGCTTGTAGGTATTATTATTGAAGCCATCATTTTTAGTTAATATACTTAAACTATATGAAAAAAACAAATTTTTTTTCAGATTATATGCATCTAATTTACCATTAAAAAACTAACAGCGCAATTTTATCTTTATTTGTTCCTATTCGCATCTCTTAATGCCTTTAAGTAGGTCATTGAGGATAATATCCCGATTAGTCGAAAAGTAAGTTGGTCAAAAATGGGGCGGTTGGGTATTATATTATACAAAAATTTGATGATAGCATACAAAGGCAGCAGGATAGTATAAAATTTTTGCTTTAGCGATATAGAATTAAGCATACCCGCTTGGGCTTGCGACAGATAACCTCTATAAATCCTATCAATAAACCCATCAATTTCCAGCCGATCTTCTTGGTTGTGATAGCAGGTAATTTCAGTTGCCAATTTTGAGCGGATATGATTCTCTTCTAATCGATGGGCAATATCAAGATCCTCTCCCTGAAAATCAATGCTTTCATTGTAACCGCCTATGCTATTAAAATTTTCTTTTGTAATACAAAAAGAGCAACTACCTACTCCCAACATATCCATTGTTTTCAACTTATAATCTACCGTTAGGCAAGACCTGCCTTCTAATTTGTGGTAATTGGCATTTAGTATATACCTACCAATCTTTTTTAATTTCAATTTTTCTTGTAATGCTACCGGATATATCCAGTTCAAGTTAAAAGAATTGTGCTCCAATTGTTTACTCTGCCACAAATCAATAATCAATTGCATCGTGGAAGTGGTAATCCACATATCATCATCTATAAAAAACAAAATAGGATAGCTGGATTTTGATGCTCCAAAATTTCGGGCAAACGATACTCCTTTTTTGGGACTTTTATAGATACGGAGTTTGGGGTGAGAAATTGTAAATGGCAAATCAGCCCCATCATTAATTACAATTATTTCTGCATCAATGCTTTCAATTGCAATTATAGCTTTATTTATAGTCTCTTGCGCAACACCAAACCGATTATATGTAGGCATAATAATGCTAATCATTCTTTGTATGTTTTAATGGTTTGGAAGATGTAGTTTTATCTGTTGCATACCATGCGCTAAAATATATAATCGATGATAAAATACCAATTGTTTTAAATGTAATAAAGTCGAACAACGCATAATTCGGAACTAAGTAGAATACTACAACAAATAATAATCGGAAAGGAATAAAAGAGGTATAAACCCATAGCTTTATTTTGCTTTGCGGCAATGAAAAGTATTTACTACTTGATAATGAAAAGTACCCACGAGTTTCTCTTTTTAAAAAATGATCTATACTAAGTCGGTCAGATTGATTGTGGAAGCAAGAAATTGGAGTATATAGAAAAAGTTGTATTTTTGAGTGGAGCAGTCTTTCAGATAAATCTTCGTCTTCGCCGGAGAAACGGAACGTCTCTGTATATCCACCAAGGGTGAAAAAGTTTTTTTTAGACATAATAAATGAACCACTGCTGATAATAGTAATCGCTTGCAACAAGTTCGACCTATCTATCTTTTGATTTAGCCGCCCTTCTAACGTATGATAATTTGCCTGCAATAAATACCGTCCTACTTTTTCACTCTTCATTCGCTGAACCAATGTATCCGGATATTTCCAATTTAACACAGCACAGTTTTGCTCAAAAAATGATTTTTTGTGTAAAGTATCTATCGCCATCAAACTTTCTGCTGTAATCCACATATCATCATCAATAAAAAATAATATAGCATATTGGGCATGGGCAGCACCATAGTTTCTGGCGGAAGTAACGCCTTTTTTAGGGTTTTTAAGAATGGTTAGTTTGGGGTGTGAAATCTTAAATGGTAATGGTTCTCCATCGTTTACTACAATAATTTCAAACTCAATAAGGCTGTGTATTGCAATTGTCTTTTGTATTGTCTCCTGTACAATATTAAAACGATTATATGTCGGCATAATAATGCTGATCACCTGAATCTATTTAGAAATGATAATTGAAAACTTTAATACTATTTTTCAGATACAACTTTGCTAAAAAAATATCTTTTGGTGTGCGTAAGGACAAGTATTTCAATGCCCGAATTAAAAACAAGCAAGCGGTATATATTTGCCCTTTTTTACGAATCCAATAATCGGTCTCATTACCATTTATTTTATCGAATTTTGCTGTATTAAAAACTTTTGTTTTATCTTTTTTGCTACTTGCTGATAAGTGGTGAATGGCTTTGGTAGTCGCAATATAATGTATCTCGTAGCCCATACTTTTTATTTCATAGCACCATGCCACATCTTCGAAATACATAAAATAGTTGTCGGGTAATTTTTTTTCTGGAAACTGATTTATAATTTCTCTTTTTGTAAGATAGAATGCCCCCCAAACCCAATCTACTTTTTTGTTTTCTTTGTGGTCGAAATAATATCCTAATAAATAATCTTTAGGCAATAAAAATTTATGCAGCCGGAACAGTTCCACAAGTTCATATTTTATAGAAGGAAATTTATTGGCGACACTTTGTATTCTGCCATCCGGATAAATCAACATCGGAGAGACTACCCCAACTTTCGGGTTGTTTTTTAAAAATTCCACACAACTATAAATGCTGTTTTCTACCAGTTCAATATCGCTATTTAACAACAAAATATATTCGCCTTTGGCTTGTTGTATGCCTAAATTATTGCCTTTGGCAAATCCAACATTTTGCGCACTTTTTAGCAGCGTTATGTTTGGAAAATCCTGTTTAAATATTTCGACATCGCATTCCGTGGAAGCATTGTCCACTAAAATAATTTCAAAATCAATATTTTTTGTAAACCGATAAACAGTCTCGATGCACTTATGTGTAAGCGCGAACGTATTGTAATTGATGATGATAATGGAGAGTTCCATCTTATTTAAAGATAGATTTTATTCGTTGTATAATTCTGCTGTTGGTGAAAAATAATTTCTTGGCGTTTATGTATGGTTTATTTTGATTAAAATAATCCAATACTTCAGAAATTTGATTTGCCTCAACATATTGTATTTGCTGCCATACTGGCGCAACTATAGGATGAAAATCATGAATGTATTTGGCATTATTTGCATCTAAACTTTGCCAAAGTTTGTAATAACTTTCTTTATTAAAATCATTGGAGTGCCCCCAACTGTTCATCTTGTTCCACAATTCATCATCGCTGCGTGCCCAAGTTTCATGGATGGCAAAAAATGGAGATTGTATATTGAAATGCCCGTTGCGTCTGGCATTAGAATATTCCGGAACATTAGTTGCCATCGGCATATATTCATATCGGTCATTATTGTTTTGAGTACATAAATAACCGTTTTCCGTTTTTTTAATAAGTGATACATAGTTTACACATACATTAAAAGCCTTGCTATTTATATTAAAGTGGTGCAGGTATTGTGCAAATCCGTTGAAATCTAAAAAATATTCATCTGAATCGATTTGGATATGCCAGCCGCCTTTGCCCATAAATGCTGCCATTTTATTGCGTTGGTAATTATCGTTTTCTATAGGTGATTTTTCGGGATTATAAAAATTGTCTTCGTAAATTTTTATCTTGTTCTTTTTATCTAGTTCTGTTACAAACTGATGAAATGCTGCGTTGTCAAAATCATATTTTTTACCCGACCAACTGGTTCTGTTTTTATCTAAAGACAAACAAATTTCATCGGCATCATCGTAAATAAGAGGAATCGAATTTCTCAATAATTCCCAATCATACGCTACACAAAAGCCGACTTTTATTTTAGGTGTTTCCATCGTTGTAATAGTCTATTTTTGTAAAATAATAGTGTTTTTATGGGTGCAAAAATCAGTGTTTTAAGAAAAACACAAAAGCCTCCAAGCTTATTGTTTTTTTTAAATAAATATTGAATTAAAAATATATTGTATTTAAAAGTTATTTCGTTGATGTTAGAAATATAAAACGAATCAGTAATTTTATTCTGCTCGTGGAAGTAATTAAAAATAGTTGTTTTTAATTCGTATATTTTAAACCCTGTTACATTATTCTCAACATCTAATCTGCTTATAGAGGTAGTGTGCATACGATAATGGTAAAGGGTTTCGTTTATGCAAAATATTTTGTAGTGCAACCCTACTCGGAAATAGAACTCGGAATCTGTTGCTGCTTGTGTTTTTTTTGTTATTAAATATCTATATTTTCCAATTTCATCAAAAATAGCTCTACGCATAACAGACAAACCCTGCTGAAGAATAGCGGATCTTAACATAAAAAGATGTCCTTTTTGCACTAATGGAATAGTAGAAAACGGACGCTCGTTGGCAAAGTCGGGTAGCTCTATTTCTGTGTCGGGGAT
>Ga0116191_1001304_pt1 | contig 20414 bp, 26 predicted proteins | sample AD_UKC111_MetaG_FD_89897 | JGI IMG/M metagenome (GOLD analysis project Ga0116191, IMG submission 89897) | Active sludge microbial communities of municipal wastewater-treating anaerobic digesters from Hong Kong - AD_UKC111_MetaG | ecosystem: Engineered > Bioreactor > Anaerobic > Digestate... | reverse complement strand
TCATCCCACCTTTGGGTTCACTTAAATAGTATTGATTTACCGCCGTTTAAAGGTAAAAGGTACACCTATCAGATATAATACAGTCCAAAAAGGTGTACCAGCCTATAAAAATCCACGAAAGCGTATTTACCTTGATGCGGTCGGCATTGCCGTCCCGCTGTGAATTATGGGGAGGCTGCTTGACAGCCACCCCATTTTAACCTGCGAGATTTTCGACAGGGCGAAAATCTCCTGACAGCAGGCTTTTCGGAGGCCATAATGCTCTGTATATCCAACTCGCAATGGAACGCTGGTTTTGGGCGCACAAACCGCCAACAGTCGCATGAGCCGTTGATGGTCGTATGTTAACCCTACCGTGCCTTAAAATCGCGCACAGGGCGCGACAGGCGGTTATTCCGCTTTGAACTTGGCGTCGCCGTTTTTTCGGGTGGAGCTGGACGATTTATCTGGTGTGCTGCCATCTTTCATTTCAAGAAAACGGCGCACATCTGGCGGGACGATTTTCTTAAAAAGAGAATCAAAAAAGCCCTCCAGCTCTGTGTCCAAATCAAGATTTTTCTGCATGAGAAATAGCCGGATGGCGTTCAGCCGTTCCTCATCATAGGTCATTGTAATGGTTGATTTTTTCATATTGTACCTCCAAAATTTCAGATTTGTATTGGGCATGCCGTTGCATGTCTGTCAGACTGTGCGCTTGGATAGGCTTCGTCATTCATGCCTATAACCTGAAAGGCTTCGGCATAAATGGAGCGAAGATGCTCATCGGTGACTCGGAATCGATTATATACTTTGGCAATATTGTTTATATCAAAAACTCACTGAAATGCCCCTTACCTCATGACCATACCGGAGGGTTCATCCTCGCCCGGTTTGATTTTTTCATGGTATCCATTGTCAGAATTTACCCAACGGTCATAGTCACTGGCGGAGCATTGCCCTGCCAGCATATACGAAAAATCACGCAGACGCCCGGCATCGCAGCCGGAAATGTCGGCTTGAATACCGTAATAGCTGTTGTAGATACGTTCCACTTTTGCGGCAAGAACGTCTGCCCAATCCTTACGTCCCTGCTCGGTCAGGGTGTCAGGATTCAGCTCCACGATAGCGGCGAGTTCATGCTCCTCGTCGCAGTGGCAGAGATGGAAGTTTTCCAAATTACAGCCAATCAGCCCAAACAGAGTCAGAGACTGTTCGCTGGAAGCGACGCAATTATGACATTGCCGAGGTAATAATTGATTTCAAAACAATCTTCATGCATGATGATATCGGTGATTTCATTTCGGCTTTGCAGTTCCTTGAGGAGCAATTCACCGACGCCGTTGTCTGTGGTGACTTTAATTTTTTCGTAATCGCCCAACATTTCGAACGGTACAAGGTGGCTGCTGTAGTCAGGCATATCTTTTAAAGAACAAGCAAAGTCAGCCATTTCCCGGATGCGTTTGTCCAGCAGTTCTCTCGCGTTTGGGAAAATGGAAGCGTAAGAAACATAATTCTTACCGCATACCGCGACGCCGTTTTCGCTGTCCTCACTCAAAATCAGCAGAGCTTTGTATTCGGAAATCATGCAGGAGCGGGGTGGAGTGACCGCTTCAGTGTATTTGTTCAGTCTCTCAAGATACCGTTCTGGTATTTGTCCGTTGGCGAGGACGGTTTGGTATTCGCTTTCCGGCAGGATAATCACGCCGGTGATTTCAACATCACAGGCTTCCAGCGCTTCGGGCATCTGCATCGTTAACTTAGTTTTCATAATAGTGCTTTCCTCTCTTTACGAATTCATGACCGGGTTATCCGGCTGCTCCGGTTCCTCAAAATATTCACTTGGAGAATCAAATCCCGCTGCTGATATTTCTTCATCCGACATTCCAAGTTATCGGAACCTCCATATTTTCTTGTTGTGATGCTGCCGCTTTTTCGCACAGCAACAGGATTTTTTCTTTTTCCTCTGCCGTTAAGCTCACGCCGAACTTGGCGTAAAGGTTAGCAAAGACGGTTTCATCATCCGCGTCATCTGAGAAACAGGAGACGAAATCTGAATAAAGGGTGCCGGTTTTTTCCCGCTCAATCAGCGTACATAAAAAAACCACCTGCGCTTTGATGGGTTCTACCGAGAGCCCCCGCGCGGTGATTTCATCTTCAATGGCCTGCATAACGTCTGCGAAATGCTGTAGTCGGACTTTTCTTCGTCAGTCATGTTGGCAATGACTTGTTGCTGCATTTCCGGTGAATTCCTGTCGATACTCTGACCGGTATCCATAACACCAAGCAGTATGGCAATCGGTGCGATGATGATAATGATGACGCCGAGGATAATCCCACCGGCGATTTTCAGTAGTCTCTTATCGGTTAAAACTGTAATTGCGACTTTTGCCGCCGCCGGTATCGCCATAGCAATCACGATCCTGTCCTATAAAAATACAACAAAGAACACCTGCAGAGCGCAGGTATCCTTTGGGAAACTGTTAATCCTCAGTTTCCGGTTCTTTTGGTCGACTGACGGTGATGGCCGGATCACCGCTCTCCATATACTGTTCTTCCGTTTTTAGCTGTGCGTTTTGCAAAACAGTAATTGCATCGGTTACGGCGTTGAACAGCGTGGCGTACATTTTTGAATAATCCGGCACAAGTATTCCTCCCCTCTGTGACGATTGCCCTTTGGGCAATCCAACACAATACTATGAATTACCCATAAGTCAAGTTATTATACGAATGATATTCTTGCCGGGCCGTATTTTCATTGATAAAAATAAAAACGCCCACCATGTACGGTATGCGTTCTGTTGCCAAGCCTTTTGTATCAGCTTAGTGCACCGCACCATTGACTGCATAAGAATTGATATTTTTGAAATCAGGCTGATTTTTTGCAGTTTTATTTGCTACTTTGCCGTCTGCATCAAGTTTTACGAGCTTGTCTTTATACCCCTTATACTCAATCAGAATCGGATAATTGACAAGATTTTTATCCTGCAAAAGTAGTTTTACATCGGGACGATTTCCACCGTCGCCGCCATTTTTTGAATAATAGTCATTGAGTGCTTGATCGATTTCAACGTTTAATGATTCATGCTCCAGTTTGTAATCCAGTTTATATGATTTCAGCCAGACATTTGCAAGGTCCGCAATATTGGGTTCGACAGATTGAATTTTAGCCATTGATATTTCCTCCGTTTTCCCAGTTGTTATCAATAACAGACCAAGTTTTTGTGAATTTGTTGTTGTAAATTGCTGACGAAAAAGGCTCGGTCAAGAAATCTTTTACCGTTTTCAGCACAATACCGAAATTATCGGTTTTTGTATCAATCTTTCGTATAAAGGCCTTCCATTTTTTCTGCATAGCGGCGTCATCGCCAAACCCCATAACATGTTCGAACTGTTCAACAGTAAAGCTGTGCCCACGGTTGGCAAAGGTTTTTCTAAGTGCTTCAGTAAGAACTTTGCCGTCAAAATCGAACTTGTTTGCCAGATAATAAATATCGTAGTAATCCTTCATCCTACTGGAAAACTCCATCAGACTTAGAATAAGCATCTACCTTTTCGGCAGTTTCGACAGAGTATGTGTTTACCATTGGAGCATCAAAATCGGAAAGCTGTGTAGGGATTTTTCGCTTTTCCTGTTTCGGTACGATAACATCACCCACTCCGAAGTCTATATTGAACGGAGTACGGGTGTTTTTTATGCGAGCGACTACCGATACGCCGATGCCTGCATACTTTTTAGCAACAGCAATTGGGGCAACATTTTTAATCTCAAACGTTATAAAGTCATTTCCGGTAGGTGTTGCAATGATTTCTTCCAATACAGCTTTCAGCTGCTCCGGTGTGTTTGGCATTTGAAGAAGTAAAAAGTCAATATCGACTGTTATTCGGCTGTCAAAGTCAGTAAGGGTATAAATAAACAGGCCGCCTTTCAGCACAAGATTTTCAGCGTATTTGGATTTTTCCAGACGACGCAAAAATTCTTCTTGGCAAAAGAGCTGTAGGCAAAGTTGATAGCTTCTGCCACTTTCGGCAGCCTTGTTTTTAAGTCGCGCGAGTACGGATGCTGCTATATCAGCCATTCAGAAGCACCTCCATCAATTCGGTTACTTTTTTGTATACGCGCAGTTTTTTCGCATATACAGAGAGGTTGCTAAGGTTTTTCTTATTATCGTTTGCGTAAGCGTTGAGAGCTTTATTAAATATCTCATTGTCAAGCTTTGAACGGTATTTGAAGCAATCGCAAATGGTGCGTTCCCGGTCATATATGGGCAGGATAACTCCGTTAAAATCATCCGTGGTTTTACCCAAATCATATAGTTCTGCTTGTACATAGTAAGGCTTTAGAGCAAGAACATCCAGATCCAGTTTTGTTCTTGACATAGAGCGAGGAATTGCTATTGACCACTTGCGTGTTATTCATTAACCCACCGTAAAAAAATAAGCCCGTATAGTTTTTAACCATACGGGCTTCCGATGGAGCTTCCGACCAGAATCGAACTGGCGACCTCGTCCTTACCAAGGACGCGCTCATGCCGACTGAGCTACGGAAGCGAAGTGTCACTAAAGCACTCGGATATTATACCTGGTATCGGGAGTTTTGTCAATACAAATACGGTCATTTCTTAGCAGTTTTGGTGTAGGAAGTGATTGACAAGTTTAATTCAACCCTTAGCTTTATTGCCGGCTACATGAGTTACATTAAGTTTGTCAGAGGCTCAGGCTTGAACAGAAAAAGGCAAGGTTGAGAAAAGAATAAACATCGCCGCCATCACCGGTTTTTACAAATTTTTCCCGACTCGGCGCGCATGAATTCTTGACAAACGGGGAAACCTGTATTAAAATAATACTCAGTATACTATCAATGCAAGACCAGCAAAGGCGATGACGGGACGAGTAAGCCGCGATTGGGTGTCAAAGCGAGCCGGCGGGGGTGGGAAGGCCGGTACAAACGCGCGGACGAAGAACCCCCCCGAGCCTCTGACCGAAAGCCCTTCGGCAAGTAGGCTCAGACGCGTCCGGCGCGTTACAGCCGGTCGGCATGACCCGCTTTACGCGGCTTGTGCCGGCTGAGAGAGCCGCGCTTGCGGCTTATTTGGGTGGCACCGCGGAAAGCAGCAGCCTTTCGCCCCATGAAAAGGGGGAACGGGCTGCTTTTTTTGAACCCTTTATCAGAGCCTTGCCCGCCGTAAGCGGGCGGGTTGTGGCCAAAGACCGGAGGATTGATTTCGATGGAGCTTGAAAGAACAGATTACTGCGGGTCGCTGCGCGAAAAGGATATAGGCAGGGCGGTCACCGTCATGGGCTGGGTGCAGCACAAGCGCGATATGGGCGGCGTGATATTCATAGACCTGCGCGACAGGGAGGGCACGCTGCAGGTGGTGTTCGACCAAAAAAACATCCCGGCTGCGGAATTTGAGCGGGCCGAGTCGCTCCGCATTGAATCGGTCATAGCGGTAAGCGGACAAATCGAGCTGCGGGGGGAGGACACCTTGAACCCGAGGCTCGAGACGGGGACCATCGAGCTGCGGGCACAGCGGATGGAGGTGCTCTCGCAGGCCGATACGTTGCCGTTTTCGCTGGATGACGGCGCGTCGGTGCGCGAGGAACTGCGCCTGCGGTACCGGTTTTTGGACCTGCGCCGCCCGGCTATGATAAGGAACCTGCGCTTTCGCCACCAAACGCTTAAGGTGATACGCGAATACCTCGACCGGCGGGGCTTTGTGGAGGTCGAGACGCCCATGCTGACAAAAAGCACGCCGGAGGGCGCGCGCGATTATCTGGTGCCCAGCCGCCTGCATCCCGGCGCCTTCTACGCGCTGCCCCAGTCGCCGCAGATATTCAAGCAGCTTCTCATGGTCGGCGGCGTAGACAGGTATTATCAGGTGGCACGCTGCTTTCGCGACGAGGATTTGCGCGCCGACAGGCAACCGGAATTTACCCAGGTGGATATGGAGCTTTCCTTTGTAAAGCAGGAGCATATCCTGAATGAGCTTGAGGGGCTTTTCAAGCACGTCTTTGATAAAATGCTGGGCATTCGTTTTGGGGAACCGTTTTTGCGCCTTACATGGCGGCAGGCAATGGACACCTATGGCAGCGACAAGCCCGACCTGCGCTTCGGGCTGCCCATCGTCGACCTCACGGAGCTTTTGCGCGGCTGCTCCTTCGAGGTGTTCCGCAAGGCTCTGGACGCGGGCGGCGTCGTCCGCGCTATCAACGCCAAGGGCTGCGCCGGCTTTACGCGCGGCGAGATCGAGGAGCTGACCAAAAAGGCGATAAGCTACGGTGCAAAGGGCATGGCGTGGATAGCCGTGCGCGAAAACGGCGAGATATATTCCATCCTGACCAAGTATTTATCGGAAAAGCAGCTTTCCGGCCTGCTTTCCGCAATGGACGCAAAGGCGGGGGATTTCATACTGTTCTGCGCCGACTCGCTTTCTACGGTACGCCGCACGCTGGGAGGCTTGCGGCTCGACCTCGCCGAGCTTTTGGGGCTTAGGAAGAAGGGCGAGTACAGCTTCTTAATCGTAACCGATTTCCCGCAGTTCGAATACTCTGCCGAGGAGGGGCGCTGGATAGCCATGCACCACCCCTTCACCATGCCTTATCCGGAGGATTTGCCGTATCTTTTGACCGACCCCGGCCGGGTGCGCGCCCAGGCCTATGATTTCATATTAAACGGCGTGGAGCTCGGAAGCGGCAGCCTGCGCATCTACGACCGGAAGGTACAGCAGAGGATGTTCGAGGCCTTAGGGTTTTCCAAAGAGGAGGCCGAGGAACGGTTCGGGTTCATGATGGGCGCCTTCCGCTACGGCACGCCGCCCCACGGGGGATTTGCCTTCGGGCTTGACAGGCTGGTCATGCTCATGGCGGGCGCCGACAGCCTGCGCGATATTATAGCCTTCCCGAAGGCGCGCGACGCGTCATGCCCCATGACGGGGGCCCCCGGCTTTGTGGACGAGGCCCAGCTTGCGGAGCTTAACCTTACGGGCGCGGCGGGCGGCGGGACGGACGCCGGCGGAAAGCGCCGGTCGGCCCGCAATGCCCCGCGCATCGACGTCGACAACGTGGCGGACCTTGCGCTGCTCTCGCTTGACGAGTCGGAGAAGGAGGCCATACGCGCAGAGCTGGAGGCCATCGTAGCCTTTGCGGACGAGCTTGCGGGTCTCGACACGGAGGGCGTACCCGTAACCGCCCATGTGGCGCCCATCGAGAACGTGCTGCGCGCCGACGAGCGCGTACCGTCGTACGACCGCGACACGCTTTTACAAAACGCGCCGTCTAAGGAGGGCGGGTACCTCTATGTCCCAAAGGTTGTGGAGGGGTAGGACGGGACGCGGGATGCATAAGGACGCGCGGCGCTCCCTTTGCCACCCGCCCCGAGCGAAAGGAATGAACATGTATGGGAAAGACAAAAAACAGCGAGATTACCGCCCTGACGGCGGCGGACCTTTCAAAAGCCCTTAAGGCCGGGGAGGTGTCCGCCCGCGAGGCCGCGGCGGCGTATTTTGACGCCATAGAGAAAACGGACGGCGACATAGGCGCGTATCTTACGCTGACGCCTAAGGCCGCCCTGGCCGACGCCGACAAGGTGGACGCAGCCCGCCGCGCGGGGGAAAAGCTGCCGCCGCTTGCGGGCGTTCCCGCCGGCGTAAAGGACAACATATGCACCGCGGGCGTGCGCACGACCTGCGCTTCCAAAATGCTTGAAAATTTCGTCCCGCCCTACGACGCGTTTGTGATAAAGCGGCTGCGCGAGGCGGGGACGGTAATGCTGGGCAAGCTCAACATGGACGAGTTTGCCATGGGCTCCACGACCGAGAGCTCCTACTTCAAGAAAACGCGCAACCCACGCGACCCGAGCCGCGTGCCGGGAGGCAGCTCGGGCGGCGCGGCGGCGGCCGTCGCCGCGCTTGAGGCGGCCTTCGCCCTCGGGTCGGACACGGGCGGCTCCATCCGCCAGCCCGCGGCCTTCTGCGGCGTGGTGGGACTCAAGCCGACCTACGGCTCGGTGTCACGCAACGGGCTTGTGGCCTTCGCCTCCTCGCTCGACCAGATAGGCCCCATAACGAGGGACGTGCGCGACGCCGCGCTGGTGCTTAACGTCATAGCCGCCCACGATAAGGGCGATTCCACCAGCCTCGACCGGGAATACCCTGATTTTACGGCGCGGCTGGGCGAGGATATAAAGGGCCTGCGCATAGCGCTGCCCACCGAGTTCTTCGGCGAGGGGCTGTGCCAAAACGTGAAGGCGTCGGTCATGGACGCGGCGCGCCGCTTCGAGAGGCTGGGCGCGCGCATAAGCGAGGTGTCCATGCCGTCGCTTGCCTACGCACTGCCCGCCTATTGCGTGATATCCAGCGCCGAGGCGTCGTCCAACCTCGCCCGCTTCGACGGCGTGAAATACGGCTACCGCAGCGACGATTACGAGGATATCGACAGCCTCTACCGTCGCACCCGCAGCGAGGGCTTCGGCCGCGAGGTCAAGCGCCGCATACTGCTTGGCACCTTCGCGCTTAGTTCCGGCTATTACGACGCCTATTACAAGAAGGCGCTTCAGGTGCGCACGCTGGTGGTGAGGGATTACGAGAGGGTGCTTTCCCAGCACGATATCATCCTTTCGCCCGTCACGCCGACGGTGGCCTACCGCCTCGGAGAAAAGATCGGCGACCCGCTTCAGATGTATCTGGGCGACATCTACACCGTGCCGGTGAATATCGCGGGGCTGCCGGCGCTGTCGCTGCCCTGCGGCGCCGACCCCGACGGCCTTCCCATAGGTATGCAGCTTATCGGGCGCGCCTTTGCGGAGGCGGATATACTTCGGGCCGGCTACGCCTTTGAGCAGGACGCCGGCGTACGCTTTAGCGCCGCGCAAAGCGGGCGGCGCGCCGCGGCATCGCCCGCGGGCATAGAATGAGGAGGGACGCGCTGTGGACGCTGATTTTGAAGTAGTCATCGGCCTTGAGGTGCATGTGGAATTAAAGACCGAATCCAAGATATTCTGCGGCTGCTCGACCGCCTTCGGCGCCGAGCCCAACACCCAGTGCTGCCCCATATGCATAGGTATGCCAGGCACACTGCCGGTATTAAACGAGCAGGTGGTGCGCTACGCGGTGAAGGCGGGGCTTGCGACAAACTGCTCCATCACCGCTTACGGCAAGCAGGACCGCAAGAATTATTTCTACCCCGACATTCCAAAGGCCTACCAGATATCCCAGTACGACCTGCCGCTTTGCACCGGCGGGTACCTGGATATAGAGGCCGAGGACGGGCTAAAGCGCATCGGCATAACCCGTATACACATAGAGGAGGACGCCGGCAAGCTCATTCACAAGGAGGGCGGCGGCACGCTCATCGACTACAACCGCTGCGGCGTCCCGCTTATCGAGATAGTGTCCGAGCCGGATCTGCGCTCGGCGGCGCAGGTGCGCGCCTACCTTACCAAGCTGCGCGCCATCCTGCTTTATGCCGGCGTGTCCGACTGCCGCATGAACGAGGGTTCGCTGCGCTGCGACGTCAACCTCTCGGTGCGCCGGCGAGGCGAGAAGGCGTTCGGCACCCGCACGGAGATGAAGAACCTTAACTCCTTCCAGTTTATCACCAAGGCCATAGAATACGAGGCCGACAGGCAGATTAAGCTTATCAAGGCGGGCGAGAAGGTAGTGCAGGAGACTCGCCGCTACGACCAGGCCAGCGGCAAAACCTATTCCATGCGCAAAAAGGAGGACGCGCACGACTACCGGTATTTTCCCGACCCCGACCTTGCGCCCATAACGGTGAGCGACGACCTTAAAAGCGCCCTTTTGGCGGAGATACCGGAGCTGCCCGACGCGCGCAAGAAGGCGTATGTGAGCCGGTACGGGATTTCGGCCTACGACGCCGAGCAGCTTGTGAGCGACCGGGGTATCGCCGACTATTTTGAAAAGAGCGCGGCCTTAACGGCCTACCCCAAGCTTTTAGCGAACCTCATCATCACCGAGGTATTCCGCCTTCTGCCGCCGGAGAGCGCCGATATCCCCGTTTCTCCGGAACATATGGCTGCCCTTGCGACGCTGTCGGGCGAGGGACGCATCAACAGCAGCGTGGCCAAGCTGCTGCTTTCGGAGATGTGGGAAAACGACCGCGACCCGGCGCTTATTGTCGCCGAGCGGGGGCTGGAGCAGGTGAGCGACGAGGGCGAGCTTGCGCGCCTTGTGGACGAGGTGCTCGCCGAGAACCCGCACTCGGCGGCGGATTTTAAAAAGGGCAAGGAGAAGGCGCTCCAGGCCCTGGTGGGCCGCATGATGGCAAAGACACGCGGCAAGGGAAACCCCCAGAAGATACAGGCGCTTTTGCGCGCAAGGCTTTCGGACGGGGAAAAGCGCGAAAATTAAGCCGCGCCCGTTTGAAAGCGCGGCAAAGAAGGGTTTACCTCAAAAAACCTCTATGTCCTTTATATAGCGACGGCATTATGGGAGCTTTTTTGCCTTTTGTTTATCCCTTTCGCCGATTTTCCTCAAGGCCCTGTTTTTGAGGGGCGTTTCAGCGCGGCCTCCGACAACCTTACGGCATTTTCGAATATCCTCTCGGTGGCGCGGCCGTCGCAGGACGACATATAGGCGCTGGCAAAGGCGGAAAGCTTTTGGTAATCGTAGCCGCCCACGCCTTTGACAGCGTCTATCAGCTCGTCCGTCGTTTTGCATACCGGGCACGGCAGGCAGCGGGTGTAATCGATGTAAAAGCCCCTCACGCCGGCGTATTTGTCGTAATCGGGCGCGTAAATGTAAACGGCCTTTCCCAAAAGCGCGTGCTCGAAGAGTATGGAGGAATAATCGGTCACCAGGATATCCGCGGCGTACAGGAGGGTCAGGCTGTCCTCCCCGCCGCAGTCGATGAAACCGCCGAGCGGGCGGCCTGCCAGCGCGCGCTTTTTGTGCATGAGCGGATGAAGCTTTACAAGCAGCGCGTATTCCCCGCCCAGCGCGTCGGTCATCCGCGCAAAATCAGGCAGGGGAAACGGCGCGGGGTCGGACGCGTCGCCGCGAAAGCTCGGGGCGTACAGCAGCACCTTTTTGCCCTTTGCCTCGGGGTGGCGCCTGAGAAAATCCGCCCGGCGCTTTTCAAGGGACGGCTTGTCGAACAGCACATCGGTCCTGCTGACGCCCAGGGGCTTTACGACGTCGGTCCCCGCGCGAAAGGCCTCGCAGAAATGCGGTACGGCGGCGGGCGCCGATACGGGCGCCAGCGAATAGTTGGTATGTCCCTTTTTCGAGAGGTAGGCGGGCATGTCGTCAGGCGTGGAGTGCCCGAATTTCTTCAAAGCGCCGCAGCCGTGCCAAAGCTGCACGACGACCGTTTCCGGCCTTTTCGCACAGCCGTACAGAGGCAGATAAAAGTCGCAGACAAACACAAGGCCCGCCGTCGCGTATTCTTTCATGAAGCGGAGTATGTGCGCCATGAGCGTAAACGGGCCGCACGCGCCGAAATCCAGAAGAAAGCGGCGAACGCAAAGCCCCTCGGCGATGCATTTTTCATGCATGAGCCGCATGCTCTCGGGCATTTCGGACGAGCGCGCGTCGGCGAAAACGCATTTTTTCGGCTCGACGGGGCGCCGGCTGTGCCATTTGTAAGCGGCGGGCAGCACAATATTAAGGAGAAGGCTCTTAAAAAAGCGTTTTACAAAACGTGGCATAAACGTAGCTGTTCAGACCTTTCAGGACGCCGGGAAATAATTGAAAAACCGGCGGCCAATCCCCATTATACCCAAACGCACGCTCCAAAGTCAAGGCGCGCCGCAGCCTTCCCGCGCGGTCGGGCATTGTGCCGCGTGATTGCGCGGCCGCACGGCGTAAGATTTGCGCGGGCAGCCTCTTCGCCGGGGCGGCGAAGAGGCTGCCGGACTTGACAAAACTGCCGAATTGGGCTATAGTCGAAACGGCGCAGAAAGGATGGTCGCAGGCATGTTTACCGCGTTTAAGGCTCTCTGCAGTATGGTTTCAGTGAACATTCAATTCGCCGGCCAGACCTTGTCCATGGCCGCACTGGAGCTCAGGAAGCGGTACAGCGGCTCGACCATCGGGGTTTTGTGGGCCGTGGTGAGGCCGGCGGTGTTTATTTCGGTCTACTGGTTCGGCATACAGCTCGGGATAAGGGGAAACCGCCCCATGGACGAAGCGCCCTTTATCCTCTGGCTTTTGGCAGGCATTTTGCCGTGGTTTTTCGTAGCCGACGTGCTTAGCTCGTGCGGACATGCCCTTGTGTCAAACCGCCATCTCATAACAAAGGCGGTGTTTCCCGTTTCCACCATCCCGACCTTTACGGTGCTGCACCTGTTTTTCGTACATCTGGCCCTGGCGGTGGTAACGGTGGCCGTTTTCGCGTTTTCGGGCTTCGGGGTGGGGGTTTACCTTCTGCAGCTGCCGTATTACATGCTGTGCCTTTTTGCCATGATGTGGGCGGTTTCCGTCTTCTTTTCCGCCTGCTCCGCCGTAAGCCGCGATTTTGAGCACATGCTTAAATCGGCCATTCAGGTTTTCTTCTGGATTACGCCCATCCTGTGGAAGGCCGATATGATACCCGCAGGGCTACGGTTTGTCATCAGGCTTAACCCCGTCGCGTATATCGTGGACGGGTACCGCAACGTGTTCATTTACGAGCGGTGGTTTTTTGAAAACCTTAAATGGACGGCCTATTTCTGGGCGTTTTTGCTTGTGTTCCTGCTGACGGGCGCTCATCTTTTCAAGCGCCTGGAAAAGGAATTCGCCGATATTCTTTAGAAGGGGGAAGGAGCAGTGCAGACCGCCATCAGCGTCAGGGGCGTCACAAAGGCCTACAAGCTGTATTCCACCCCCCTTCTCAGGATGTGGGACGTGTTCACAGGAGGCCGGCATTACAGGGAATTCACGGCGTTAAAGGATATAACGGCCGATTTCCCGAAGGGCGAGGTAATCGCCATCCTTGGCAAGAACGGGTCGGGCAAATCCACCCTTTTAAGGATTATCGCCGGCGTCACGAGCCCGACGCGCGGCGAGGTGAGCGTGCAGGGCAGGATATCGGCCATGCTGGAGCTGACCTCCGGCTTTGACATGGACCTGACGGGCATAGAGAACATCTACCTGAAGGCGCTGACCATGGGCATACCCCGAAAGGAGATAAGAAAGCGCCTTGAAAGCATAGTGGCCTTCGCCGACATAGGCGAGCATATAAACGAGCCGGTGCGCACCTATTCGAGCGGCATGCGGGCCAGACTGGGCTTCGCCATTTCCGTAAGCGTAGACCCCGACATCCTCGTGATAGACGAGGTGCTGGCAGTGGGGGATGACATATTCCGCCTTAAATGCATAGAGAGAATGAGGCAGTTCAGGCTGCAGGGCAAGACCATACTTTTCGTCAGCCATTCGCTGTTTACGGTAAAGGCCTTCTGCACCAAGGCGATGTGGCTGAACCAGGGAGAGCTTGTGGATTACGGGGATATCGGCGAGGTCGTGGCCCGGTACGAGAATTTTCTGAGGGAGGAAAAGGCGAAGCTCAAGGAGGTCCCGGGCGCAGGCGGCGGTAAGCAACCTGTCGTCGTATCCAAGCGCGACCTTTTCGACGTAAAGGACGCGAGGCTCTGCGACAGCCAGGGCAAAAAATGCTCGGTATTCAACGTGGGAGACGAGCTTTGCGTGCATTTCAAGTACATTGTCAAGACCAACATCCGGCGCCTGCTCTTCGGATTCACCGTGTTCGACGCCGAAAAGCGCGTGATATTCGCGAGCGACAAGCGCGACGAGTCCAAGGCGCTGGACGCCGCCATAGGCGAGCACAGCCTTTTCATACGCATAAAGACCGACAATATGCTGGAGGGCAGGTATTACCTCTCCGGCGAGCTGTGGGATAACGATTCGGCCATATCCGTGGGATTTTTAAACAAGCGCAGCTTTGAGATAAAGCAAAACGCGTACCGGGGCAGCGGCGTGGCCTTTGTCGAGCATAGCTTTGTAAACGACGGCCGGGACGGCTACCAGAAGGACTGACGGAGGGTACTCATGCATACGAAAACCGCGCGATCCAAGGGCGTTTCCGGCCTTGTGCCGACAGGGCCAAAGCCAGAGCTTAAGCAGATGAAATATTCCGTGCTCATGTCGGTTTACCGGAAGGAGAAGCCGGAGCATCTGAAGCTGAGCCTTTCCAGCATGCTCGGCCAGACGTTGCCGCCCGCCCAGTTTGTGCTCGTCAAGGACGGCAGGCTGCCGCCCGAGCTGGAGGCGGTAATCGACGAGGCGGTCTCGAGCCATCCCGGGCTTTTCTGCATCGTCGAGCTTGAGAAAAACGAGGGCGTAGGCGCCGCCGCCGCCAAAGGGCTGGCCGCCTGCACCTGCGAGTACGTGGCCAAGATGGATGCCGACGACATCGCCAAAAGCCACCGCTGCGAGCGTCAGATGGAGCAGTTTTTAACAGACGGGAGCCTCGATATAGTCGGTTCGCAGATTACGGAGTTTATGGGGGATGTAAAAAACCCCGTGGCCGACCGCATCGTGCCCGTAAACCACGACGAGATAGTCCGGTTCGCGCGGCGCAGGGCGCCCTTCAACAACCAGACGGTCATATACCGCAAGCAGGCGGCGCTTAAAGCGGGCGGCTACATGAACTTAAGGCGGTGCGAGGATTACGACCTGTATATACGCATGCTGCATAACGGCGCGAAGGCAATGAACGTCGACGAGAGCCTCGTGTATTACCGGCTAACCGACGACACCTACAGCCGCCGCGGAAACCTCAGCAACACGGCCGCCTTTATACGGACGCGGTACCACGCCATGCGGATAGGCTTTGCAAGCCCGCTCGATTTTTTGGTGGCATGCGCCGCACAGCTTGTCATGGCGGCTTTACCTAAGCCGCTTAAGAAGATGTTTTACATAAAGCTTCTCCGTAACCGGTAATCGTCTATTATTTTTGCTGCCGGCACTTTTTTTCGGCGGGAATATATGCTATAATGAGATAGACTTGGGCCTATCTCTTTTTCTTATCCTTACATTTGCCGCCGTATCAAAAACGAGGTGATGGTGTGGAGTACAAAAAGCTTATAGCGCCTGTCGCGGTCACGGTGCTTTTAGCTGCCGCGTTTGTGGCGCACATATTCTTTTGTGTGCTGTCCCCGTTGCCGCTTGCTGCAAAAATCATAGGCGCTGCGGTGGGTCTTGGGCTGATGGGCGTGAGCGTCTTTGTGCTTGTGGAAAGAATAATTGAGATAAAGAAGGGTGAAGAGGATGATCTTGGTAAATACTGATTATATCGCCGGCAAAGAGCTTGAGATGCTCGGCCTCGTCAAGGGGAGCACCATCCAGACCAAAAACATCGGGCGGGACATCACCCAGGCTTTCAAGACACTTGTAGGTGGCGAGCTGAAGGCTTACAACCAGATGATGAGCGAAGCGCGTGCTCTGGCGACAAAGCGCATGGTCGAGGAGGCCGAGTCGCTGGGAGCCGACGCGGTCGTCAACATCCGCTATGCGTCGGCGTCGATAATGGCGGGCGCCGCCGAAGTGATAGCTTACGGCACGGCGGTCAGGTTCAAATAGGAGGAGTTAACGTGCTTATCTCTACTACGCCCACCATAGAGGGAAGAAGGATTGTGGAATACAAGGGCGTCGTGTTCGGCGAGGTAATAAGCGGCGTGGATTTTATCAAGGACTTTCGGGCGGGTCTTTCCAACTTCTTCGGCGGAAGGTCTGGGTCGTACGAGGGTGAATTGGTAGAAGCCAGAGGCAGTGCCATCTCGGAAATGGCAGGCAGGGCCGCCCAAATGGGCGCAAATGCCGTCGTGGGAGTGGATGTGGATTATGAGGTGCTCGGCCAGGGCAACAATATGCTGATGGTCACGGCGTCGGGAACGGCCGTGGTAATCGAGTAGGAAGGCGGCACCCCAGATTTGGGGAGCTTTTCGGCAGGGCGCGGCTTTGTCTTTGTCCAATTATTTTTGCAAAAGCTATACCCTTTTCGCGAAAATTGTTGTATAATAGATTGGATTTGAACAACCGGAAACGGCCGCTTCGGCAAGCGGCGTTTGGACTGCAAAACGTTTGGCATTGCGCCGGCCGTGCCGAGGGAGCGTCAGGAGGGATATCGTATGGACAGCGAACAGACCTATGATATAGACGTGTGCGGCATAGGGTGCGTCGTCGCTACGGAGGACAAAGCCCGCCTTGATTCGGTCGTCAGCCTGGTGGAGGAGCGTATGCGGCAGATTATGCGCCAAAGCACAAAGGTGTCGGTGGCCGCGGCCGCGCTCATGACGGCTCTGGAGTACTGCGACATATCGTCCCGCGAGCAGGAGGCGGCCCAGAACATGCGCGAGCAGATACGCGAATACATACTGGAGAGCCAGAACGCCCGCATGCGGTGCGACGAGCTTATGCGCGAAAACGACAGGCTGCGCGCAAGGCTGGCCCTTTTGGAGGGCGAAAACGGCGGATGAAAGAACCGTGCGCGGCACTAAAGGGAGGAACGGCTATGACCGGAGCCTCGGTGCAGGTGAAGATAAAACGCATGGCGGACGAAAGCGGCGCCAAGGCGCCCATGCCCTCCTACGCCACGGAGGGCTCGGCCGGTATCGATTTGCGCGCCTTCTGCAGCGGTGACGTCACCGTCGCGCCGGGCTCGCTCGCCGTCATACCCACCGGCATATCGGTAGAGCTGCCTTCGGGCACCGTGGGCATCGTCGCCGCAAGGAGCGGCCTCGGCGTCAAGCACGGCGTCACCTTGTCCAACGGCATAGGCGTAATCGACAGCGATTACCGCGGCGAGATACGCGTGGGGCTGTGCAACGTGTCGGACAAGCCTTACACCATACGCCCCGGCGACCGCATAGCGCAGCTTTTGGTGCTCCCGGCGGTGGCGGCTTGCCTTGTGGAGACGGAGAGCCTTTCGCCGTCGGAACGCGGAGAGGGCGGCTTTGGCTCGACCGGCCGGTGACCGGGTTTAAAGAAAACCTCATAAGCACTGTTTACAGACAACGCGCGGGGGGTACAATATGAGGGAGAACAAGCGTTTTTTCGTCCTTCTCGTCTTCATTCTGGCGGGCGTGGTGCTGGGCGGGCTTGTGGGCTCGCTGGGCGACCGCTTGGATGCTTTGTCATGGCTTTCCTACGGGCAGAGCTTCGGCTTGGCAGCCGACAGCCCCGCGGTGTTGGAGCTGGGCGTTGTGCGCCTTACCTTCGGCGTCAGCGTCCGCCTCAACGTCGCCGTCGTTATCTGTGTGCTGGCGGCGCTCGCGGCTTATAAGAAATTCGCGTAGGTGAGGGGAGTGCGAAGGGTTGCATTCGTGGATTTTGGCGTCGGCTTCGCCTCGGCGCAGCGAGCTGCTCGCGGGCCTCGGCCTTCGCTTTGACACGGTCGTCCCCGATGTGGACGAAACGCCGCCGTCCGCCATGCCGCCCGAAGCGCTCGCCCCAAAGCTGGCGCTGCGCAAATGCCTGGCGGTGGCCGGCTCCCGCAAAGACGTCGTGGTGATCGCCGCCGATACGGTGGTGGAGATAGACGGCAGGATCCTCGGCAAGCCGCGCGATATAGAGGAGGCCGCCGGCATGCTCCGGACCCTTTCGGGGAGGACGCACCGCGTCTATACCGGCCTTGCGGTATGCTATGAGGGTAGGAGCGCCTCGCGCACGGTCTGCACCGAGGTCGCCTTCAAGGCGCTCGACGAGACCCTGCTCGGCCTTTACCTGCGGTCCGGGGAACCCCTCGACAAGGCGGGAGCATACGGCATACAGGGCGCGGGTGCGCTTCTTGTCGAGAGCATAAAGGGCGACTATTTCAACGTGGTCGGCCTGCCGGTTTCCGCGTTATACGATTTATTGCTAAAGGAGTTCGACATCAATTTGTTCATGGAAGCGTCCACGCGCTAAAGCTCTCAAAGACAGCATATCCGTTTTTTGAAATACGACGCGGGTTACATATTACCGCGCTTTTTTTAGACGGTATACTGCTGCGGTATTGAAAGGAGACCCGTTATGTTTCATCAGGACATAGGTATAGACCTCGGCACGGCCAACATCCTTTTTTATAAAAAAGGCAAGGGCATAATACTGCGCGAGCCTTCGGTGGTCGCGGTGGAGGTAAGCTCCGGCCGCGTGCTCCGCGTGGGCAGGGAGGCCAAGGAAATGCTCGGCCGCACGCCCGGCTCGGTCATAGCCGTGCGCCCCCTGCGCGACGGCGTTATCGCCGATTACGACCGCACCGCCGCGCTTCTCGCCGCCCTTTTGCGCAGGGCCGGCGGCGGCAGGCTCTCGCGTATGCGCGTTATGATAGGCGTGCCGACGGGCGTCACCCCGGTGGAGAACCGCGCCGTGGAAAAGACCGCCCAGAGCGCGGGCGTAAAGAACGTTTATATCATCGAGGAGCCGCTCGCGGCGGCCATAGGCGCCGGGCTCCCCGTATCGGAGCCGGTGGGCAGCATGGTGGTGGATATCGGCGGCGGCACGACCGAAGTGGCCGTCATATCCTTAAACGGCATCGTGGAATCGCATTCGGTGCGCATGGCCGGGGACAAGATGGACGAGATTATAGCAAGCTACGTCAAGCGGCGCTACAATGTGCTCGTAGGAGAGCGCACTGCCGAGGAGATAAAGATAACCATAGGCTCCGTGTATCCGACCGAGGGCGAGGAGAGCATCACCGTGCGCGGGCGCGACATAACCACCGGTCTGCCGGCCAGCGTTACGCTGCAGCCGGAAGAGGTCCGTGAGGCCATGCTCGAGCCGGCGCAGTATATCGTGGAGGCCATAAAGCTGACCCTTGAGCGCACACCCCCCGAGCTGGCGGCCGACATATGCTCCCGCGGTGTGATGCTGACGGGCGGCGGCGCCCTCATACGCGGCATCGACCGCCTCATTTCGGCGGAGACCGGGCTTCATGTGAGCATAGCGGAGAATCCTCTCGACTGCGTGGCGATAGGCGCGGGCCTTGCCCTGGAGCGCTTAGAGAAATTCAAGGACTCGCTTTTGGATGTCGACTGAGTGAGAAAGCATCCGGCGGGCGGCGGAACGGAGGGCTTTTGTGCAGGGGTTTTGGAACAACAAATTTCTACTCGGTCTGGTCGTTTTCGCGCTGTTTATCATCGGCTTCGCAATCAGCGCGGCCGTTTCCGGGGACATCGCCCTTCCCGCCGACGCTTTGGGCAGCGCGCTCGCCCCGGTAAGGCAGGTGCTGGCGCGCATAGGCTCCACCGGCGGCAACCTTATGCGCAGCATAACGGAGTACGACGAACTGCTGCGCGAAAACGAGCAGCTTCGCAAAAGGATAGAAGCCTTGGAGGACGAGGTCGCCGAGAACGAGCGCTTCCGCATTGAAAACGAAGAGCTCAAATCCCTGCTGGGGCTTAAGGATGAGCAGCCGGGGATTGTGTTCGAGCAGGCGGAGGTCATAGGCCGCGAGGCGGGCGACTGGCACCATGTTTACATCATAGACCGCGGCGAGATGCACGGCGTCAAAAAGGATATGCCGGTCATCACCGCCGACGGCCTTGTGGGCAAGATTATGCAGACGGGCCAGAACTGGAGCAAGGTGCTGACCATCCTCGACCGCAACTGCTCGGTGGGGGCGGTCATACAGCGCACCCGCGACCCCGCCGTGGCCGAGGGCGAGATAAACCTGGCCGCCAAAGGCTTTTGCAGGCTCTCATACATCGACAGCGCCGTCAACGTCAACCGCGGCGATATCATAGAGACCTCCGGGCTCGGATACCTTTTTCCGAAGGGCATACGCATAGGGCGCGTCGAGGAGGTGATGACCGACGTCAACGGCCTGTCGCAGTACGCGGTCATCAAGACGGCGGTGGATTTCAGCCGCCTGAGCATGGTATTTGTCGTCAAGGAATACGGCATCTCGGAATAGGGGGGACGGGGCTTTGGGACGAAGATGGAAGAAATACCGCCTTTCGGTATTTTACGGCCTGATTTTTTTCCTCATGTATCTCATCTCCACCGCTTACCGCAACCCTCTTGAGCTTTTCGGCGTTCGCCCCATGCTTTTCATCCCTGCCCTCGCCTCTGTAGCCGTTGCGGAGGATGAGCGCACGGCCGCCATATTAGGCGCGTTCTCGGGGCTTATGCTGGACACCACGGGCGCGCTGTTTTTCGGCTTTTACACGCTGCAGATGACGTTCATACCGTACTTCATAGCCATTCTCTGCAGCTTTGTGCTGCGCAAGACCAGGCTGACGGCCCTCTTTGTGTCCTTTCTGTGGATGCTGCTGTTCGAGCTTATTTACTACGCGGTTTCGTTCATGTCCGGCGCGGGCGATATCCTTTACGCCTTCACCCGCACCATCGCGCCGAGGCTCGTCTATTCCACGCTGCTTTCCCTGCTGTTTTACCCGCTTTTTTTGAGGATGAAAAAGCGTTTCGCTTACCAGAAGCAGGTCTGATGCCCGAATCCGGTTAAAACGCCGGCCTGCGGCAGCAAGCCGGCCTGAAACCGGG
>Ga0116191_1001295_pt1 | contig 20453 bp, 24 predicted proteins | sample AD_UKC111_MetaG_FD_89897 | JGI IMG/M metagenome (GOLD analysis project Ga0116191, IMG submission 89897) | Active sludge microbial communities of municipal wastewater-treating anaerobic digesters from Hong Kong - AD_UKC111_MetaG | ecosystem: Engineered > Bioreactor > Anaerobic > Digestate... | reverse complement strand
TAGGGGCGTATGGCCATACGCCCCTACGAAATTCATTCCGATCCCCATCGCGGTCATTGGGGTCAATGGTACGCGGATTTAAATCCGCGGTCACCACCCGTATCAATATTTTACGCGGAACCCCCGGTACACCCGTCTGGCAGCGCAATTATTTCGAACACATCATTTCCACCGACCGCGAATATGAAACCATTGCGGCCTATATCGCCAACAACCCATCCAATTGGAATATGGATAACGAACGAGAACGGTAGGGGCGACCAGCCGGTCGCCCCAACATAAACGTACACCCCAACGAAATCGAACGACCCCCAACGACGGATCGTACCCCAACGGCGCGCCGTGCCCCAACGGGATTAACCACCATCGAAAAACTTGCCAGATTGGCAAGTTTTTCGATTAAAAACCTTCCCCTGGGGTAAGTTGACAATTCGCCTGATCAGTGAGAAGATGTTTATAGAAATATAGAACACTTTTTCTATTCCGAAGGAGGAATATGCCGCGAAAGAAAACCTCATCCCCCACCCCCGGCCCGGCACCTGCCGACACCCCCGGCACCGCCGAGGGGCTCGACCGCGAGATCGCCATCCTGCGCGACCTGATCCGCAAAGCGGCCGCCAGGCAGAGCGCTGACCTCAGCCTCGACGAGCAGCTCGAACTGCTGGAAACGGTGGGCAAAACCGCCCCCGCCCTCGCCCGCCTGCTCAAGGCGCGCCGCGACCTGGCCAATGCCGAACTCGACCCCGCCGCCCTCCTGCGCCAGGCGCTCATCGAACTCGAAGAGGAGTGGCCGGAATTAAAGAAATTTGGGGAACAGTTCAGCAAGTAGAAAGCGGAGACTGGAGAACGGAAAGTAGACGATCGAAGATCATCACGCATCCCTTTCCAGTCCCGAATCGCAAATCTCCGATCACCGCCCCCCAATTACCAATCACCATTCTCCAAGGAACCATGACCCAATACATCCCTCACTACAAATGGCTGTTGAGCGATCCGGAGCGCTTCGCAAAGGAGGCTTCGAAGACCACCCTGCGCAACTACCAGCGCGGAGTGCTCGCTGCCATCTTCGATTCAGTACTCAACGAACGCGGATTGAGTTTCGTGGTCATCTTTCCGCGCCAGAGCGGCAAGAACGAACTGCAGGCGCAGCTCGAAACCTACCTGCTCACCCTCTTCTCCAGGCACCCGGTGGAGATGGTCAAGGTCTCTCCCACCCTGAAGCCGCAGGCGCTCAACGCCATGCGCCGCCTCGAACGCACGGTCAAGAAGAACACACTCACCCAGTGCATATGGGTCAAGGAATCCGGTTCGATCTACCGTGTGGGAGAGGCGCGCATCACCTTCCTTTCCGCCGCGCCGGGCAGCAGCATCGTCGGCGCCACCGCATCCGCGCTGCTGGAGGTGGACGAAGCGCAGGACGTGCTGACCGTCAAGTACGAGAAGGACGTGGCACCGATGGGAGCCTCCACCAATGCCACGCGCGTCTTTTGGGGCACTTCGTGGACCAGCCAGACGCTGCTGGCGCAGCAGATGCGGCGCGCAGAGGCGGAAGAAAAGCGCGACGGCATCCGGCGCGTCTTCCGCCTTACCGCCGACGACGTGGCCGCCGAGATCGCCTCCTACCGCAGGCACGTAGAGGAGGCCATTGAACGCCTGGGGCGCGATCATCCCACCGTGCGCACGCAGTACTTCTCCGAAGAGATCGACGGCGAGGGCGGGATGTTCCCTCCCCGGCGCGTGGAACGCATGCGCAGCGGCGAACCTGCCATTGACTGCCCGCAGGAGGGCAGGCAGTATGCCCTGCTGCTCGATGTGGCAGGCGAGGACGAAGGTGTGCGCGGCATCGAAGGCGCCCTCACCCCTGCCAACCCGGCGCGCGATTCCAACGCGCTTACCGTCGTGGAAGTGAACCTCTCCACAGAGGATCACCACCTTCCGGTCTACACCCCGGTCTGGCGCGCGCAGTGGACGGGCGTGAATCACACGCAGCTGCACAACGCGATCCGCGACATCGCAATTAAATGGAACGCGCGCGCCGTGGTGGTGGACGCCACCGGAGTGGGGGCCGGGCTGGCTTCCTTCCTCGACCGGTCGCTGCCGGGGCGGGTGACGCCTTTCACCTTCAACACGGCTTCCAAATCCACGCTGGGCTGGGATTTTTTGGGCATCATCGATTCCGGCCGCTGGCGCGAACCGCTGTTCGACCCCGAACGCCAGCCGCAGCAGGCACAGATGCAGCAGGAGTTCTTCTCCCAATTGCGCGCGTGCCAGTTCAAGGTGACCAGTGGTCCGGAGAAGCACATGAAGTGGGGTGTGCCCGAAACCGCGCGCAACGCGGAAAGCGGCGAAGCGCTGCACGACGACTGGATCCTCTCCGCGGCGCTCGGCGCAGTGCTTGAGAAACTCGACTGGCACTCCGCCGCCCCGGCGCTGGTCGTTCCCGCTTCCGACCCGCTGCAGGAGATGGAAGGGAAGTTCTGAGGACAGGGAAGGGATATTGGAGAACGGAGATCAGGAATCAAAGAAAGATCATCCGATTCCATCCCCCATCCCGGCTTACCTTTCACGAATCTCCAATCACCACTCTCTATTCACCTAACAAGAAAGGAAATTCACCATGTTATTTGGCATCGACGTCAGCTACCATCAGGATTTAATTGACTGGTCCAAGGTGAGAACCAGCGGGGTGCGTTTTGCCATCATCAAGGCCAGCGAGGGGGAAGGATACACCGACCCGATGTTCGAGCAGAACATGCTCGGCGCGGCTGAAGCTGAAATCGTCGCCGGTACCTATCACTTCTTCCTGCCCAGGTACGATCCGCTCGCGCAGGCGCGCCACTACATCAAGACGCTGCAGGAACTGGGCGGAGGCAAGCCCACCCTGCCGCCCTGCGTGGATATCGAAACGCCGGGGCCGGGTAAATCCGCGTACAACCAGTCTGTAAAGGTGTTCCTGGAGGAAATCTTCAGGCTCACCGGGCGCACGGCCATGATCTACGTCTCGCCTGGTTTCTGGAACAGCTACCTGCCGGTGCCCGTCTATTCGGGGTACAAGCTGCTGCGCTCCGGCGTGGATTGGGCGGCAGAATACCCGCTGTGGGTGGCGCACTACACCACCGGCTGGCCGTACCAGGTGTACCCTTGGGCAGGCTGGGCGTTCTGGCAGTACTCCAGCTCGGGCAAGATCGCGGGCATCACCACCCGCGTGGACCTCAACCTGTTCAGCGGCACACCTGAAGAACTGGCCGCGCTGGTGGAATCATGAGCTCCGCCCGCCCTCGGCTCTTCGACCGACTTTTCCAGCAGCGCATCCGCGAAGGCGTGCGTGCCGCGCTGGCGGCATCCGCAGAAACGGATGACACCTTCTCCATTGGCAGCCGCCCGGGTGAAGCGCCCTTCGACCGCTGCGCGCCTGACCGCAGCGAGATCCTGCGTCAGGCGCTGGAAGCCTGGCGCGTCAACCCGCTCGCCCGGCGCATCGTGGGTCTGACCTCGCAGTACGTGGTCGGCGGGGGCATCAACTTCTCCTGCCCGCACGCGCCCACAGCCGCCTTTTTACGCGCCTTCTGGGAACATCCCCTCAACCGCATGGCGGTGCGCGTCTACGAGTGGTGCGATGAACTGACGCGCAGCGGAAACCTCTTTCTGCTGCTTTCCACCGACGCCTCCGGCATGAGCTACCTGCGCGCGGTTCCTTCGGCGCAGGTCAAAACCATCCATTCCCGCGCCAATGATCTCGATCAGGAACTTTCGTACGAAATGCACCCCGACCTGGATTCCGCCGCTGACCCGCTGGCCTGGCCGGCATACGATGCCCGGCATGACAGCGCTCCTGACGGCTCCTTCCCCACGGTCATGCTGCACTACGCCGTCAACCGTCCGGTGGGGGCACAGTGGGGTGAGTCCGACCTGGCGCCGGTGCTGCGCTGGCTGAGCCGCTATGCTGCCTGGCTGGAAGACCGCGCCCGGCTCAACCGCTTCAGAACCGCCTTCCTCTACATCGTGCGCGCGAGATTCACCAGCGAGGCGGAACGCCGCGCGCGCCAGTCGGCATTGAACGCCGCCCCGCCCTCGCCGGGTTCGATCCTGGTCGCCGACGAGAGCGAAACCTGGGAGGCGCTGCACCCGCGGCTGGAATCTAACGACGCCGGCGAAGACGGGCTGGCAATCAAGAAAATGCTGGCCGCCGGTGCGGGCATTCCCATGCACTTCCTGGCCGAACCTGAAGGCTCCACGCGCACCACAGCCGAAGCCGCCGGAGGGCCTACCTACCGCCATTTCGAACAGCGCCAGCGCTTCTTCTTATGGATGCTGGGCGACGTGCTGCGCGCGGTGGTGAACAGGCGTTCGCAGGCAGACGGCCGCGTCTCCCGCCGGGCAGAGATCACCCTGCACGGTGCAGACATCTCTGCACGAGACAACGTCTCGCTGGCAATGGCGGCCAGCAACATCTCCAGCGTGGTGCGCGACGCGCGCGACCGCGGCCTGATCGACGATGCCGAGTACCTGCGCCTGCTCTACCGCTTCTGCGGCGAGAGCATCAATATCGAGGAAATGCTGGCGCGCGGCAGGGCTGCCGGTCAGCGCGAGCCTGTGCCTGGAGAGAAATCCGTCAGCCAGCCGGTCAAGGTCGACCCCGAAACCGGAGAAGAAAAAGGAGGAATCCTTGAATGAAATATTGAACCAGCAGCACCGCGCGCGTTTCTCGGCGCAGGGCAGCCGGGCAGAAGACGGCACGATCGAAATTCTTGCCATCACTGCCGGCACCGGCAACGGCTGGGAGTTCGGCGCGGAGGTGCTGCAGACCTCGCTTGGGCTGTGGCAAGGGGTGGAAAGCTACATTGACCACACCTGGCAGCAGCGCTCGGTGCGCGACCTGGCGGGCGTGTGCGCCAACCCGCGCTGGGATGACGAAACCCGCGGCATCCAGCTCACCCTCACCCCGCTCGGACCTTCCGCGGACGTGCTGCGCCAGACCGCAGCAGACGCGCTCAACAGCAGCAGCCCCGCCCCGCATATCGGCTTTTCTGCTGACCTGATCTTTTCCGCCGCTGGTAAACGCGTGACGCGTATCGAGAAGGTGCTCTCGGTAGACCTTGTGGCCAATCCTGCCCGCGGAGGGACCTTCATCCGCAGTGAAAATGAATGTGCAGCCCAATCCGACCCCACCCATCAAACCCTACAGGAGGAAGAAACTCAAATGGACTCAACGAAAGAGAAAACAACTACCGCCCTGGAAGAAACCCCTGCCGCAGATACCGAACGCGTTCAGCTCTGCGCCAGCCTGCTCGACGCCAGCCTGGCTGCCGCGCACCTGCCCGAAGCCGCTGAAAAGAGTCTGCGCGCGCGCTTTGCCGCAAAGGCATTTGAACCTGCCGAGCTGCAGAGCGCCATCCAGGAAACGCGCGACCTGGTCAGCGACCTGAGCGCAGGAGCCGTGATCCAGGGCGCGGGGCGCGTCACCGGCATGGCCACACCTGAAGACCAGGTCAATGCCGCCCTGCACGACCTGTTGGGTGCTTCAAGACCGCAGGGATTGGAGAAATTGCAGGCTGCGCGCCTGAGCGGCATCCGCGAATTGTACACGCTGATGACTGGCGATACCGGCTTCAGCGGCGGATACCACCGCGAACACGCCCAGTTCGCCGCCACCTCGAACCTGCCCGGTTTATTGAAAAACGCCATGAACAAGCTCATCATCGATCAATGGCAGGAACTGGGGCGCTCGGGCTACCGCTGGTGGGAACCGCTGGTTCAGGTGGAGCACTTCAACAGCCTGCAGGAGATCACCGGCGTGCTGGTGGGCGAGGTCACCGTGCTGCCCTCTGTGGCGGAAGGCGGCGCGTATACCGAACTGGCGGTCAAAGACAGCGCCGAAACCGGTGCCTGGGGCAAGTACGGCGGTTATGTAGGTCTGACGCTGGAAATGTTCGAGCGCGACGAGACCCACAAACTGCGCCAGTACCCGCGCAAGCTGGCATCGGCAGCCCTGCGGCGCATTTCCGCGCTGGTGGGCGGCATCTTTACCGACAACAGCGGCATCGGTCCCGTCATGGCCGATACCTACAACGTGTTCGAGGCCGCGCATCACGCCAACCTGGGTACTGGTGCGCTTTCGTCGACCACGTGGGAAGCTGCCGGGAAGGCCATCTACAACCAGCCCATGGCGGTGGGCAGCGGCGGTACGGCGCCCAAACTGGCGCTCGACGCGCGCTACCTGGTAGTTCCGCGCGACCTGCGCCTGACAGCCATGAACCTGCTGTACCCCTCCTTCGCACATGAAACCAGCATCTTCTCCGAAAACATGCAGAAGGGGCAGATGGGCGACGTGATCACCTGCCCCGAGTTCAGTGATGCCGATAACTGGGCGGCAGTTGCCGATCCGCGCCTGGCGCCAGGCATCATCCTCGGCGAGCGCTTCGGCGTGCTGCCCGAGATCGTCATTGCCGACGGCGAAACCAACGGTGCGCTGTTCACCAACGACGAGATCCGCATGAAAGTGCGGCACTGGGTGAGCGTCTTTGTCGCCGATCACCGCCCGCTCTACAAGGCCAACGTGGCGTAGTCGATGACGTAGGGGCGTACAGCTGTACCCCCCACGGCTGTACGCCCCGTTAAGCAATTACCGTTTCATGATTTTCATAGTTCACCACAAGGAGCATCAAATGACCATTCGAGAACAAATGCAAAAGATCCTGCGCTCGCGCAAATTCTGGGTACTCGCCGCTGCCCTGCTGGCCACCCTGGCAGCATTCGTTTCGCAGGAAATCGACGTCTGGCAGGCATTGCAGGCACTGGTGGCTGCGCTGGCCGTCTACTCCACCGGCGTCGCCATCGAGGATAACGGTTATGGCAGCCGATCATAACGAACAGCGCCTTGCATCTCACCTGGCTGCACCCTTCACCCGGCCGGGGCAGGGCAAGCAGCCCCTCTCCTTCCGCATGCTGCCCGAAGGCGGCATGGTAGTCATCAGCGCGGACGGGCGCAAGCTGTGGTTCACCCTCGACGAGGTCAATACCGCCCGCGCAGACCTGGGTCTGCCGCAGGTCAACCTTCCTCCAAAAACACCCGACAAGAAAAAGAAGGAGCAGGAGGAGGAGAGCAGAAGATTGGGCAGCCTCCTCTCCGGCCCGCCGGCCCGCACACGCGACGGCCAGTCTGAAATGATCGTGCTTCCGCCTGACCTCAAACACCTGGAGCAAAAGGCCAATGTCAAAATTCACCGACCTTGAAACGCGCATCCGCGCCGTACTGGAAGACGAAAACACCGTGCGCTTCAGCAGTTCGCTGCTGGCGGCCGCCCTGCGCCGTGCGCTGGATGACGTAGACCTGCAATTGCCCAACATCAGCGAATTGGAAGTGACCGCGGCGGGCAGCGGCCGCAGCCTGGCGCTGAGCGGTCTGACCAACTGCCGCTACATCCTCAATATCAACCTGGGGGAGCGCCTGCTCGAACCCGAAGCCAATTTCACCTACTTCCTGCAGGACGGCGTGCCAACGCTGCACTTTAGCGGCAGCTACATCCCGCAGGCCGGGGATATTCTGCGCGTGCGTTACGCCTGCGGCTACACCATCGAAGGATTGGAAGGGGAGGGAATCACCACCCTCCCCGCGGCCTTCGAGAGCGCACTGGTCAACGGTGCCGCTGCCGAGGCCTGCTTTCTGCGCGCCGGCAGCCTTGCGGAACGGTACGGTGCGCGCCCTGCTGACCCTGCCCGGCTGATGGAAACCGGTCATCTCTGGCACCAGACCTTCGTGCGCAGCCTGACCGGCCTGAAAGCGCTCCAGGATTTCGGTTTCCCGCCCGGCTTTGCCCTTGACCTGTGGGACAGGAGGCGATCATGAGCCCTGTCATTGGAGAGGATTGTCACCTCATTCTTTCTCACGCCGATATCGATGCCGGCGCGGAGTATGGTTTCATCTGTCCCAAAGACGACAGCCACCGCGAGTGCGGGGTTCAATTCGTGCGCGAGGTTGTTTCAGAGTCCACCGTCGAGACCGATACCACCGAGGGCACATCAATTTACTGTCATTTTGACTTGATCCTTGCCGATGATCTCATCGCCCCCAACGGAGCACCCCACACCAAAACCCGCGCGCAGGACTATGCGAAGCTGCTTGAATTTCTCTCCAAAACCTCCGGCATCTCCCTCACCTCACCCGCCGGCGTCCTCGTCAACCTCGGCGCCCTCGGATGGTCCGCAGACGAACGCCACATGCCCCACCACTCGATCATCAAGGTACAGCTGAATAACGTGGGGTTTTACTTCCCGCCAGCTGACCCCGATGTCCTCGCTGCTTCTGTGTGGGACGGTGTATACACTTGGGAGACCTCCTACTGGCATTGATTTTTTGAAAGGGGATCCATGACCTACCCGCTTTCCTCTGACGTTTCATCCGGACAGCCCACCGCGTCTGCCCACTATAACAACCTCCGCAAAGACGCTCTTTATCTGGGCCAACTCGCCGCGGACTCGCTGACCGTTGGAGATTTCTTCTCCCGCTTCGCAGCCAATATCAAGCTGAATTACCTTGCAACCAACCGCGTGCGCGTGGTCTATAACGCTTATCATCCGGCAGCGATCGTGATCGGCGGCTGCCTGCTCAAAGCTGCTGCAAACATCGACCTTGCCGCCGGGTACTTTTCCGGTGCTGCATCCCTGTTCTACATCCACGCCGTGCGCACCGCCGGCAGCAGCACCTTCACCCTCAGCGTCAACACAACCCCGGTAGACAGCACCACTTCACGCGTGATCGGTACCTGTTACTGGGATGGTACGAACATTTCCAATGTGATCTCTTATTACGATTCTGGCGGGCTGCCGCAGGCGGACTATGATTCAGGCTGGTTCGCAGTGGCCTACAACAACACCTACACCAAGGCCCACAACCTGGGCAGCATCCCCCGCCTGGTGGTGGTCTACCATGCAACGGACGCAGCCGGCACCAGTGATTGGATTCCCGTGTTCCACCTCAACGACACGTCCACCACCAAGGGCGGACTGAGTTTCAACACGTCACAGATCATTTTATTCTGTGCCAACGCATCTGACCGCGGGACGTGCTTTTCGTTCCTGCGTTCTTCCGGTTCCGGGTATTACCGCGTTCTTGCCTGGTTATAGAAAGGGTTACCATGATCACAGTCGTCAGATCAAAAGATGGAACAATCAAGACCTTTTCCCCCCGCCCATTCGATGGTTATAACCTTGCCCTGGGGGAGTATGTCGAGCTCGTTGATACCACATTCGAGGAGTTCGCTCAGCGCTTTGTAGTGTCCTGCATGGGATTGTCCGGCGAGACCGTCAGCGTCAAGCAGGGCAGCCCTGACCTGACCGTCAACATCTCCGCCCCGGGCATGAGTACCGTAGATGTGGATATCAACGGATCTGTAGAGACCTTATCCCCCATAGATGGGGGGTTTCAGGTCGTGCTCAGCACGGACGTGCCCGGTGTGTTCATCATCCAGCCCGCCGACCGCAAGAAGTACTGCGCTGCCGGTCAGGGTTTATTAGTCATTGAGGTGAATCCATGAGTAAGGTGATCAAGAAGAACGGCAAGTTTACCCTCGAACCTGATGCAAAAAACCTTGCCCGCGCTCAGCGTGCCGCGGACAAGGAAAGTTTGAATCAGAAGCTTTCAGACGAGCAATTGAGGGCAATCCTTCAGCGCATCTTTGATCGGCTTGAAGTCCTCGAAGGATGAGCCAGTCCAGCCGGAACCAGGTTCTTCAACAACACTTAATTTATCGGTTACAATAAACCTGAAGAACGAACTTGGAGATGTAATGCCCGTAAAGATTATTGTACCCTTCAAAGCTGTATCCGAGGTGGCTGGAAGCACGCTGGTGATCAACCACCCAAACCGCTGTTCCATCTGCGGTAACGAGACAGCTGATTATTTTGAAAGCCACCGCTTGCAACTGCGTGCGGGACGGAAACGCCCTGGATTATACAGAGCCAAGTATCAAATCAGCAAGAAATATCAACTAAAGATCAAAGTCTGCGAAACCTGCTACCAGGCCGGGTATCTTGCTGATCCTGATGCTTTCGATCGAGACCCAACCCCGCTGGGTCACCTGGCGCGCCTGTTTTCAGCAGGCTATATGGTTGGAGCGGTCATCGCCGCGGTCGGGCTGCTGCTTTTGAGCGGCCTGCTCCCGGATGTGGGGTTGTCCGGTGATTTCGAGAAATATTGGAAATTCCTGGCCGGATTGGGACTGGTCGTCATTGTCGCGGTATGGCTGCTGCAGCGACAGCAGCAGAACAAGATCCGCAGTATGCTGACTGTCCGCGGCTTGAACCTGGAAAAGCCCTTGCGTGCGGATGTCTTCACCCCGGTTGTGGAAACCATTGATAATCCGCAGGCCGCAGCCCTCACCATTGGGTTGATCAATGAGCAGTGGGCGCAGGAATGTGCAAAACATTACGGCTGGATCAGCCAGTCTTATGAACCTGGAGAAAAAAGAGGAATTGAATAAATGAGAGCAGCCCTTTCAGACGAATCCGTACCCGTACTGCAGGAACCGTCAGCCGAATCAATCTCGATCACCTCGATCAAAAAAGGCGATGAATTTGAATTAGGCAAGGTGACGCGCAAGAAGAAGGACGCCTGGGTATTTGTCACCCTGGATAACGGTGCAACCGGTTACATCGCCGGTACGACGCGCATCTTCTCCGTGCAAAAAGTGGAAGCCATCGGCAATCCACTGGAAGTGCACGAGACACCGGACATGGCTTCGCCCATCCTGAAAACCATCCCCAAGAAAACGCCTTTCACCATTTGCGGTTTCGAAAAGATCGAACCAGATGAAGAGGGCAACGGCGGCGGTGAATGGCTGGTGATGCGCGACGAAGAAGTGAAAAAAGGATACATTCGCACCGGTGCCAAACTGCGTGCCGTTGCGGAGTATTCCGCTTCTGGTGCGCGCAAACTGATGATCACCGGCGGCATCTTCTCCGCCATTGGTATCGCGGCATACTTTATCATTCAGGCAACCGCTACAACCGAAAGCACCGGCGGGGATGCCAGCTTCCTGGCGCTGGGTTTGCTGGTTCTCGGCCTCTTCCAGCTCGGACAAGGGTATCTGCAGTACCGCAAGGTGAAAAAGGACGAAGCAAAGAAGTAAGGTTAAAAAAGACGGCGGGCCTGGTTGGTCCGCCGTCTTTTTGCATTCTGAAGAAAGTTACTTCCCCATCACCTTTAACATTTCCTCGTTGGTCGTGAATTTGAAATCAGCCGTGCCCAGGGCCTGCTTTTGAGCCTGTTCGGCTGCATCGAGAAGCAGCAGGTCTTCCTTACGTACCAATGGCTTCCCGTTCTTGCATAATCGCTGCTCCAGCACTTCTGCCGGTGAAGCGCTGCCGGATGTCTCGGGGCGGGTTTGCAGGTATTCCAGGATGGCCTTGACTCCGTTTTCACCGTCCTTGCGTGCCAGGCCAACCAGTCCGTAGCTTGATTGACGCGACCAACCAGCAATGAAGACGCCTTCGATGGGTGCATTGTGTTCGGGATCATATGCTTCGTATGATTCTCCATCTATTGCATAGGATGGATTCGGGCTCTTCACAAATTCATTCCATTCCACCGGCAAACCAAAGTCCTTGTCCACAGCGTCTCCGATGCAAAACACGACCGAATTCACGTCCAGCACCCGCCGCGTGCCCAGCCCCACTGCCTTGGTTTCGGTCCCCCTAAGCACCAGCTTGTTGTCCTCCACCTCCAGGCCGATCACCTCGCCTTCCTCGTTGCCAATGATACGCGTGGGTGAAGCGAGGAAGTCGAAGCGCAGGCGTGTATTGGAGACGACCTGTTCCGCCCTGGGCAGCGCGGAGAGCAGGAAATCTTTGGCCGCCTGAACATCCTGTCCGACGTCGAGCATGAACGGCGCGCAGCGCGCCAGTTCTTCATCCAGCGCAGGCTGGTCGAGATTGGCGATTACGTACCCCATTTCCTTTTCGGTGAATTTCACCTCTGCAGGTCCGCGGCGTGCGACGCCGATCACCTCGTCCACCTTGAGGTCGCGGATCGCCCAATGGGCAATATCCATCATCACGTTGCCTACCCCCACCACGGCCACCCGCCCGCGCACGCGGAATTCCCTGGTGCTGTATGGCGGAAGCTGGTTGTAGTGGTAGACGACATCCTTGGCATGGTAAACGCCGGTCAGATCCTCGCCGGGGAGATTCATTTTCTTCGTCCCCTGTGCGCCAGATGCCACCAGGATTGCGTCGAACCCCATGCCGCGCAGCTCTTCCAGCGAGACATCGCCCGAATTGCCTACTGTGACGTTGCCGATGTAATCGACCGCCGGCAGGTCGAGGATTTGGCGGAACTGCTTGCGCAGGCCTTCCTTGATCTTATATTTATCATAATAGATGCCGTATTCAGCCAGGCCGCCTGGCTTGATATCACGGTTGAGCAGGGTGACCCCGATGCCTTCTTCAACAAGCTTCCGGGCAGCAAAAAGTCCCGCAGGCCCGGCCCCGATAACCAGGACGTGACGATTGCGATCGTTACCCATGTACACTCCTTGATTCGATTTCGATGATGTCAACTTCCAGACAGAACACGGTCTACTGAATTGTACAATGTAACAAGATATAGATCACGATCAGGGAATTGGGCTACTCACGATGCCGGAGTATCCTGACCATGATTTCCAATACATTCTACTATAAGGATTTACTTAGAACGTCGCGACTGGGGAGAATTTTCTATTTATTGATGCAAGGTGTGCTGGCAGCACACCCTACTATACTTTACTTAAATAAAAAGTGAGCGCGGAGAGGCTCGAACTCTCAACCAATGGCTTAAAAGGCCACTGCTCTGCCATTGAGCTACGCGCCCATTTTTTGGACGGCATGAATTTTATCACGCCATCTCTCATCGGTCAACGCTGAATCTTCACCTTTCCTGACGTGAGTAAAATCACTTCTAAGCAACAAAAAAGGCTGCCCGTAACGGACAGCCTTTGGACTCGTAAATCTGCTTATGCCTGCTTCGTGAAATCTTCCATCGCTGCCAGCAGCAAGTCGATATCGGCCATGGAGGTTTCGCCCATGGTGGCTACGCGGTAGGTCAAATCCTTGATCTTGCCGTAGCCGTTGGCAATGCGCATGCCGCGCGTCTGCAGGAACTTGTTGAGCGCGCTGATATCCCACTTGAGTTCATTCTTGACCGTCACTACGGTCTTGGAGCGGTATTCGGGTTTCGCCAAGGGTTCCATACCGCGTGCGATTCCCCAATCCTGCACCTTCTTCGCCATTGCCGCGTGGCGGGCAAAGCGTGCATCCAGGCCTTCAGCGAGAATCCGATCGAGCTGTACATCAAGGGCAAAGATCAGCGGCATCACCGGGGTCATGGGGGTGGAATCCTTGATGCGGTGTTTTTCCATCAACAGCAGGTCGAAGTACCAGCCGCGGTTTTCAACCGACTCGGCTTTCTTCATTGCACGGTCGGAAGCCGCTGCCAGCGCCAAACCAGGGGGCAAGGCAAGGCATTTCTGCGCACTGGTGAGCAGGAAATCCACACCGAGTTTATCCATTTCAATTTTAACGCCGCCCAGTGATGATACTGCATCCACCAGGATAAGAGTATCGGGGCTGACTTCCTGGACTACCTTGCACAGGTCGGCCAGGGGGTTTTCGACACCGGTCGAGGTTTCATTGTGCACGATCGTGACGGCTTCGTAGTGTTTCTTCTTGAGTGCGTCGCGCAGCATATCTGGAGTAATGGCTTCACCGAAATCAACTTCGAGTTTATCGGCGGTCTTGCCGTTTGCCACTGCCACATCGTTCCACCTCTGGGCAAAAGCACCGTTCACGCAGGAAAGCACGTCCTTTCGCACAAAATTGCGGATGCCGGCTTCCTGCATTCCCGAACCGGATGAAGCTGCCTGGAATACCCTGGATTCGGTATAGAACAGCTTCTTGGCCCTTTCTTCCGTGGAACGGAAGATGGCTTCGAAATCCTTGCTGCGGTGCGGAAGCATGGGCTTTGCTTGGGCTGCCAGCACTTCCGGCGCAACGTCCACTGGTCCTGGCACAAACATATGGGTCATGACACTCTCCTTATAGAAGCGAATCGAAAATTATCCGGACGCTTTGTCCGGGTGAATCCCTTAACGCAAGAAGAAGGACAACACAACCAGGATCACGAAGAAAGAACCGGCAAGAATGCCGATGCGCTTGAGATCCTGTTTGACATAGGTGTAATCCGGGTTGAATTCTGCCACAGCGGAACGATTGCTGGCTTTCACTGCAGGTGCTGTAACTGCTTTTGAACTGGTTGTGGTACTGACTGAACGCTTCTTGGTCTTGTTTGCCATACAACTCTCCTGATCTTTCGATACTTAATAAATTTCTACTGCATAATCCCCTGGACGACAATGCGCTTGTTATCCACCAGGTATGGATAACAGGAGATCAATGTAATCATGTTTTCATCGGTCGATTCCATCAGGTCGACCCGCGTGGGTTCGACAACGACCGTGTTGGTGACAATGTATGTAAACGAGCGGTTTTGCGTGATGACGATAATCTCGTCACCTTTTTTAAGCTTATCCAGGTCGCGGAAGATCTCGCCAAAAATATCGTTATGGGCCGAAAGGACGAGATTTCCCTGCTCACCCGGGTTGGCAGAATCGAGATGCTGCCCGACTCCTTTTTTCAGTTGTTCCCATCCGTCTCCCATCACAACCGTGGCATCCACACCAATGGCCGGAATTTGAATCTGGCGTGCCTGCTGCGGCCCGGCGGTTGGAATGGGCAGGTTGGCATAACTCTGCATCAATGGCCGCAGATGCTCCGGGATCTCTGCTTCATTGAACTGGTTTTCCATACCGGCAACCGGGGGGACGTGCCCGCCTGGAAGCACCACCGCCGTGATCAGCGGCGTGGGGGTTACCGTGGATTTTTCAACCGCGCTGGCCACCTCTTTATTCAGATTGCGCAGCAGGCTGACCCCGTTGAGAAAGATAAAGAGCAAACCCAGGATGGCAATGATTTCGACCGCAAAAAGGAATCTGTCCATGCCTTTCTTGCGGCGCGATTGAGCCCGCTCACGCAGTGTAATGATTTCCTCTTCGCCTTCAACATTTGCTGAAGGTTCCGGAAAGCCTGTCTCTTCGTTCTTAACATGGATCACCCGCCCGGTTCTGCGGTAAGCGTCGATCCGTGCTTCCCGCTCCGCGCGGCGTTTTTCCATCAATAATTGCCGCAGCTCATCTGCGGACAAGTCTTCAACCGAGCGCTTGCGTGGCACAGGTTGTCCTCTTCATTGCGGCGTATCCCGGGTTGATTATACTCGATTTTGGATTTCCTTAATTTTTAAGATACATCAACATCCTTCATCCATGCTAAAATGAATCCTACAAAGGATTTGCATATGACAAAAAACTATCTCATCGATATGGATGGTGTGCTCGTAAAGGGAAAAACCATCATTCCGGGTGCCGACAAATTTGTTCAACGCATGCTTGAATGCGGAACAAAATTCCTCATCCTGACCAACAACCCGTTATATACCCAGCGCGACCTGGAACACCGCTTGAATATCATTGGCCTCAAGGTGCCTGCTGAATGTATTTTCACCTCCGCCATCGCCACTGCGCGATTCCTGCAAAGCCAGAAACCAAACGGCACCGCCTACGTCATTGGTGAAACCGGCCTTACCCAGGCGCTGCACGAAGTTGGGTACGTCCAAACCGACACCAATCCTGATTACGTCGTCCTGGGAGAGGTGAACAATTACAGCTTCGACGTGATCACCAAGGCCATCCGCCTGATCAACGCCGGGGCGATGTTCATTGCCACCAACCCCGATTCAACCGGACCGCTGGAATCGGGAGTCGTGCCCGCCACCGGTGCCCTGGCAGCTCTGATCGAAAAAGCCACCGGCCGTGCCCCCTTCTTCGTAGGGAAGCCAAACGCCCTGATGATGCGCAGTGCCATCCGCTACCTTGGGGTACACTCGGAAGACACCATCATGGTGGGCGACCGTATGGATACCGATATCGTGGCGGGTGTCATGAGTGGATTGGAGACCATCCTGGTTTTGAGTGGTGTCTCGACTGTTGACGACGTAAAACGTTTCCCCTACCGCCCCACGCATATTCTCAATTCAGTGGCCGATATCAAAATAGAATGCTGAGCTTCCAGGACTGTGCATCATGACCATGCTTACACACAACAATCAGGGGATTCAGAAGAAATTTGTTCTTTCCATCATCCTGACCTCGTTAATCCTGGCAGCAGAAATCATCGGCGGCATTTGGTCCGGCTCGCTGGCACTGCTCTCGGACGCGGCCCATGTTTTCTCTGACGTTTTCGCCCTGGCGCTCAGTTATTTCGCCTTGCGTCTAGCCATGCGCCCGCCCGATGACCAGCACAGCTACGGCTGGCACCGTGCCGAGGTGCTGGCAGCTCTGGTCAACGGTGTGTCGCTGCTGGTGATCGCCATCGGTATCTGGGTGGAATCATTCAAACGCTGGCAGAACCCGGTCGAGATTCGCAGCATGGAAATGATGATCATTGCCGTCATCGGTCTTGCGGTCAATGTGGCAGTGGCGTTAATCCTCGGAGGCCACGATCATCACCACAATGAGCTTGAAATTCATCAGGAAAAAACGCGCAACCTGAACGTGCAAAGCGCGTTCCTGCACGTGTTGGGCGATTTGATCTCCTCCATCGGCGTGATCATCGCGGCGATCCTGATCCGCATCACCTCCGCTTCCTGGATCGATCCGTTGATCTCCGTAATCATTGGCGTCATTATCCTGGTTAGCGCGTACCGCGTCACCCGCAAGGCGCTGCACATCCTCGTCGAAGGGGTGCCCGAAGGAATGTCGATAAAAAAGATCAACAAGGCGATGCGTTCCATCCCGGCTGTTGATACCGTCCATGATCTGCATGTCTGGAACCTGAGTTCCGAGAATATATCCCTGAGTGCGCATGTCGTTCTTTCCAGCGGCAACACCCAGCCCCCTGAACAGGTGATGGGACAGATCAAAGCTCTCCTTGAATCTGAATTCGACATTCACCACACAACGTTACAGTTTGAAAATGTACCCTGCGGCGACGGTCACGGCGGATGCAATTAATTGGGAGATGTTATCCATTTAAAGTAGATATCAATTTATGATAAAATAATCGCGTCAGACGGAGCAACCAGCCTGACAATGCGAATTGGAAAACCTCAAAGGTGCTTTTCTTCCTGCTTTTGGGAAGAGGTACCAGGAGGTTTTTATTAATTGGAGGAATGGAACAACAATGCAGTGGACTCGAGATTACCAACCGCAGCCCGAACAGAACCGTCTTTACCGGAAAGCGCTGGTTCTTACCCTGGGAGGTAACCTGCTGCTTGCAGTGAGCAAAGGTGTCGTCGCCTGGATTTCAGGTTCAGCGGCCATTTATGCCGACGCTGCCAATTCGGTATCAGACGTGGTGTACTCGATCCTGATGGTGATTGGACTGTGGATGGCCATGCAGCCTCCTGATCTTTCGCATCCGCAGGGACATTCACGGTTTGAACCGCTTGTGGGGCTGGTGGTGACGGCATCGATGGCCTTAGCCGGATTCGAAGCAGCGCGCAACGCTCTCGACCGCTACCTGGATCCCACGATTTCTTCCGTGGCAATGGATTTACCCGCATACGTCCTTCTCGCCAGCGCGCTGGTCAAGTTTGGCATGTTCTATTACATCAGCCGAATCGGCAAGCAGTTGCAGAGCCCGACTCTTTCCACCACAGCCAAAGATAACCTGAGCGATGTACTCACATCTGTAGCAGCATTTCTGGGCGTCGCGGGCTCCAATCTGATTCACCCGCTGGCTGATCCGATTGCGGGGTTCCTCGTCGCCGCCTGGATCTTCCGCCAGGCGTTCCTGGCCGGCAAGGAAAACCTGGGTTTCCTCACCGGGAAAGGGGCAACCAAGGATGAGGTGGAAGCATTCATTGGCGCAGCTGAATCGGTTCCCGGCGTGATCCGCGTGCACCACATCGTGACCGATTACGTCGGTCCGCGGTTGATGGTGGACATGCATGTAAATGTGGACGGAATGAAAACACTGCGCGAGGCGCACGAGATTTCAGACAACGTCATCCAAAAAATTGAGAGTTTTCCTCACGTCGACCGGGCTTACGTTCATATCGAACCTCACGACTGGAAAGAGTAACCCTACCTGTCCCTGTGCCAGAGATTGAAAAGTCTCTGGCACATTTCTTGTAACATCTATACCGTTGTAAAATTCACAGTTTTACCAAAATTGAAGATCCTTAACCAGAGGGGATCGGGCTTTGCCATCTCTGTAGGACGTGAGGTGTCTACATGAATCATTGGGTAACAAACACAATCCTTAAACCGCAGTCTGCAGAAAGCGTAACACCAGAAAACAGGCAAAAAGCCACACTAAACTATATTTTGTGGTGTGCGGTAATTTTGATCGGTATCGTAGCTGTCTTCAGACTGATCGAGTGGGTGCAGGCACCAACCAGAACGAATTCCTTCTTCTTTGCCAACACTTTGCTTGGAATCCTGGTATTCGTATTTGCTGCACACCTGAATAACAGGCATAAGGTAAAAACTGCTGGTGTCTTGTTCCTGATCATCGGATTCCATCTGTGCTTGACCGCATATCCAATCCGCAATCCCGACCAGGTGCTGCTCTACTTTGCACTTCCCATAGCGGCTGCCAGTTTTATCATCCGTTCCTGGAGCTCGTTTCTATATGCTCTCCTTTGCGCTGCAGGTTTTAACGTCGTTTATTTTATGTATTTCCAGAACGATCCCTACCCCGTTTTTTCAATCTTCTGCCTTCTAATGATCTCGGTCATCACCTCCCTGGCCTCAAAAGTTGTAAAACAGATGTCAGATCAGCTGGTCGCGGCATACGATACCACCATCGAAGGATGGTCGCAGGCGCTGGAAATGAGGAACCGTGAGACAGAAGGTCATTCACACCGGGTGGTCGAGTTGACCATGCAGCTGGTCATCAAATTAAAAGTTGACGAAGGCCAGTGGGATCATATCCGCAGAGGCGTGCTGCTGCATGATATCGGAAAAATGGGCGTGCCGGATAATATCCTCTGCAAGCCCGGTCCGCTCACAGCTGACGAAACCGCGGTCATGCGTAATCATCCACAGTACGCGCTGAAACTACTGGAACCAATCCCGTATCTTAAGCCTGCATTGGATATTCCATACTGCCATCACGAAAAATGGAATGGTACGGGCTATCCACGCGGGCTGAAGGGTGAAGACATCCCCATGTCGGCACGCATATTCAGTGTGATCGATGTGTGGGATGCCATGCGCTCCGCCCGCAGCTACCGTGCTGAAATTCCGGAACCGCAGGTGGTCGAATATCTGCGTTCTGAATCCGGCAGAAGTTTTGATCCGCGGGTGATCAAAGCCTTCTTCGAGATGATGGGCTTCCCCCTGTATGCAGCTGAGCATTCAAGTTTTATCAGCCGCTCCCGCCAGGTTGAAAAGATCGAATCCTAGCCGCATTCATTCACCAGTGGTCTATCCATACCCGTTTTCTATCGTGAAAACGGGTATGATATTATTTGAACAAGGAGATCGATATGAGCACACAACCGGCCGGGTTCATCAGCGAATTGATTGAGGTGAAATATGACACGCCGCAGGTAAGGGAAAAAAGCCCCGCCTGTCCCAACCGGTTTATCTGGCGGGGAGAACGATTCGAAATCCTCGAAGTATTGGAGGAATGGAGCGATTTTTCACGCCACGGGAAAATGTCTCGTAACATGCGCCCGGCGCATCTCACCCGTGCAGCCCGCGACGGCTCCTGGGGAGTTGGCCGTTTTTACTTCAGGGTCAAAGTACACACGCAACAGATTTTTGAGATCTACTACGACCGCGCCCCGGAGGATGTCGACAACCGTAAAGGCAACTGGTTTCTGCTTGGCGAAAGAAAATTAAGCTAAGACTTTGAAAAATGCGCATTTTATTGAAATTATTAATTATTTTTATCCAATAATTTCAATTTTATTTATTTTCCTATTGACATTATTAAATATCGTGGTATCATAATGCTAGATTCTCAAGAATCTGGATGTGCTTGATGTATATTCAGAGTAATCCACTCGAATCTCGAGCTATTTCCGGTTTGATTTATCGGTCAAGGATAGAGAAATGATCAATAAAACCATCAACAAATGCCCTGTATGTGAGTCCGATATGGTAGTCACACGCCTGTACTGTGTCAATTGTGACACGACCATCGAGGGTCACTTCACCACCGAACACACCCCCTTTGGGCACCTTTCTCCAGAACAAATGCAATTCTTATTAACGTTTGTTCGTTGTGAAGGCAGATTGAACCGTATGGAAGATGAGATGAATCTTTCATACCCCACACTGCGCAGCCGGTTGAACGATATCGTGCGCGCGCTGGGATACGAGCCCGGCAAGGATGAAGGCCCCATCCAGCTT
>Ga0116191_1001289_pt1 | contig 20515 bp, 17 predicted proteins | sample AD_UKC111_MetaG_FD_89897 | JGI IMG/M metagenome (GOLD analysis project Ga0116191, IMG submission 89897) | Active sludge microbial communities of municipal wastewater-treating anaerobic digesters from Hong Kong - AD_UKC111_MetaG | ecosystem: Engineered > Bioreactor > Anaerobic > Digestate... | reverse complement strand
GCGCGTACATAAACATAACCCTCATCTGCATGTATCGCCCTTGAGGCAATGATCATGCCCTCGATAATGCTGTGAGGATTACCCTCCATTATACCCATGTCCATAAAAGCGCCGGGGTCTCCTTCGTCGCCGTTACATATTATATACTTCTTATCACCGGGCTGTTGCCTCGCCATATCCCATTTTTTTCCAGTTAGAAAACCTCCGCCACCGCGTCCTCTTATGCCTGACGCAAGTATCATTTTGCAGATATCCTTCGAACTCATATCGTTACAAGCCCTTGCTGCAGAGAGATAGCCGTCTCTTGCAATGTATTCCCTTATATCCTCTGGGTCGGTCATACCGCAGTTGCCCAACACAAAACGTTTTTGCTTCTGATAAAAGGGAATCTCCGATGTTTCTTTACATACCTTCAACATATTTGGCTCAATATAGAGTAGTCTGTGAAGTATCTCACCTTTCTTGATCGTTGCCTCAACAATATCCTTTACGTCCTTTGGTTTCACCCGTGTATAAAATATCCCCTCGGGTAGTATCGTAACCAGCGGACCGATCTGACAAAACCCCTGACAACCTGTCTTTGAAACAAAAACATCCCCTTCTTCACTTTTCAATTCAACGATTACGTTAAGGTTTGACTCCTTTATTGTCTTTACAAATTCTTCATACACCTTCATAGAACCGTTGACCAAACAGCCTGTTCCAGCACATACAAGCACCCTGTGAGGTACCGCCTTCTCCCAAGCAATGTAGTCTGTCTTTATCTTATTAAAGCCTATCAGCGTCTTGTTCATTATGAGCCTCCGCATTGATGATATCGTCAATAATTTCAGTTGCCCTTTCCGGCGTTAGTTGTCCATATACCTCTTCATTCACAACCATTGCAGGGGCAAGTCCGCAAGCACCGAGACAGTTTACAGTCTCGAGCGTGAAAAGCATGTCATCTGTCGTGTCTTTACCGTCTTTTAGATTGAGTTTTTTGTGCAGTGCATTGTGCAGATCCATTGACCTTTTCACATGACATGCCGTGCCATTACAAACACGTATATGATATTTTCCCTTTGGTTTTAGGGTAAAAAGAGAATAAAAGGTCGCAACACCAAAGACCCTTGCAGGAGATATACCCACAGATGTTGCAATAAATGTGAGGATCTCTTCCGGCAGATAACGATACTCCGCCTGTACCGCCTGCAGAATGGGTATAAGCCGTGAAGCATCTCTTCCGTTCTGATCGATTATTTCCCATACCTTTTCAAATTTGCGCAACGTTTCCATAATATGCTCCTTTCGTTAGCTTATAGAAAATTCAAGTGCTCAGTATGTTTTTTTGCATGTAAGCCAACAGGCATTTTGCCATGAAAAAATGACAGCCTCCCTATAAAAATTTCATTGGTTTGCCTGATGCAACATAGCAAGTTTTTTTGAAAGCACAACAAGCGATGACGCAAGGTTTTCATGCTGAACGATAACACCCTTTGGGACATTGATTTTTGTGTGCGAAAAATTCCAAATAGCACAAATCCCCGCATTAGTCATGATATCGGCGACTTCCTGCGCATGCCCCGGCGGCGTTGTAATGATGCCGATCTTTATACCCATCCTCTTAATCATATCTTGTAATTTGTTTATATGAAAGATCGGCCTTCCGTCTACACTTGTTCCGACCTTCTGTTCGTCGATATCGAATGCCGCTATAATATTCAAACCGTACTCCTTAAAGCCATTATAGCCGAGAAGGGCACTGCCAAGGTTGCCTGCGCCAACAAGAAAGGCATCTGTAGTGTTGTTCCAGCCGAGAAAATCCTCGATAGCAAACATCAATTCGGCAACATTGTATCCAAGCTTAGGTTTTCCTACTACATCCGTTATTTCGAGGTCTTTTCTTACCTGAATAGGAATTATATTGAGGTCTCCGCCAATCTGAGTCGCAGAGATGTATTCCATTTTCCGCTCAGTATGTATCTTTTTGAGGTATTGATAGTAAATTGGAAGCCTTCTCAATGTCGGCTCAGGGATAGGCTTAATTGATCGTAAATTCCTTACATTATTATCCGGCATATCACACCCTCGTCTTTTATTAAAATATCATTTTATCGATATATATATATCGATAATTAATTATCGTGTCAAGCAAAATATTTCACAAATTTGATTTTTCTTGCTGACTCCAATTAAGCGGTGAGTTTTGACTCTTTTTTAGAGTTTAAGGTTTGTTGTTTATAGTTATAGCCTTTTGTTGGATATGTAGAAATTCACAGTGCGGAATGTCTTTTCCTCTGACATCTTCCCTATATGTGCATTGTTTAGTGCAAAGCACACAGTCCTATTTAAATACGATCTTTTTGAACTTTCTCTTGCCTACCTTTACAATAAGTTCATCGGCATGTTCAAAAGGGGTTTTTTCATCTGTCATTTTCTCGCCATTTATCGATACACCACCCTGGGCAATTATGCGCTTCCCTTCCGTCGTCGAGGAGACCATACCAAGATTCACGAGCAGCTTGGGCATCCATTTTTCAATCTCATTCCTGTCGATTTCAACGACCTCTATATCATCCGGGATCTCTTTATTTCTGAATACCTTCTCAAAATTGTCATGCGCCTCCTTGGCAGCTTCAACCCCATGAAATCTCCCGACAATCTCCTTTGCAAAATTGACCTTTGCATCGCGTGGATGGACAGAGCCGTCTATGATGCCATCCCTCAGTTGCCTGAATTGATCCACCGATATATCACTCAAAAGTTCGTAATACTTCAGCATCAGGTCGTCAGAAATTGACATCAATTTTCCAAAAATAACATCGGGGGGCTCATCAATACCCACATAATTGCCATAACTCTTGCTCATCTTATTAACACCGTCCGTGCCCTCAAGCAGCGGAACGGTAACAATAATCTGAGGTTCTTGTCCATAAACCTTCTGCAGGTCTCTTCCGACAAAGAGATTAAATATCTGATCGTGACCTCCAAGTTCCACATCGGCCTTCAATGCCACCGAATCGTATCCCTGTACAAGAGGATACAGGAATTCGTGAATACTTATCGGCAAGTTATTGATATATCTGTTTTTAAAGTCTTCCCTCTCCATAATCCTTGCCATCGTATACTGCGCACAAAGCCTTATCATATCGGCGGCATTCATTGACTCCATCCATTCACTGTTAAACCTGACCTCAGTCTTTTCGGGGTCGAGGATTTTAAAGACCTGTTCCTTATATGTTTCAGCATTCTGAAGTAGTTCTTCTCTTGTCAATGCCGGTCTGGTCTCTATCCTGCCGGTTGGGTCACCAATCATGCCTGTAAAATCACCGATGAGGAAAATCGCAGTATGACCAAGTTCTTGAAACTGTTTTAGCTTTTGAAGAACAACCGTATGACCAAGATGCAAATCAGGGGCAGTCGGGTCAAGGCCAAGTTTAACCCTAAGCGGTCTCCCCTCTGACTGTGCCTTTTTCAGCTTAGCCTCCAACTCTGCTTCGCTGATGAGGTCTACGGCACCGCGTTTTATAATCTCAATCTGGTCTTTTATATCCATGACAAATTCCCCGTTAGTCTTTATTTCATCAAATACAATCGGTTAATGACAATTATTGCCATATACTACACGCTATGACTAAATTATGCTATCTTCTCTTTAATCCTCTCTATCTTGAGACATCTTCTGCTTTCTGAATCTATCGTGACAAAAACACCCTGCACCTCGACATCGTTTCGTCCGACTTCATATTTTTGCGGTATCAAAGTAACGAACTTTTTTAATACCGCCTCTTTATCCATTCCAATAACAGAATCCATTGCACCTGTCATGCCGACATCCGTAATATAACCGGTGCCTTTCGGCATTATCTTCTCATCCGCAGTCTGAACATGGGTATGGGTACCCAAAACCGCTGAGACTTTCCCGTCAAGAAACCATCCCAAAGCAATCTTTTCTGAAGTCGCCTCTGCATGAAAATCAACGACGATAGGCGCATCAGTACCTATTTGAGCCATCAAAGCCTTAATGGAACGAAAAGGACATTCTATATGGTTCATAAAGACCCGACCTTCCAGATTGACGACATACAGGTCTTTATCGTTCTTTTTAACCAATGCGTAACCAAAACCAGGCGTACCCTCGGGATAGTTTAAGGGCCTGATCACCCTATTTTCCTCCATTAGATAGGGAATCATATCCTTTTTTTTCCACACATGATTGCCGGTAGTTATAATGTCCACGCCTGCAGAAAACATCTCCGAGGCAACCTTCGGGGTTATTCCAATACCACCGGCCAAGTTTTCTCCATTTATTATCTTGAAGTCAGCGCTTGTGCTTCTTACAAACTGTTCAACAGCTCTTCTTCCCGGCTTCCCAATAACGTCTCCGAGGAAAAGTATGCGTATTTCATTTTGCATACTCTACAGCCCTTGTTTCTCTTATAACAACAACCTTTATCTGCCCGGGATAAGACAGTTCTGTTTCAATCTTTTTTGCAATATCCCTCGATATTGTGTATGTCTGCTCGTCGCTTACCTTATCGCTGCTCACCACAATCCTGATCTCTCTTCCTGCCTGTATTGCATAAGATTTGTCAACCCCTGCGAAACTATTTGCGATGCGCTCAAGCTCCTCAAGCCTTTTCACATATGTTTCAAGCATTTCCCTTCTTGCCCCTGGCCTTGCGCCGGATAAGGCATCAGCTGCCTGCACAATTACATCGAGTATACTTGTGGTCGGCACATCCTCGTGGTGGGCCGCGATTGAATGTATAATATGTTCGTTCTCACCGTATTTTCTGGCAAGGTCCGCTCCGATTGATGCATGCGATCCCTCGATCTCATGGTCAACTGCCTTTCCAATATCGTGCAACAATCCTGCCCTTTTCGCCTCTTTCACATTAAGTCTCAACTCAGATGCTATGACACCGCAGATAAAGGCTACTTCAAGCGAATGCTGGTAAACGTTCTGGGCATAACTGCTCCTGAACTTCAATCTTCCCAATATTTTAACCAATTCAGGGTGAACGTTATGTACACCGAGGTCAAAAACAGCCTGTTCCCCAGCCTCCTTAATCCTATCCTCCATCTCCTCGGCAACCTTAGAGACTATCTCTTCAATCCTTGCCGGATGTATCCTGCCATCGCTTATAAGCTTCTCTATCGATATCCTTGCCACTTCCCTCCTGATCGGATTGAAACACGACAGAATAACAGCCTCGGGCGTATCGTCGGTAATAATATCAACGCCTGTTGCAGCCTCAAGCGCCCTGATATTTCTCCCCTCTCTTCCGATAATCCTGCCTTTCATCTCTTCGTTGGGCAAGGTAACCGTAGAAACAGCGTCTTCACCTACATAATCGCCGGCATATCGTTGTATGGAAAGTGCAATGATCTCTTTCGCTTTTTTGTCTGCCTTTTCCTTCGCCTCTTCTTCTATCTTTTTGCATATCTTAATCGCCTCGTATTTTGCCTCGTCTTCCATCAACTGCATTAACAGTTTCTTTGCCTCTTCCGAACTCATGCCCGATATCTTTTCTAATTTCTCCCGCTGTTTTACCAAGATGTTTTCATATTCCCTTATCTTGTTATCGAGACTTGACTGTTTGTTCGTTATATCTTTTTCCTTTTTCGCTAATTCGTCTTCCTTTTTGTCAATAAGATCGATTTTTTTGTCTAAGTTGGATTCTTTTTGGGAAAGTCTTTTTTCTATGTTCTGCAGCTCAATACGTCTTGTCTTTATCTCCTGCTCGAGTTCATTTTTGGCCTGAATTGTGGCATCTTTCGCCTGGATAGACGCCTCTCTTACTAAGACATCAGCCTCTTTCTTTGCATCTTCGAGTATCTTTTTCCCAATTTTCTCGTATTCACCGATCTTTTTGCGTTGGACAAATCTCGCGAGTACAAAACCCACAAAAAGGGCAATTATTGAGCATATTGTTGTAATTATTATTGTATTCAAAACTATCCCCCTCATAAAAGCATATAGGGGGTTAGCAAAGTGAGGGAACGAAACCTTATCTATTTTTTTATATCAATAAAGTTATTCTTGGCCTCCGGATAACATATGTTTATTTATGTTAAACCTCAATTTCCTCACAACTAACCCTGCAAAAAACCCCGCAGATGCCGTGTAAACGATATGTCTTGAACCTCTTGTTAAGGTGGGTATTTTTTTGTTGCATTAGGCTTCTTGCTTCAAGGCAAGCATGCACACCACAACAAGTTAAAATTCCCAAAGAAGAGGTGTTGGCTCTAAGCCTACCATTTATCACGAGCATCGCAGGGAACCTCAAATTCTTCAACTTTTTTAAGTAGCTTCAAGGCCCGCCCCTCAAACCTTTCCGCCTGATCTTTCATATCCAGGTACTCATCCATAAGGTCCATCATAGCCATAATCACAGCATTCAAAGTATTTACAATGCCATAATTGCTCTGGGCATAAACAATCTTATCATCGACACACTGAGCGACTCTCTTTATCCTGGCCTCATCATCGCCTATAAAGGTAAACGGTTGATTAAGTATCCTTACCTCAACCTTCTTTTCCATCAATCCCTTTTATAGTTCAGTATTTTCAATCTTTTCCAAAATTCGTGAAATCTTGTCGATAATAATTTCCTTTTCGCTCTTCGAATCAGCCATCTTATCTTTATATTCCTTGTTCTCAGCCTCTAATGTCTCGATTCTGCTCAAAAGGCTTTCCTTTTCCGCTTTAATGGCCTTATAACTCGCGATCAGCTTTTCAATCTTATCTTCAAGGTCACCTAATCTGTTTTCACCAAACAATTCCATATTTGTTTAATTATCCCTTTTTTGTTCAAAAGTCAAGAACAAAAGGTATGCCTTGATAAACCCATCGATATCACCATCAAGAACTGCATCGGCATTATGTTCCTCGAATTTTGTCCTGTGGTCCTTAACAAGTTTGTATGGATGAAGCACATAGGAGCGTATCTGGCTTCCCCAGGCAATATCCTTCTTTTCCTTATTTAGCGCATTCAGTTTTTCTTCTTGTTTCTTTTTCTCGAGTTCATACAGTCTCGATTTCAAAATCGCCATAGCTATCGCCTTGTTCTTATGTTGAGACCGCTCATTCTGACATTGGACAACAATACCTGTAGGTAAATGTGTAATCCTTATGGCAGATTCCGTTCTGTTGACATGTTGACCCCCAGGGCCGCTTGAACGGAATACATCGATTCGCAGGTCCTCTTCGTTTATATCGACCACAATATCGTCACTTACTTCCGGATATGTATATACCGATGCAAAGGAAGTGTGTCTTCTGTTGTTTGCATCGAACGGAGAAACCCTCACAAGCCTGTGTATGCCTGTTTCACACTTGAAATATCCGTAAGCATAAGGACCCTTCAACAAGAATGTCACATTTTTTATGCCAGCCTCTTCGCCCGGCAAGATATCAACAACCTGTGTTTCATAACCACTCTTTTCAGCCCATTTAAGATACATCCTCAGAAGCATCTCCGCCCAATCCTGAGCCTCGGTGCCTCCCGCCCCGGCATTTATATAAACTATTGCATTGCCGCTATCATTTTCATCGCCAAGCATCCGTTGCAATTCGTATTTGCTTAACAACTCATCGAGTTCTTTAACCCTTCCTACCAACTCCTCTAAGTCTTTAGCATCTTCTGTCTCTTTGACAAAATCACTGAGTATGATTATTTCTTCGAGTTTTTTCTCTTTCTGCTCCCAATTTTCGATCTCTTCCCGATATCGAGACCTTTCCCTCAATACCTTTTGTGCATTCTCCTGGTCATCCCAGAACGAGGGCTCGGATATCTTGACATCCAATTTATGGATCTTATCATGGATCGATGTAAGGTCAAAGATATCCTCTTAAGGAGTTCATTCTTGATACCAATTCATCGATTTTAATCTTCAGTTCATCCATCATTTTTATCCTCTTTTCGAGCGAACACCGGATAACTTTGGGTGGATATCGCCCTATATAATTAAGTATTAACCCTGCACCCCAAGCTTTATGTAACACACCCTATACGTTTTTTTAATTCTTCACCGAATTCAGAACATTTAACGGGTTTTACACCTGTCTTCTGTCTGGCAAGGTCATACGTCATAATACTGGCCTTTATCGTATCTTCAACTGCCTTTTCGAGCAAACCAGAAGCCTTATCGAGCCCAATGAATCTGAACATCATCGAAGCAGACAGCAATAGTGAAATCGGATTTGCCTCGTCCTTACCGGCCAATTCCTGAGCGCTTCCGTGTGTGGGTTCAAATATTGCTACCTCATCGCCAATGTTCGCACCGGGCGCCACCCCAAGGCCTCCGATCAGGGCAGCACAGGCATCGGAAAGATAGTCGCCGTTGAGATTAGGACACATAAGAATGTCATAATTTTCCGGATACATTATAACCTGCATAAACATATTATCAGCTATTCTGTCGTTGAAAAACACTTTACTATCAGGCAAAACAGAGTCTTCACCGTTGTTGTCGAATACAACATTTTCTCTGAACTCTTTCGCTATTTCATATGACCATTCCTTGAATGCACCTTCCGTATACTTCATGATGTTACCTTTGTGAACAACCGTTATGACCTTTCTGTTGTTTCTTATCGCATAATCTATAACCCATCTGGCAAATCTCATTGTACCTTTCTTGCTTATGGGCTTAACCCCTATGGCAGTACAAACGGGCAATTCAACGTTCATCCTCTCCCTGAAAAAATTGATCACATCATAAGACTCAGAAGTGCCTTCCTTCCATTCTATCCCTGTGTACACATCTTCTGTATTTTCTCGAAAAATTATCAAATCGACGCCCTCAGGCCTTTTAAGAGGGCTGGGCAGTCCTTCGAAATAACGGATAGGCCTCATGCACACATAAAGGTCGAAAAGCTGCCTCAGTTTAACATTTATGCTCCTGAAGCCACCGCCAATTGGTGTCGTGATGGGCCCTTTTATTGCCAAGCCACATGATTTTATAACCTCTACAGTCTCTTCAGGCAATAAAGAGCCTGTCTTCTCGAAGGCCTTTTGACCGGCGAAAAGCTCTTTCCATTCAATCCTCTTTTCTGCATCGTAAGCCTTTAGCACTGATTCTTCCAGCACCTCCTTCGATGCACGCCATATATCATCTCCAATACCATCACCAACGATATAAGGAATTATGATCTGTTCAGCCAAACCGCAACCCCAATCTTTATATCAATCCAATTTTCTGAAAAAAACAGGATAATTCGCTTATCATGGTCTCTAATCACGTACCCTCAACTTCTTTTCTATATGCTTATGTATGCTGTTCTGTGCCCTGTGCTCTATGTTCGCACCTATACCTTAAGTCCGCCGAATTTCATTATATATCTGTCAAGGCCCCCTTCGAACAATATATCCCTCATTATGGGCGGCAACGGTGAAAATCTTTTTTCAATACCCTTGGTTATATCAATAAACCTACCTTCGTCTATTCTTAACTCAACCCTATCGCCCTCTTCCACATCATCCACATTGCATATAATAGCCGCCAGACCTACATTTATCGCATTACGATAGAATATACGTGCAAAGGAACTCGCCACAATAGCATCTATCCCGGCCATCTTGATGATAAGGGGGGCGTGTTCCCTGCTCGAACCCAAACCAAAATTTTTCCCAGCAACAATAACATCACCTCTCGATACCTTTGCGCTAAAATCAGGTGCAATATCCGCAAAAACATGCTTGGTCAACTCTTCAAGATTCGAACGTAGATGATAAAACCTGCCAGGTGTTATGTGGTCGGTAGAAACGTTATCGCCAAACTTCCATGCCTTACCGCACAGAACCATCAAGTACCTCCCTCGGGTCAGAAAGCCTTCCGCTCAAAGCACTTGCAGCAGCAGTTGCAGGTGATGCAAGTATGATGTTCGCGTTAGGGTTGCCCATCCTGCCCAGAAAATTTCTGTTCGACGTAGAGACACACACCTCTTTATCGCCTAGAACACCCTGATGTAGACCGATGCAAGGACCGCATCCCGGCGGCAGTATATTTGCGCCCGCCTCAAACAATGTCTTGAGGACACCTTCCACCATTGCCTGATGATAGACCGACCTTGATGCCGGACAGACAAGAAATCTTACACCCTCGTGCAACTTTTTGTCTTTCACCACAGAAGCGGCGATCCTTAGGTCATCGATCCTGCCGTTCGTACAAGAACCTATAAAAACCTGATTGACAACTATGTTTTTCAATGCTTCATCGTCTATATTCCTGACGTTATCGACCTCATGCGGAAGACTGACCATTGGTACAATATCCTGCAGATCTATTTCATAAATCCTTTCATATGAAGCATCTCTGTCCGGTAAAAGCTCAATATACCTATCTTCTCTTCCATACCGTTTAAGGTATTTAAACGTCATTTGGTCAGATGGAAACAAACCGCATTTCGCTCCAGCCTCAACCGCCATATTTGCAATGGTCATCCTGTTTTCCACATCGAGGCGACCTATTGCATCGCCTGTAAACTCCATCGATTTGTAAGTAGCACCATCTGCACCCAACATGCCAATAATCTTGAGTATCAGGTCTTTCGGGGTCACCCCATCAAAGAAATCACCTTTAATGATAAACCCAAAGGTCTCTGGCACCCTCATCCATGTTTTTCCAAGCCCCATTGCCGTGGCAACATCAGTGGAGCCCATACCCGTTGAGAATGCACAAACAGCCCCGCCTGTGCATGTGTGGGAATCAGCTCCTACAAGCACTTCAGACGGAGAAAGAATAGTTTCCGCTATTAACTGATGGCATATGCCACACCCCACATCATAAACCCGGGCGCCATACCTTTTTGCAAACGACCTGATGGCAATATGGTCATTGGAAAGCTCCATTCTCGGACTTGGCGAGGCATGATCAATAAAAAAATTTATACGCATGCCATCGAAAACCGATTTGAAGCCCATATCATTGAACTTTTTGATTGCAAGCGGCGCCGTGCCATCCTGTAACAGTATCCTGTCCACATTCACAATCGCATAATCGCCCTGACTCAACACCTTTCCGGTGTTCATGCTCAAGATCTTCTCTGCTAAAGTTTTGCCCATCTATTCCTCTGCCTTGGTCAAATCTTCGAATTTTATATCAAAACCAAGCACACCGACTATATCTCCGTATTCATCTCTGATAGGCCCGGAAACGGTTACGCACAAGGCGCCCGTTATTCTCGATGAATAGATATTCGTCACATTCACATTTCCTGTTTTCATGGGTATAATAAACCAGTCCCTATCTGAAAAATCATCGTTTACCCCTATTCTGTAATATTTTGCCCTGTCTATAGCCTGCGTAATATTCTTCGTAATCTTGATACCCTCACTGTTAACTGAATATGCAAACTGTATATAAGGATAATCTTCAACAACATTTTTCAACACCTCTTCCTGCTTTTCAGGAATCATACTCTTTATATCGGGATGCTCTATATATTTCTCGATGAGATGAGCGGCCATATCGTATGCTCTCTTCTTCAACAATTCGAACTCTGAAACAAATATTTCAGGCATGTATCTTCTTACAAGGTGCTCCATTTCGTTGTCCGACATACAGGTAACCCTGCCCTCGTCATATTGCTTTAAAATCCATTTATTGATTTTGCCCACAGCAGGGTGTGTCTTTTCTATCCGGTCCTTCCCTGTTAAGGCAAAATGCGCATTTATCCAATGACTGATACCAGCGAGACCTGATTTATCTGTTATGTTGACCGTTATGGGTCTATTGAGTATCCTGTTGGTATCAAACGAAGTGTATATCTCCTGATTCTTGAATATTCCGTCTATGTGCACACCAGCGGATGTTGCATTGAAATCCACACCTACAAGGGGCTGGTTTTTTGGTATAATGTGACCTATCTCCTTTTCGAAGTAGTTTCTGATTTCAGTAATCACGGTAGTGTCCATGCCATTATCATCACCGATTAAGGAAATGTATTCCATTATCAATCCTTCGATAGGCGCATTCCCTGTCCTTTCTCCTATACCGAGCAAAGTGCCGTTCACATATGAGCACCCATAAAGCCATGCGCTTACACTGTTCACAACCACTTTATTGAAGTCATTGTGCCCGTGCCATTCAAGGTATTCAGAAGGCACCCCCGCATCGTCTATCATTGCCCTTATAATCTTACCCATAGACCTCGGAAGGGCAGAGCCGGGATAAGTAATGCCAATGCCAAGCGTATCGCATAACCGTATCTTTACAGGGACCTTCGCCTCCTCTGAAATACTCATAAGCGCCTGTGCAAATGGAACACAAAAACCATATATATCGGCCCTTGTTATATCTTCAAAGTGACATCTTGGGATAATACCACTATTAATTGTGTTTTCTACAATCTTTATGTAGTCCTTAAACGCCTGAGACCTGTTTTTTTTGAGTTTCATAAATATATGGTAGTCAGAGGCGCTGGTAAGTATACCTGTTTCTTTCAGACCCAATTCCTTGACAAGCTGCAGGTCTTCCTTGACTGCTCGTACCCATCCTGTGATTTCTGGATATCTATAGCCCTTTTCCAAACATTTCGTCACCGCTTCCTTATCCTTGTCCGTGTAAAGAAAGAATTCACACTGTCTGATTACGCCGTTGGGGCCGCCAAGCCTGTGCATCATTTCAAACAAGTCTTCTATCTGTTTCGCTGTAAAAGGGGGTCTCGACTGCTGGCCATCTCTGAAGGTCGTATCGGTGATATATATATCTTCCGGCGGGTCAATCAGCTCTATTTTGTGGTCAAACTTCACCTTACACATGCTGGTATAAGGAAAAATATCCCTGAAAAGTTCAGGGGTTTCCACATCAATCAGGGGATATTTCGCATGTTTTGGGATGTTTTTAAATATAAAACCTTTTTTCTTCTTCAAATAACCCTCCCTGTTCGGTTCACAGTTTACGGCCGTTCGCAGATAATTAGATGGCCGGCTCCACTGTGGTTCTTATCTTCAATTCATTCAACTGTTTTTGTGCTATTCTGGATGGTGCTCCGGTAAGCAAACATGTGCCTTTCTGTGTCTTAGGAAAAGGTATAACATCCCTTATGCTGTCGAGTTTAAGTAGCATCATCAAAATCCTGTCAAAGCCAAACGCAATGCCACCGTGGGGAGGCGCCCCCATTTCAAGCGCTTCCAGAAGAAACCCAAATTTCTCGTTTGCCTCTTCTTCTTTGATGTTTAGCAATCTGAACATTTCGAGCTGGTCATCCATCCTGAATATCCTTATGCTCCCTCCACCTATTTCAACACCATTTAAGACAAGGTCATATGCCTTTGCCTTTATAGACGCATAGTCACCACTAAAATGCTTTATATCACCCTGTGGAGATGTAAACGGGTGATGTCTCGCAACATATCTTTTCTCTTCTTCACTGTATTCAAGAAGCGGAAAATCAACCACCCATAGAAATTTAAACTCGTCTTTCCTGATCAGTTCAAATCGTTTCCCTAAATAGAGCCTGAATTTACCCATATTCTCGTTCGCCTTATCACGTTTATCGGCCATTATAAACGTTACATCCCCATCGGAAAGACCAAGCCGTTCATCCATCGCCTGCTTTTCGTTTTCGCTTAGATATTTGACAATAGGGGACTGCAATACGCCTTTTTCTTTGCGTATCCATATAAGTCCTCCAGCGCCCAGTTCTTTTGCAACATCAACGGCAGTGTCGAGGTCTTTTCTTGAAAGGGTCTTGTTCTGCAATACGATTGATTTTATTGCGCCACCTGTTTCAACTGTTTTTTTGAAAACACCGAATTCAGTCCCTTTAAAAATATCCGTCAACTCTACCATCGGCAGTTCAAAACGTAAATCCGGCTTGTCAGTCCCATACATTTCCATAGCATTTTCATACGTCATCCTCATAAAAGGAGTCTGTATCGTTTCACCTGTTATGGCTTCATAGAGATTTTTTATCAGCCCTTCACCTGTAGCTATTACATCATCTACATCGACAAAGCTCATCTCAACATCTATCTGAGTAAATTCCGGCTGTCTGTCTGCCCTTAGATCTTCATCTCTGAAACATCTGGCGATCTGAAAATACTTATCAAAACCGGCTATCATCAATATCTGTTTAAAAAGCTGCGGAGACTGAGGAAGCGCATAAAACATGCCCGGATTGAGCCTGCTCGGTACTATAAAATCCCTTGCGCCCTCCGGTGTGTTTTTAGTAAAAAACGGTGTTTCAAACTCAAAAAATCCGTTCGATTCGAAATAATCCCTCGTTACCTTATATGCCTTGCTCCTCGTTGCAAAAATCTTCTGCATTTCGGGTCTTCTCATATCAAGATATCGATATTTCAATCTCAGGGATTCATTCGTTTCTTCCTCGTCAAGCTGGAAGGGCAATGGTTTGCATGTATTCAAAACATCCAACGAATTAACCAATACCTCGAGCATACCTGTGGCCACTCCGGGATTCTCCGTTCCCTCAGGCCTTTTTTCAACCCTCCCGGTTACACGTATCACATATTCCTGTTTCAAATCACCGGCCTTTTCATGCGCTCCAGCAGATATTTCAGGTGAAAAAACCACCTGTACTATACCTGTTACGTCACGCAAATCTACAAAAATAAGCCCGCCATGGTCCCTTCTCCTGAATACCCAGCCGGAAAGTGTCAGCGTTTTCCCTATGTCTTCATTTTTAACCAATCCGCATTGTTTGTCTCTCAAGGCTACCTCCGTTAAAAGTCCATAATTATATATGTTTACGGTGGTTTAAGTCAAGGAATGATTTCCAGGCAGACAGTGTGCTCACGTTAGAAAAAAATATTTTCATTGTCGAGCACCGTAACGTCTAAAAATGCTCTAAAACCTTCTGTTGATTTGAATGTCCATCAGAGTATCCTTGCCTACTGTCCGGCCATTGTGTTTGCCCCAAATATAAGCACACTTGGTTCACCGTCAATGATGTTCTATCTTTGCCCCACCGAACAAATCCAATATCTTTCCAACTAATGCAGGCAAAGACGGGTCACGCGCGCCCATGACAAGCACGCAATCACCAGGCACTGCATCACGTTTAAGATGATCTATAAGCTCATCACGACTAACAACGGCCTGCGCATTAAATGGTACTGCATATAGCGCTTTTACAATATCGTCCGAGGAGATATCTTTTTGGGCTGTGCCACCCGCATAATAGATGGGCAAAAGATATAACGAATCTGTTTGCCCGAAGATCGTTCGAAAGGCGTTGATATATTCATCCTTCAAAAACCTGGTTGGACCGAATCCGTGGGGCTGATATACCGCAATGATCCGCTTCGAAAGTCCCCGGGCAGCACTGACAGCCGCCTTTATCTTCGCCGGGTTATGTGCAAAATCATCTACAACATAAATGTCATACAACGTCTTCGTAACAGAAAACCGTCTTGCTACACCTGCGAATGCGCTAACCGCATCGGCAAGAACCGAGCCATCACAACCGAAATGCTCGCAGACGCAAAGCGCCGCCATCAGATTCTCCATGTTATGCCTCCCAGGAAGGGATAAATGATATTCAATGCCTTTTCTGAAAAGTTTTACCGAATCGGGAAAGAGCTGCACAAAATCCGGTCGCCAAATAGCCCTATTGCCCCGACCGAAGGTTGTTGATGCTTGTAACGATGCAAGCGCGGGGTCGTCAGCGTTTATGGCACTCCATTTTGACCTCGAGATAAGCGTTTCAAAAAGCCCTTTTAGCTCTTCAATATCCTTGTGGTCCTTTGATACATTAAGGACAACGGCAGCCTCCGGAGAATATTTGACAAGCGTTCCATCGCTCTCGTCAGCCTCTACAACGAGCATATTGGAGCCACCGCAAAATGCATTACCAATCAACCCCTGTTTCTCGAGTCTGCGTAGAGGTGCACCGCTTATAAGTGAAGGCGATTTACCGCACGCAGTTAGGAATTCAAAAATCATCGCTGTCACCGTTGATTTGCCGCTTGTGCCTGCAACTGCAACAGTTTTCATTGACCTTATGATCGCAGCAAGCAGGTCTGAGCGATGGATAACTGGAAGTTTTAATGCATGTGCTGCTGCAATATCTGGATTCGTCTCTTCTATTGCCGTTGATAAACAGATTGCATCGATGTCATTGTTTACACCGGAGCCATCCTGACTGTAAATGCTACATCCAAGCCCCTCAAGTAATCGCCGGGTTGAATTTGTATCTTCACTGCTCAACAAACGATCAGAGCCTGTAACTGTTATCCCTTGAAAACGTAGATACTGCGCGAGTGCGCTCATGCCTGTGCCAAAGATGCCTGTAAAGTGTATACCCCTGCACTCAATCCCACCTACAATAATAGGTGGAGGCTCTATATACACAAGCGTGCCCTCTCTGACAATATCAAAGAGTTCTATGACATCGATGTTCTTTAGAGCAATGCATCCGTGAGACAAGGGAGTACCAACAAGTTTCTCCCGGTTGGTGCCGTGAATATATATGTATCGGTCGTAGGAATCAACCCCTTGCCCCTTGTTTATGCCTTCCTCCATACCTTCCAAACGCATAATGCGTGTAAGTATGAGGTTTTCTTCATCAGAACTACGATCCCAATCTATACCTGTATCGGCACGTCCTTTGAATATGCGCCCTAATGGAGCGCCGGCACCTATCTTATCCTTTATTCGATGAACACCAAGGGGCGTTTTGTAAGAATTCTCACGATTGCCAAAGCCAAAAGCAGAGGTGGACGCCATGTATTCCCGGGTGACAACCCCCCTATTACACACAAAAAGTCTCTGAAGCTCACCCGATTGGACAAGGTAAGTCTCCCCGGGTTCATCCAGGAATTTTAGTATTTTCCTGTAAACACGATTAATCTTTTATCCCTGCCAGTCTTTTTGCTGCCTTTTTCTTCGCCTCTATATCGGTCTCACGAAAGATGGTTACCCTATGGGCCTCGGGGGAGCCGCCGCCGTGGATATCCGAAATAGTATCCGCACTTTCAAGCGCAAGCTTTTCTGCAAGCCTATACATCCTCACCCTGTTTTCAACTGGAACACTCTCGACACCCTTGAGGTATTTTTTCAGCAGGCCGCCTATTTCGGGGTTTTCGAAATCCCTGTCAGAGGGCAGGTCAGCCACAAAACCACCGCATACATCTATCATCAATCTTGTTGCCTCTGCCATTTCTTTGCCCTCGTGAATTTTAGAGGCATTGGCAAGGACTGTATCGATAAAATAGCTGCCGGAAGGCTGTTTCTTGCCTTCATAGGAAGATGCGAGGCAGCAGCCATAGAGTGTTTCAGCCCTGTGTATCATATCTATAACCTTCTGCTTCAAATGCCCCGCCTTTGTCGTGCCATTATAATCCATCATGGTAAGCGCTGTACCGATCATGCAGTCTATCTTTCCAGCCTTGCAACCACCGTGGCTCTGGCGGTGGAATGATGAAAACTTTATGACCATTTCTGACGCAAACTCTGTCTCGCCACACATAAAAACCCTCTCCCAAGGCACAAAAACATCGTCGAAGATAAGGGTGGGACAGTATTTTGAGTAGTATATGTTACCGCAATCAGCGCCGTCAATTTCACGCATGTCCAAAGATGATCTGCCCACGACATGAATCAATCCTTTCGTGTCGGAAGGGATGGCAAAAGAAACAGAGTAATCTTTGTCTGCCTTGCCCATCGCACGTGTGGGCAACACAATAATCTCATGGGATGAGAGGGAACCTGTCTGGTGCGCCTTTGCGCCACGAACAACAATGCCGTCATCGCGTTTTTCGACAACACGCAGAAAAGCATCCTTGTTGATCTGTTCGCTTGGATTGAGGGAACGGTCACCTTTAACGTCTGTAACGCCAGCATTTGCCGTTAAATCGTTTTTCTGCATATATTTCAAAAACTCAATGAAATTTTTATTGTAATTGGTTCCGTATTTCTGGTCTATATCGTAAGTCACAATAGACAAGGTTGAAAGACAATCGAGGCCTGTGCATCTCTGATGGCATGTTCCGACATAGTTGGCAATTTTTCGGTTAATTTTTACCCTTGCCACCAAATCTTCTATACTCGCAGGCGGAAGAGTAAAACGATTTACCGGCTCGTTTATCAGAGGGCTCATGGTAACCACCAGATCCTTATTTTCCGGTTGTTCAGCCACTTCGTAAGTTGCACCGGTTGCCTCAATACCTGCGCGAAGGCGTGGATTGTCTACAACGTTTGTAATGCGCTTCCCAAACATATATACCACCGGTTTCAGCGCCCGGATAGACTCGATGTATTCAGCTTTTGTCTTAAGACCCATAATGTGTTACCTCCTTATTTTATTCAATTGAATTACGGAATATCTTTTCTCAGAACGGGGCGTGCTCCTGCTCCGCCAATATCTTTTTGACACTCGTCAAAACCTGTATCTTTACATTGGTAAGATGATTCTTCAGTACCTTCTGGGCATGCTCCATGCTTCTAAGTGCAATTGCATCATATATCTCCTGATGCTCCTGATCGGTTGAAGTAAGAGAGGCCATTGGAAAATAGTTTCCACCATATTTAAGAAAAAGCATGTCAAACACATTCTGTAATAACCTGATCTGCGTGGCCTTCCCAGAAAGGGACGCAAGGGTCATGTGAAACTCCCTGTTTTTGAACAACCTTTCTTTTAGGTAGAATTCCCTTTCAGCTGAACGATGTGCATCGAGGGCATTCTTGAGTTCGCTCAACCCCTTTTTGTCGATACGCTGTATCGTGGCAGGTATCAAAGATGGCTCTACGAGTTCACGAAGTTCGTATAATTCTTCAATCTCTTCGAGGCTGAAAGGCGCCATATAGTATCCACGGTTAGCTTCATGGGTTACAAAACCCTGTAGTTCAAGCCATTTAAGCGCCTGGATTATAGGGGTCGGGCTTAGTTGAAGCTTTTCTGCCAAATCCCTGTAAGCGATCTTCTGTCCCGGCACAAGCTCTTTGACATAGAGCATATGGCGTATACCCTGATATGCGATCTGGCTGCTATCTTCCTGTTGTTTTGTTTTTTTGTCTGTTTTGTTCGTTTCCATGAAATTATTTTACAATAAGATAATTAAATTTGCAATTAAATTTTTTATATTTTTTTTAATTATATTTTGACATATATTTTGCTTGCAATTATTATAAAAAAATTGTTTACTAATACAATTAAAAAAATAATCAAGGGATTAAATCAATATGAGACTTCACGAATATGAGGCATTGGATATCTTTGAACAAAACCGTATCCCGGTTCCAAGGCGCGGCGTCGCAAATACCATGCACGAAGCCCTTAATATAGCAGCAGAGATAGGATACCCTGTGGTTTTAAAAGCACAGGTGCTCGTAGGTGGCCGTGGGCTTGCCGGCGGAATCAAAACCGCATCATCACCCGATGAATTAAAGGATATTGCCGACTCTTTACTGGCTTCAGAGATTAAAGGCCTGCCTGTCCACAAAATACTTGTTTGCGAAAAGGCTGAAATCACAAAGGAACTCTATTTAGGCATAACGATAGATGGTTATTCAGGCAAACCCGTTATAGTTGTCAGCACCGAAGGTGGTGTACTCATTGAAGAAACAGCAAAGACTTCACCTGAAAAGATAGCAGCAATACACATTGACCCTTCTTTTGGCTATTATCCTTACCAGGCGCGTGGTCTTTTAAAGATGCTCGGACTTAAGCAACAACTCATCACAGCCTGGAGCGAAATAATTGGACGGCTTTTCAACATAGCGGTGCGTTATGAATCACTCATTGCTGAAATTAATCCACTTGTCGTCCTTCCTAACGGAGGTTTGCTTGCCGTTGATGCAGTGCTTGAAGTGGACGACTCAGCCCTATCGAGGATACGGATGCCTTTGCCGGATCGTATCGACCGTATTGAAAACCCGCTCGAGCGTAGAGGCAGGGAAATTGGCGTAACATATGTAGACCTCGACGGAGATATCGGGATTATCTCGTCCGGTGCAGGTCTTGGTATGGCATCCATGGACATAATCGGAGAAAAGATGAAACCAGCCAATTTCCTTGAAACAGGAGGCGGCATTACAGCCGACCAACTCTACAGGTGTATGGAACTCATCATGATGAAACCCGATTTAAGGGCTATATTCATCAATATTTATGGTGGTATAAATCCTATACACGAAGGCGCAAAAGGTGTAGTGCGCTATATAAAAGAACATAAGGTAAAAATACCTATCGTCGCAAAAGCCCTTGGCAACCGCCAGGAAGAAACATGGGAAATATTCCGCTCCGCCGGCGTCCATGTCGTGACGGAGGCAGCCACAGAAAAAGCGGTTGACAAGCTATATGAGTTGGTAAGCAATCAGTGAATGAAAGACTAAACCGTAGCTCGCACAGCGAGCGAGAGGGGTGCCACCCGTGGGAAGAGGTTTCAAGCACCAATACAGAACGTGGCATCACGGGTGCCCGGCTAAACCGGATTGTACCAGAGGGGGCGACGCAAGCCCCAGTAGGTTTTACAGATAGCTCGCACAGCGAGCGAGAGGGGGAGTCTCTTCGGGCTTTGCACGAAGAGGGGGCGACGCAAGCCCCAGTAGGTTTTACAGATAG
>Ga0116191_1001287_pt1 | contig 20543 bp, 16 predicted proteins | sample AD_UKC111_MetaG_FD_89897 | JGI IMG/M metagenome (GOLD analysis project Ga0116191, IMG submission 89897) | Active sludge microbial communities of municipal wastewater-treating anaerobic digesters from Hong Kong - AD_UKC111_MetaG | ecosystem: Engineered > Bioreactor > Anaerobic > Digestate... | reverse complement strand
TAATGATTTTGACCCACTACACCTAAGACGTTATGCGTCCATGTATCTGAAAGAAGTAGTGTCGGATACATTTACAGATAATTTAGGAAGAAATGCCCGAATGATAGAACGATTTACGACAGATGATTTAACTCATCCATGGGTATTTGACCGAATGTGGTATTTTATAAAAAATCCTACAAATGTAGAGCAAGTAGAAGATAACATCAGATATATCAAACTTACTTTTCCTATTACATTAGACAACGCATGGCGGGGAAATAAATACAATGAATTAAAACATTTTCCCTTTACAGATCTGAAATATAATACAACTAACTTCGACTGGAATTATACTGTTACGTCTATAAATACAAGCTACATCAATGGCACCATACACTCAGATTCAACGCTTATCGTATTGCAAGTAGCAGATTCCTCAAGAGTGCATAAAGTATATTCTGAAGAACGATATGCAAAAAATATAGGATTAGTATATAAAGAATTATGGCGCTTAGATGCCCAGTTAAAAAATACGTATGATTTTGTGGATTCTGCAACCAATGGATTTATTATGAAACAATACGCCATTGGATTTGGAAAAGAGTAATGAACCTATATAATGCGTTGATTTTGTGAAGAACTATGCTGTCATATCAATACTATTAATGTTGTTATGGATTACATCGTGTAAAAAAGAAGAAACTTATACGAGTAATTACGATTACGGATATACCTATTTTCCGGATGATTCCGGCCGATTCGTTATTTATAAAGTAGATTCAGTGTTGTATAACGATTTCGATCGCTCTGTAAAATACACTTCAATATTTCTCAAAGAAAAAATTACAGATAGATTTTTGGATAATATGGGGCGCACTGCAAAAAAAGTGTTGCGCTTTTATTCAGACACCATTAGTATAGATACGATTTCCACCATTTGGGAACAATATAATACCAACTATATTGTGAAAACATCAATTGTAGCAGAGCGAGTAGAAGACAATCTGCGCTATATAAAAATGGTGTTTCCTAATGATGTAAATAAAAAATGGTTGGGTAATAAATACATTACAATACCTCCGCCTTTTGTTATTGATACGACAAATTATTATCTAAACGATTGGAAATTTACTATTAAGAATAGAGATAAATTTTTTAATGACGGCGTAAAATCGTTTGATTCCTCTTTACTTATTACTCAAATCCAAGATTCTTCTGCTATCACTAAAACATATTCCGTAGAACGCTACGCCAGAAATGTAGGATTGATATACAAAGAAATGTGGATGGTCTCTACACAAGATTCCATAAAAATACGCTTGCAATTACCTTGGGAGCAACGTGCAGATAAAGGTTTCATCGTCAGACAATACGCAATAGCTTATGGAAAAGAATAAAATAATATGGATAGTTTTACTTTTTGTTGTATTGCCCGTTTTTGCAAATACCGGAAAATATATTGTCTATTTTAAAGATAAACCCATAGAAAACAACATACAACAACGCTTTGCTCCTAAAGCAATAGAAAATAGATTAAAATATAAAATCCCTTTTGATGAAAGAGATTATGCCATTAATAAAAACTATTTACAACAACTAAATGCATTGGGTGCACAAATAATAAATAAATCGAATTGGTTAAATGCCGTAGTGATACAAGCCGATAAAAAATCATTGAATAAAATTTATCAATTACCCGAAGTACAGCAAATTGTTACCATTGAAAAAAGCAAAAAAAAAGGTATAGCATCTGATGAAAAAGACAATGAATGTACTGCTATAACAGCCACTCAATCTTTTGAAGATACATATACTTCTTCTTTCCCACAGTTCAATTTATTGCATGGTGAATATCTGCACGAAAAGGGATACCACGGCGAAAATATGATTGTAGCTATTTGTGATAATGGATTTTATAATGCGAATACCAATCCTGCGTTCACTAATTTATTTTCCGATAAACGCATATTAGGTACTTACGATTATGTAAGCGGAGATTCATTAGTATATGAAGATGCTGCCGGTGCGCATGGTGCATTTTGCTTTTCATTTATGGCCGCCGAAAAACCTAACCAATATATCGGCACTGCCACTAAAGCAGCGTATTATCTTTTTCAAACAGAAAATAATTCGTCGGAGCGATTGCAAGAAGAATTTAATTTGGCAACTGCATTAGAGCGGTGCAGTCAGTTGGGGGTATCGGTAGTAAGTATCTCATTGGGCTACACTACTTTTGATGTGCCTTCCGAAAATCACGATACTTCGGACATGAAGAAGAATGATACCCCTGCGGCAAAAGCTGTAAATATTGCAGCTTCAAAAGGACTGTTGGTCTGTGTAGCTGCCGGAAACGAAGGCACTTCTCCGTGGCATTATATTTCATCGCCTGCCAATGCAGATAGTGCATTCACTATAGCTTCGGTAGATGTGAACGGCACTCCTGCAGCCTCCAGCGGTTGGGGGCTTGCCACCGATACCCGCGTAAAACCTAATGTAGCGGCAGTAGGTCAAGGAGCAAAATTTATAAACACGAACGGCATAGTAGCTACCGGAAACGGTACTTCATTTGCCACGCCATCCTTAGCCGGCATGGCTACCTGCCTATGGCAGGCATTTCCGGACAAAACGAATTGGCAAATAAAAACAGCTATAGAACAAAGTGCTTCGCAATACCTTACTCCCGATAAAAAAATTGGATACGGCATTCCGGATTTTGAAAAAGCCTATACAATACTATCCACGGCTACTTATGTATCAGACAAATCAGTAGATAATGATTTGTCTATTTTCCCCAATCCTTTTCAAACACTAATAAATATACAGCAAAAGAATAACAAGATAGTGAAAAATATATCCGTGTTAAACAGCCTTGGGGTAGTGGTGGCAGCTAAAGTTAATCCTATAGACAATCAGATTATACTGACGGATATTGAAAGCGGAATGTATATTTTACGAATAGAAACGGATAAAGGGTTATGTATAAAAAAAATTATTAAAGAATAATTGGCACACTGCTTTTATCTCTTTATTTTTAGAATTTTAATTTTTAGTAATGAGATTTAAAGCCAATATACTCTTCTTAATTTTTGTGCTCAGTACATTTAGTCTGTTTTCACAGAATACCAAATATACCCTTAGTGGTTTTCTAAAAGATGCAAAGAATGGAGAAGTGCTTATCGGTGCAAATGTGTTTGTTCAAGGCAACAATGAATTAGGCGGTACTACTAATCTTTATGGATTTTATTCTATTACACTGCCGCAAGGTACATATCAAATTGCGTATTCTTACATTGGATATAACACCACCACGCAACAAGTAAAATTGGATAAAGACATTCGTCTTAATGTCGAACTTTCCGATGATACAAAGTCTTTGCAAGAAGTAGTAATAACGGATGAGCGCAAAGATGAAAATGTAAAAAGCACGGTGATGGGCAAAGAAGAACTTTCTACAGACCGCATAAAATCAATTCCGGCATTTATGGGGGAAGTAGATATTATAAAAGCGATACAACTGATGCCCGGCGTACAAGCTGCCGGTGAAGGAAACTCCGGCATTTATGTGCGTGGTGGCGGCCCGGATCAGAATTTAGTATTGTTGGACGATGCAGTAGTATATAACACCGGACATTTATTTGGTTTCTTCTCTGTTTTTAATCCGGATGCGGTAAAGAATACTACCTTATACAAAGGTAGTACGCCTGCTAACTTGGGTGGGCGCTTGTCGTCTGTCATTGACATACAAATGAAAGAAGGAAATAATAAACGTTTTGAAATGGAAGGCGGAATTGGATTGATTTCTTCTCGTTTAACGTTGCAAGGCCCGTTTAAAAAACCCAAAAGCATAAAACCCGCAAAAGGTTCATTTTTAATTTCGGGAAGAAGAACCTATGCTTTTGATATAGCACAACCCATGTTGAAAAAGACAGACTTTGCCGGTACAAACTATTATTTCTTCGATGTAAACCTAAAAGCAAATTATCAGTTTTCCGATAAAGACAGGTTGTATGTAAGTGCGTATTTCGGACGAGATGTATTTGTATATAACTCTCAAAAAAATTCGACTAAAGTAAAAATACCATGGGGCAACGTTACAACAACAGTTCGGTATAATCACTTGTTTAGCGATAAGCTGTTTATGAACATGTCTTTTATTTACAATGATTATAAATTTAGTTTTAGTGGCGAGCAATTGGATTTTGGATTTAAAGCAAATTCCGGCGTTAGAGATTTTAATGCTAAAATGGATTTTGATTATTACATCAATACCAAACATAAATTGAAATTTGGGATGAACTACACCCATCACCGAATGACGCCAACACAAGCCAGCGCACATAGCGGCAGCACCGATTTTCAATCTACACTAAACAAGAGATATTCTAATGAATTTGCTTGGTATATAGACCATGAATATGATGTAAATGCTCACCTGAAATTCGATTTTGGATTTCGTTTAAGTATGTTTCAGCAAATTGGCCCTTACAGCAAAATATCAGGTGATAATTTTGTTGGCTACGATACTACATTTTATAAAAGAGGTAAACCTATTAAAACTTATGTAGGCCCAGAACCTCGTTTTAGTATGCGATATGCCTTTGGTAAAGACAACTCTATAAAAGTAGCTGCCGGTTTGAATTACCAATACATTCACTTAGTCTCCAGCTCTAATAGTACTTTGCCTACGGATATTTGGGTGCAAAGCTCATCTGTTGTAAAACCACAAATGGCATTGCAATATTCTTTAGGATATTTCAGAAATTTTAAAGACAATATGTTTGAAGCATCGGTAGAAGTATATTTCAAACACCTATGGAATCAAATTGACTATAACGAAAACTATGTTTCCGAATTAAATGTAGATCAGGAGTTGGGCTATGTATTTGGCAAAGGAAAAGCGTACGGCGCCGAATTTTTCTTGAAAAAGAAATTAGGTAAATTAAACGGCTGGATCGGCTATACATTGTCTAGAAGTGACCGTAAGTTCCCCGACTTAAACAACGGAAAAGTATTCCCAGCAAAATACGACCGCACCCACGATATTTCGATAAACTTAAATTACGATATAAGCAAGGAATGGAGCGTAGGGGCTACTTGGGTTTATGCTACCGGAAATGCACTTACATTACCCAATGAATTATACTTTATAGAGTTTGGATTTGTAACCGGATATGGCGGCAGAAATACGTTTAGAGTACCGGCCTATCATCGCTTAGATTTTTCATTAACTTATGCGCCTATCCCCAAACGAAACCCTAACAGAAGATGGCGTTCCAGCTATAATATTTCTATATACAATGTATATAATAGAAAAAATACATATTTTATTTACTATAACACACAAGGAAGTTTAGTAAGCGGTAATTTGAAATTTACTCCTACGAATGTTTCATTATTTCCGGTTATCCCATCTTTTACATGGAATTTTAAATTTTAAAAAATGAGAAACGCTAACTGTTTTATTGGTTGTTGCATAATGCTTTTGTCTTGCTTTTTATTTATTGCATGCGAGAAAGAAATTAATTTAAAAGTTCCTGTACCTAAAAATGCTTTAGTAGTAGAAGGGCATATAGAAAACGGACGGTCACCGTATGTATTGCTCACTAAAAATTCACCGTTTTTCGGGGATATAAATGTTAATGATATCGGCTCGTACTTTGTTAGTGGAGCAACGATTACAGTGAAAACCGATAACGATTCGGTTCGGTTGATGGAATACAACACCACTTTTATAAAAACATTACCCGATTCAATGGTTATTGCCTTAGCAGCACAATTTGGAATAAAAATAGACAGCGTAGCACAATTTCCATCTATTTCCATTTACACTGTTGCGCCAGCAGATTCCAATTTTGTGGGAGTTGTAGGCAAAAAATATGATCTGAGAATTGAAGTTGATGGTAAAACAATTACATCAAGTACAACGATTCCTACACCCGTATTTTTTGATTCGTTGTGGACATTGCCACACCCTAATCCTGCGTTAGCAGATTCGTTTTTTCAACTCTATGGAAGATTGCAAGACCCGCCGGCATCCGGAAATTATTACCGCTATTTTACAAAAGCCGATGACGGCCCTTTCTTAATTAGCAATACCTCCGTATTTGATGACGCATTTTTTAACGGTAAGAAGTTTAATATATTTATCCCCAAAGGCCACCCGATGGGCTTTGCTCCTGAAACCGATTTTAATACTGCCGGTTATTGGAGTTATAAAGACACCGTATGCACTGTAAAACTCTGCCAGATAGATAAACCACATTATGATTTTTGGCGCACTTTAGAAGCCAATCGCCAAAGCCAAGGTAATCCGTTTAGCTCTATCGTATATGTGAAATCAAATGTAGTGGGTGCATTAGGGATTTGGGGGGGATATGGAAGTATAACCGGAAGTTTTAGAAGAATTCCGTAGAGGTATTGTACTTTATAGAATTTCTAAAGCGGAGATGGATTAATAATATTCAAGCATAAAACCGATAGTATAACTATTGGTACGGTTATCCATTGTGAAGTTTGTTTTAGACACTACATTGTTTGTAAATTCATAAGAATGACGTTGTATTAATTACCTCTCTTCTTTATTTGTCCCATATTTTAGTACTAAAGAATCTATCTTTCCCTATGGTAGAATAATAAAAGAGGTAGCCCAAGAATACTATCGGGAAAATGACTAAAAAATATTTTTGAATAAGAAATGGAATGAATAGACATACAATAGCAAGTGTGTAAAAGGTAGTAAAAAATGGTGGTGCACTAATTACTACAATAGCATCACCATGGACTTCCATTTGCGTAGTAAAAAACGACTGCTTGAATGTTAGTAAATATGTTTGTTCTTTGGATAATGCAATTTCTTTTCCTATTGCTTCTTTGTCAAATGTAGCAATTTCAGTATTATTCATCAATACTTTTAATGTGCCAAATATAGCCGGTAGGTTGTTACTTCTTACAATAATCATATTTGAAAATTTGGTGTTAAATATAGTTTTTTTATGTGTAAAAAGCGTAAGTTGTATATACACCCGTATTTTGTTTGTTAAAATAAAGTCAAATCTTAGTTGTTAACGAATTTTAATATTAACATTTGCTATTCTGTTAAGTAACTTTGGCAGCAGTGAAGTTTAAAGCAAGCATATTATTTATACTATTAGCCGTGTTCTTAATACACAAAGCTGATAAGCATTTTGGTTGCGCTCACTCTGCACTCCCTACTTATTCTAAATATAATATTTTTGAAAAGTCGGCAAAGCAAAAAAATACGCTTACAAAAATACAAACGCTAAATACTCCTTGTACATTGGATAACTTGTTGTCTTGTAATGACGAAGAAGACAACGTAGTAGATTTTGTTTTTGAAAAAATATATTACCCCTTTCTATTGCAAGATAAAATAAACAATAGTCCTTCTATTGTTACAGACATAGTCTCCTCAGCGGAGCAATATACGGCAAAGAAATACATCCGTTTTAAAACTTTCCTAATTTAAAAGTTGTGCACTTTTTTTGTTTCTAACTTCCCTTTAGTTAGAGATAATTGTTTTTATAGGCTGCTCATTAAAGCACTATTTATTTTGAAAAATTAATTGAAATATGAATAAAATATCCTTGTACATTTTTTTTACAACAACTATACTTACCGTAGGTTGTCATTCTCATAATGAAAAAAAAGAAGAAGCCGTTACTTATGAAGTAACTCAGCCTATACAGGCAGACACTTCATTTACCAAACAATATGTAGCTCAAATCCGATCCGTTAGAAATATAGAAATTAGAACACAAGAAAAAGGATTCTTGCAAGATGTATATGTTGATGAAGGACAGTTTGTAAATGCAAATCAATTGCTGTTCCGCATTATGCCAAAGATTTATGAAGCTGAATTATTAAAGCAACAAGCCGAAGTAAAACAAGCTGAAATTGAAGTCGCTAATGCTAAAACATTAGTTGAAAAAAATGTCATTTCTAAAAATGAATTAGCAATGGCACAAGCCAAATTAGAATCTGAAAAAGCAGATGCAAAACTCGCCGCTACACATCTACAGTTTACAGAAATTAGAGCACCATTTGCCGGTATCATTGATAGATTGCCTAAGAAATTGGGAAGTTTGTTAGATGAAGGAGAATTACTTACCACTTTATCGGATAACACTTCTATGTTCGCATATTATAATGTTTCAGAGCCGGAATATCTAAATTTTAAGCTACAGCCGACAAATAAAAAAGCTATCGTAAGTTTAAAATTGGCAAATAATTCTATCTTGCCACAGAATGGAATTGTTGAAACCATTGAAGGCGAATTTGATAATGAAACCGGAAATATTGCTTTCCGTGCGAAATTTCCAAATCCCTCCAAGCTACTCCGTCATGGAGAAACAGGGGAGGTATTAATGACTATGCCCATAAAAAATGCAATTATTATTCCACAAAAAGCTACGTATGAAATTCAAGATAAAAAATTTGTTTTTGTAGTGGACAACAGAAATGTTGTTCATTCCAAAGAAATAGAAATTACCGGAGAACTGCCCGACCTATATATCGTTTCCGATGGATTGGACGTAAAGGATAAAATTTTATTGGAAGGGGTACAAAAAGTAAAAGACGAGGATAAAATAAAATACAACTTTCAAAATCCGAGAGATGTTATCGCTCATTTACGATTAAAAGCTGAATAAGAATAATAACTGAAAATTTATGTTTAATAGGTTTATACAAAGACCGGTATTATCTATAGTAATATCGTTGATAATCGTTTTTTTAGGGGTGCTGGCAATTACACAACTGCCGGTTACACAGTTCCCCACCATATCGCCACCAAAGGTAAACGTAGTTGCCGATTATCCGGGAGCAAATGGCGAATTGATGGTGAAATCCGTATTGATGCCATTGGAATATGCATTAAACGGAATTCCCGGCATGAAATACATGGAATCTAATGCAGGGAATGATGGTGAAGCAGAAATTCAAGTAGTATTTAATTTAGGTACAGACCCAAATATTGCTGCTTTAAACGTTCAAAACAGAGTAGCCGCCGTAATCAATAAATTACCACCGTTAGTCGTTCGCGAAGGGGTGAAAATTTCACGCCAAGAATCCAACATGTTGTTGTATATAAATTTATTTAGTAAAGACCCAAAAGCCGATCAGAAGTTTTTGTTTAATTATGCGGATATAAATTTATTACCGGAGCTGAAACGGGTGAATGGAGTAGGTTTTGCTGATATTTTGGGTAATAGAGAATATGCTATGCGGATTTGGCTTAAGCCGGATAGAATGTTGGCATATAAAATTTCTGCTGATGAAATAATGAATGCTTTGTCAAGCCAAAGCTTAGAAGCATCGCCAGGAAAAACAGGTGAAAGCTCCGGAAAACGTTCTCAAACATTTGAGTATGTATTAAAATATACCGGACGTTTTACCACTAAAGAACAATATGAAAATGTAGTAGTAAGGTCAAGCTCCGATGGAGAATTACTTCATTTAAAAGATGTTGCAGATGTAGAGTTTGGAAGTTCTATGTATGATATTTATTCCAGCTTAAACGGTAAACCCTCCGCAGCAATTGTTTTGAAGCAATCATACGGAAGTAATGCCAGTCAAGTAATTAAAGATGTAAAAGCAAAATTAGCAGAATTAAAAAAGAATTTCCCGAAAGGAACAGACTACGAAATCAGCTATGATGTTTCTACCTTTTTAGATGCTTCCATTGAGAAAGTAATTCACACATTGGTAGAAGCATTTATACTTGTAGGATTGGTCGTATTTTTATTCTTGGGCGATTGGCGCTCTACGCTTATTCCGGCATTAGCCGTTCCGGTGTCATTAATAGGCACATTTACGTTTATGCAATTTTTAGGAATTACACTCAATCTAATCACACTATTTGCATTAGTATTGGCTATTGGTGTAGTTGTAGATGATGCGATTGTAGTTATTGAAGCCGTGCATGCCAAAATGGAAACGGAACACCTGAAGCCGAGAGAGGCAACGATGGCCGCAATGAGGGAAATATCGGGTGCAATTATTGCCATCACTTTTTTAATGGCAGCCGTATTTGTTCCGGTCGCATTTATGTCGGGTCCCGTGGGCATGTTTTACCGGCAGTTTTCAATCACAATGGCTACGTCCATTATTTTATCCGGTGTTGTAGCTTTAACATTGACGCCCGCACTTTGTGCCGTAATTTTAAAAAATGAACATGGAAAAGTAAAGAAGAAAACACCAATAAATGTTTTTATAGATGCATTTAATAGAACTTTTGAACGCACCTCCAACAGATATACTCAGGTGTTATCCAAAATTGTAAATAGACGTACCGTAACTTTTGCGCTATTAGTGTTGTTTTGCGTAGCTACCTATTTTATTAATAAAACAGTACCCTCCGGATTTATACCGAGTGAAGATCAAGGGATGTTCTATGCTATTATCCAAACCCCACCCGGCTCTTCTTTAGAGCGTACTTTTGATATTTCTGAACGATTACAAAAAGTAGCAGAAAAAGTAGAAGGCGTAAAATCGGTATCCGCATTAGCAGGTTATGAAATACTATCCGAAGGTACCAGCTCTAACACAGGTACCTGTTTGATTAATCTAAAAGATTGGAGCGAACGCAAGCACAGTGTGCAACAAATCATTGAAGAGTTAGAAGAAAAAACTAAAGATATTGCCGGTGCATCTATTGAATTTTTCCAACCTCCTGCCGTGCCGGGATATGGTGCAGCCGGTGGTTTTGAGCTGCGCTTACTCGATAAATCGGGTACCGGAGATTATAAAAAAATGGAAACTGTAAACAAAGAATTTGTTGCAGAGCTAAATAAACATAAAGAGCTAACTTCGGTTTTTAGCTTTTATAGCGCCAGCTTCCCTCAATACTTACTGCGTGTAAATAATGATATCGCTCAACAAAAAGGAGTTACCATTGACAATGCCATGAATACGCTTTCTACTTTAATAGGTAGTAATTATGAAATTAGTTTTATAAAATATGGTAGGATGTATAAAGTGATTGTACAAGCAGCACCGCAATATCGTGCACTTCCTGAGGATATTTTGAAACTGTATGTGAAAAATAATCGCGACCAAATGGTGCCGTTTTCTGATTTTGTAACGATGGAAAAAGTATATGGTTTGTCAGAAAATACACGCCACAATATGTACACATCTTCTGAAATTAGCGGCTCGGCAGCTCCGGGGTATAGTAGTGGGGAAGCCATTGAGCTGATAAAAAAAATCGCAGAAGAAAAACTACCTCGTGGCTATGGAATAGATTGGGCAGGTATCTCTGCCGATGAAGTAGCACAAGGCAATCAAGCAATATACATATTTTTAATTTGCCTTGGATTTGTGTATTTGATTTTAGCAGCACAATACGAAAGTTTCATCTTACCGTTATCTGTAATTTTATGTTTGCCGGCGGGTATTTTTGGCGCATTTTTCTTTTTAAAACTATTTGGTTTAGAAAATAATATTTATGCGCAAATTGCCATGGTAATGCTGATTGGGTTATTGGGAAAAAATGCCGTGTTGATAGTAGAGTTTGCATCGCAGCGACATAGCGAAGGAATATCCATATATAAAGCAACGTTGGAAGGAGCAAGAATTCGTTTCCGTCCAATTTTAATGACTTCTTTCGCTTTCATCGCCGGATTGATTCCGTTGATGTTTGCCTCGGGACCCGGAAAATTAGGCAATAGAACTATCGGTACAGCCGCAGCCGGAGGCATGCTTATCGGTACAGTGTTTGGTGTGTTCATCATTCCCGGATTGTATTTTATTTTCGGAAGTATTTCTGCTCGTCATCAAATTATTCAAGACGAAGAAGAAAATCCATTAACAGAAGAAATAGAACCACATGTATAATAAAAAAATAAAACTTTTGTCGGTATGCTTTAGTGCTTCCCTTTTATTTTATGGGTGTAAAATTCCAAAAGTAGTTCAGCGCGATGCAAATAGAAATACCCCGGAAGCCTATACTAATGCTTCGGCAGATACCGTAAACACGGCAACAATAGGCTGGCGTACCTTTTTTACGGATTCGAACTTAGTGCATATCATTGATACGGCATTGGCCAATAACCAAGAGTTGATGATAACACTACAAGAAATTGAAATTGCCAAAAACGATATCCGTGCAAAAAAAGGTGCATTGTTGCCTATGGTAACAGGAAATGTTGGCGTGTCGGGTGAAAAAGTAGGACGCTACACCAGCCAAGGTGCCGGAGATGCTTCGGCGGATATGACACCGGGAAAAAGAGTGCCGGAGTTTTTGTCAGATTTCCGATTTGGTGCTACCATTGAATGGGAAGCTGATATTTGGAAAAAATTGAGAAATGCAAAAAAAGCGGCTGTAAAACGTTATTTGTCTTCGATAGAAGGTAAGAATTTTGTGCTGACTAATTTAATTGCTGAAATTGCTAACAACTATTATGAGCTAGTGGCTTTGGATAATGAATTAGATATTGTTCGCCAAACTATAGTAACGCAACAAAAAGCATTAGAAGTTGTGAAAGTACAAAAAGAGGCTGCACGCGCTACCGAGTTAGCTGTAAAGAAATTTGAAGCCGAAGTATTAGGTACGCAAAGCAGAGAATTTGAAATTTTACAACAAATAAAAGAAACAGAATACGACTTGAGTTTATTGATGGGACGTTTTCCAAAAGATATACCGAGAGATAAATCTAATTTTGCACAGTTAGTGCCACCAATTATACATGCTGGTATTCCTGCCCAATTATTGCAAAATCGACCCGATATCAGAAAAGCAGAGCTGGAATTAGATGCTTCTAAATTAGACGTGAAAGTAGCCAAAGCAGAGTTTTATCCATCTTTTAAATTATCAGCAGATATCGGTATCGATGCCTTTCGTCCCGATTTTTGGATTAAACTTCCTGAGTCTGTTTTTGGCTCTATAGCGGCAGGTTTATTAGGGCCATTGTTTAACAGAAATGCGATAACCGCAGACTATTTATCTGCTAATGCGCGACAAAAACAAGCTATTTTTGGATTTGAACGATCTATCTTAACCGGATATTTAGAAGTGGCTACACAGTTATCTGCAATAAATAATTATGAAAAAATATACGATTTAAAATCCAAGCAAATGGATGCTCTGACGATTTCCATTCAAACAGCAAACGATTTATTTGCCTCTGCTCGTGCGGATTATTTTGAAGTATTAATGACGCAACGCGATGCTTTAGATACGAAAATAGAATTGATAGAAACCAAAAAACAACAATTAAACGCAGTAGTTAATATTTATAAAGGATTGGGCGGCGGCTGGAGATAGTAAGTAAATGGTGAGAAAGTGAGCGACGTGTCAAAAATCACGCTTCTTCCTTTTACCCTTTAATCTCTTTGTTTAAGTAAACACTTTTTTCGCTAACTTTGTCGAACTCCAATGGTGAAAAATATATACATAATTCGACACGGTCAGACGGATTTTAACGTCAGGCAAGTAGTGCAAGGCCGCGGTATTAATTCCAATTTAAATGATAAAGGAATACAACAAGCAAAACTATTTTTTGAAGCACACAAAGAAATTGAGTTTGATGCAGTATATACTTCAACTCTGAAACGTACATGGCAGACCGTAGATTCTTTTATTTCTAAAAAGATTCCACATTATATTCGTCAGGAAATTGATGAAATTGATTGGGGTATATTCGAAGGGGTAGAACACCACCCCAGTTTGCAAAAAGAATATTACGATATCATTGATCAATGGAAACAAGGCAACCTAACTATAAAAATTTCAGGTGGCGAAAGTGCACAAGATTTAGCCAATAGAGTGCAGCCGTTTGTAGAAGAATTAATTCATACAAACACACAAACAATTTTAATTTGCACACATGGCAGAACCTTGCGTGTTTTATTGTGTTTGTTGTTAAATAAACCAATACATAAAATGGACGAATTTGTACACGATAATACATGTTTATATCATGTAGAGATGGAAAATAAAAAATGTAGATTATTGAAAGAAAATGATTTGTCGCATTTGCATGAAAAAATAACTTTAGATGAAATTGCAAATAAACATTAATACACTTTTTATTTCAGAAATATTTCTTGAAAAATCCAATGGTGTAGGAATAATATATAGGTACAAATAGTAAAAGATTAAGCAAAAGTATCCAGATAAAAAAAGGATTGTAAAAGCTGAAAAATGCTAATAACAATACCGGTAAATGTATTTCGTAAAACTCATTTAGTATTTTTTGATTTAAGAATTGATATAACTCCTTTTGGTTGTAGAATAAAGTGTGATTACTTTTTAGATAAAATACGATCATGTATATTATTACAAATAAAAAGTAAATTGCACAGAGAACAAACCGGAAATGTGGCAGATGATACAATAGTACAATAAATGCAATTATTTCTATAGGAGCAATAATATATAAAACTATTTTTTGTGCGGTTGATATACCATAGCATGTTGCAAAAGTATGGGTGTTCGTGTTTTTGTCATTTACAAAATCTTCTATTTGATGGTGAATAATATTTCTACAGCCCGAAAGTATCAGCCATAATAAAAATGGAATTAAAATAAATAGATGTAATGTTACTCCATTTACAATCATAGAATACGTGTAAACTGCTAATAAACACGGCACTACTTGTGCATATAATGCATCTGTGAGTACTCCAATAAAACCGTGTTCTTTCAGGCGTATTGGTGGCAGCGCATACAGTAGGAACAATAAAAATTCAATCATTAAAAGAATAAACGAATACCTGTTGAAAGGCAAAATGAACCACGGAAAAATTGATAAAATCGCAAATACCGTAACCAATAAAATACTTTGAAATGTATTGAAGTACAAAAAAATATTTTGTTTTTTATTTATTATGTCATCTTTGTAGTCGTATAAATCATTCAGAGCATACCCAATACCTGCAATTCCGATAGATAGTAAAATTGAAATAAGAATATACCATAAAATAGAACTGTTGAATGTTTTTCCATAAAAAATTACCGTATATAAACTGCAAAAAATAATGCTGAATTTGTATTGAGCATTTCCCCAAAGCCTATCTCGGATATTTGTAAAAGTGGACATCTACTTATAACTCATCTTTATTGATGTGATTCATTTGTAATTGATAAATATTTTGTAAAAAATAACGGTGTTTCCCTTTCTCGATATCATACTCCGGTTTGTATAATTTTATTTCAAAAAAATCGATAGGGAAAATGTATTTCTCCCAATTGTCAATTTTTGCAATGCCCGTTAATTCCTGAAATTCATTGGAGATAGACAGATTTTCAAAATCATCTAAAGGTATATCTATCGTTTTTATAAATACAATTACAAACCCAATAGAACGCACTAAATCTACAAACGTATTCAAATCACTTACGTCGTAATAATAAGCTTTGTTAATCTTTATAATTTCGCTGTCAATTTTTCGCTGCACCAACCAGTTATTGGATATTCTTCGAAATAAATCTTTGATATACACTTCTCCTCCCGGTTTTAGCACTTTCCATATTGCTTTCAATAATTTTTCTTTATCGTAGGAATGTCCGAAAGATTCTAAGAAATATATTTTGTCAAAAGTAGCTTTTGGAAAAATTTTGTCCACCGTATGATAATCGCCAACATGCACATTTATTTTGTCCGATAATTTTTCTTGCTGAATCAATTGATTGGCATGTTCCGCTTGCGCCTTAGAGATGGTTACGGCATCTATTGTACATCCAATATTTTTTGCAAAATAACGCGCCGGACCACATATTCCACAACCCGCATCTAATACTCGGTGCTCGCTCTTTATGCCAATTTGTTCTGCTTGATATTGTAAAATAGTAGCTAAATTATTAGTCCGAAAAGCCTGTATTACCTCTCCATATACCTTTATAAATGCATCGTGGTTGGTATTGTAAAAATCACCTACATGCGCAGCGGTATATTCTACTTTTCTTTGTTTTTTGAAATTAAAAATCGAAAACAGTTTCATTGCTTGAAAGTAATAAAATTACCTTGCTTTTTCTATTTATTTTTTGAGGTACTAACCTTTCCAATGTGACTATTTTACTAAATACGTAAATATCTTTGGATAGAAATATGTATTTTTATGGATTTGAATACACCAAGACCATTTGAGTAACTTACGCATTCTGATATTAAATTACGAATACCCCCCATTAGGCGGAGGTGCAGGTATTGTATCAAAACACCTGACGGAAGAGTTTGCAAAAATGGGACACACCGTAACGGTATTGACAACATGGTATGCGGGCGAACCGGAATTTTTTGTAGATGAAAACATCACTATCGTCCGATTAAAATCCAAACGGAAAAATACGTTTCAATCCAACCCGTATGAAATGTTTTCATGGCAACAAGCGGCAATGAAGTATTTTAAAAACCTACATACCTTGTCGTATGATATTTGTTTGGCAAATTTTACTATGCCCGGTGGTACAGTGGCTAAATATCTAAAACAAAAATTCAATATTCCATATATCATCTTGTCACATGGGCATGATATTCCGTGGGCATACCCCAAAATTATGTTTATTTGGCATTTAGTATTTTATAAGAGAATAAAGGAAATATGTAAGCAATCTGCCGCTGTAATATTATTATCAGAAGAGATAAAGCGTATGGCAGATAGATTTATGGGAGAAAAATATGCTTTCAAAAATAAAATTTTCTATAACGGACTATACACCGAAAGTTTTAAAAAATCAATAACAGGCGATAAACTTAAAATTGTATTTGTAGGAAGATTAGTAGCACAAAAGTCGCCTTTGTTATTTATGAAAGTTATAAAAGAACTACAAAAAGAAAACTTACCTTACGAAGTGTCTATTTTCGGTGATGGAGCATTGAAATCAAAGATGGAAGAATATGCCGAAGCTAACAAATTGCACACGATAGCTTTTAGAGGAAAAGTAGGCCATGCTGAAGTATTGAAAGCGATGAGCGAGTCTAATTTACTGATTTCTACTTCGGAGAGTGAAGGTATGTCGATGGCTATTTTAGAAGCAATTTCGGCGGGAGTGTATGTAATTGCCACTAATGTAAGTGGTAATAATAATATGATAGTGGAAGGAGTAAACGGGAATTTGGTAGAAGTAAATAATCCGCTACAAATTGTAGATAGAATAAAGGCATTTTATACCGATAAACTCTTAAAACAGTATATTTATCCTGAAGATTATATAGAGCGAATGGAGGATTTATTTTCATGGAATAAAATTGCTCGACAATATGAAAAGCTATTTTTTGAAATATTGAATTAGCTTTCTTTTATACCAAAAATATCTTGCTTTTAAATTTAAAACAGCATAGCTGAATTTTGAGGTTTCCCATATTATTTTCTGTGCTTCTTCCTTGTTTGCTGTTCGGTATGGGATGCGATGTTTTTCTAATAAAATCTGATAATGTGAGTCCTTGATAGCAATATTTTTATCAAGTTGCATTCGTCTAAATTCTTCATTCATCCAATGAATTACTTTCCAATTTGCAGTATTGGTTTTATGATGAATATAAAGTTCACGAACCAGCGGGAAACTATCAGGATTAGAAATGTCTTGTATGTATTGTGTAAGCTGAAACTGTTCCACTCCTGCTTTTAAGATTTCTATCGGAAGCAGCCAGTTGGTGCTATCGGCATGTACTACCTCGATAGCTTTTTTGAAACACCATTCCATTAATGGAGACCCTTTAGGCGCTTTTAAAACATTTCCTACTAATCCAATGTGATGATGAAACCGAAAAAAATACGGCGCTTTTATTGAAAATGATTGTAAGCATGTGATGTCCATATCAACCCAAATCCCACCTTTGTCGAATAATAATTTATATCGGAAAATATCGGAAAAGCCGGAGAAGCTACCTTTGCCATGCCCAAATTTATTGGCTTGTGTGTAATTGAAAATTTGCGCTTTCGGAATTATCTCGTTGGCATCTTTTATTTCTACATTACTTGGTGCATTTATGGCGGTTGCATACGTCCACAATATAACATTGAATCCTGTATCCAGAAATGATTGCAGCGTCAATAATTCCATTGCGCTCAAACAATCGCCTATCCATAAGGTGTGTATTGGGTTGGTGTTATCCACGTGGTTTGGGTATGCGGTTTAAGATAGCAAATATACTTGGTGTTACGAAAAAAGAAATTAAAAATCCATTCGTCATGCTTATCACAATACTATCTATCATAAATTTTTTTTCAATACCGCTTATGCCCATTTTTATAACAGCAAATAAAAGAGCGACCATTATAAACACCGTTAAAAATAATCGCGTAGCAGCAGCATGTACCCATTGTTGTGCGTTAGGAATGCGTATGTTTTCCTTTTTAATAGAGTAATATAGCAAGTAAAAGCCTGCACCGGTAAAAAACAAAGGAGGGAAATACATGGCAAAATAATAAACGATATATCCTATAATTAAGGATTGATAATACAACATTGCATTTAATTGAAATGTAAAAGCATCATAATGCGAAAGCAAGTCTAAGCCTAAGTGAATGAAAATAGCAAATAAAGCGGATAGAATAAGCCGCATCCAATCTGTAGTTGTGTTTTTTAAAATGTTTTTATTTTTGTAGATAACCAAATTTTCTCGAAGCGCTGCCGGTGCGTAGTCGATAAGGATATTTTTTATTACTAAATGAAAATAGATAGACGAGGCTATGGCAATAGGCAAAATCAAAAATATAATTTCGCGCAATCCATATTGGAAAATATGCATACGTTGATTGCTAAAACGAAGGATAATATCAAAATCGGGAGCAATGCTGCCAAACACCAATCCTGTAGTAGAAAAAAAGGCAGCATACCTTTTTTTTAATGGGAGTGTGAATCCGGGATGAGCTAAAGTGTATGGCATTGAATTTTTAGAAAGTTAAATACAATCAGTTTGGCATTATAAACATCCGAATTAATAAGAATACTTACAACTATTCGTGAATATAAATTTTAGAAATCAGGTAGGAGGGTATCCTTTTTTTAAAAGTATAGCGTATTAACTGCTGTTATTTTATTATTTTTAAAGTCGTAATTGTAATACAGATGGATGATTTTTTTAAGGATTTAAAATTCCAAAATCAATTTGATAAACATGGATATGTAAAAGTGAAAATGTTTACAGAGGAAGAAGTAAACACGTTTAAAGCGTTTTATAATTCCCTATCTATTCATGATGAGGTAAAGTATGGATTTAGTGTTAGTATCGATCAAATGGATGATGTAGTGAGAATGCAATTGAATACATTTTTTAAAGAACAAGTATTTCCACGCTTTGAGCAATTTCTTTTTCATCCTAAATTTTTTACGGGTTCATTTATGATAAAAGAACCTTATCCTACCGGTACAGTTGCCGCTCATCAGGATTGGACTTTTGTAGAAGAAGAAAAATTTCAATCTTTGATGTGTTGGATATCTTTAGATAAAGCAGATATCACCAATGGGGCTATGGCATTTTTAAAGGGTAGCCACAGATTTTTTGATCAAGTTCGTGGTTTCCCATGTCCTTTAGTGCCAGAGCCTGTAGAGGAATATAGATATAAACTAATGCCTTATCTGAATGTAATAGAAACTGAACCCGGTGATGTTTTAGTTTTTGATAATAAAACAATACATGGCTCTTTTCCGAACACTTCCGACAAAACTCGACATGGAATAAGTATTACATTAACGCAGGCTTCTGCTGATTTTATAGCTTATTATCTAAATCCTACAGTAAAAGATAAATATGAGCTGATAAAGTATAAAGTGGAAGATGATTTTTTTGATAGATACAATAATCCTAAATTTCATCAGTTTTTTAAAAATAAGCAACTGTTAACGGATTTAGTAGAAATAGATCGTATCACTTTAACTCCTCAAAAAAAGGATTGGAGCACATTACAATCGTTATTAATTGAAAATGAAAATTATTTTAATAAGGCAAATGAAGAAAAATTTGGAGCACTAATCTGCGAGCAAGAAAAATGGCATTTGCAAGAGTTGAATAAATTTCGGAATTACACAAAAGAGCCGCTTATTCAAAGACTCAAAAAATATTTTAGCTGAATAATTTTTGCTTTATTTTTTCCATAAAACGCAATGGAGGCATATTATTTGCTTTCCGCAATTCTTGTTCCAATAAGTTACTGTTTATTGCAGTGTGCTGATATGGAATGTCTGCTTCAATAGTCAGATGTTTCGGTAATGTACCTTGATGAAAATCATTGAAATATTGAATTAAATCTAAAGGAGCAATTGGATATACGGATGCATGTTTGTCATCCTTTTTATGATAAAATACAAAAGGCGCATCTTTGCTGGTTATGCGAGCAGTAATAGCAATTCTATCGTTATTCGTAGAATTACAATATGATCCATGAAATAATTTATCTGAAAAAATAATAGCTTCTCCGGTTTTTAATTCGATAGGCTTTATGAAAATTTCAGAAATATCTTTCCGGTGAATTGTAGAATTATTATAAGTAGAAGAAAGCAGATTGTTAAACAATCTGTGACTTTTAGGAGCAACGAACATGGCTCCATTTTCTATAGTAGTATCTTGTAAGGCTATCCAAATAGCATACATACTATGGGG
>Ga0116191_1001278_pt1 | contig 20621 bp, 14 predicted proteins | sample AD_UKC111_MetaG_FD_89897 | JGI IMG/M metagenome (GOLD analysis project Ga0116191, IMG submission 89897) | Active sludge microbial communities of municipal wastewater-treating anaerobic digesters from Hong Kong - AD_UKC111_MetaG | ecosystem: Engineered > Bioreactor > Anaerobic > Digestate... | reverse complement strand
AGATATTGATCATGATAATCATGAACTTTGCCCAGTTTTTGTCAGTCAGGAAAGGAACATAATTTGTTGTGATCATATGGCGGTTCTTAAGCCATTCTATGATCCCGGCATGGTCGAATATTGTATTGACGATACCCTGGTTGGCAAAGAAGTTACGTACAAGAATAAGTGTTACAAACTGCGGAACCGCAATTGTAATTACGAAGAAGGTTCTCCACATCTTCTTGAAGTAGACTCCGTTAGAGTTGATAAGGCTTGCCAGAAGAATGCCTCCGATGAAGCAGGTAAACGTTGCAACCACAGCCCAGATGAGTGTCCAGCTGAGTATTTTGCCGAATGAGTATCCGAAGCTTGAACTGACGGAGTTTGTGAATACCGCTTTGAAATTTGCAATTCCTACCCAGTCAAAAAGCGCTGCAGGCGGCATATGTGCCTGATCCCAGTTGGTGAACGCAACCGCTATGAGCACCATAATCGGTATTATGTTCATGAGGATTACGCCGACAGTCGGCAGCGTCAGGAGAGTTATATGGAATTTTCCGTTATATACATCCTTCAATTCTTCCGAGAAGGTCCTTATGTGGTTTCCGTTCTCATCATCCAGCTGCAGTCTGTAGCAGGATTTGATGTTGCTCACATAAAGAAGTATGAAACAGATAATCAGGAAAATAGTGATTATTGAATTAAGAAGAATCAGGAAAGAGTTGTCATAGTCATTTGTTTTGTTTGTCATCGTCAGCGGATCGAATACAGATTCAAACTGAACCGTTCCGAGTGTGCCAAACTGCGAGAGATACGGTACACCGTAATATATCATCATCAGGATAAACAGAGCTTCAGCACAGGTCATCAGAATACCCTTAATCACTTGTTTGTGTGCAAAATATCCAAGCCCCATTATTCCAAGTGATCCTTTGACAAAGCCATCGCCGTCTGCAACCGCCGTGCCGAGGTCCGAGAAATATTTACCGATGGACTCACCAATATTAGTTTTTGTCTCAGACATAATCGTTCTACCTCATATATTAAAGAAAAAGCCTCATATGCCGGTACCTCTACGGGCATATGAGGCCCAAAATCAGTCAGTTGCTTATTCTGCTTCTACAGGAGCAACGATTCCGTCTACTGCAGTATCAAGGAGATCCTGCAGATCAGTTCCGTCCGGGTTGCCGGATGCAAGAATTGATCCAAGCGTTGCTGCAGGTGCCCAGTAGTTGCCTGTTACACGCTGAGGTGTAGCATAACTTGCCTGCCCTGCTATAGCAGCAATTGCAGGAGCTGCGAGAACTACATCAGACTGTGATGCTTCGATGTTGGCAGGGCCTAAGCCTCTGGCTTCGAATCTTGCAACCTGGTTCTCTGCATTTGTCAGATACTCGGCAAGGAGCATTGACCAGCCGACAAACTGTGAATGCTGGTTGACGCCAAGAAGCTTGTATCCTGAGAATGATGACATCTGAACCTGTTTTCCGGCTACTGTATATGTAGGGAGCTTTGTTGCAGCATATCCGTCACCCCATGCTTCTTTGATCGCATCGGCGTTCCATGTACCTGAAACAACTGCTGAGTAGTTACCCTCCTGAACGCCTGTAACAATTGAAGCATCATCCGCAACCGGTTCAAATGTTCCGCTTGTGGAATAGTCAATTATGGCCTGAGCTACGTCAGTACCGCCGTCAGAATTCCAATTGCATGTATTGGTCAATCCGTCATCGTTGAGGTAGCAGTCAAGACCTGCACCTGCAAAGAATGAATAGATATACCAGCCATCCTATACAATCATACCGATCTTTGATCCGTCAGCATTTGCTGCGGTAATCATTGAATCAAGTGATTTCACATCATCCTCAGAGTAAACATTACTGTCGTAATAGAGGAAGTAGCCGTTATCTGCAGTCATCGGATATGCGTAGAGCTGACCGTCTACTGTAGCAGCATCAACGGAACCTGAAAGGTTAGCACCCGCTACGTCATATGTGTATGTTGCCGAAACCGGCTGAAGCACTCCTGCAGCGACGAGTTCATTAATCTGGTCGTCAGCAAAAGCAAATACATCCGCTGCCGCAGTTACATCCGCAAGAATTGTATCCTTTGCGTCTGCCTCAGAGCAGGCACCAAGCTGAATATCAAATGTTACATCAGGATACTGCGCAATGAAATTGTCAATCAATCCCTGTGTAAACTCCTGATCCTCTTCAGATGCCCACACGGAAAGAGTAACCGTTCCGGTTGTGTTAGCAATCAACGTATCGACTGCATCAAGGTTCTCTTCGTACTCGCTCGTCTCGGACGGGGCAGCACTGGCTGCCGCTGTCGTTGCCGCGCCGGAAGAAGCTGTCGTCTCTTCTGTTGAAGAAGAGCATCCTGCCATACATCCTGCGCACATTAAACCCGCAAGTAACAAAGCCACGATCTTTTTAGCCATGTTATAATCCTCCTTTGGCTTTACAATCCTGATTGCGCAATTTGCGCAATCGGTTGTTCTTACGAATGATTATATAGACAATTCGTCGAAGTTGTTACCCGTCCGTTTTACCAAAAGAGCACTTTTCGTTTGTGCATTTTGCACAAAATGTGCTGTCTAAGATGGTACGTGAAGTGCTTTAGTGTTGCTATGTGCAACCGTTTGCGCCATCAGAGCCCTTATTTTTGTGGCTTTTTGCACAAAAGTTGTTTTCCGTGTACTTTTTATGCGGAAATTTGACCGTGCAAAATGACAATTTCCGACATTTTACGGGCAGAAAATGAAAAACTGCCCCGGACAGGAGGCAATCCGTCCGGCGCAGCTCTTCGAAAACCTTATAATGTGAGTGACCTTTTAACTAAAGCGTCGATCCCTTGAGAACGACTTCGTAGCCCATAAGCTTCTTCTGCGGAACTTCTTTACCGTTGATGCAGTCAATCAGTGTTCTTGCTGCTTCAAAACCGAGCTTTCTCGGATCGTACTGAAGAGATGTTATAGGCGGCTGATTCCGTTCAAGAAGTGAACTGTTGTAAAAAGATGCTATCTTTACATCGTTCGGAATCTGAATATTATCAGTCGAGAGCTTAACCAGCGCAGTATGACATATGTGGTCATCTGTACATATAAGACAGTCGGCACCGTTTCTCAGCGCTTCGTCAACAGCTCTTTCAATAATTGCATTTGTATCACAATCCATATAAATCAATGCATCACTCGGCTTCATTCCCCTGCTCTCAAGGCCTTTGATAAAGCCCTCGTACCTTGTATTGTTAACAATCTGATCCGATGAACCGCAAATAAGCGCCAGTTTCTTCGCGCCCTTCATAACTATAATCGACGTAAGTTCGGAGCAGGCGTTGATGTGATCATTGTCAATCTGAATAACGCCGCGCTCATTCGAGCTGCCGATAACAACAAACGGAATGCCGCTTTTGACAAGCGTCTTAATATTTATGTCGTCCTCAAGCGTTCTTCCCAGAACAACACCGTCAACCTTACGGTTCTTTATCATCTTCTCAAGTCTGGAAATATCATTGTCATACACCATCGTCAGCAGAATATCATAGTCATCGGATGCTGCTGCTTCGCTCATGCCGATCATGGCAAGCTGAAAAAAAGGAAGAGATGACATATCAACGTCTCCCGGAACAACCCATCCGAGATTATACGTCTTGGCTTGCGCAAGCCCTCTGGCAATCGGATTTGGTGTATAGTCATGAGCCTTAATATAATCAATTACCTTCTTGCGGGTATCTTCACTGATGCGTCCTTTACCTGAAATAGAGCGCGACACCGTCGTCTTTGAGATTCCGAGAGCCTGTGCAATATCGTCAATTGTCATTTTTTCCCTGCTGTATGACATAATTGAATTCCCTCTTTCGTCTTTACAAAACCGCCCGGAAGTGTTAATCTCTTGCGCAAACGGTTGTGCTTTTTTCAACTGTGAGTTTATCAATTGTTGCGCTGAATGTCAATAAAATTTCGTATATGTTTGCACAAATTGTGGAGGTGATTATGGTAACAACTGACAAATTACTTTTCGGTGCCGCCTATTACCCTGAATATATGCCATATGAACGTATGGATACAGATTTCTCCCTTATGCGTGACGCGGGAATGAATGTAATCAGGATCGGTGAATCGACATGGTCAACATGGGAGCCTGAAGATGGCGCCTTTGACTTTTCGCTCCTTGTCAGAACAATTGAGAAGGCTTCAGATTACGGGCTTCAGGTGATAATCGGAACACCGACATATGCTCCGCCCTCCTGGCTCTGCGATAAATGCCCGGATATACTGGCAGTAACGAAGGACGGCAGGTGTCTTTACGGACACAGGCAGCTTTCCGACATTACAAGCCCTGATTATCTGCGCTACAGTGAGAGAATTATCCGCAAAATGATGGAAGTGTGCAGAGAGCACGATAACATCATAGGGTATCAGCTGGACAATGAGACCCGCTCGGGCGACGGAATGAGCGAGACAAATCAGGCGCGTTTTGTCGCACGGATGAAAGGTAAATATAACGGTGACATCAGCAGCTTTAATCATGAATTCGGACTGGCTTACTGGAGTAATTCAATATCTTCATGGGACTGTTTCCCGGATCTTCGGGGAACAGTCAACGGAAGCCTGCGTGCGGCCTACAAAGCCTATCTTCGCGATCTTGTGACGGAATTTCTCGCATGGCAGGCCAAAATAGTACGGGAATACACCAGACCGGGACAGTTTATAACACACAATTTTGATTTTTCCTGGAAGGAATACTCTTTCGGAATCCAGCCTCTCGTAAATCAGAAAGATGCAGCAGCTGCACTTGACGTTGCCGGATGCGACATCTATCACTTGTCTCAGAACGACTCCGACGGTGCCATGATAGCTTTCGGAGGTTCAGTTGCGAGATCTCTCAAAAAAGAAAATTACTATATTCTTGAAACCCAGGCACAGGGGCGCACAGGCTGGACTCCTTTTCCGGGGCAGCTTCGCCTTGACGCATACTCTCACCTGTCTTCCGGAGCTGATATGCTCGAATACTGGGGATGGCACTCAATTCATAATTCCTTTGAATCATACTGGAAAGGAATACTCAGCCATGATCTGCTGCCCAATGATACATACAAAGAGCTGTCGGACTGGCACCATGAATTTGCAGGGGCAGAGTCACATCTTACGGGACTTAAGAAAATATGCAATGCAGCGATACTCGCAGACAACAGAAGTCTGACAGGAATTGATGAATTTCCGCTTGACGATTCAGACACAGCAAGTCCTGATTACAACACGATACTACGCAGTTTCCATGACGCCTCATATCGCAGAAACATTGAGACCGACATTGTATATTCAGATGATGACTGGGCAGGTTACGGCATGCTCATCGTTCCTGCCCTGTACAGTGCTGACAAAACGGTAATAAAGCGTCTTCGTGATTATGTTCAGAATGGCGGACACCTCGTTATGAGTTTCAGAAGCTTAATGTCTGACAGTGAACTTAAGATTTTCAGTGAACCGCTCCCATGCGGTCTCACGGATGTATTCGGAATGACATACGACCGATTCACCGTCCCTGATGACAGCTGCTTCATTACTCTTTCAGGGGAAAAAGAACACTGTATCAGCTATATTGAACTGTTGAGGCCTGATGACTGTGATGTCATCGCCTCCTACGATGAACCGGCATGGAACAGATATGCATGCATAACCACAAAATGTTTCGGTAAAGGACGCGCAACTTACATCGGGGCAAACCTTGAGCCTGAGGCTCTCGAGAATGTTCTTGAACAATGCGCAGCTGCATCCGGAATCAGGCCTTCGCACTACCGCTTTCCTATTATTACAAAGACCGGAGTAAACCGCCTTGGGCGAATCATCACCTATGTGTTCAACTACTCGTCAGAATCGCGGGAATACACTGTAAGCTGTGAGTGCTCTTCACTAATAAACGGCAATGTTACGGTCAGGCAGGGGGATATCATAAAAATAGAACCCTGGAATCTTGTGATACTTGAACAAAACGGCCTGAATAACCCAAAAGACGGATAAACCTGTATCCGGGCAGATCTGACGTCATATCAGGTTCCCGTTCTTTACATCAGACAAACCCTGTGCTATATTTTGCGCAAGCGGTTGCATAGTATAATTTCAATTGTTTCAGGAGGACAAGCAATGACAATTCAGACAGTTATGGATATTATCAGAAATGGCGACCTTGATGAGAAACTCTGCGACATATATGTTGACAGGTCACGTATAGAAGGAGAGAAAACCAGATATTTGAAGGTTCTGCAGACTTTCAAAGATATATACGGCGACGGAGAGTGCGAGATATACAGCGCACCGGGAAGAACGGAAGTCGGCGGAAATCACACGGATCACCAGAACGGCGAGGTTCTTGCGGCAGCAATCAATAATGATGCAATTGCTGTCGTTCGCAGAACTGATGACAATATCATCGACATAAAGTCTGGAAGCTTTCCCCGCAGCATTATTCAGACCTCAGAAATCAATAAAATAATGTCTGAAGAAGGCACTACTTGCGCTCTGATAAGAGGTGTTGCAGCAGGAGTCTGTCGCGAAGGATACAGAATAGGCGGTCTTAAAGCATATGTGGACAGCGAGGTGCTGATTGGTGCCGGACTGTCCTCTTCCGCTGCTTTCGAGTCACTGTTGGGAACTGTTTTTTCCTTTATCTATAACGGTGCCGGAATTGATGCTGTTACTGTCGCGAAAATCGGACAGTATGCGGAGAACGTTTACTTCGGTAAGCCATGCGGTCTTCTTGACCAGATGGCATGTTCTGTCGGAAATCTTGTACATATTGATTTTGAGAATCCTGCGTCTCCGTTTGTTGAGAAAATCGATTTTGATCTTGATTCACATAGATACAGCCTTGTGATTACCGACACAAAAGGTTCTCACTCTGATCTGACTGACGAGTATGCTGCTGTTCCGGCGGAGATGTGTGCCGCCGCGAGAGTTTTCGGCAAAGAGCACCTCAGGGAAGTATCAGAGAAAGAACTTATCGACGGAATCAACAAGGTCCGGAATGCTGCCGGAGACCGTGCGGCATTGAGGGCTATTCACTTTATGCGCGAGAACAAACGCGTGCAGTTGGAAGTCGCGGCCCTGAAAAACGATGACATCGAATCATTTCTGCAGGCAGTGACATCCTCGGGAAACTCAAGCTTCAAGTATCTGCAAAATGTATACAGCAGCAGGGACACTGCACACCAGAACGTGTCACTGGCGCTTGCATTAAGTGAGGCAGTAATCGGTAACGCAGGGGCATGCAGAGTTCACGGCGGAGGTTTTGCCGGTACTATTCAGGCATTTGTTCATAATGACACTCTTCCCGCGTACAGACGCGCTATGGATAACGTCTTCGGCAAAAACTCGGCGGCAGTTTTGAAATTCCGCAAATACGGCGGAATCAAGGTGATTTGAGGTACTATTTATGATCGGCAATCTGATTGATGAACTTGTAAGATACGGAATTAAATCCGGAATAACCGACGAAGAAGACAGAATTTACTCGACCAACACTTTGCTGGCGATACTCGGCGTGTCTGACTTTGAACTTGAGCAGGGCGGCAGCATTCCGGAATCGCGCCGCCTGTCTTCAATTCTGGAGGACATAACAGATTACGCAATCAGCAGCGGCATAACCGAGGATACTTCCGCGTCGAGAGACCTGTTCGATACTAAGCTTATGGGAGCACTCACGCCTCCGCCGTCTGTTGTCCGCGCTGAATTCGCTGCAAAGATGCGCATATCGCCGAAACTTGCAACAGATTGGTACTACTCGTTCTCGCAGGCTACAAACTATATACGTACAGACCGCATCGCCCGTGATGTCAGATGGAAAGCCGATACGGATTACGGAGATATTGATATTACAATCAATCTGTCGAAACCTGAGAAGGATCCGCGAGACATCGCAAGAGCCGGACAGACAAAATCCTCCGGATATCCTGCCTGTCTCCTGTGCAAAGAGAACGAGGGATATGCCGGGACTCTTTGTCATCCTGCAAGGCAGAATCATCGTGTAATACCGATCAGACTCGGCGGAGAAGAGTATTTTCTGCAGTATTCTCCGTATGTATACTACAACGAGCACTGCATCATCTTCAATTCAAAACATACACCGATGCTTATAGACCGCCGGACATTCGATAAACTTTTAGACTTTGTATGCCTGTTCCCGCATTACACCGCAGGCTCAAATGCTGATCTTCCGATAGTCGGGGGATCAATTCTATCGCACGATCATTTCCAGGGAGGGTGCTACGAATTTGCCATGGCGAGAGCGCCTTTTGAGAAGATGATTGTTTTCGACGGCTTCGAAAACGTCACGGCAGGAATCGTCAGGTGGCCGCTGTCAGTTATCAGGCTGCAGGGTACGGACCGTGCGGAGATTGCCGGGCTGTCGGACAAAATTCTCAACGCCTGGCGCGGCTATACCGACGAGGAATCGTTCATTCTGGCAGAAACCGACGGAATCCGACACAATACCATCACCCCGATTGCAAGACGGCGAAACGGGCTGTACGAGATGGATCTTGTTCTGCGAAACAACATCACTACGGAAGAATGCCCGCTCGGCTACTATCATCCGCATCCGGAGTATCATCACATCAAGAAGGAAAATATCGGGCTTATTGAAGTGATGGGACTTGCCGTACTTCCCGCCCGCCTCAAGACCGAAATGCAGCAGCTGTCGGCTGCAATACTCGCCGGAAAAGACATAAGATCAATTCCGGAAATTGCAAAGCACGCAGATTGGGCAGAGAAATTTCTTCCGGGGTATGAAGTTCGTGAAGACAATATCGACAGCATACTAAAAAAAGAAATCGGCATAGTTTTCGCGCACGTCCTGGAATGTTCAGGCGTTTACAAATGTACAACTGAGGGACGCGCGGGCTTTATGAGATTTATAGAAAGCGTCTGAGTGCCTATGCCGGCAGATGTGGTAAACTTACCGCGTATAAAAATGTACGCGGAGGCTTTAATTTATGAATCTGTTCGTTCAGTTTACCGAGATAGCAATGCTGGTGTTGTTCGGTCTTTCATGGCCTTTCAATATAGCCAAATCCTACAAATCACGCACAACAAAAGGCAAGAGCCTTATCTTTGAAATCTGTGTGATAATCGGTTATCTCTTCGGAGTATGCGGCAAGTTTGTAACATTCGTAACAACCGGAGTTTTTGCTTACTCAATCTGGTTCTATTTTGCAGATATAGCGATGGTATTGATTGATATCGCACTCTACATAAGAAACCTGAAGTTCGACAGGGAATCAGAAGCCAAGCTCTGATTTGCGCTCACCTGTCATCAAAGACCGGGCGACAGACTCCGCAGAATACCCGTTGTTGACAATATCATTGACAGCAGCAATTACAGGCATATCAACGCCATATTTTGAAGAGAGCGCAAGTGCCGCCGGAATCGCATTGATGCCTTCGACGACCATGCCTACATTCTTTACTGCTTCTTCGGCAGACATACCGCCTCCGATCAGCTGTCCGCAGCGGTTATTGCGGCTGTGAACACTCATGGCGGTTACAATCAGATCTCCGAGGCCTGTGAGTCCCGAGAAAGTCTCGTCAAGGCAGCCCATCTCAGTTCCGAGATGTCTCATTTCAACAAGCCCTCTTGTAATCAGCGCCGCTTTGGCGTTGTCACCATAACCAAGGCCAACACATATGCCGGCTGCAAGCGCCACAATGTTCTTTAAGGCTCCGCAGATCTCAACTCCCATGATGTCAGTATTTGTATAGACACGCATAAATCTGTTCATGAAGAGATCCTGCAATTGTTCAGCCACAGCGATATCCTCACTTGCCGCGACAATGCATGTAGGAAGGTCGCGCGCGACTTCTTCGGCATGAGTCGGACCCGACAGAACGGAATAATGCAGATTCGGGTGCAAAGTTTCCGTCTCATTCCTGATAACATCTATTAAAGTCATGAGCGACTCAGGTTCAATGCCCTTCGACACATCGATTATCAGTTGCCCGTCAGACATAAATTCTGATGCCGCAGAGGCTGTCTTTCTTATATACGGAGACGGAACTGCAAACATTATCGCATCCATTCCTGTGCATGCCTCAGCTATATCTTTTGTAAATCCGACTGTGTCCGGTACCTTCATGTAGGTCATGTTCGGATTGCATCTGAATTTGTTATAGTAATCTATCTCCTCCGGCAGCGCCGACCACACAGTCACCTTGCTGCCGTTGTCCGCCAGAACCTTCGCGAGAGCAATTCCCCATGTACCTGCACCAAGAACCCCGATATCAGCCATAATACGTCACCATTTCCATTCTTCAAAAAATCTCTTGTTTCTGCCGTCTTTATTGTGTCTCTTGCCCCACTCGTTCACAGCCGCAAAAGTAATAAGTATAACTCCGGCGATGAACAGGTATATAACCCACGCAATACTCTCCCAGAATGTCACGGAAAGATAAACTGCTATCCCCAGGATAGAACTTACACCGAGGATAAACCACGTTTTCGCTTTCCTTACAAACGAGTATATGAATATAACGATTGCGAAAAAACCGACAATAATCAGATCCAGTATCTCACCTGTATCAAGTGCTGAGACACTCTCTGCCGTCATAGCTATTGCGACCGACACAAACCAGAGTATTCTCATCATCTTCTCAGACGCGGGTCTGAAAAGATATCTGATTATAATAACATCTGCAAGAATTGAAGCAATATAAATTTCAAGACTGACGGAATCCTCATACCTGACAAAGCCCTGCTCAATCAATCCGATTGTAGCCAATACCAGCGCAACACTGTAAAGGTAAGCCGTTCTGATTTTTACGCGCTGTGACAGATTAATGACGGCCGCAGAGATAATAAACAGCGGCACCATCGGATTATATGGTGCGGGCGATACTCCTGTCAGCATAAACAGCGGCAGAAACGCGAGATAATCCACACCTTCCTTTGAAAAGACCTTCTTTCTGTATATAATGCGTCCGATCGTAGGAAGGAACAGCGCAAAGGCGAAGATTATCATATCCGGAAGGAATCTGTCCCCGTCCATATAATCGGATAGAGATTCACTCGCAAAGAACTGTATCCCGCCTTCCAGTATAAGAATCGGAACTACAGTCATAAATCTCGAACCGCAGAAATAAACAGCAGCAATGCCCGCCGTGGCAAGAATAAGTTCCGGAACAAAGCCGGTGCAATCGTATATACAAAAAATGAGCCAGATGCAGAGACATATGCTGAGTATCCACTTAAGAGGGTTCTTGTACGGCCTTAACCGTTCCGTCAGAGCACCTGCCGCCTTAAGCGCTGCAAGCGAGATGACAAATACAAGAAACATCATACCTGCAGAAACAGGTAAAAGGACAGAGTGCGGTGAATTCCGGTAATCCGTGAACAGAAGATTGACAGGGCTGTCGTCAGACATAAGCCTTATTCTTGATACCCGGTCAAGGCTATAAGCGATAAAAGCGATTGAATTGAGCGCACCGGTAAGAGCCAAAATAAAAGCCACCGAGACATGCTCTCCGTCTGATCTGAGCCGCATTGACAAAGCTGCTGCAAGAAGAATCAGAAAAGAATTCAAAACAATAATGACCGCATCCGCTCCGTCTGTAATAAAGAAAATAACAATGCCCGGAACAAGCGATTGAAAAAGCATAACGGCAGTGACAACACGCAGCCTGACCGCCTCTGCAAACTTCACACCCGCAAGCCTGAGAACAAGCAGAATTGCGGCGGATATCAGAACAGGCAGCATATAAATAACCGAATAAGAACTGTCGCTGACTCTGCCGCTTGCTATCAGTGCAATAGCTGAAGCCACCTGAAACATAAGCGAAGCAATTATGAGTTCTGCCGTCGAAGGAGCTTCGCGCTTCTCTGTGAGTGCCGCAGACACTTCAAGTGCAACAAAGACAAGCATTGCGATGCTCGCAGCAAACCGGAACTGCGTCGATGCGGTAAACATACAGCAAAAGCCTGTAAGCGGAAGCAGAATACCGGACACAGGTGTCCTCATGCGGCTTAAATGATAGAATGCAAACAGTGCGCCGACAGTCAGTCCAGCGAAAACAAAAACATAATCTGAATCCGCCGAATCTGCTGCCCGGGCAACGCTGACAACCAGTGAAAGTGTGAGAAACGGTGTCAGATATCTGAGCCATGAACGGCTCTTTGTAAAGCAGAGAATTGAAACAGCGGCAAATGACATTGCCGTTCCGACGATTTCCGCCGCTCCCGCATCCCCGTAAGTGAATCCGAACAGCCCGGCAAACGCTGCAATATAGGTAATAATCTCGCTGTATACACTTTGAAACCCGGAGCGAAGTACACCCGGAAAACATCTCGCAATCTGCATTACAAGCGCAAACAGTGCGATTGCGATAAAGGCTCCTTCAAGTGCCGCGCCGTCTCCGTCTATTGAAAGTCCTGACTGGGCACCTGTAAAAATTACAGTCCAAGTAAGTCCAAAGTACAGTATTCCCTGGTAAGTCTTCGATTTGTATATCTTTCGACCGACGAATCCGGTAACCATGAACAGCGCGCTCGCTATGGCACATATACAGAAACCGTTGCCGGAATCAAACGACAGACTTCCGACAAGATTCAACGCACCAAGCCCGATAATCAGAACAGGTGTCAGAAAACTTCCCAGCACATAGAACGCAAAACCAGTCTGACTCAGCTTGAGTAGATGGCCGGACACATATGACAGTGCGAAAACAGAGACCACAGCAACCACCAATGTGATAATTCTTCCTGCATCGCTCAGAAAATTCCATGACGCCGACAGAAAAACTGCGCCGACTATTGTAAGAAGCAGTACCCCGACACCGAAGGAAACATTGATACTGCTGATTTTGTGCTCTTTTTTTCCTGCTTTGCCAGATTTATCGTTTCTGGTATATACCGGCAATGAAGATCTGTTGATGCTTTTATTCTGATAATCGCCGGGCGTCTCTGCAGATGCCGGCTGTGAAGGCTTTGAGGAAGTATTGCATTCTGTTCTGTCCGGAGCCGTTTCTTCTCCGCTGCTGCGGCAAACCACTTCCGCAGGTCTGGCAGCTTCGATTGCAGCCAGCTTGTTTCTGAGTTTCTTTACCTCAGAACACTTGCATATAAACAAAACCAGGAAGCAGATAAACGGAACGAACCAGATTGAACCGAAAATTACCGCCAGTATTAATGTGACTGTTGCGCTTCCATCCATCATAAAGTCAGTACAATACTCCCCAATTGTGTAATCAGTCTTCCGGCGTCAATTCTACTTTATCAGTATATCATAGTTACGTGAGCTGCACCTACAGTATGTATTGACTAACAAACATTTATGCTGATACAATCCGTTTGTTTTGTGAAACTTCTTCGGAGGATGAATTATGTTTGGTATTCAGCTTATAATAAATTCAGTTCTGCTCGGTATCGGACTCGCGATGGATGCTTTCTCTGTATCAATCGCAAACGGAATTGCAGATCCCGCTATGCGTAAACGCAGGATTATGCTCATAGCAGGAACATTTGCCGCTTTTCAGTTTGTCATGCCGCTCGGTGGCTGGGTATGTGTCCATTTTGTTGCGAAGCAGTTCACTATGGTTCAGCCGGCAATCCCGTACATCGCATTTGTCCTGCTGCTGCTCATAGGCGGAAATATGGTGCACGAGGGTTTCGCAAAGAGCAACCATGAAGAACCGGATAACAATAAGAGCGGTAACAGACTTAAACTGTCGACACTGTTTATTCAGGGAGTAGCAACTTCAATCGACGCTCTGTCTGTGGGCTTTGCAATTGAAGAGTATCGTGCGGTTCAGGCGATCTTCTCATCGCTCATCATCGGCGTTGTCACGTTGGCAATCTGTCTTGCCGGACTGCTCTTCGGGAGGAAAATCGGAGCAAAATTCGCATCGCGCGCAACAATAGTTGGTGGCATAATACTAATATTGATCGGTGCTGAAATACTGATTAAAAGTTTCTTATAATCCGGAGGACATGGTTTATGATCAGAATTGCAATTATGCTGGCAGATGGTTCTGAAGAGGTTGAAGCTGTTGCTCCTGCCGACATCTGCAGAAGAGCGGGCATTGAAGCTAATATGGTTTCTGTCATGGGAAGACTTGATATTACAGCTTCACGCGGAATAAAGATTACTGCCGATCTGATGATTGAGGACATTAATATTGATGATTACGATATGATTGTTCTCCCGGGCGGCGTCAAGGGAACAGAGAATTTCAAAGCCTCACAAATACTCAATAATTACATTATTGATTTTGCAGACAAAGGCAAAGGCCTTGCCGCTATCTGCGCCGCACCGACAGTTTACTCCGGCCTTGGCCTTCTTAAAGGCAGACACGCGGTCTGCAATCCATACTTTTTCGACGAGCTTCGCTCAGACGGTGCCCTGCTCGATGAAGATGCAAGAGTGATTACCGCCGACAACATAATTACTTCAAAGGCTATGGGAACCGCTTTGGATTTCGGCCTTGCTATCGTTGAATTTTTCCTTGGCGAATCAGGATCTTCAGAAATGTGCACATCTCTGTGTTATTAACTGATTGCCCTGTATATATTTATTGAAGACTCACTGTTGGTATAGACAAGCTCGTATCCGGAACTGTCCGCAAGATAACTGTCCATCGCCGAACCTGCGGTAGGCGCGAACCAGTTGAACCCGTATGATGATATGAACTTCCCGTAATCAATGTTTCCTGTCCATGCGTTGAAGGCCTCTTCTATAAATGCCTTATCTTTGGCAATCCTGGGGCTGTACAGTTCCGGACGCGCATCATAATAGACTTTATATCCTTCTATAAGAAAATATGTCCCGCTGTTGAAATCAGTATAAAGCACAACGGAACCCGTGGGCGGAAGAGTCTGTACCATCGCGGTATCTGCTGCAGCAACCGGATTGTAATTCAGTATCTGAAGAATGCAAAGTGTGCCCGCTGCAATATATCCCCATCGCATGATTCTGTGTGCGCGCTGCTCGAATCTGATATTCGGCAGAAGCGCTGCCAGGGGCAACGCAAGAGTCCAGCAGCATCTCATGTACACGCACGACATAAGTATGCTGCCTGCCGCAAGGAAAAACTGTTCCGTTGTCAGCGTGCGCTTGAGCCCGGCCCATATCATAAGCGCTGCCACAGCGATAATCAGCACGGTATAAACAGACAGCAGATCCGGATGCTCAATCTCGATATTGTGGAAATCTCCGAGAGTACCAAGAGAATAGTACAGATATAGCGGCCCCTTTATTCCGATAGGGCTGACAAGCGAGCCGGCTGCACCGGCAGCAACGGCAGTACATGCATGAAGACGGACCTTTAACCTGCGTTCCTTTATTTCCGGTATGAAGCAAAAAAGCCACAGAAACGGATAGAACAGGTTAGACGCCTGCCAGTTTGCCTGGAACACAAAGACAGAAAAAATGCCGAGATAAAATGTAAAATAATCGCGCACCTTATGGTCGTCTTTGCAGAAGAAACGTCTTATAAGAACAAGCTCAAGCAGTGACGCGGCAATTGTAAGTGCGTAAGGCCTTGTCGATATGAACTGACTCATAACAATCCAGCAGAAAACCGAGGTGTTTATCGCCACATCGCGGTTCTTTATCTCCTGATTGCAATAAAGCAGCAAAGCAGCCAGAAGAATCAGATTGAAGACAATGCCCAAAACAAAAGTGCCGGTGAAGCCGCCCATACTGTACGCCATGTAGTTAATGACGTCACATAACCACTGCTGCACTATAGTCGGAACGCCCGGCTTAACAAGCCAGTACGCCGTCTGAGGCAGCTGTCTGTTGCTTACAATATACCGGCCGAGATCTATGAGAAAGTAAGAATCAGGATCGGGGTTATGAAGCAGAGCCTGCGCGAAAGTGTATATACCGAGCGCGGCAGCAAGAAGCACCTTGCTAAGAATATCCTTCGTCTCAGCTTTTTTTATTCTGTCCATGTATTGCGACTTGAATCAGATACGATCGCTCTTGCAGGATACAAACTTATAGCCCGCTTTCACGACGCTGTCTTCCATCAGAGCTTTGTCAGGCTCCTCATCTGACAGAATCACCGCGTTGCCGTCTTTGTGCGAGACGTCGACAGATATTGTCTTAACCGCGGCCTTTATCGCTTCGGTAACATGCTTCTCGCACATACCGCACATCATTCCTTCAATTACTGCGACAGTCCTGTACATTTCTTACACTCCTCATTCTCAAGTTTTAGTTTATTATACCCTATCAGAGCGTAAGAAACTTCGAAACATCTTCAAGAGAACCGACTATACAGTCAGACAGAGAACGCATCTCATCGTCAGGCATAATAAGGTCAGGAACCATGCAGGTGAACAGCCCCGCGCGCTTGCACGAACGGATTCCGTTATATGAATCTTCAAGTCCGATCGAGCGCGATGGAAGAGCGCCTGCCATTGCACACGCCTTGATGAATATTTCGGGATCAGGCTTGCATGCCTTTACTTCATCGCCGCAGATCATGCCGTCCAGAAGCACGTCGATACCCCAGAAATGCATCTCGTAAGTTACTGTGCAACGCGAAGTGGATGACGCCAGACATATCTTCATGCCGAGGTCACGCATCTGTCCCATAAGTTCCTTGACATAAGGCTTGAGCGGAACTTCACCCCTGTCGAACGCGTCAAGAAAAATTCTGCGTTTCTCCTCGAGAATCCGTTTGAGCGGGACTTCACTGCCATAGCGTTCAACAAATCTGTGATTTGTCGTCAGTGTATTCTGACCAAGTACGCTGTGCGCGAAGTCCTCAATTCCGACGAGTCCGTAGCGCGCGCCAACAGTCACCCAACTGGACAGGACGAACCGCTCTGAATCCAGAATCAGTCCGTCCATGTCGAAAATCGCTGCATCAAACCTTCGTTTGTTCAACCTTAAATCTCCATCGTTCCTTCAAATACGCGATCGCAGTTTCCTGTCATACTGACAGCATCGTCAGTGTAATTGACTATCAGATCTCCGCCCTTGAGAATTACCCTGATGTCTTCTCCCTTGCGGCAATGTCCGTTTATGCATGCCGCCACAACAGATGCGCAGGCGCCTGTTCCACATGCCATTGTCTCTCCTGATCCTCTCTCCCAGACTCTCATCTTTAGAGTGTGATCATCAATGACCTTGACAAACTCTGTGTTAACACGCTCGGGGAAAAGCTCCGAAGCATACTCAAAGCGCGGTCCGATTTTCTCGAGATCCATCACGTCAACCAGCTCAGAGAATACCACCGCGTGTGGATTCCCCATGGAAACGCATGTGATGTTATATTCCTCGCCGTCAATATTCACAGGCTTGTTGACAACCGAATCACCCTCAATATTTACGGGAATCAGTGACGGTTCAAGAACAGCCTTGCCCATATCTACTTTGACTCTCTTGACCACGCCATCGGCTGTCATCATCTCGAGCTTCTTTATGCCGGACTTTGTCTCGATTGTCATGTGCTTCTTCTTGTGACCGGCAATATCATACATATACTTGCCGACACAGCGGATGGCATTTCCGCACATCATTCCTTCCGAGCCGTCGAGATTATACATAATCATACGCGCATCAGCCACCTTGGAAGGCGCAATAAGCACAATGCCGTCACCGCCGACACCGAAATGCCTGTCGGACATGAATACCGATAATGACTCCGGTGAAGACACCATTTTTTCAAGACAATCTATATAAATGTAGTCGTTGCCCGCGCCCTGCATCTTAATAAAATCAATCTTCTTGCGCTTCTCACGCATATTGTTGATATCGACAAGCTCGGTATTGATCTCACTGTAACGGCTCATGAGTGAATCTGCGAGAGCATCCGCCGTATCAACTGCTGTAAGGCAAGGAATTCCAAGCATTACGGCGCGCCTGCGAAGCTTTACGGAATCACGTGCCGGCAGTCTGCCCTTGGCTGAAGTTGAAATTATGTAATTAACCTTGCCGCTCTCAAGAAGCGTCATGGTGTTGTTGTCGTCAGATTCATGAATCTTCGAGACCACTTTTACATCAAGTCCGGCCTGTGAGAGTGCTGTCGCGGTACCTGCCGTAGCATAGAGCTTAAAGCCCAGGGTATCGAACTTTTTGGCAATCTCAACAATCTCCGGTTTGTCGGAATCTCTTACCGTTACAAAGACTCCGCCCTTCTTATACATCTTGTAGCCGGCTGCCACAAGTCCCTTGTAGAGCGCCTCGGACAGATTGCGGCCTACACCCAGAACCTCTCCGGTAGATTTCATCTCAGGTCCCAGCTGCGTATCGACATCTGTAAGTTTTTCGAAAGAGAACACAGGAACCTTGACTGCCGTGTATGGCGACTGGCGGTAGAAGCCGGTGCCGTAATCCATATCGGCGAGTTTGCGGCCCAGGCTGACTTCTATCGCGACGTCTACCATCGGTATGCCGGTAACTTTGCTCATATAAGGTACAGTTCTCGAAGCGCGCGGATTGACTTCAATTACATAGATTTTGTTATCTTTCACAATGTACTGAATATTTACAATACCGGTTGAATTGAGCCCGTCGCAAAGAGCTATTGTCGTATCGGCAAGTCTTCTGTACATATCATCATAAATATGCTTTGCAGGATACATGGCGATTGAGTCTCCGGAATGGATTCCGGCTCTCTCAATATGCTCCATAAGGCCCGGAATCAACACGTCCTTGCCGTCGTAGATAGCGTCAACTTCAATCTCTCTGCCCTGGATATACTTGTCTATCAGCACCGGGTTCTCTATTCCCTGCGCAAGAATGATTCTCATGTACTCGTTGACATCCGCATCATTGAAGGCGATTATCATGTTCTGACCGCCAAGCACATACGAAGGTCTGAGCAGCACAGGATATTCGAGCGCATTTGCAGCCTTGAGCGCCTCCTCAAGAGTAAGTACGGAGAAGCCCTTAGGTCTGGCAATATTCAGACGCTCGAGAAGGTCATCGAACCTCTCTCTGTCCTCCGCCATATCTATTGAATCCGCAGATGTTCCTATAATATTGACATTGTTCTTCGCAAGTGTCTTTGTGAGCTTAATCGCCGTCTGTCCGCCGAATGCAACAACAACGCCGTAAGGCTTCTCCTGGTGAACAATGTTCATGACATCTTCAGGTGTCAGCGGTTCGAAATAAAGTCTGTCGCCTGTATCAAAGTCCGTGGATACAGTCTCAGGGTTATTGTTGACTATTACCACCCTGAATCCGAGCGAACGAAGCGCGTGTACACAGTGAACCGCGGCATAGTCGAACTCAATGCCCTGACCGATTCTGATAGGACCTGAGCCGAAAACCATAATCGTCTTCTTGTCCTTGTCCCCTGCCTGTTCGAAATCAGCCTCATTCTCTCCGCCTGATTTGTCAGAGTTGTATGTGGCATAGAAATACGGCGTCCTTGCGGCAAACTCTCCGGCACAGGTATCAACCATCTTGAATGTAGGCTCAAGCTTGTATTCAGGTGCCGTGCCGCAGATGCGCGTCAGTGCCTTGTCGGTAAACCCGAGTTTCTTGGCATGGAAATACTCTTCCTCAGTTAAGGTTCTGCCTGAACACTGATCTTCGAAATCAAGAAGATTTTTAATTTTCGAGAGGAACCACAGATCGATCCTGGTCTCCTCGTGAATCTTCTCTATGGTGACGCCGCGTCTGATTGCCTCTGACACATAGAAGATTCTCTCATCGGTGACCTTGACGCAGCCGGTCATAATGTCCTCGTCGCTCACCTGCGCGAGCTTCGGAAGACGAAGTGTATCAACCGATATCTCCGCTCCCCTTACTGCCTTCATGAGAGCACTCTCGAACGAATCCGAGATTGCCATAACTTCGCCGGTCGCCTTCATCTGTGTACCGAGATTGCGCTTTGCATAAACAAACTTGTCGAACGGCCACTTCGGGAACTTAACCGCCACATAGTCCAAAGCAGGCTCAAATGCCGCGTAGGTATACCCTGTGACACTGTTGACAATCTCATCAAGCCTGTAGCCCAGCGCAATCTTTGTAGCAACTTTGGCTATAGGATATCCTGTCGCTTTTGAAGCAAGCGCAGAAGACCTCGACACACGGGGGTTAACTTCGATTACGGCATATTCAAATGAATCAGGATTGAGCGCAAACTGACAGTTGCATCCGCCTTCAACGCCTAACGCCTCTATAATATTCAGAGAAGCTGTTCTGAGCATCTGATACTCTTTATCGGAAAGGGTGACGGCAGGGGCGATAACAATTGAATCACCGGTGTGAACGCCTACAGGATCAAGGTTCTCCATCGAGCAGACCGTGATGACGTTTCCGTCTTTATCTCTTACTACCTCAAATTCAATCTCTTTCCATCCGGCAATGCCGCGTTCAACAAGAATCTGGGTAATAGGTGAAAGGGCAAGACCGTTCCTGGCAATCTCGTGAAGCTCCTCCTTGTCAGCAGCTATTCCTCCGCCGGATCCGCCCAAAGTAAATGCCGGTCTGACAATTACCGGGTAACCGATGTAATCTGCAAATTCAAGTGCGCTGTCCAGATCTGTTACTACCTTTGACGGTATGCACGGCTGACCGATGGATTCCATCGTGTCTTTGAAAATCTGTCTGTCCTCAGCCTTGTCGATACATTCCGGAGATGATCCCAGAAGCTTGACATGATGCTGTTCAAGGAAGCCTTCCTT
>Ga0116191_1001277_pt1 | contig 20640 bp, 19 predicted proteins | sample AD_UKC111_MetaG_FD_89897 | JGI IMG/M metagenome (GOLD analysis project Ga0116191, IMG submission 89897) | Active sludge microbial communities of municipal wastewater-treating anaerobic digesters from Hong Kong - AD_UKC111_MetaG | ecosystem: Engineered > Bioreactor > Anaerobic > Digestate... | reverse complement strand
TGCACGTCACCGACATGAGCTGGAAGCGCGTCAACCACCCGAGCCAGGTGCTCGCGGTCGGCGACACGGTGAAGGTCCAGATCGTCAAGATCAACCCGGACACCCAGCGCATCAGCCTCGGCATGAAGCAACTGCAGTCCGACCCGTGGGACGGCGTGGAAGCCAAGTATCCGGTGGGCGCGAAGTTCACGGGCCGCATCACCAACATCACCGACTACGGCGCCTTCGTGGAGCTGGAGCCGGGCGTCGAAGGCCTGGTGCACGTGTCGGAAATGTCGTGGACCAAGAAGAACGTCCACCCCGGCAAGATCGTCTCCACCTCGCAGGAAGTGGACGTGGTCGTCCTGGACGTCGATCCGTCCAAGCGCCGCGTGTCGCTCGGCCTGAAGCAGGCGATGGCCAATCCGTGGGACGCCTTCCTGGAAGCCCATCCGATCGGCTCGACCGTCGAGGGCGAAGTGAAGAACGCCACCGAGTTCGGCCTGTTCATCGGCCTGGACAACGACATCGACGGCATGGTGCACCTGTCCGACCTCGACTGGTCGTCGCCGGGTGAAGAAGCGATCGCGCGCTACCACAAGGGCGAAGTGGTCAAGGCCAAGGTGCTCGACGTCGACGTCGAGAAGGAACGCATCTCGCTCGGCATCAAGCAGCTGGCGGGCGATCCGATGGCCGGCGACAGCTTCCGCAAGGGCCAGACCGTCACCGTCACGGTGACCGAGGTCACCTCGGGCGGGATCGAAGTCCGCTTCGGCGAGGACGACGCTCCGATGTCGTCCTTCATCCGCAAGTCGGACCTGTCGCGCGACCGCGCCGACCAGCGTCCGGAACGCTTCGCCGTCGGCGACCGCGTGGACGCCCAGGTCACCAACATCGACAAGGCCGCCCGTCGCGTGTCGCTGTCGATCAAGGCCCTGGAAATGGCCGAGGAGAAGGAAGCCATCGAACAGTTCGGCTCGTCCGACTCCGGCGCTTCGCTGGGCGACATCCTCGGCGCGGCGCTTCGCGAGAAGGCCTCCAAGGAATAAGTTCAACGAACATCGTTCTTGAATGGACGGCCCCCTCGGGGGTCGTCCAGATTTTAAGCGGGCTGGGCGACCGGTCCGCTTTTTCTTTGAGATCAAGCACCTATTACAGGTTGAGCGGCGGAGATTTTCGCCATCCTGCCGGACGCTGCGACAAAATGGCGCCGAGGGGGGCTATTTTCATTCGCCATTTGGCGCGTCAACTATCTTTGTCCCTTGAATCTCCAGGGACGGTCGACCATGGTCGCACGCGCTTCATGGTTGGGGAGGGCGCATGATCAAGTCAGAATTGATCTCTCGGCTTGCCGAAGAGAACCCGCATCTGACCCAGCGAGACATCGAACGGGTCGTCGGGGTCATTCTCGAGCGGATGATCCAGGCCCTGGAGTCCGGCGGGCGCGTGGAGCTACGCGGTTTCGGGGCGCTTTCGGTTCGCGGGCGGGACGCCCGGGCCGGACGCAACCCGCGAACGGGCGCCCCGGTGGATGTTCGCGCCAAGCACGTGCCGTTCTTCAAGAGCGGCAAGGAACTGCGCGAACGGCTTAACGTCACCGACGAATAGGCTAGGTTGCTCCTCGTCAAAGAGGAGAGACCGGCATGAGCATCGGCTCGGAATTCCGCGAGTTCATCGCCCGCGGCAATGTCGTCGACCTGGCGGTGGGCGTCATCATCGGCGGCGCGTTCGGAGCGATCACCACGAGCCTCGTGGACCAGGTGATCATGCCGCCGATCGGGCTGCTGCTGAGCGGCGTGGACTTCTCGTCGCTGCAGGTCGTGCTGAAGCCGGACGATCCAGCCACCAAGGCGGTGGAGACGGTGGCGATCCAGTACGGCGCCTTCATCAACACCATCATCAAGTTCCTGATCGTCGCCTTCGTGGTCTTCATGCTGGTCAAGGGTGTCAACGCCCTGCGCCGGCAGCAGGCCGCCGAGGAGGCCGCGCCCGCCGCGCCGCCGGCGCCGACCCCCAGCGAAGCGCTGCTCACCGAAATCCGCGACCTGCTGAAGTCGAAATCCTGAGCCCGGAGGCCACCGCCGGCGGCGGTTGACGCCGGGGGGGCTTGCGGCGCGGGCCGCTTGCCCCCTAATCGCGCCCATGAGCCGGACCCGGGCCAAGATTTGCGGACTGTCGACGCCGGAGGGCGTACGCGCCACGCTGGACGGCGGCGCGGCCTTCATCGGCTTCATGTTCTTCGACAAGAGCCCGCGCAACGTGGAGCCGGAGGCCGCCCACCGGCTCGCCGAACCCGTGCGGGCGCGGGGCGGAACGGCCGTGGTGGCCGTAACGGTGGATCCGGACGACGCCCTGCTCGACCGCCTGACAGCGACGCTCAAGCCCGACCTGATCCAGCTTCACGGCAAGGAGAGCCCGTCCCGGGCGCGGGAGGTGGGGCTGCGCACGGGCGCGGAGGTGATCAAGGTGATCCCGGTCTCCGAGTCCGGGGATCTGGCGGCGGCGACGGCCTACGAGCCGGTGGTCGCGCACCTGATGTTCGAGGGCAAGCCGCCCAAGGACGCGGACCGTCCGGGCGGGATCGGCGCCCGCTTCGACTGGACCCTGCTCGCGGGTCGTCGGTTCGCGCGCCCGTGGTTCCTGGCGGGGGGGCTCGACCCCTGGAATGTGGCCGAGGCCGTGCGCCTGTCGGGCGCGCCCATGGTTGACGTTTCTTCTGGCGTGGAGCGCGGCCCCGGACTAAAGGACCCCGCTCTCATCCAGACCTTCCTGGACGCCGTATATCGCGCATGAGCGCTTTTTCGCCGGGGATGCTTGTGAACACGGCCGCACGACCGAACGACTACGCCGCCTATCCCGACGCCCAGGGGCGGTTTGGGGACTATGGCGGCCGTTACGTCGCCGAAACCCTGATGCCGCTGGTGCTGGACCTGAACGACGCCTATTCGGCGGCCAAGGCCGACGAGGCCTTCCAGGCGGAGCTGGGCGGATTCATGACCCACTATGTGGGCCGCCCCTCGCCGCTCTACTACGCCGAGCGCCTGACCCAGCATTTCGGCGGGGCCAAGATCTATTTCAAGCGCGAGGAGCTGAACCACACCGGCGCGCACAAGATCAACAACTGCATGGGCCAGATCCTGCTGGCCCAGCGGATGGGCAAGACGCGCATCATCGCCGAGACCGGCGCCGGCCAGCACGGCGTGGCGACGGCCACGGTCTGCGCCCGCTTCGGACTGCCCTGCGTGGTCTATATGGGCGAGACCGACGTCCAGCGTCAGAAGCCGAACGTGTTCCGCATGAACCTGCTGGGCGCGGAGGTGCGCTCGGTGACCAGCGGCACCGGCACCCTGAAGGACGCCATGAACGAGGCGATGCGCGACTGGGTGACCAACGTGCATGACACCTACTATCTGATCGGCACCGCCGCCGGGCCGCACCCCTATCCGGCCATGGTGCGCGACTTCCAGTCGGTGATCGGGACCGAGACGCGGGCCCAGATCCTGGAGGCCGAGGGCCGCCTGCCCGACGCCGTGGTCGCCTGCATCGGCGGCGGGTCGAACGCCATCGGCATGTTCCACCCCTTCCTGTCCGACGAAGGCGTGCGCCTGATCGGCGTGGAGGCCGCGGGCCACGGGCTGTCGACCGGCGAACACGCCGCCTCGCTCACGGGCGGCCGCCCCGGGGTGCTGCACGGCAATAAGACTTACCTGCTGCAGGACGAGGACGGGCAGATCAAGGACGCCCACTCGATCTCGGCCGGATTGGACTATCCGGGCATCGGCCCCGAGCATGCCTGGCTGCACGACGTGGGCCGGGCGGAGTACCTGTCGACCACCGACAAGGAGGCCCTGGAGGCCTTCCAGCTGTGCGCCGAACTCGAGGGGATCATCCCGGCCCTGGAGCCCGCCCACGCCATCGCGCGCCTTCCCGATATCGTTAAGCAAATCGGAACGGACGGCGTGGTTGTGCTGTTGATGTCCGGTCGTGGGGACAAGGACATCTTCACCGTCGCCGAACACCTGGGACGCAAGATTTGACGACCTCGCGCATCGACGCCCGCTTCGCCGCCCTCAAAGCCGAGGGCCGCGCGGCCTTCGTGACCTATGTGATGGCGGGCGATCCCGACGCCGAGACGGCGCTGGAGATCCTCAGGGGCCTGCCCGCCGCCGGCGCCGACATCATCGAACTGGGCTTTCCCTTCTCGGACCCCATGGCGGAGGGTCCGCCGATCCAGCGCGCCGCGCAGCGCGCCCTGGCCAAGGGCATGACGCTGAAGAAGACCCTGGACGCGGTGCGCGCGTTCCGGGCCGACGACCAGACGACGCCGATCATCCTGATGGGCTACCTCAATCCGGTGTTGAGCTGGGGCTACGCCAGCTTCGCCCAGGCGGCGGCCGAAGCCGGGATCGACGGCCTGATCATCGTCGATTGCCCGCCCGAGGAAGCCGACCCCCTGGCCGACGAACTGGACAAGGCGCAGCTTTCGCTGATCCGCCTGGCCGCGCCGACCACCGACGACAAGCGCCTGCCCGCCGTGCTGAAGCGCACCTCGGGCTTCGTCTACTATGTGTCGGTCGCCGGGGTGACCGGCGTGAAGGAGGCGGACGCCGATGCGGTCGCCCCGGCCGTCGCCCGCATCCGCAAGGCCTCGGGCCTGCCGGTGGCGGTGGGCTTCGGCATCAAGACACCCGAACGCGCGGCGGAGATCGCCCGTGTCGCCGACGCGTCCGTCGTCGGCTCCGCCCTGGTGGAAGAGGTCGCCGCGGCCATCGCCGCAAACGAAACCGTGACCGCCCGGGTGCTTTCCAAAGTCGAAACCTTAGCTAAGGCTGTGCGATCCGCGCGAGCGGAAAGCCTGACGGTGTGACCATGGCGATGGCTGAGCAGAAGAACGACAAGCCCGGCCGGCCCCAGGCCCCGCGTGAGCGCGGCGGCTGGCTGGCCCGGATCGCGCCCGGCGTGCGCAATGCGTTCGCCAAGCGCGAGACGCCGGACAATCTGTGGGTCAAATGCCCCGAGACGGGCGAGATGATCTACCGGCCCGAGCTCGAGGCCGCCCTGTGGGTGACCCCGGCCGGCAGCCACATGCGGATCGGCACGGAGCTGCGCCTGCGGTTCACGTTCGACGACGGCGCCTACGAGCGCATCGCATCGCCGGTGGTCGCCGACGACCCGCTGCATTTCCCGGACGTGAAGCCCTATCCGGAGCGCCTCAAGGCGGCGCGCAAGGCGACCGGCGAGCAGGACTCCATCGCCATCGCCTACGGCAAGATCCAGGGCGTGCCGACCGTTGTCGCCGTGCAGGACTTCGCCTTCATGGGCGGTTCGCTGTCGATGGCGGCCGGCGAGAGCTTCATCAAGGCCGCGCACGAGGCGATCGCTCGCGACTGCCCCTTCGTGATCTTCACCGCCGCCGGCGGCGCCCGGATGCAGGAGGGCACGCTGTCGCTCATGCAGATGGCGCGCACGACGCTGGCCCTGAACGAGGTCAAGGCCAAGGGCCTGCCCTACATCGTCGTCCTGACCGACCCGACGACGGGCGGGGTGACGGCGTCCTACGCCATGCTGGGCGACGTGCACCTGGCCGAGCCGAACGCGATGATCGCCTTCGCCGGCCGCCGGGTCATCGAGCAGACCATCCGCGAGACCCTGCCGCCGGGCTTCCAGCGCGCCGAGTTCCTGGTCGAGCGCGGCCAGGTCGACCGCGTGGTGACGCGCGGCGAGATCCCGGCCGTGCTGGGCTCGATCCTGAAGACGCTGATGATGGGGCGTGCGCGTTCCAAGGCCGCCTGACCGCCGACCCTTCGACGACATTCTTCAGGACGCCGCCCCTGAGCGCCGGGCGCGGAGGCATTGCGCATGTTTGACCCGATCCGCGCCTCCGACGAGGTGATGCAGCGGCTGCGCGCCAACCATCCCTCGCTGATCGACCTGACCACCGGGCGGGTGGAGCGGCTACTCGCCGCGCTCGACCATCCCGAGCGGCGCCTGCCCCCCGTAATCCACGTCGCAGGGACCAACGGCAAGGGCTCGACGGTCGCCTATTTGCGGGCCATCGGCGAGGCCGCCGGGCTGAAGGTCCACGCCCTGACTTCGCCGCACCTGGTGCGCTTCGCCGAACGCATCCGCCTGGCCGGCGACCTGATCAGCGACGAGGCCCTGGCCGCCATGACCGACGAGCTGGAGGCGGCCAACGCAGGCCAGCCGATCAGCTTCTTCGAGATCACCACCGTCCTGGCGCTAGCCGCCTTCGCGCGCACGCCGGCCGACCTCTGCATCGTCGAAGTCGGCCTGGGCGGCCGGTTCGACGCCACCAACGTCTTCGAGGCGCCGGCGGTGACGGTGATCACCCCCGTCGACTACGACCACCTGGAGCTCTTGGGTCCGGAGCTCTCCAAGATCGCCTGGGAGAAGGCCGGGATCATCCGGCCGGGACGGCCCGTCGTCGTTTCGCGCCAGATGGATGAAGCCCTGGCGGTGATCGAGGCCGAAGCCGAGGCGCAGGGCGCGCCGATGACGCTCATGGGCCGGGATTTCGACGCGTGGGAGGAGCGCGGCCGGCTGCTGGTGCAGACCGAGGATCGCCTGTTCGACCTGCCCGCGCCGAGCCTCTTCGGCGGCTATCAGTACCAGAACGCCGGCCTGGCGGTCGCCGCGGCCCTGGCGCTGGGCGACCGGCGCATCGACGAGGACGCGCTGGGCCGTGGCGTCGCCTCGGCCGACTGGCCGGCCCGGTTCCAGCGCCTGACCGCAGGCCCGCTGGCCGCCAAGGCCCGCACGCGCGGCTCGGACCTTTGGCTGGACGGCGGCCACAATCCCCACGCGGGACGGGCCCTGGCCGAGGCGGCCGGGCGGCTGGTGGCGCGCGACCCGCGGCCTCTTGTGCTGGTGACCGGCATGTTCGCCCGCAAGGACGCCCGAGGCTTCTTCGCCCCGTTCGCCGAGCTGAATCCCCGGGTGTTCACGACCGGCTTCGACTCGCCCAATGCGGCGAGCGCCGAAGAGCTGGCCGAAGCCGCCGCCGCTGTGGGCCTGACGGTCGAGACGGCGCCTGGCGTGGAGGCCGGGCTGGAGCGGGCGCTCGCCCTGCCCGGCCCGGCTCCGCACGTGCTGATCTGCGGCGGCCTGCACTTCGCGGGCGAAGTGCTAGCCATGAGCCCGGAGACCTGGCCGCGCTAGGCGGTCGGGAAGCCCTTGTCGCGCAGATAGGCCTTCACGTCCGGATCGCGGCCGCGGAAGGCGCGGTAGCCCTCCGCCGGATCGACCGTGTTGCCGACGCTCATGACGTGGTCGTGCAGCCGCTTGGCCACCGCCTTGTCGTACATGCCGCCCGGCGCCTCCTGGAACGCCTCGACAGCGTCCAGGGCCAGGACCTCGGACCACAGGTAGCTGTAGTATCCGGCGGAATAGCCGTCGTCGGCGAAGATGTGGGCGAACTGCGGGGTGCGGTGGCGCATTGGCAGCTCCTCCGGCATGCCGAGCCTGGCCAGCTCGTCACGCTCGAAGGCGTCCGGATCGATGTCGGCGTCGCCGGCCAGGTGCAGCTTCATGTCGATCAGGGCCGAGGCCAGATACTCGGTGACGTCGAAGCCCTGGCGGAAGGTGTGGGCCTTCTCGATCTTGGCGACGAGGTCCTTGGGGATCGGCGCGCCGGTCTTGTAGTGCAGGGCGAACTGGTCGAGCACCTGGGGCGTCGGCAGCCAGTGCTCGTTCACCTGGCTGGGGAACTCCACATAGTCGCGGAAGACCCGCGTGCCCGAGAGCGAGGGGTAGGTGGTGTTCGAGTTGAGGCCGTGAATGGCGTGGCCGAACTCGTGGAACATGGTCTCGGCGTCGTCCCAGGAGATCAGCACCGGTTCGCCGGGCGAGCCCTTCACGAAGTTCGAGTTGTTCGAGACGATGGTCGTCACCTCGCGGTCGAAGCGCTCCTGGCTGCGATAGGCGTTCATCCAGGCGCCGGAGCGCTTGCCCGGCCGGGCGTAGGGATCGAAGTACCAGAGGCCGACATGGCCGCCCTTGGCGTTCTTGACCTCCCAGACGCGGATGTCGGGATGGGCGACCGGCACGGTGACCGGGGCGAACTGGAAGCCGTAGACCTGGCCGGCGGCCCAGAACATGCCCTCACGCAGCTTCTCGAGCTGCATGTACGGCTTCACCGCGTTCATATCGAGGTCGTAGCGCGCGGCGCGGACCTTCTCGGCGTAGTAGCGATAGTCCCAGGGCGCGATCTTGATCTTCGCCCCGTCCTTGTCGGCGATCGCCTGCATCTCGGCGACCTCTTCGCGCACCCGCGCGATGGCCGAGGGCCAGACCCGCATCATCAGGTCCATCGCCGCGTCGGGCGTCTTGGCCATGGTGTTCTCGAGCCGCCAGTGGGCGTGGGTCGGGTAGCCCAGCAGTTTGGCGCGTTCGGCGCGCAGCTTGAGGATCTTGCGGATGCCGGCGTTGTTGTCGTGGGCGTCGCCGTTGTCGCCGCGGCTGTAATAGGTGCGCCAGACCTTCTCGCGCAGGTCGCGGCGGTCGGCGTAGGTGAGGAACGGGTCCATCGACGAGCGGGTGTTGAGGATCGCCCACTTGCCCTTCTGGCCGCGGGCTTCGGCCGCCGCCGCCGCCGCGGCCCGGACGTCGGCCGGCAGGCCGCCGAGCTCGGCTTCGTCGGTCAGGTAGAGGACGTAGTTGGTCTCGTCGGCCAGGAGGTTCTGGCTGAAGGTGGTGAACAGGCCGGCCAGTTCCTCGTTGATCGCCGCCACCCGCGCCTTGGCCTCGGGCGAGAGCTTGGCGCCGGCGCGCACGAAGCGGTTCCAGTGGAACCAGACGAGGCGCTTCTGTTCGGGCGTGAGATTGGCCTTGTCGCGGGACTCGTAGACGGCCTCGATGCGCTTGAAGAGCCCGGCGTCCTGCATGATGCGGTCGGAGTGGGCCGCGAGCTTCGGCTCCATCTCCTGCTCGACCGCCTGCATGTCGGCCGAGTTCAGGGTGCTCGTCCAAACGCCATAGAAGGTGTAGGCGCGCTCGCCCATGCGCCCGGAACGCTCCATCGCGGCGATGGTGTTGTCGAAGCTTGGCGGGGCGGGATTGGCGACGATCGCGGCGATCTCCTGCAGTTCCTCGGCCATCGCCGCCTCGAGGGCGGGCTTGAAGTCCGCGACCTTCACCTTGTCGAAGGCGGGCACGCCGCCGAACGGGCCGGTCCAGGGATCGGCCACCGGATTGCCCGTGGCGGCCAGCAGCGAGGTGGGCAGGGTCGAGGCGGCCGCGAGGGCGCTGGAAGCTGCAAGGAAAGTGCGCCGGTCCATGGGGTCTCCGCAAATGTCGTGCGGCGCAGACCTTAGGCGCCCGACGCGCCGACGTCACATGACAGGCGCGTAATGTTACGCCGGCGTCGCGATACGTCCGGCGGCCAGCCGGGTCACCGCGACGGCGTCGGCGTCGTCCAGGCCGAGCCCCGCAAGCACAAGAAAGACCACCGTCTCGGCGGCCGCGAGGCGCTCGGGCTCGGCCATGGCGTCGAGCGCGGCCATCCGGACGGCGCCGCTGATCAGGGTGCGCGCCGCTTCGACATCGACCTTGCGGAAGCGTCCGGCCGCCACGCCGGCGCGCAGCGCGTCGGCGTACAGGTCCTTGTCCCCGGGTCGCCGCTCGGGGCGCAGACGGTCGAGCTGGAACATGGCGCGCGCCTCGCCGCTGTTGCGCACGCAGTAGACGACGAGGTGCAGGGACAGGATGGCGATGCGGGCCGCCGGATCCTCGACCCCGTCCATGGGGCCGGCGAGGTCGGCCGACACGGCCCGCAGGAAGCGGCGGCGAAGCGCCTGGTGCAGGTCGTCGGGAGACGGGAAATAATTGTAGAAGGTGCCGCGGGAGACGCCGGCGGCGGCGGCGTAGTCTTCGACGCTGGCGGCCGGCCCTTTGCGGCTGAGCACGGAGAGGCCGGCCTCGATCAGGCCCGCGCGCGTCTTCGCGCGCCGCATCTCGGCGTTGGCGGCCCGTGCTGCGAGGTTGACGCGAATTCGCGGTCCGGCGGTCACGCCGCGTCGTCGAGCAGTTCCAGCACGCCGCCGGCCGCCGCGAGGGAGTGAGGATCGTTCTGGGATTGCAGGGCGTCGACCTCGGCGGCGAGGGCGTCGCGGACCACCGCCGCGGCGTGCGGCGACAGCTTCATCAGGGCGTTCACCGAGGCCCGGCAAAGAGCGAGCGTGAGGTGAAGGTCGACCTCGACGCTGGTCTCCCAGAGCGAGGGTTCGGCGGGCGTGACCGGCGCGGCGCTGGTCTCGACCTTGGGGGCGGAGGGGGCGGGCTTTCGAAACAGCATGGGCCTTCGTCGTCTTGTCGATCTTGGCGCTGAGGCGACGACCCCGCGAACGCCGCAGCCGTCCGCGGCGCTGGCCGCGGAGATGCGAAGTTCGAAATAAGCTGCACTTGGGGGAGGTCGCCCGGTCTGCGCCGGCGTTGGCTTGGCGTTATGTCAAAATGACGAGATCGTCAATCCGAGAGGTCCGCAAGTCGACGAACATCGTTACCCAGTTTGCGTGCGGCCCGGCAAAAGCTCCGGCATTTCAGAGGGCTTCGCGTAGCCGCGGGCGGCGCCCGGTCCTCCACTGGACGGACCCCGGCGACGCGGGCGATAAGCGCTTTCCATGGCCATCGGCGTCTTCGATTCCGGCATCGGCGGGCTCACCGTGCACCGCGCCCTTGTGGCGCGCATGCCGGACGCCGACTTCATCTATTTGGCCGACCAGGCCAACGCGCCCTATGGCGTGCGCAGCGGCGAGGAGATCGTCGAACTGACGCGGGCCGGCTGCGAGCGGCTGTTCGATAAGGGATGCAGCCTGGTGGTCCTGGCTTGCAACACCGCCTCGGCCATCGCCCTGCGCCGCCTCCAGCAGACCTGGCTGCCCGGCTATCGGGCGCGGATCGGCCGGCCGGTGAACGTCCTGGGCATCATCGTGCCGACCATCGAGGCGGCCACCGGCCTGCCCTGGGAGCACGAGGCCGAACGGCGGGGCGACAAGGTCGAGAAGCTGGACGTGCTGGCGGTGTTCTCGACGGCGGCGACGGCGCGCTCGCGGGTCTACGAGATCGAGATCGACAAGCGCCGCCAGGACGTCGCCGTGTTTTCAGAGCCCTGCCCCGAGCTGGCGGGCCTCATCGAGGCGGGCGCCGGCGCGGTGGAGCTGGCCACAGTGGTGGAGCGCCACGTGCAGGCGATCACTACGCGCATCGGGCGGTCGCCGGACCGGGCGATCCTGGGGTGCACCCACTACGAGATGGTGGCCGACATGTTCCGCGCCGCCCTGCCGCCCGGTACGCCCCTGATCCACCAGCCCGACGCCACCGCCGACGCCCTGACGCGCTACCTGGAGCGACACCCGGACTACGACGCCGGCCACGGCGGCCTGCGGCGCTTTCTGACCACCGGCCAGGCGGGCGCGCAGCATTCGCTGGTTGAGACCTTCTGGGGCGGACCCTTAAGCTTCGAAGAGGCGTGAGGGAGGACTAAGTCCATGCGGACGATTCTGGCGGCGGCGCTGGCCGCGGGACTTATGACGGGCGCGGCGCAGGCCGAGGTGGTCGCCCAGAGCGACACCGGGTTCCAGATCCGCCACAGCTTCACCAGCCCGGCCGCCCCGGCGGCGGTCTATGCTGGTCTCGGCGCCGTGGCCGCGTGGTGGGATCCGGCCCATACCTATTCCGGCAAGAGCGAGAACCTCAGCCTGTCGCCCCAGGCCGGCGGCTGCTTCTGCGAGAAGGTCGGGACGGGCGGGGTTCGCCACGGCGTCGTGGTCCTGGCGCTGCCGCCCTCGACCCTGCGCCTTGAGGCACCGCTCGGGCCATTGCAGGGGGAAGGCGTGGCCACGGCCCTGACCTTTTCCGTGAAGGCCGAGGGCGCCGGTTCGCGCGTCACCCTCGACTACAAGGTCGGCGGCTACAACCCGGCTGGGGTCAAGCAATGGGCCTCGCCGGTCGATCAGGTGCTCGGCGTGCAGGCCGGGCGTCTGGAAGCCTATCTGGCGTCGGGGGCCGCCGTCGAAGCGCGATAGAGCGCGCGCGACAGATTCTGGCGATTTCATAGGGAGCGCCTATGTTCAGGCCATGCTCCTTCCGACCCTGCGCCAGCTTCAATACCTAAAGGCCCTGGCCGACCACGGCTCGTTCGGCCGCGCGGCCGAGGCCGTGCACGTCACCCAGCCGACGCTTTCGGCCGGCATCCAGGAACTGGAGAAGATTCTCGGCGCTCCGGTCGTGGACCGGGCGCGCTCGGGCCTGATCCTGACACCCGTCGGGGCGGAGGCGCTGCGGCGCGCCACCTCGATACTCAGCGAGGCCGAAGCCCTGGTGCAGGCGGCGCGCAATGCGGGAAAGCCTCTGACCGGCCGCTTCCGCCTTGGCGTCATTCCGACGGTCGCCCCCTATCTCCTGCCCCAGGCCTTGCCGGCCCTGCGCGAGCGCTATCCGGGGCTGCGCCTGTTCCTGCGCGAGGACCTGACGCACCGGCTGATCGCGGCGCTGAAGGCAGGACAGCTCGACGCCGCGCTGATCGCCCTGCCCTACGACATGTCGGGCCTGGACTGGGCGCATGTGGCCGACGACGAACTTCTGGCCGCCGCGCCGGCGGATCACCCGCTGGCGAAGGAAAGCGAAATCCTGCCCTCCGCCATGGAGTCCGGAGACCTTATCCTCTTGGAAGACGGCCACTGCCTGCGCGATCACGCCCTGGCCGCCTGCGGGCTGCGGCCGCCCAGGGCGGACGTCGAGGATGAGGTCTTCGCCGCCACCTCCCTGCCGACCCTGGTGCAGATGGTGGGCTCCGGGCTCGGCGTGACCTTCCTGCCGGCCATGGCGGTGGAGGCCGGCCTGACCGACGGCGCGTCGGTGGCCGTGCGCCCGATCGCCGCCGACCATCCCAAGCGCGAAATCGTCGTGGCCTGGCGGGCAGGCTCGAGCCGCGCCGCGGAAGGCCGCCTGCTGGCCGAGACCCTGAGCGCGTCGGCGGCCTGACCTAGGCCCGAAGGGTCCAGCGCCCGAGGTCGCCCTCCCAGCCCATGAGGGCGAGGCCGGAGGCGATGGACTCCAGTTCGCGCCCGGAGGCGATGCGCTCGCTGGGAAAACGCCGATGGAAGATGGCGCGGACGGCGGGCACGAGGGACGAGCCGCCGGTTAGGAACACCTGGTCGACTCCGTCCGGCGAGATGCCCGCGTCGGCCAGGGCCGCATCGACCGCCGTCTCGATCTGGCCGAGCTCGGGGGCGATCCAGCCTTCGAATTCGGCCCGCTCGACCGTGCGGCCGATGTCGATGGAGCCGGCCTGGAACCGGAACTCGGCGGCGGCCTGCGAAGACAGGGCCTCCTTGAGGCGCGAGACCGAGCGGTAGAGCGGATAGCCGAGATTGTCGTCCAGCACTTCGACCAGGCGCGACAGCTTGTCCGGCTCGACCGCCTCGCGCACCAGGGCGCGGATCTCGCGCATGTCGCGGCTGGCCCGCATGAGCGCCAGCTGGTCCCACCGGGCGAAGGCCGAGTAGTACCGGTTCGGGATCGGCAGGATCTTGCCGAAGGTCTTGTAACTGGACCCCTTGCCGAGGGCCGGCGAGACCAGGTTGTCGATGATGCGGTAGTCGAAGGCGTCGCCGGCCACGCCCACGCCCGAGCGGCCGAGGGGCGCGGCGTGGATCTCGCCGGCCCGGCGCTCGAAGCGGATGATCGAGAAGTCGCTTGTGCCGCCGCCGAAGTCGCCCACCAGCACCGTGGCGTCGTGGTCGAGCTCGCGGGCGAAGAAGAAGGCCGCGCCGACCGGCTCGTAGGCGTAGAGGATCTCATCGAAGCCGAGCCGCCGGAAGGCGGTCTCGTAGCGGGCCATGGCCAGCGCCGGGTCCGGGGCCGCGCCGGCGAAGTTGACCGGTCGGCCGACGATGACCCGCTTCGGCAGATCGGCCATGGCGGGGCCGCCCCGCTCGCGCAGCTTGATGAGGAAGGTCGAGAGCAGGTCCTCGAACAGGTAGCGCCGACCCAGGATCTGGGTCTCGCTGAACGAGGCCGAGGCGGCGAAGGTCTTGAACGACTGGATCAGCCGCGTTTCCAGCGGGTCCTCGGCATAGGCCTCGATGGCCCAGGGTCCGGCCTCGATGCTGCGTTCGGACGGACGCTCGGGCGGCGCATGGAAGCTGAGGGCCGAACGGAAAGCGAAGAGTTCGCCCTCGGGCGCGGCGAAGCGGACGAGGCTGGCGGCCTCGCCCGGCGCGGCGAGGGCGACCACCGTGTTCGTGGTGCCGAAGTCGACGCCGAGGCTGACGCCCGTCGAGAGCTGACGATTGGCCATGGGGCGGTTCCTTTGGCGGGGGCGGAGACGGATCGCCCGCCCCCCCGGAAAGGCGCGCGACCCCTAGAGCAGCTGGCGCAGGCTCAGCGGCATCAGACGACTTCCTCGGCGATCAGGCTTTCCAGGGCGGCGAGGACGCCCATCTGCAGGATCTTGGAGACCGAGGCCGACAGCGGCGCGATCTGCACCGAACGCGACAGGCCGAGCAGGATCGGGCCGATCACCGTCGCCCCGCCGATGGCCTGGACGAGCTGGGTCGAGATCGAGGCCGAGTGGATGGCCGGCATGACCAGGACGTTGGCCGGGCCGGTCAGGCGGATGAACGGATAGTTCGCCCGCCGCTCGGGCAGCAAGGCCACCTCGGGCGGCATCTCGCCTTCATATTCGAAGTCGACGCCGGGGGTGTCGTCGAGCATGGCGACCGCCTCGCGGAGCTTCTCGGCGCGCTGACCCATCGGGTTGCCGAAGGTCGAGTAGCTCATGAAGGCGACGCGGGGCGTGAAGCCCAGGCCGCGGACGGCGCGCGCCGCCTCGATAGCGATCTCGACGAGCTCTTCGGCTTCCGGCATCTCGGTGACGTTGGTGTCGGCGATGAACAGGGGCTGGCCCTTGGACAGCACAACGCTCATGCCCATGACGCGGCCGGCGGGCGTCGGGTCGATGACCCGCAGCACCTCTTCCAGCACCTGGTCGTAATTGCGGGTCACGCCGGTGACCATGCCGTCGGCGTGACCGAGGGCGACCATGGAGGCCGCGAACGAGTTGCGGTCCTGGTTGATCAGGCGCTGCACGTCGCGCTTCAGGTAACCCAGGCGCTGGATGCGCTGGTACAGGAAGTCGACATATTCCGGATTGTGGTGCGACAGGCGGGCGTTGACGATCTCCAGGTCGCATTCTTCCGGGTCGAGGCCGACCGAGCGCATGTTTTCGTGCACCAGCTCCTCACGGCCGACCAGCAGGGCGTGGCCGAGGCCGGCCTGCTGGAAGGCGTAGGCGGCGCGGATCACGCTCGGCTCCTCGCCCTCGGCGAAGACGATCCGCTTGCGCGGCGCGGACAGCACCGCGTCCTGGATCTTCTGGAGGAAGGCCGCCGACGGATCGAGGCGCTGGGCCAGCGAGGCGCGGTAGGCGTCCATGTCCTCGATCGGCTTGCGGGCCACGCCGGTGTCCATCGCCGCCTGGGCGACGAAGGGCGGGATGTAGGAAATCAGCCGCGGGTCGAACGGCGTCGGGATGATGTAGTTCGGGCCGAACTGCAGGTGCTGGCCCTGATAGGCCGTGGCCACTTCGTCCGGCACGTCCTCGCGGGCGAGCTGGGCCAGGGCGTTGGCGCAGGCGATCTTCATCTCCATGTTCACCCGCCGGGCGCGCACGTCGAGGGCGCCGCGGAAGATGTAGGGGAAGCCCAGAACGTTGTTGACCTGGTTGGGATAGTCCGACCGGCCGGTGGCCACGATGGCGTCGGGCCGCACGGCGTGGACTTCTTCCGGCGTGATCTCCGGGTCCGGGTTCGCCATGGCGAAGATGATCGGGTTCGGCGCCATGGTCTTGACCATGTCCTGGGTCAGGACGCCCTTGGCCGACAGACCGAGGAAGACGTCCGCCCCGGCGATGGCTTCGGCAAGGGTGCGATGGGGCGTGTCGACCGCGTGAGCCGACTTCCACTGGTTCATCCCCTTTTCGCGGCCGCGATAGATGACGCCGGTATTGTCGACGGCGATGCAGTTCTCGGACCGCACGCCCATGGCCTTGACCAGCTCCAGCGAGGCGATCCCCGCCGCGCCGGCGCCGCAGAGCACGACCTTCACGTCGGACAGCGCGCGGCCGGTGATGGCGCAGGCGTTGATCAGGCCGGCCGCCGAGATGATGGCGGTGCCGTGCTGGTCGTCATGGAAGACCGGAATGTCGAGCAGCTCCTGCAGCTCGGTCTCGATCCGGAAGCATTCGGGGGCCTTGATGTCCTCGAGATTGATGCCCCCGTAGGTGACGCCGATGTTCTTGACGACGGTGATGATCTCGTCCGGGTCGGTGGCCGAGACCTCGACGTCGATGGAGTCCACGTCGGCGAAGCGCTTGAAGAGGACGCTCTTGCCCTCCATCACCGGCTTGGACGCCAGGGCGCCGAGATTGCCGAGGCCAAGGATCGCCGTGCCGTTGGAGATCACCGCCACCAGGTTGCCCTTGGAGGTGTAGTCGTAGGCCAGTTCCGGGTCGTCGGCGATGCGCAGGACCGGCACGGCCACGCCCGGCGAATAGGCCAGGCTGAGGTCGCGCTGGGTGGCCATCGGCTTGGTGGGCGCAATGGCGACCTTCCCGGGCGTCGGATACTTGTGGAAGCTGAGGGCTTCCTCCTCGGTGAAGGTGCGCTTGTCGGCGTCGCTCATGGCGGCGTTCGGGTCCTTTGGACTCTCTGAAGAATAGAAGGCGCGCAAACTACATAGGCCGCCGCGCGCCCACAACCATCCGCAAGGACAGGGCGATCAGCGGGCCCTCGCGGCCGCCAGCCCCTCCTGCATCTCGCCGAGCACCTTGCGCACCGACGCATCGCCCTGAGCCCGGCTCCAGTAGGCGGCGACGCGCGGATGGGCGGCGAGCAGGTCGCCCTTGCCGAACACCTGGCCGAAAACGCCGACGAACATCAGCACGGGCACGACGGCGCAGTCCGCCAGGGTGACGCGATCGCCCGCCGCCAGGCCCGATTCCGGCAGGTAGCGGTTCAAGTGCTCGAGGCCCTTTTCAAGGGCGGCGAAGGCGTTCGCGACCACCGCCTCGTCGCGACCCTTGGGGCTCATCTGGCCGAACAGGGCCGCGCCCGGGGTCATGACATAGAGCTCGACGACGCGGGCGATCAGCCGGGCCTGGGCCGCGGCGTAGGGCGCGGCGGGCTTCAGGCCGCTCTCAGGGAAGGCGTCGGCCAGGTATTCGACGATGGTGTCCGACTCCGGGATCACGGACCCGTCGTCGAGGACCAGGGCGGGAATCTTGCCGATGGGGTTGATGGCCAGGAATTCAGGCGACTTCAGGCCGCCAGCCGGCGGATCGGCGACTTCGACCGGCAGGCCGCAAGCGTAGATCGCCAGGCGCACGCGGGCGGCGAAGGGGGAAAGGCCGGCGGAATAGACCTTCATTGAGCGTCTCCAGAAATTGCGGTCCGGTCTTGCGCCGGCCTCGGTCGCGCCGATGCTAGCCACCAGCGCCAAGCTTAGCCAGACTTTGGCGTTGACCGGCGGCGCGCGCCGGACAGAGTAGCGCCTCGTTCGAGCGCAACCGGAGTACGCCTTTGCCCGCCCCCGTGAAGATCGCCATCGCCGGCGCGCTCGGCCGCATGGGCCGCGCCCTTGTCGCGGCCGCCGCGGCGCGGGAGGACCTGGAGATCGTCGCCCTGTTCGACCGGCCGGGCGCCGAAGGCGAAGGGCTCGTCGATCAGGAGGCCGCGCTGGACGCTTGCGACGTGGTGGTCGACTTCACCCTGGCGCACGTCTCGGCGGCGCTGGCCGAACGGTGCGCGACGCGCGGCGGGCCGGCCATGGTCATCGGCTCCACCGGTTTCACCGAGGCGCAGCTGGCCCAGGTGCGGGCGGCCGGCGCGAAGATTCCCGTCGTGCAGTCCGGAAACTATTCGCTGGGCGTAAACATGCTGGCGGGGCTGGTCCGCCAGGCCGCGCGGGCCTTGTCGGCCGCGGATTACGACATTGAGGTCTTCGAGGCGCACCACAAGCGCAAGGTCGACGCGCCGTCAGGCACGGCGCTGATGCTGGGCGAGGCGGCGGCCGAGGGCCGCGGCGTCGGACTGACCCAGGTGAGCGAGCGGGCGCGCGACGGCGTCACGGGACCGCGCGCCGAAGGGGCCATCGGCTTTTCGGTGATGCGCGGCGGCGGCATCGTCGGCGAGCACAGCGTGGTGTTCGCCGCCGAGGACGAGATCCTGACGCTTTCGCACTCGGCCCGCGACCGCGGCCTGTTCGCCCGAGGCGCCCTGGAAGCCGCCGTCTGGGCCGCCGGCCGCCCGGCCGGCGCGTACGACATGCAGGACGTCCTCGGTTTCGACCGAGAGGCTTGAGCATGGGCGCCGAGGCCTATCTCGAGGTCGACGCGACGGCCCAGATGGCCGCGCTGAATTCCGGCCGGATCACCTCGCTCGAACTTCTCAAGGCCGCGCTCGGCCGGCACGAGAAGACGCACGGCAAGCTGAACGCCGTGGTGGCCGTCGATCTGGAACGCGCGCTGGAACGCGCCCGGTCCATCGACGAGTTGCGGTCCAAGGGCGCCTCGCTCGGGCCCCTCGCCGGCCTGCCCATGACCATCAAGGACACGCTCGACGTGGCCGGGATGCCGGCCTCCTCGGGGCTGGAAGCCTATCGCCGGCGCATCTGCGAGGACGCGGTCTCGGTCGCCCACGTGCGCCGCGCGGGGGCGGTGATCTGGGGCAAGACGAACACGCCGGTGCTGGCCGCCGACTGGCAGACCCACAATCCGCTCTATGGGACGACCAACAATCCCTGGGACGTCGCGCGCACGCCCGGCGGCTCGTCCGGCGGCGCGGCCGCGGCGCTGGCGGCGAAGGTCACGGCGCTCGAGGTCGGCTCGGACATCGGCGGATCGCTGCGCGTGCCCGCCTCGTTCTGCGGCGTCTTCTCTCACAAGCCGACCTGGGGGCTCGTCACACAGCACGGCCACGTGCCGCCCGCGCCCGGATCGTGGGTCGAGCGCGACCTCAACGTCATCGGGCCGATGGCGCGTTCGGCCCGCGACCTGCGCCTTCTGCTGGCCCTCATATCGGACACGCCGATCGCGGCGACCGCCCCGCCCGCCAATCTGCTGCAGACCAAGGTCGGCCTGTGGCTGGACGATCCCCTGCTGCCCCTCGACCCGCAGGTGCGCCGGACCGTCGAGCGGTTCGCCAAGGAGCTTGAGGCGGCAGGGGTGATCGTCGAGCCGATCTCCAGCCCCGTGGACATCGAATCCCTGCTGCACGCCTATGTGGTGCTTCTGGGCGGCGTCCTGGGCGAGGACCTCCCCGAGCGAACGGTGAGGCGCATGGCCCTGGCGCGGCCCTTTGCGGCCGGGGCTCTGAAGCGGGGGGCCAGCCCCTATTCCAGCGCCGCCCTGGCGATGGGCTACACCTGCACCCACCGCGAATGGATGGCGGCGGACGCCGTGCGCATGCGCATGGTGCGCGAACTCGATTCCGTCTTCGCCAGCTATGACGCGATCCTGGCGCCGGTGGCGGCCGTGCCCGCCTTCGCGCATGACCACCGGCCGGCCGGCAAGCGAAACCTTGAACTCTCCGACGGACGCCGGATCGACTATGTGAGCCTGTGGGGCTGGATCGCCCTGGCGACCGCCTGCCGCCTGCCGGCCACGGTGGTTCCCGCCGGGCTCACGGAGGCCGGCCTGCCGGTCGGCGTCCAGCTGATCGGTCCGCCGACGGGCGATTCCAAGATGCTGTCGATCGCCCAGGCCATCGACGCCGACGTGCGCGGCTTCGAACCGCCCGACCTCTAGCCTCAGGCCTTGCCGGTGGACCCGAAGCCGCCGGCGCCGCGGGCGGTGTCGCCCAGGACCTCGACCTCGCGCCAGGCCGCCTGGACCACGGGGGCGACGACCATCTGGGCGATGCGTTCGCCCCGCCGGATGACGAAGTCCTCCTCGCCCAGATTGATCAGGATGACCTTCACCTCGCCGCGATAGTCGGCGTCGATGGTGCCCGGCGTATTCAGGCAGGTGATCCCCGCCTTGGCCGCAAGCCCCGAGCGCGGCCGCACCTGGGCCTCGAAGCCCGGCGGCAGGGCGAAGGCGAGGCCGGTCGGCACCATGGCCCGGGCCATGGGCCGCAAGGTCAGGGGCTCGTCCTCGGCCACGGCGGCGCGCAGGTCCATGCCGGCGGCGAGGTCGGTCTCGTAGGCGGGCAGCGGCAGGCCCTCCCCGTGGGGGAGGCGCGTCACGTCGATAATCGGCTTCACTGGAAGGTCTCGGCGATCTTGGCGGCGAGGCGCCGCGCGACTTCGGATTTCGGCATGCGTTCCCAGCGGTCGACCCCGCTCGAGGAGATCACCGCCACGGCGTTGGCGTCGCCGCCGAACGGATCGGCGACGACGTCGTTGGCGACGATCCAGTCGCAGCCCTTCTTGGCCAGCTTGCCCTGGGCGTAGGCCTCCACCTCGTGGGTCTCGGCGGCGAAGCCGATCACCAGCCGCGGACGGCTGGGCGACTTCGACAGGGTGGCCAGGATGTCCGGATTTTCGACGAGGTCGATGCCGGGCGGGGCGTCGCCCGTCTTCTTGATCTTGGCGGCGGCCGCGTCGCGGGGCCGCCAGTCGGAAACCGCGGCCACGCAGACGGCG
>Ga0116191_1001267_pt1 | contig 20703 bp, 21 predicted proteins | sample AD_UKC111_MetaG_FD_89897 | JGI IMG/M metagenome (GOLD analysis project Ga0116191, IMG submission 89897) | Active sludge microbial communities of municipal wastewater-treating anaerobic digesters from Hong Kong - AD_UKC111_MetaG | ecosystem: Engineered > Bioreactor > Anaerobic > Digestate... | reverse complement strand
CCTGGTCATCCTGAGCCATGCAATGCCTCACTTCAGGGAATTGCCTGCGTGTCAGCGTTGAGGGAGGGATTTGAACCCCCGAGTCCCAAGGGACACAGGGTTAGCAACCCTGCGCCATACCTGGCTTGGCTACCTCAACATGCAAAATCGCATCATATCGACACTCGCAACAGAATCTCTGCTGCTACAGGAATTGTGCTTACTAATGTGGATGGGAATGAGATATAAGGGTTATGATATCTGACCCTCATTGCCATAGAATCATGGATGTCCTGACCGGCGGATCCCTGCGGCAAGAAGGGCTGATATAACAAGCGGAAGGGCTATGGTTGCATCACAAAAGCACTGAACTTTCCTGCAGGTACATGACTCCTTTCCCCATGATACAGCCTCTTCAAAGGTACAGCCGGAAAGTCCTCCATAATGTGGCGTATCTGTTGTATACTGGATCGCATAATCATGTCCCCCGCACCCATGATCATGAATGGACGCAATAACCTGTGTCTGCTGGATGAAGTTTTTCGGAACCCCCCCGCCGACATAGATGACACCCGTCTTCTGTGCCTTTTCTACATATCCGGTCAGCTGATCTGTGTCAGCCAGCTGGTCTATCATGACCTGATGACCTCCTCTTCGTGCTATGACAAGAGCAATGCCAATAGACGAGTCACACAGGGCAGGGATGAATATGGGGATATTTAGACGGGCTGCCGTGGCAGTAATTGATCTTTTGGATGGGTACTTCTGTGTAAGCCATACCCCAAGCTGTCGGATAAAATCTGCAGATGAGCCAGAAAACCCCACAAGTCCCTCTGCAAATTCTGCAATTTTTGCATCCACGCCCCTGAACTGATCCTCATATGCAAAAACATCATAAATCCGATCAATGCCCTGTCTGAAAAGGTCCTGGTCATCCACCATATGATGCCCGAGATAATGCCTGATCCCTGCATGCTCACAGATATCGTGGAAGATATTTGCTCCGGTGGAGACCAGCACATCAATAAACCGGTTTTCAAGCAGCGCAATCAGGCATTCCTGCATACCTGCAGGGACCATGGCACCAGACAGTCCGGCAAATATGGTAACATCCGGATCCTCTATCATCTGACTCCATACCGCAACCGATTCACCAAGTTTCCGCCCCTGAAACCCGGTCATACTCATCTGTTTCAGGAGAGAATCAACCCGGGTTTCCGGCTTTACCGGCTGCATGGGGTGAAGATTCATACCAGCGGATTCGCTCTGCAGGTATTTGGAAATATCGAAAAAAATTATATAGAATAATGCAGACTTTCAGAGATTAGTCCGAGAGTTTGCTTATTACTATGAAGTGCGTTTTGTATGCACGCCTTGGATTAATCTTCTTTTCATCTCGACCATTCCAAGACGTCAGACAAAGCACTATAACGCCCTGATAAGGGATTGACGGGTAACGATTCCGATTACTTTCCCATTATCTGTGACAGGAAGGCTGCTGATGTTCTTTGAAAGCATCTTTGACACAACCTCCGGGATCGTTGCACTCTTTTCAACAGTCATTACCGGAGAACTCATAATATCCCTGACCAGAATATTGCGTATCTGATGTTCCTGGTGCCGGTCATCAACTGCTTCACGGAATTTGGTAAGAGCAACAGCAACATCGGTCTCAGAGACCAGTCCTGCGATCTTGTTGTCAGCCATGACAATGTATCTGGCAATCTTCTCATCAACCATCTTCCGGCGGAGATGAACCATCCGTTCTCCGGCCTCAATTACATGGTGAGGCTCAGTGACCGAGGAGAGGTCTCCTTCTGGGACCATCTTAGCGAGTAAGTCTCCATATGCCACCTGTCCGACAATCTTGTTGTCTTCATTGTACACAACAGCCAGTTTTGCCTGGTTCTGAAGAAGCGGAATCAGGACGTCGATCTCCTGGTCCTCATATACAATGGTAAATTCGGTGTCAATGGTATTGGAGACGTGGATCGCGGTTGGTGCAACTTCAGAGCTGTGTCTGGCACCAAGTTTTTCAACTATCTTCTGACGGGATACTGTCCCGACCACTTCATCGTGGTGAAGTACCACGAGGGGATCAAGTCCGGTATCAAGCATTTTATCCAGGGCATCGGTGACCGGAGCAGACTTTGCTACCGTAACCGGTTTTGCCATCACGTCTCGTACAAGTATGGTATTGGTCATTGAACCACTTCCCGTATTATGTCATCTCTGGTAATTATTCCTTTTATGCCGTTCCCGCCAGAGATTATCACACTCTGACAGGCAGTCTCTAACATGACCGCCACGGCTTCTCTGGTTCTCGCTGTCTCAGGAAGAGACGGGATTATCGGCCTCATCATCCCTGCTGCGGTACCAGACCCCGCATTTTCAGGGTTATCTACATAAAAGGCAAGATCACTTTCGGTAATAATCCCGACCGCTCCTCCATCATCAACAACGATTACTGCCCCTGCTCCTTTTTTCATGAGATCAACCACATGCACCGGGGAGTGTTCCGGGGTGACCATTGCAGGTTCATGCATTATCTCATGGACCGGAATATCCAGTTGTGCGACCAGATGTGAGCGTAAAATGTCAGTCCTGGTCAGAATGCCCAGAACCATCCCCTGATCAATAACCGGTGCTCCCGAGATCTCATGACTGACCAGGAGGAGGAGCGCATCACGGATGCTGCTATCTGGGGATAAACTCACGAGGTCAGTACTCATCACCTGACTCAGGGGGGCACTGTCCATCTTCCGATACCGCCAGTCTGGATCATTCTTCCGCAGACGAAACCCGATATCCTTCTTTGTGATGATTCCTCGTGCGCGACCTTCATCAACAACAAGAACCCTGGATATCTTATGCCTGAGCATCAGATTTCGTGCATGTGAGACGGTATCACCCGGCTTTGCGGCATGGACCGGTGTAGACATCAGATCTGAAACCAGCATCACTTATCTCCTGTCACCATTCACCGGTGAGAACGCCCTGACCAGATCAAACTCTGTGATCAGACCCACCAGTCTGCTTTGATCTATCACTGGCAGAGCACCGACCTTCTTTGCCATCATGGCTCGTGCTGCATCGGTCACGGTTGCATCAGGATCGGTTGTGAACAGGTTCCCGCTTAACAGATCACGGACCGGGATGTTCATGACCTCTGCGACATCCCCGGTGACCAGTTTTTCAAAAACTCGTCCGGTCCCGATGTACCGCACGATGTCGGTTGCAGTGATTATCCCGAATAACACATCATTTTTCACAATGGGCAGACGTCTGAACTGGTGTTCTGTCATTACCTTGGTAACAGTCGAGAGCGGACAGTCCGGCTGTTGAACCAGGAGAGAGCGGGTCATAACACTCTCAACCGGAGTAGCGGCATGTGACCGGCACAGGATCTTCAGTACGTCCCGCTCGGTGAGAATGCCATTGAGCACCCCATCCTCATCAACAATCGGAATGCCTCCGATACGATCACGAAGAATGATATCAAGTGCTTCATTCAGCGTTGCATCAGGATGGAGGGTCCTGACATCAGTCTTCATGATCTTGCTGACACTTTCATTGATTGCTGCGAGGAAATTCCCATCATGCTTGACATTGATGAGATTGAAGAGCTCACCACCGCCAAGAAAATCAATGACATCCCGTGCAGTAATAATTCCTTTCAGCCGATGAGTCCCCGGGTCTACTATAGGCAGTCTGCGAAATCCCCATTGGGTAAGGGTTTCAATTGCTCCAAAGATCCGCATGGTAGGCGGGGCTGAGATCACTTTCGAGGTAGCTATCGAAAGAACGGTCCTGTTGTCATGGTCATGATGTGAATTCATGAGATACCAGCCTTACGGTTACACAGTAAATACGTCCGGACATTCTGCCGGGAATGAACGATCAGAAAGCCGGCAGATGTCAGGATTCAGGTCAAAAATTTATACCTCCGGGTTTATAGGTGCCCGGATTCTCAAACATTCGGATGAGATTGGAATGTGCCCGATACAGGAACATACAGCTTCTGGCAGAAGACCCTGTCAGCTGCTGTACATTACAACCGGTCGTCTTCCATACAGTTCGGACAGATGAGGGAACCGTCTATACTGGTCAGTTCATCTGACATCTGGCCGCATCTACTACACATCCCTGAACTAATGTCATCAGCACGATTAATTACCACGAGTTCGCTCATCAGTTCATTAATCTCGGTACTCACTGCAACGATGTCCCGGACACTCACAATACCGATCACAACACCTTTGTCATTGATGATTGGCAGTCTTCTGACCCGGTTTCGGATCATCAGGTGAGCGGCATCCTCAACGGTTTTATCGGTACCAATAGTGATCAGGGGTGAAGTCATGATCTCACTGACATGGACTTCACTCGGGCGCAGATCCCGGGCGACAACCTTGCAGTTTATATCCTGCTCGGTAACTATCCCCACGGCAACGCCATCCCGAAGGACAATACAACTGCCTGATGGATCCTTGCTGCACATTTTCCGTGCTGCATGCGCTACCGTTGCATGATAATCAATAGTCTTGGGGTTCGTTCGCATTATTTCCCGCACTGGGACCTTGGTCTCGAGCTGGATCGTGTCACTGTTGTAGCTCATTACTGTCACCTCTCGGTTTCCCGGGCAGATGCATTGCTCTGATACTTATCGGGATCGGGTATTAATCCATCGCTCCGGTGACCGGTATGTCAAATATGAAGATCCGAGACAGGTGGGATGACAACAATAATAATACTCCCTGATCATAACCATGTAGACAGGCAGGCTTTTCACAGGCCTGATTTCAAAAAAACAAGCCCAGGGACGTAACCACAATGGGAATAAGCCAGACTCTCTCGCGAATCCTTTCAAATCTTTTCCAGAACAAGACCGCCCGTATAGGTATTTATGGCCCTCCAAATGCAGGGAAAACCACCCTTGCAAACAGGATCGCTGAAGACTGGTCAGGCACGGTATCCGGAACAGCCAGTGAGGTGCCACATGAGACCAGACGGGCAGTCAGGACAGGAAATATCACCATCACAGGCTCAAACGGCCGGTCTATCACGATTGATATCGTCGATACCCCCGGTGTTACCACCAGGGTTGATTATAAGGAGTTTATCGAGTACGGCATTGAGCGGGAGGATGCCATCACCCGTGCACGCGAGGCTACCGAAGGGGTCGCAGAGGCCATGCACTGGCTTCGTGAAGATATTGACGGGGTTATTTACATGATTGACGCGACCTTGGACCCGTTTGCACAGGTGAATATCATGATGATCGGGATTATTGAAAGCAGGAAACTGCCGGTGATCATTGCAGCAAACAAGATTGACCTTCCTGATGCGGCACCCCACCGGATACGCACGGCCTTCCCCCAGCACCCCGTCATACCGGTTTCGTGTCTTGATGGAACCCAGATTGAAAATCTCTATGAAGAAATGGTCCGGCATTTCAGGTGAAAAACATGCAGGGTGTACGAATAGATCTCATATCAGAAGAACGGCTCGCACAGATGCCTTCAATGGAAAAGATACGACTTATCCTGGATAATGTCCGTGATGGCACCATCGTCATTCTTGAAAGCGGCCTCACACCCGATGAACAATCCGTACTTATTGAGATGACCATGCAGGAGATTCTGCCTGACCGGTTTTCAGGAATTGAGATTGAGACCTATCCTTCCAAGCAGCGATCCGCAGGTGTGTTCTCCAGGTTTATCAGGGGAGATGAAGAGAACCGGAGACTTACCGTTATCGGTCCTGCAAATCAGCTCAAGATGATACGAAAAGATCGTGGTCTTATCAGCGCCTGGATATCAGGGAGGTGAACCATGCCTCATCGCTGCGCCGGATGCAAGACCCTGTTTCCTGATGCACGCCACCTCAGGGACGGCTGCCCGGTATGTGGCTGTGGCAAGTTTGTCTTTGAGACCGGCAGAAAGAGAGCACAAAAAAATGAACCCCTGCAAAACCATGCACCTGATACACCGGCTCCTGCACCTGTAACCACGACCAGAGAGCACACAGACGTTGAACTAGAAGAACCGAAGCAGGATTCTGATTCCATTGAAAGTATCAGAATTCTCGAACCCGGCAGATATGACCTGAACCTGTCCAGACTGATCGAAACTGATGACCGGGTCATACGGGTTGGATCCGAAGATACGTACCATCTTGATTTACACTCGATGATACGGCAGAAAAAGAAAAAATAACTTCTTTTGCTGTTTAAGAGATATTATCCACGGTGTATCCCTTTGTAGCAAGAAGATCGATAACCCGATCACGGTGGTTACCCTGTAATTCTATGGAGTTGCCTTTCACAGTACCGCCACAGGCAAGTTTACTTTTCATAAACTTTGAAAGGTCTTCAAGGTCAATGTCAGTCGGATCCAGCCCCTCAATAACGGTGACTTCTTTTCCGTACCGACGTTTATTGACTTTCACATTAATTCGCTGCTGTTCCTTTGCAACTTCTTCACAGATACAGAGTTCTTTTGGTAGCCCACATATGGAGCAGATACCACCATTCATTACTTATTCCATCTCATGTTTTACTATTAAATGCTTATCATAAAATATCCCGATATAAACCGATTTTTTCTCATCCATGGATGGAGGCGGTTGTTGCATTATATTATCTTCATCCATCCTACCTGAGCATATATGTCTGTCATGGTCCTGGGGACCGCTTCACATGTAGGGAAAAGTACGATGGTAGCCGGTCTGTGCCGGATCCTCCGACGCCGGGGGATTTCAAATGCCCCATTTAAATCACAAAACATGAGTCTGAACTCCTGGGTAACGGAGGATGGGGGCGAGATCGGGATAGCACAGGCGATGCAGGCACATGCGGCAGGCATTCCACCCTGTGTGGAGATGAACCCGATCCTCCTCAAACCAAAAGGGGATCAGACATCGCAGATAGTGCTGCTTGGCAGACCTCACCATGATGTACATGCCGGCGACTACTACAAAGTGACCGACAACCTGCTGACCATTGCATTAGAGGCGGCAGGAAAACTCATGAGTCGGTACGGGGCGCTCGTCGTTGAGGGAGCAGGAGGCGCTGCTGAAGTAAATCTCTTTGACCGTGACATCGCAAATATCGGTCTTGCCCGGGCACTCAAATTCCCGATTATCCTTGTCGCTGATATTGAACGGGGAGGTGTGTTTGCACAGGTGTATGGAACGATCTCCCTTCTTCCGGACGATATCCGCCCGCTGGTAAAGGCAGTTATTGTCAATAAGTTCAGGGGAGATCCTGCCCTTTTCTCAGATGGGATGAGAATCCTTGAGGAAATTACCGGCGTTCCTGCAATCGGTCTTGTTCCAGTGACCGATGTGGATATCCCAAGTGAAGACTCGCTCTCATTGCAGGATAAAAAAACCAAAAGTGCTCCTGTTGAGATTGCGGTCATCCATCTGCCCCGGATATCCAACTTCACCGACTATGAGGTACTTGAACGGTACGCATCGGTCAGGTATGTAAAACCAGGAACCCCGCTCTCCGGATTTGATGCCATCATTCTGCCTGGAACAAAAAACACCATCGAGGACCTGGAAGAGGTGATTACATCCGGAACAGGTGAGGAGATTAAAAAGGCCAGGACTCAGGGAGTTCCGATCATCGGTATCTGTGGCGGGTACCAGATGCTCTGTGAAGAGATTCTTGATTCGGGTATTGAGTCAAAAGAGGGGACGTTTCAGGGCCTGGGCCTTATCCCCTGCAGGACGACATTTTCCGGGTATGAGAAGACGACGGTGCAGGTGACCCGTACGTCATCCGGTCACGGGCCGTTTCTGGAGAAGATTGCGTCCGTATCAGGGTATGAGATCCACATGGGAACCACCTGCCGGGGAGATATCAGGGAAGCATTTTCAGGAGAAGGGGTTGTCAGTGAAGACGGGTTGCTGATCGGGACGTATATGCATGGGCTTTTCACCTCACCAGGTGTCGCTGCTGCATTTGTCACCTTCCTCTGCGACCGCAAGGGACTCACATGGACCCCGCCAGCGCAGGACAAGGATCCGTTTGATACCCTCGCAGATCACATCGAGGCTCATGTCAGGATAGAAGAGATACTTCCCTTTTTTAACTGATAATATTCATGATGCTTCGAAAACCCTCGGATCCTGCATCATCACAGACCACGCTGGTGACCGTTTTCAGGTCAACCTCAACAGTTGCCCGGTTCATGGTGCAAAAGGCACGAGCGGGGGATGGGACTTCTCTTCCGGGGATACCAAACCGTACCGAGTGAACGCAAAACCGGCACTTCTCAACATCTTCCCGTTTATCTGGAAGGCAGGCCACCGTTCCCTTCTCAACCGGGAGGGTTCGGATCGCTCTCATGACTCTTCACCAGGGAGCATCAGATCCATCTCTTCTTCGGTGAATTCAGAGAATTTTTTCCTGAGCTCTTCCAGGATCGATCTCTGTTTTTCTTTCAGGGAGGAGAGACGCTCTTTTCTCTTCTCCTCTTCCTGGTTCAGTTCATCAATCCTCTTTTCTGCTTCCGTAATAGTCTGGGTGATATGATTTTTCTGTTCAAGGAGAACGTTCCCTTCAAGATCCTGTTTCTTTCTTTTCAGATCTTCTGAAAGTGTGTGCAGACTTATGGATATCTCACCGAATTTTTTTGTATACTCTTCAGCGTTCGTAAAAAGATGTTTCTCAAACGAGTTCTTTGCCTGTACGATTCCTGACTCAAACAGAGTAAAGAGGGGCTTTGCCGTCAGGGATATCAGCCGTGCAATCTCATCGTCATCGCGCCGGGGTGATGATGCAGCCTGGATGAGATCCTCCATGTTCTTCTCATCCACCGGTTTTGCCTGTTCCTGGAAGGCTTTGACTCCCCGTTTCCACACCGGAAGAGCAACTCGGATCTGGGACTCCCATGTTTCCCTGGCTTTTTCCAACTGCTCCCTGATCTGTCCGGTCTCCTCTTCAAGGCGCAGATATGAGGCATAGGAATCTGAAGCAAGCAGACGTTCCAGCTCTGAACCCGCCTTCTGGAGATCTGTCTTCAATTCAGATAACCGTGCTTCAAATTTTTTCTCTTCTGCACCTGCCTGCGCCTCCTCTTCTATCAGGGCATCCCGGTTGTGGAGAAGGGCACGCATTTCTGCAATGTGCATGAGCCGTTCTCGCGAAATCCGTATGATCTCGGTCATCCGGTTCAGTTCATGGCCCATATGGTCCAACGTTTGTTTAAAGACCTTGACTTCATCCGGATAGAGATGGTGGAGATACCTGCCCGGCCCCCGGTACGCCTTGAAACACCCGTTGATAAGTCCGGCGACTTCCCGGTAAAAGACCTCATCATCCTCGGAGAACTCCCCCTCAAGTTCAGCCTCTATCTTTTTACAGAACTGGGGGAGTGCATGACGGTTGACCTGTTCCACCTTGTGGTGATGTGGCTCATCTGATGATTCTTCACCAAACTCTGTCAGAAGCTGGTGAAGATCCTGTTCAAGTTTCAGTAATCGTTCACGTGAACTCGTGGATGCGGCATTCCGACGGGAGATACAGCCCGCTTCCTTCTCATCAAGCCAGGCAGGGAGATCTTCAAGTGATATCGCTGATCTTGGTGCTTTTTCAGATGTTTTGCTGAATATTTTTTTTATTGATTCAAACATAACCCATCTCCTTATCGTCCGGGGCAGTCCCCGTCATCCTGGTTCAGTGCCCTGATACGTGATATTCCGTCTATCTCCTGAATCACCCTGACAACGGCAGGAGGAACAAAATCCTCCCAGGGCTTGTCACAGGCAATCAGGTCCCTGATCTTCGTTCCTGATAATGTCGCCCGCTCATACATGGCAGGGCTGAGGACCTCAATCCCGGCCTCGTGAAAGAGCCGGATAACAAGCGGATTTCCTGAGTAGATCCGGTGGAATGGTGGCGTCATGGCACGGACATGTGACACCCATAATACATTGCGGTTTATATCCTCAAGCGGGATGACATACAGGGGTTTGTGCAGGTCCTGCAGGGCACCGGTGATCATAAGCACCCGTTCTCCGGCGGTAAAGGGATCTGCAGGCTCATGGCTCATCTGGGCACTGCCAATACCGATGATGAGTTCATCCGCTTCTTGTGCGATCTGGTTTATCACATAATGATGCCCGTTGTGATACGGCTGAAACCTGCCTATATACAACGCCCGGATCATGATCCCGCCACCAGGTTTGCGATCATCGCAGCAGAGGCTCCGGCGACAAACCCTGCATCAATATTTACCACCGTCAGGACCGAACAGGACTGGAGCATGCTGGCTAGGGCAGCCTGACCTGCGCCCATGTACCCGTACCCGGTTGAGACCGGCACCCCGATGACCGGGCGATCCACAAGACCGGCCACCACAGATGGCAGGGTTCCTTCCCTTCCCGCTGCAACGACGAAGGCATGACATCCCTCCATCTCCCGGATGACGGGGAAGAGACGATGAATGCCGGCAACACCGACATCATATGCCCTTCGAACTTCACACCCCATCTCTTCGGCTATTATCCTGGCCTCCTCGGCAACCCGTATATCCGACGTGCCGGCGGTGATGATCCCGACAACTCCCCCGGTCTTCGGAGCTGGTGTCCCCTTCGCCAGAACCAGAACGCGCCCTTCATCCGACCATCCAGATGATATATCCTCACTCCGTGCCCATTCCATGAGTGAGACAGCAGTTTCAGGGTCAAGACGGGATATGATACATCTTCCGGCGGATGTGACATAACGTTCAACAATCGAACGGAGATGAGTTGGCTCTTTTCCTTCTGCAAGGATCACTTCAGGGATACCGCACCGGGCCTTCCTGGACAGATCAAGGCATGCCACCGAGCCGACTGGCAGAACTGATTCAGCACATATCTGTGCCAGAGCCTCGTCCGGACTCAATGTGTGGTCATATGCCGCCTGCAGAATAAGTCTCAGATCCAGTCTTTTCTCCATATGGAATAAGTACGATATGCAAGAAACAGTACATAATAGGTTCATTGCGATGAGTATTCTCTTTCTGATATCAGTCTTTGGTGTGCTTGTCTGCATCTTCCTCTGGCTGCGTGATATCCGGATCTGGGCACGGTCCCTGCTTCCCGGGTACAGGAAAGCCTCAATACACGGAGTATACCAGACTGCGCTTGCAACCACTGGTGCAGGTATCGTCTACCTCTGGCCGGAGGTCTCCATCCTGGGGACCGGGGTTGTCCTGCTTGGACTGTACCTTCAGGGAAAAGAGGAGAGAGAGAAGATCTGGACAGACGAACCGGCAATAACCAGGTTCTTCGGGAGTGTTCCCCGGAATAATACCAGAAGGTAACATCATGATTCAAAAACCACGCGGGACACGGGATATGCTCCCTGATGAGATGGAGCGGCGTCGTGAGATAGAAGCACGGATGCGGGCACGGGCACGACTCTATGGGTTTCGGGAGATAGCAACCCCGGTATTTGAAGAACTGGAGCTCTTCACCATCCGGTCAGGAGAGGGGATCATCAATGAGATGTACGTGTTTGAGGACAAGGGTGGCAGGTCGCTTGCACTCAGGCCGGAACTGACCGCACCGGTTCTCCGGATGTATGTTGAAGAGGGGAGATCGCTCAACAAACCCGTCAAATGGTGCTATTTTGCCGACTGTTTCAGGTATGAGCGACCACAAAAGGGAAGATACCGCCAGTTCTGGCAGTTCGGGGCAGAACTTATCGGGGCAGACTCTGCCATGGGGGATGCGGAGGTTATCACGCTCGGATATGACCTTCTCAGGACGGCAGGAGTAACGTTTGTCCTCCGCATCGGCCATCTCTCCTTCATGCGTACCCTCCTTGCAGATCTTGCCGATGGAGATAAAAAGAAGATCCGGGCATTTCTTGACAAGCGTGAGGAAGAAGCCGCAATAACATACCTCCGCGATATCGGACGGGACAACCTGTGTGATCCCCTCATCCGGCTGTGTGGTGCCCGGACGCTTGAAGATGTTTTTGCAATCATTGGAGAGATTCCGGAGGCTGCACGGGTTCGGGAGATGTTTGCCATCCTCGACGCATCGGGTATCCCGTACGAGATAAACCCGGCGATTGCACGGGGTCTTGATTATTACACCGGAGTGGTCTTTGAATGCTTTGCCGAGGGGCTGGGTGCCGAAAACCAGATCCTTGGTGGTGGTGCATACCGTCTTGCCCATCTCTTTGGTGGAGAAGATACTCCATCGGCCGGATTTGCCATCGGTTTTGACCGGGTAATGGTTGCCCTTGGTGAAGCGAGCTGGGTCCCCTGGCAGCCACAGGTGATGATCATAACCACGAACGAAGGACGGGACTATGCTCTCACCATTGCCGGGCGGTTCAGGATGAATGGCATCATCACCGAGACTGACCTGATGGACCGGAGCTTCTCAGCTCAGATGAAGGCTGCAGGGAAGAGTGCAGACTATGCGGTCATCATCGGAAAGGATGAGGTTGCAACCGGGACCATTACCCTTAAAGACCTGAAGGCCGGAACCCAGGAGAAGATCACAGCTGATGAGGCAATACAGAAACTGACATCCGCTTAATATGGCATCACCAAAACCTGCTCATGTAGATGACCTTGCGAAACAACAGCGTAGCATAAGTGTTGCCGAATTTTTTGAGAAGAACAAACATCTTCTCGGTTTTGACTCCCCGACCCGTGGCATTGTCACGACGGTGAAAGAAGCGATTGATAATGCACTTGATGCCTGTGAAGAGGCCGGAGTCCTTCCTGATATCTATCTTGGCATCTTCCGGATGGAGGGTGATATCTTCAAGGTTGTCGTGGAGGACAACGGACCGGGTATCGTTCCGGAGAATATTCCCTATGTCTTTGGAAAACTCCTCTATGGTTCACGGTTTCACCAGATCAGGCAGTCACGTGGACAGCAGGGTATCGGGATATCCGCCGCCGTCCTCTATGCCCAGCTGACAAGTGGCAGACCAACCCTTGTCATCTCCCGGTGCGGATCAGACCGTCCGGCGTTCCGGTTCCTGGTCCAGATCAAGACCGAGACCAATGAACCGGAGATCCTGAAACGGGAAGAGACCACCTGGGATAGGGTGCACGGGACCAGGATTGAGATAGAGTTTAAGAGTTCCCTCACCGCCAGGAAACGGTTGATCGAATACCTGCGATACACTTCGGTGGTCAACCCCCATGCCCGTCTCAGGGTGGAGATAGACGGGGAAGCAATCCTCTTTGACCGGGCCAGTGATGAGCCGATCATCCCCCCGCAGGCTATACTCCCCCATCCGCACGGGGTGGAACTTGGCGAACTCAAACGTATTGCAGCCGGTTCAAAAGAGCCACTTGAACCCTTTCTCATCAACAGTTTCTCCAGGGTCGGTCAGAAGACAGCCCATTAGATCATCCAGCTGGCAGGGCTGAAAGAGACGACAAAAGCCAATAAACTGGATGCCGATGGTCTTGCACGTCTGCAGTCCGCCATGCAACAGGCAAAGGTCCCGCCCCCGCCTGCAAACCAGTGTCTCTCACCAATCGGGGAGGTTCTCATCAGGCAGGGTCTTGAAAAAGAGTTTCAGTTTGACTTTTGTTCTGCACGGACACGACCGGCAAGCGTTTACCATGGCCACCCGTTCATCGTCGAGGCTGCCCTTGGATATGGAGGAAAACTGGATGCTGAAGGAAATGCCCGGATCATGCGGTTTGCAAACCGGGTTCCCCTTATGTACCAACAGGGTGCCTGCGCCATCACCGGATGCATCAGTGCGGTAAACTGGCGGACCTACAATATCAGTCAGTCAGGGCTCCCAACCGGGCCGGTCCTTATCCTGGTCCATGTTGCCTCAACCAATGTCCCCTTTACCAGTGAAAGCAAGGATGCCATAGCGTCCATACCGGAGATTGAACGGGAGATTACCCTTGCGCTGCAGGAACTTGGGCGGGATCTCAAGACCTTCCTCTCACGAAGGGATAAAAGCAGGCTCTCAGAAGAGCGTGCCAGGGCAATCTGTGCCATCATACCCGAGATTGCAACGAAGGTTGCTGAGACCATCGAAAAGCCGGTCCCTGATATCACCCCGATTGAAGGTCAGATCATGCGACGGCTGGTTGCAAAGAAATGGACCGATAACGGGGCCGTGAACGTATCTATTCAGAACTATACCTCACACGCCCTAGACCTGACGCTCTATATCATAACCGCCGATGATGTCAGCACCGCAGATCCTCCTGCCGTCTTTGTTGAAGAGATGGGAACAGATAAGTCCGCGGTCTGGCAGATGCGGCTTGCCTGTGGGGAAAACTGGCAGCTCAGGTATACTGGGACAGGAAATGGCATGATTGACATCAGGGGTGTTGATGAAAAGAAGAAAGTGGTGGTAGATCTTGACCGGTCATAAGGAGAGCATCAGGGAGCATACCCTCAAACGACTACTTGCCATCCCGGAAAAGTGGTACGAGCAGATGACCAGGGGCGAACTCCCCTCCATCACCATGCCGACCCGGACAAAACGAAACATCGCCTATGATGAAGAGGCTGAGGTATGGAAGTACGGCGACCGGGAACGGCTTCGGGAGGCTGGAACAGAGAAGAGTGCCCTACACATCCTCAAGATGGCGTATGTCATCTGGTTTTTAAAACATCAGATAACAGAAAACCGGTCATCAACACTCAGAGAGTTATATTACATATCAGAAGGCTGGAAGCGGGCAAAGTTTGCTGCACAAAACGACTCAAATCTGCTGGTGGAAGACCTTGAGATCCTGACCGATGTCCAGCGTGAGCACTTTCACCTGCGCCCTGAAGAGGACGGTGCAAGTATCTTTGGTCCGCTCAGAATCCGGGAAGACACAAGACGAGGCACCAGGGAACTGCACTGCCAGGATGATATCGGAGAGTCAGGATACCAGATCCCGACCAATGTTGACTCCCTCGAATTTGTCGAGCATGATGCACAGATGGTCATAGCCATCGAGACCGGTGGTATGTATGCCCGGCTCATCGAGAACGGATTTGACGAGAAGTACCAGGCTATCCTTGTCCACCTGAAAGGACAGCCGGCACGATCGACACGGAGGGTCCTCAACCGGCTGGCCAGTGAGTTTCAGCTTCCGGTCACGGTATTTACCGATGGTGACCCCTGGTCATACCGTATATTTGCAAGTGTTGCCTATGGGGCGATTAAAAGTGCCCATATATCAGAGATTCTCGTCACCCCGTCAGCCCGGTTCATCGGGGTGCAGCCATCAGATATCAGGGATTATGATCTTCCTTCAGACTTGCTGACCGAGCAGGATATCGCGGCACTCAAAGCCGAATTAACCGATCCCCGGTTTGCAGGTGACTATTGGAAAGAACAGATAAATCTTCAGCTGGCATTAAACCTGAAATCAGAACAGCAGGCATTTGCAGCACGAGGTCTTGATTTTGTTACAGATGAATACCTGCCGGCAAGACTCTCCGACATGGGCATATTACGGAAATAAACCGGTACAATCACTATCACTATATCCTTTTTCCTCCTGATCATGAGTATGGATGCTTTCTCACTCCCCCCGATAATGCTCCCCCTTCTTATCAACGCTATTATCCTTTTGATCACCCTCCTCTATGGATGCCGGGAGGATATCAGAGAACGGGCAGTTCCGGTAGTTATGTGGTACCCCGCGGCTGCGATTGGCATAGTGATGCTGATATGGTTCTGGTATTCGGTCATCACTTCAGGAGATCTTCCCTATATGATGCCGCTTATCCCCCTGATCCTCTTCTTTGTCATTGCATTCTATCTCTTTACGAGATTTCATCTCATGGGGATGGCAGATACCAAGGCACTCATCCTGATCACGGTTCTGGTCCCCTGTTTCCCATTCGTTCCCCTCACCGGCTATCCGCTCTTCGGGTTTCCCCCCTATGTCTTCCTTCCCTTCAGTGTGCTCTTTAATGCCGTTGTCCTGAACCTGCTTTTACCGGTGGCCTTCTTCATGATAAACCTCATAAAAGGGAACAAAGCCCCCCTTCCCTATCTCTTCCTGGGTTACCCGGTCAAAGGTGAGACCATAGCAGATGAGTTCGGCATCGTCATGGAACAGTTTGAAGAGGCGGACGGGACTCTCAAGCGATCATTCATCCCGGTCAGAGCAGCGATCAAAGACATGCTGGCAGGAGGAAAGCGGGTGTATACAAAATCCCTAAAAGAAAACCCAACTCAATACAGGAAAGAACTTGAACTCTATAAGAAAGCCGGGACCGTGTGGATCAGTTATGGGGTTCCGTTCCTCATTCCCATCACCGCAGGGTTTCTGACCGCGATGATCGTTGGTGACTTTTTCATGGGTCTCCTCACCCTGATCGCCCCATAGGATACCCAAAAACCACATTTATAAAGACTTGGGCAGCCTTTTCATGATATTACTGATCTGATGATTCCCATCACCAGAAAAGAGATATCAGATCGCGTTTTTGAGCCAGATAAGGTATATAATAAAAGGAATGAATGACCAATTATAACCCGGTGAAAATATTTGAAAATAGTTCCTGATACCAGCGTCGTCATAGACGGACGCATCACCAATCTAATTGATACCGGAGAATATAACGGAGCCCATATAATAATACCGGAAGCAGTCGTTGCTGAGTTGGAGGCCCAGGCAAACCAGGGAAGAGAAATAGGTTTCTCGGGCCTTACCGAACTTCAGGAGCTCTGCAAACTTGCCAAACAGGGGATAATATCGATAGAATTTGTTGGTGTCCGCCCCTCCCTTGAGCAGGTAAAACTTGCCAGCGGCGGTGAAATTGATGCACTTATCCGGAAAGTTGCCATCGATTATGGAGCCAGGTTTATCACAAGTGACGTGGTCCAGTCTGAGGTCGCAAAGGCAAAAGGCATTGATGTCCTCTATCTCAAGCCACAGGTAGAAGACTTTACTCCGCTTGCCATTGACCAGTTTTTTGATGAACATACCATCGCTGTGTACCTGAAAGAACGGGCAAAGCCGGTTGCACGAAAAGGAACCATCCAGAAGACCGAGACGATGACCCTGCGTGACCAGCTCTGCACGGAGTATGAACTGCGGATGATCGCCCAGGAGATCCTTGAACGGGCAAAACGTGACCCGGACGGATTTATCGAGATTGAAAAGCGGGGTGTAACCGTTGTCCAGATTGGATCCATGCGGATATCAATAACCAGACGTCCCTTCTCTGACGGGATGGAGATTACCGCAGTCAGGCCGATTGTTGACCTCTCACTCGATGATTATTCCGAAGCTGATCTCATAAAGCAGATGCTTAAAGGAGAAAAACCGGGGATTCTTATCACCGGGCCGCCAGGATGTGGAAAGACCACCCTTGCCCAGGCTATTGCAACCTACCTCTGTGATGAAGGGGTTATCATTAAAACCATGGAACAGCCGCGTGAGATGCTTGTTCCAGACCAGATCACCCAGTATACTGCCCTTGACGGGAGTATGGCCAATACCGCGGACGTGCTCCTTCTGGTCAGGCCTGATTTTGTCATCTTTGATGAACTTCGCAGAAACGAGGACTTTGAAGTATTTGCTGACATGCGGCTTGCCGGTATCGGGATGATCGGAATCATCCATGCCGTGTCACCCCATGAAGCACTCCAGCGATTTGCAGACCGGCTTGACTTCTCTGTCCTTGCACAGATCTTTGGCAGCATGATCTATGTCAGGGACGGGCAGATACACCAGATCTGCTCAACCTCCTTCTCTATGAAAGTCCCGGAGGGCATTGACTCTGATATGCAGATACGACCGGTCACGACGGTTTCAGATGTAAAGACAAACCTTCCGATCTTTGAGATCTTCAGATACGGCACGGAGACTATTGTTCTTCCGGTTGAGGAGGAGGGAGAAGAACCAGAATCTTCCGAGAAGTATGTACCCCCTGAAGAGACCGTCATGCATGCAGAGCCTCGGGAGGAACCGGTAGAGGAGAAGGCACCTGATGACGAAGAGCCGGACGAGGAGGAGGAGACCAATGCCTGGTCCATCACCGAACGGGACATCCAGCGGGAGATAGGCCGATACACCGGTGGTGAGGTCAATGTTGAGATGCTCTCTGCTACAAAGGCAGTTGTCTATATCGATGACCGGGATGTTCCGGCAGCAATTGGAAAAGGCGGAAAGAACATCGCGGCAATCGTTAACAAGGTCGGGGTCGGCATTGACATCAGACCATCATCAGAACTTGCAAAGAAAGTAAAGGCCCTCTCACCAGGATCATCAGACCGTGAGGAACTGACCCTTGGAGACGGGCTGCAGGTCAGAATAGACAAGAAACAACTTTCCATCATCTCTCCGGATAACACCGGGAAGATCGTGGATGTCTTTGCCGGGCGGGAGTATCTCTTTACCGCGACGGTGAATGACTCTGGTGAGATACACCTGGCGAAAAACAGCACCATCGCCCAGGAGATGCTGCGCAGATATAATGAGGGCGAACCCATCAGGCTCAAAACAGTGTGAGGGTGTGAATGACGGAAGAGACACAGGCTTTGGAAGCTGCTATTCGGAAACAATGGGACGGGGTGTTTATTGCCACCCCCTCTGAAAAAAAGAAATTCTACCTGACCGTTGCCTACCCGTACCCGAGTGGGGCTATGCATGTCGGTCATGGCCGGACCTACATCGTTCCTGATGTTGTCGCCCGGTTCTGGCGGATGCGTGGACGGGAGGTCCTCTATCCGATGGCATTTCATGTCACCGGTGCACCGGTTATCGGCATCTCAAAACGTATTGCCAGGCGTGATGAGAGTGCCATAAAACTGTACCGGGATCTGTACCGGGTTCCGGAGGATGTCCTTGAAACGTTTACCGACCCGTTAAACATTGTCAACCATTTTTCAAATGAGTATGAACGGGTCATGACACAGGCCGGCCTTTCGATCGACTGGTCACGACGGTTTACCACGGTTGAACCAACCTACAGTAAATTTATCGAATGGCAGTGGTACCATCTCCGGGAAGCAGGCCATGTAAACAAGGGTGCCCATCCGGTCAGGTACTGTCCGCAGTGTGAAAATCCCGTCGGAGACCATGACCTTCTTGAAGGAGACAAGGCTGAGATCCAGAAGTTTACCCTCATCATGTTCCAGTACGGGGATGCATTCATCCCTTGTGCAACCCTAAGACCAGAGACAATCTACGGAGTTACCAATCTCTGGGTCAATCCCACGGTCGAGTATGTCAGAGCACGGGTTGACGGAAAGGAGTGGATCCTCTCAAGACAGGCGATGGAGAAGATTGCCCTGCAGGATCATGAGGTCGCCGAGATAGGCACCATTCAAGGATCAGATCTGGTAGACAAGAAAGTCAGTCACCCCTTCTGTGGGGAGGTTCCCATCCTTCCCGCAGTCTTTGTTGATCCTGATATGGCAACCGGGCTTGTGATGAGTGTTCCGGCTCATGCACCCTATGATTATATCGCTCTTCGGGACCTGCAACGGAAAGGTCAGTATACTGATATCAAACCGGTCGGGCTCATCACAGTTGAGGGGTATGGAGAATTTCCCGCGGTAGAAGCAGTCGAAAAGGCTGATATCATCAACCAGGATGATCCAAACCTTGTCGAACTGACCCAGTCTGTCTATACTGCCGAGCATGCGACCGGAAAGATGTACGAACAGTATGGTGGAAAACCGGTCAAATTTGCCAGAGAGGAGATTGCCGAGGTTTTGATCGGGAAGCATCACTCAAGCATCATGTACGAGTTTGACATACGCCCGGTTGTCTGCCGGTGCGGATCCCGGGTCTTTGTCAAAGTACTCCATGATCAATGGTTCCTTGAATACAGTGATGAAGCATGGAAACAGCAGGTCAAAGACCATCTTGAAAACATGGAGCTCGTCCCCCAGGAGGTCAGGGCAGAGTTTTTCCGGACCGTTGACTGGCTCAAGGACTGGGCCTGTTCCCGGCGTATTGGTCTTGGGACAAAGATGCCATGGGATCCCGAGTGGCTTATCGAACCACTCTCTGACTCGACCATCTACATGGCCTATTATACCATAGCCTCCAGGATTAAGCACATTGATCCTGCTCTCCTGACACCGGCGGTCTTTGACTACATCTTCCTTGGAAAAGAGTCTGAAGGACTTCCGGAGCGGGAACGCCTCGATGGTATGAGAAAGGAGTTCCTGTACTGGTACCCGTATGACTTCAGATTCTCTGCAAAAGATCTCATCTCAAACCACCTGACATTCCAGCTCTTCCACCATTGCACGATATTCCCGAAAGAATGTCTCCCCCATGGTATGGTTGTCTTTGGAATGGGCCTCTTAAACGGGGCGAAGATGTCCTCGTCAAAAGGGAATGTATACCTGCTTGAGGATGCAATCAATGACTTTGGTGCCGATACCGTCCGGATGTTCCTGATAGGTTCAGGAGAGCCATGGCAGGACTTTGACTGGAGAAATGAACTGGTCTCATCCACGAAGAAACAGATTGAACGGTTCGCACAGACCATCAGGGACGGACTTGCAGCAGATGGCCCGGAGACGGATATTGACAGGTGGCTTGTCTCCCGGATGCAGAACCATATCTCTTTGGTCACTACAGCGATGGAGAACTTCCAGACCAGGCAGGCACTTCAGGAGGGTTTCTTCGGATTTGAATCAGACCTGAAATGGTATAAACGCCGTCTTGGTCAGAGCCCTGCAGGGAAGAGTGCAATGAAGTCGCTCTGCTCTACATGGGTCAGGCTCCTTGCTCCTATCATCCCGTTCACCTG
>Ga0116191_1001265_pt1 | contig 20712 bp, 12 predicted proteins | sample AD_UKC111_MetaG_FD_89897 | JGI IMG/M metagenome (GOLD analysis project Ga0116191, IMG submission 89897) | Active sludge microbial communities of municipal wastewater-treating anaerobic digesters from Hong Kong - AD_UKC111_MetaG | ecosystem: Engineered > Bioreactor > Anaerobic > Digestate... | reverse complement strand
TTCACTTTGTAAAGGTCATTCAAAAGTTGATTGCAAAAATAGAGAAAAAAAATAACACAACGACAGGTTTCAATAAAATATCGGGGATAATTCCAGATATACCAATCCTTTTACATTCTCTTATGAGAAAAAATTTCCGATTATACGGAATAAATGCTATTTTTGCATCCTGTTTTGGGAATGAAATACATTAATTTTTAAATTACAAGAATATGGTAAGTTACAAAGAGTTGGGTTTGGTAAACTCAAAAGAATTGTTCAAAAAGGCTATTGAAGGCGGTTATGCTATTCCTGCTTTCAATTTCAATAACATGGAACAGTTACAGGCAATTATTTCTGCTTGCGTGGCAACTAAATCGCCCGTAATCTTGCAGGTCTCCAGCGGTGCACGCAAGTATGCCAATCAGACCCTGCTGCGGTACATGGCTCAAGGTGCCGTTCAATATGCTAAAGAACTGGGATATGAGATACCCATTGTACTCCACCTAGATCATGGCGACAGCTTTGAGTTGTGCAAGGACTGTATCGAAAGCGGTTTCTCTTCAGTGATGATCGATGGTTCGCACCTCCCCTACGAAGAAAATATCGCATTGACCAAAAAAGTGGTTGATTTTGCACATCAATACGACGTGACTGTAGAAGGCGAGCTGGGCGTTCTGGCTGGCATCGAGGATGATGTACAGGCTGAACACCACACCTACACCGAACCGGATGAAGTGGTTGACTTTGTCACCCGTACCGGTGTTGATTCGTTGGCCATCTCTATCGGAACATCGCACGGTGCTTTCAAGTTCACGCCCGACCAGTGCACCCGTGACGAGAACGGCAAGCTGATTCCTCCGATGTTGCGTTTCGACATCCTGAAAGAGATCGAAAAACGGATCCCCGGATTCCCCATCGTACTGCACGGATCTTCATCGGTTCCGCAGGAGTATGTGGAGATCATCAACCAGAACGGTGGCAAGCTGAAAGATTCGATCGGTATTCCTGAAGAGTGGTTGCGTGAAGCTGCCAAATCGGCTGTCTGCAAGATCAATATCGACTCCGATGGCCGTCTGGCAATGACTGCTGCCGTACGTCAAGTGTTCACCAACAGTCCGGCCGAATTCGACCCGCGCAAATATCTGGGTCCGGCCCGCGAAGAGTTGAAGAAACTCTACATGCACAAGACCGAAAAGGTACTCGGTAGCGCAGGAAAAGCGTAATGGACTTTACGGTTCAATATTTTACAAAAATCCACGGCCGCATTGGTCGTGGATTCTTATTTTCACCCGGAATCACTCAATTTGAATATCTTGATTATCGAGTCGGCATGAAACAGTGTTACAAAATGGAGCAAGTCATCTGATACTTTTCATGAAGTTCCGGGTGAGGTTGGCCGTATAGGCATCGGGGTGGTTTGACAATTGAGTCAGCCTCGACTCAATCTCTCTGTTGTTCACAATCCCCTTATTCAATAGCTCCTGTTTGGAGATAATCTTGAAAATCTGATTCAATCCGCCTGAACTGATCTTCCCGCTCATAAACTTGTCTAACAGGAGAGCAACCGCAGCTGTCGACACCTTGTCAACCAGCTGCATTTTGTAGATGATCTCATATTTTATCTCCGGCAAGGCATGATCCATCAGATTGACAAATTGAAGCTGCTTCTCCGGGCTACTCAGATATTGAGGAGTTATGGCCAACAGTGCCTTCTCCGAGATGTTCCTGTCGAGCGACCCTACCAGGGGGAGCACCATGAAATCACATTCAGATAGAAACGAGTTCTCTCTCCGGATAATATCCAGTGCAAAGATCTTGTGATTTTCACTCTCCTTCATCAGCAGCTGTTTCACATATGCAGCATCAATCCTCGATTCCAGGATATCGTCAATGTGTGCCCTTGTTTCACCATACACCGTGTGCCACAAGGTGTAACAGGTGTAGACAGCATCTTTGACTACATACTCCTTCAATGTTGGCGAGGTGGCACTTGAATAGCCGTCCACCTCAAAAAGTGCCATCAAATTCCGGTTGTCGTCCAGCTCCGGCTGGGTAATTTCATCGGTAACAAGATCCTCATAGCGGAGACTCTTCAAGATGGAGAGCGTATCGGCCAAGATCTGGTCCAGCCGGATATAATCCTCCGGTTCAAACGGGGTATGATCCGATTTTGTCAACGGATCCTTCTCATCCAGCTGTATCCCCAGATAGTTTCCTGCACAGTCCCAGAATATCCACAATTTGACCATCCGGCATATACCTGTAACACAGATATCCTTATAGAAATAGCGCCCAAACCAGAGAGTCATGCCATCATCATCCTGCAGCTCCAGGATCCGGTTTTCAGAAAGCGTATCGGTTGAATTCTCCACTATATGGGTAACAACTGTTCCCTTCATATGGAGAAAATCCTTTGAAGGAAAAGCTGTCCCTGACGGATTACCCGGAGGGAGGAGAAATCCGCAGATAAACAGAAAAGCAACAACGATGAGTATTGTCCGGCTACTCTTTGTCATAAGGCGGAATCTGTATGTTTGTTTTTTTCGGACCCAACGTCCCGCCCAGATTATAATTCTGGAGGTTTTCTATGTTATATTTCCCCGCACCTTTCGTCATAAGCCGTTTTAAACTCTCCAGATGGTTCAGGTAGACACCACGAGGGGTGGTATCATTTTTCCGGGCTACCGAAGCCGCCATTCCAACCACCTCGCCCATCATACCAGTTGTACGCATCACCCTCACCGTCCCCAATGCGACGTGTGTGACGCTGATGTTTCTGCCGGCCATGAAAAGGTTGTCCACGTTCCGCGAATAGAGACAGCGATAAGGAATAGGATATGGATGGATCGCCTTGTGTACCGCAATCGATTTGAACTCCGCTTCGGGAAAATGTTCCGAATTTTCCGGATCGGGATAGTGCAGATCGATGGTCCAGCTGGTCGGCGCCGAGGCGTCGGGGTAAATTACAAAATCGGTAATATCCTGTTCTTTCAATATGACATCGCCAATCAATCGGCGTGACTCCCTTTTACCGGCGATGTATGCCACCCACTCCAGATATCTGTTCCTGTAGGCTTCCCTGAATGAACTCCTGTTTTTCAGATAGGACCAATTGGAGTATACCACCAGCATACCATAGTCACGGATCCGTTCAAATTCGAAGATCTGGTCATAGTTCATGCCGGTTTCCCAGGTCCATTCGCCCATGGTCACATTCTGGACATTGGAGTCGTTGAACTCTATGCCATATTCGAACTCCGGGAAATCGCAATGCTTTTCCCCCTCCTTGGAGTACCATTGAACCGATGCACCCATGGTCATCTTGTCGGGCTGCTCCGGTGCAGTCGGTTCATTAAAATCGGCCTTACTTTCACGTCCCATGGCAAAGTCTGCTCCGGCCAGATAACCAACAGTCCCATCTCCGGTGCAATCCGCAAAAAGTGGGGCAGAAAAGCTCAACTCTTCGGCCGTCTCGATATGCCTGGCTACCACTGTCTTGATGGCATTCCCCTCTTTCTCGACACTGAATGCCCTGTAATTGAGGAAGAGGCTGATATTTTCCTCGGCGTTGACCATCTCCAGTTTCTTCTCGTCTTCATAGTAATCTCCAGGTTGGGCATTGCCTCCCCTAAGAGGTGCAATCTCATTGACCACGTCTCCCAGCTTGGGATATGGGTCGAGGTTGATCCTGCCGCCGAGGTGTACCCTCACCTCCGAACTGTTATTGCCTCCCAGTACCGGCCGGTCCTGGATGAGGGCAACCTTGAGTCCTAGCCGGGCAGCGGTAAGTGCCGCAGTGGTTCCAGCAACACCTCCACCCACCACTACGAGATCAAAATTTCCCGCACTGGGGACTGTTTCGGGCAATCCCAGCTTCTCTCTCCTGAAAGCGGTCAGGGCATCCAGCTCATCGGGAGGGAAATCCTCGTCATCCATTGTAAAGTAGATGGCATCGCAACGGCCGTTAAAGCCGGTCAGATCATGCAGTCCGACGGTTACCCTACGTGTGCCTATATCGATTTTTCCAACCTCCTGCCACTCCCATCTGTTTCCCGTTGCGCCCAGAACCTTGTTATTCAGAATCTTCCCATCTATCGACACCTGGAATTTGCCTGGACCCTCCTTTTCGGTCCAAGGCGAGGTCCAGTTGTAGGTCCTGACAAACAGGGTATATCTGCCGGTTTTCGGGAGATCCACCGTTGTGGTTGCATCCGCCACCGGAGTTCCCAGACCGTGTGCCATCAGGTAGGGAGACCCCATCAGGTCCATGAATTGCTGGTCTACCACCCATCCGCCCTTGTTCTGGAAACTCTCCGCCTCGATAAAAAGAGAGGGAGAATTCTTGGCGGCTACCCACTGGACAATCAATAAGACAAGAGCAATTGCGACAAATTTTCTCATATTTCTGCTATTTTTCGGTTTAAATATATACAAAAATCCTATTCCCTGCCAGGAACACCTCTCTCCATTAACACTTTTAACTCTTTCAGATGATATCTATAGATATTTCGGGGAGTTGTCTTATGTTTTACAGCCAATGCGGCAGCCATTCCTACCACCTCGCCCATCATGCCGCCTGTCCGCATCACCCTTACGGAACCCAAAGCCGCATGTGTGACGCTGATGTTTCTGCCAGCCATGAAGAGATTTTCAATATTTCTCGAATAAAGGGTCCTGAACGGGACGGCATAAGGTGTGATATTTTGTGAGACCGCTACGGAGATGAAAGGTTCCTCATTCTCCAGTCCCTCAATTGCTTTGGGGTAATGGAGATCTATGGGCCAGGTCGTGGTAAAAGTGGCATCTTCATAGGGTATGCTGTTCAAGATGTCCTGTTCCGTCAGGATGAGGTCGCCCAGCAATCTCCTCGACTCTCTTTTTCCGCCAATATAGGCTACCCACAACAGTTTACGATGTGAGAACCGCTCCTTCTCCTGACTGAAGTTCTTCAGATAGGACCAATTTCCAAAGACTGCCCTCAGCGCATGATCGCGGATTCGCTCGATCTCCATGATCTGATCGGAACGGAGCCCTGTTTCCCAGTCCCAATCGCCACGGGTTATCTTTTGACAGGTCTTTTCAGTAAACCGTATCGCCCAAGGTGTCAATGGAAAGGAGGATGGTTCAGACAGTTCACCCGAATACCATTGAACAGATGTCCCCATCACCAGCTTGTCGCCCTTTTCAGGTGCGCTCCTTTCCCCGGTTTCTGCCTTGCTTTCACGTCCCATTCTAAAGTCGGCACCTGCGAGGAAACCCAGATTGGCATCTCCGGTACAGTCTGCAAAAAGTTCCCCTTCGAAGATGGACTCTTTTCCGCTGATGATATCCTTGCCGATGACAGCAGTAATCCTGTCGCCCCTTTTTTGGAGATCGAAAACGTGCATGTTGAGAAAGAGCTCGATATTTTTTTCCCTCTTTACAGCCTCAATCTTCTTCTCATCTTCGTAGTTACTCTTGGGACCTGCGTTATGCTGTCTCTTCTCCGGATGCTTCTCAATGATCTCAAAAATGCGTCTGCTCCGTTCAGCTTCGGGATCCTGGTTCGCCTCATAGAGCGTCCAGTGGCCAATCGGGCCTATCTCGTCAACCACTTTTCCCAGATTGGCATAAGGGGGTTTAAAGATAAGTCCGGAAAGGCCGACCCTGATCTCCGAACTGTTGTTTCCACCCAATACCGGACGGTTCTGGATCAGGGCCACCTTTACGCCCATTCTTGCAGCAGTGATGGCTGTAGTGATTCCGGCAATTCCACCGCCGACAACCACCAGCTCATATTTGCCGGCAAAATGGGTTTTTTTCTGGTCGAGAGCCCTCCTTCTGAAACTGGCCAGATTTCGGTTGTCGTTTGGAGGGGAAAGTCGATGATCGGTGGTGAGTAGAATGGCATCACACCTTCCGTTGAATCCGGTCATGTCGTGTAACGAGAGCCTCAGCTCTCCCTTTCCGAGGGAGACGGCCCCTCCATCCTGCCAATGCCAGTCGGCACCTTCAGTTCCAAACAGGGTTGGCAAGGGCTTGCCGTCAAACAATAGCATGAATTTCCCCGGAGGATCTGCTGCAGGTGCCCATGGCGCAGCCCAATTTCTGGTCCTCACCCAGACCCTGTAGTTTCCGTTTTGTGGAATCTGGACGGTGGTTGTTGCATCCTGGACAGGCACACCCAATCCATGAGCCATCAAATAGGAGGACCCAATTATATCGATACTTTGTTGATCCACCACCCAGCCTCCTCTGTCGTCAAAATTTTCAGCCTCAATAAAAATCTGCTGGCCATAAGATATGAATCTGGAACAGAGGAGCAATAAAAACAAAATCCTGATATTCAAAATATTATACTTCATTTGCAATCTATGTTTGGAGACGGCTATCCTCTATTTTCAGATTATCTATACGTCAGCCAAGTTGTGGCTCTACACTCCCTGTCCGCAGAAAAACGGATCCAACGGGCTTGAAAATTATCGGGGAAATGATACCTGAAGGTCTCACCCGGTTTGACGGCAACCTTCTGGAAAAGCATCCATGGACCGTGTCCAACGGGTTCCACTTCAATGGAGAATATTACCGTTTCATCGGCATCGTGAGAGATCTCCAACTTTCTCTCATCGTAAAATCCAATCAGGTATGGGTCTGAGAATTCACCCTCCCTCACCTGGCTGTTTTTCCATGGGCCACCCTCGCCTACCGGTTTACCCAGTTGCCACAGGTCGTCAATCACTCCTACCCATACGGCAGCCTTTCCATCGTCCGACCGGATGATATGATCGCCGGCCCTTGCCTTGGGATCGATCCCTGTCATCACCAGCAAGCCGCGGTACGAGGCGTAATCATGAATCCTGAAGTTGTGTGATGCGACGGGTCTGATCTTGGCAAAACCATCTGCATTTTCGGCCGGCAGTTCATAGAATGTGCCGCAGGCATGGAAGAGATCCCTCTCAGTGGCCACCTCGCGACAGATGCGCATCTGTGCGTTATCGACAAGCTCTTTGTAGTGAGCTGCCCCCAGCGGCAATCTCCACCTGCGTCCCCGGTCGTCAACAATCAGAACCGATGACTCTTCCACCTCAATCACATTCTCGGGGATGGCAAATCTCTCCCTGATGAAGAGGTGGGTCTCCTCGTCCTCCTTTCTTGTCAAATTCAACTGGCTGTCCAGTTCGTAATATCCTGCATCGGACATCTTCCCATCGCTGAAAGTGACTGCCGACACCCCTAGGGCACGCCGATCCTGTCCCAGACCATAGAGGAGGCCTCCCATCGCCTGATTCTGACCGACCCTCGCAATCCCCTTAAAGATGGAGGAGGGAGAGACCGGACGCTTCTCATCTCCGGAATAGTTGAAACTGATGGTGGCAACAGATGGAGCGCTGGCCTTGACCCTGATCCATTCGCCCTGCTCTTCACGATCAAATTCTATAAATGCACTCTCTCCGGGAGCCAGGGAGAGAGCTTTCAACCGGCTCCAGTTCCGGGTTCCCTCCTTGTCAATCTCGAAGAGAAACTCCACATCGCCCTTCCCGCCATTCTGGATCCACGCGCTTCGGTTTGGCCAGCCGGCAAAAAGGAAGGGTTCGGAATAGTCTCCGGCCTCGACCTCCTCATTCAACCAGACAGCGCCTGAAGCTGTCGGTGGTCCCAGCTGGTCCGGTTTATCGAGGGAGGTAAACCACAAGTTGGAGTTGGACTGGCCGGGACCTTCAATATCTCCTTTCTGCCTGCGTTTATTCAGGAACTCCTTATTGGCCGAATCGTCACACCCGAAGACCAGCCGGTCGTTCCATCTGGCAAAATCTCCAATCACTTTCAGGTAGGCCGAGCGGGGACGGATACCGGAAGAGTGGCGGGCTGTGAAAGTTTTTGGGAAACGCCAGAACATCCCGTGCATGGTCATCAGGTAATCGGGATTCTCTTCAGTACCTATATTCCTGATTCTGGGCCACTCGGTATTCCATCCGTGGGCCCCGTCGTAACTGTGGCTGGCTTTCGGCAACCTGAAGTAACTCCATCCAGTTTCAGGATCCCTTACTGCTACCAGTATCGATTTATGATCCCATCCGGTTGCCCAAATCGGGTCGGTTGCAGGGTTTGGATTACCATATATTCCTCCAGGACCGGTAACCTCTACAAACTGGTTGCGCCGGATCAGCTTCCACTCGCTACCGTTCCATTCAAAAAGGCCTCCAGATTCGATATCAAATTGGGTAAGCGCCGCCTGCCCGGTCTCTCCGTTGTTGGAGTATACCATCACTCCCTGCCCGGAGTACAATCCCTTGCCATGAGCACCTGGCAGAAGGGCAGCCTCCTGTGCCATCTCTCCCGGCTTCCTATTCACATTTCCATCCTCATAAAGCATGGTGGGCTCGAGAGTATTGACATCAACCTCGTAGAATCCCTCCTCCATGGTTCCATAGTAGATTTTTCCAGCAGGGTCGAAGAGATGACGGGCATTGCCCGTATGGCGTCCGGGCATGTCCTGGTAAGGAATGACCCTGACATTCCGGTCGGCATCGATGGCATATGGGCCGATGAAAAGTTGATTGCTCTCCTTGTGAATCATGCGGTTTGCAGGTGTCCCGCCAACGCTTTCAGGACGGATGATCTGTTGCAGGTCCGGAGTTATTTCATAAAGTTTGTCGGATGAGCCCAAAGGGAGGTGGGGCCCATATGTGATGACCCACAACCTGTCGGCCCACGGGACAACGGCTCCGGTTCCGCACTCCCCCTCGTTGTTGTAGTAAGCCAGATGGGGATAGATGCCGCTGACGTGGCGAAGATCGCCACTGCCCGATTTTTGAGGAGTAGTGCATGAATGGGTTGACAACAGAATGCCAATAACCAGTAAACAGTAGATATTTCTCATTTTTATATATTTCAATATTAAACAGATATCAGTGCTGGCAATGGGTAGAATTCCGACCAGGGATGAGTGGAAATAGTTGCAGCAACCTGTAGCCATTAACTACAGGCTGCTCAACTTTACCGTTATGCCATCCGTTCGGAATGTTTACCAATTGGGATTCTGATCAAGGTTGTCATTGACCATCAGGTCACCGCTGGGTACGGGCCAGAGATAATCACGTTTAGCATCAAATTTCCGCTCGCTGGCTACAACAATGTACCCTTTGCTGACCATGGGGCTGAGATCGGCAATCCCATTCTCATCAATTTCCGGAATTCCTCCAATGGGGAAATTTCCCTCTTCCCAATTCCGGATGAGTTGACGGTATTCCTGAGAGACACTCGATTCGTTGCCATCCCACGATGCAGAGCCTGACCATGCGCGGTGCAGGAAATAACTGGGCCGATTATATACCTGTTCAGCCAGTCTCCAACGGATCAGATTTGCATAACGATGTCCCTCCCAGGCAAGTTCAATAAAACGTTCTGTACGGAGAACCGTACGGAGCTCGCTTTGCGGGGCCATCATGACACGGGGATACTCGATTCCGGTACCGGCATAGGCTCTTTCACGGATCTTGTTGAGTGTCATGTCCAACACATCCTGGGTACATCTGTTGAGTTCGATCATCGCCTCGGCATACATCAGCAGCACATCTCCGTAACGTAGGTAGGGGTATGTGGTGGGAGCCCCGTTTCTACCATTCTCCAGGAAAGAGTCATCGATATACTTTTTGAACAGAAGACCATTGTACGATGCATGTTCAGCACGTGCCTTGGAATCCGTATTGCCGACCTGGGCACCGTCAGAAGCACGGTAAACCGTTGTCCGTATGGGTGATGGCGAATATTCATATCCCAACCATACATAGTCCCTGGGATCATAGGTGTTGTCGAGCACACTCTTGTTGTAGGCCGTAGCAAAGGGAACGATGGTCATCGCCAGTCGGGGGTCGCGATTTTCGAAGAAATCCTTCGGATTATAGAGTGGTGACTCGTCAATCGGTTTGCCGTCGATACAGGGGTATGCACAGAGCAGCTCGTAGGAGGGAGCCTTTTGGCCTCCCCATCCCCCGGCAAGGCGGCTGATGCAATTGAGTACATCGGCAGCAGCCCAGTAGTAGGTTTTCAGGGTCACATCGCCCCGGAAGAAAAATATCCATTCATCCGACCAGGAGGCAATGAAGAGGTCGCGGTAGTTATTGTGCAATTTGTAAACATCTAGATCGATACACGCTTTTGCAGCCGCTGCCGCGGTTTCATAATCCTCGTTCCAAAGGGCTACCCGGGCCTTGAATGCCAGTGCAGCTCCCTTTGTTGCCCGTTGTACCCCCGGATAACTGACAGGCAACCGCTCGGCAGCATTGTCAAAACACTCGTAGCTGTAGGCCAGCACCTCTGCCTTGGGCGACCGTTTGATCGAATAGGCCTCCTCAAGTGTCATGCCCACCTTGTCGAGGATGACATCCCCCCAATGGAAGGCCAGCATGCCGTAGGCATAACCCAGGTAAAAATATGCCTCTCCCTCATATTGTCTGACGTCGGCTTCGGTCACGCCCAATGAACGTGCATTCTCCATATTGTTCAAGAGCCGCAATGCACGGGCAATACCTTTGTAGTAGTTCTCCCACCGGGTAGCAATTGTGCCGTTTTCAGCTGTCATTGTTCCGTTTTGCACCATCGAAGTGGTGTTTCGGGCTACCACGTCATCTCCCCAGGTCATGTCATCGATAGGGAAAAAGGCTGTCCGGTAAAAATCGTTCACCGACATCTCAATTTCTTGTTTCGTACTGTACCAGTTTTCACTCGAACCTTCCGACAGCGGATTCAGATTGAGATCGATACAGGAGTTGAAGAGGAATGCCGACAGTATGCTGATTATGAAATAATTTTTTTCATCTGATTGAATCTTTCAATAGTCCGTTAAAAATACCTTATTTTTTCAACAAATATAGAGATAACAAATAAAAATAAAAAAATATATCTAAAAAAATGCAATAAAATTTGTCGTTTAAAAAACAGGTGCGAATAAAGAAGAGATCCATAAGCCTGGAAATAAACCGCCAGACTTGTGAATAAAATCCATAAAAAATCCCCGACAAAATTGCCGGGGATTTTTTATGGTGAGATAACCGGTTATTCAGGTTCAGGGGCAAGCTCCAGCAATCTGATCTGCCGGATGAGGCTGCTCGGCTTCACCCGCCTGGAGATCTCAATCTCCATCAGCCGGTCGGGAAAACGTTTCTTGATCTGCTCCAGATCGGCCATGTAGAAGGAGTCTGTCCCGTGATAGGCGGCATTGGCCGCCTGTTGTATGATAAGGGCTCCCAGGCTGTCGGGATAGTGTTTCAGTATCGCCATCTGATACCGGTTGCTGCGCCTGAAGCTCTCCCTGGCATTCACCGAATCGCCCTTAGCCGCCTGGAAAAGTCCCAACTGGAACAGATATTCACCGGTAACCGCCCCGATCCGGTCTGCCCGCTCCTGCACCAGCAGGGCTGAATCTAGATATCCAAGTTCACAAAGCAGTTTGGCTTTCAGCCCATAATAGTCGGGATTCAGGCTATCGATTGACAAGGCGCTATCCAGCAGCTGGATGGACTTCAGGGTGGTGTCCACATCGTAGTTGGCCGAGAGGCGGAGGGCCTCCCTGTAGAAAAGGTCGGCCTCTCCGTTGATCTCATGCGGCGTGATGTTCACTCCGTTTTTCAGGCTGCATCCCGCAAGGGCACAGATCCATCCCAGCAACAAAAGGCAGATATGCTTTCTCATCTGTCACTTACTCCATCCGGAACATCTTGAATTCAGCCATGTTGAAATAGGTTGGACCGGCAGCACCATTGGTGGCGTTGACCACGAAACGGAAGTAGCTGAATTTCATTCCGGCATCGATGAACTCCGACTCGAAGGTGGAAGCCGCTCCGGTAGGCATGTTGGAAGTGTAACGCTTCACTTCTACCCAGTTTTCACCATCCTCGCTAACCATGATGGAGACATTGGTGGGCTTACCGTTGTTATTGTTCCGGTTCTGGTACCAGAAGATGAATCCATCGATCGGCGCATCCAGGTTGACCTAGAAATAGTGCATCTCATTGATCGTGGAGGAGTATAGTGAATGGAAATAGGTGTCGCTTCTGCCATCCACCAGATTCTGAATAGGACCCTCCTTCGGTTCGGTAGCGTTGGTGGAGAGCATGTCGACCCTCAAGGGGATCTCCACAAATCTCATCTCCGCCTGTACCACCACGAACGAGGCGGTCTGCTCATGGTTTTCGGAAGACTGGAAGGTAACGGTGCAGTAACGCGGTTTGCGTGCGATGTTGCGGTCCACCATGAAGGTGACCAGCTTCTCGTCGGTGCTTCCCGTAACGTCAGTGATGCTTTCCACATGGACAAAGTTGGCCGAGTCGGGAATCAGGATATGGTCTAACGTCATGTTTGACTTGACCACTACCGAGATGGTGGTATCTCTGGCCGAAACCGACCTGTACACCTCGCTCTTCTGCCCGTCAACCAGCATGCTCGGCAACTTGCCGGCCTGCAGCACGTCAATCGTATAGCTCTGGTGGCCGTAGGCGATGGTTACATTGCCCACGCGCGGGGTAAAGGCATCGTTCATCCCTGCGGAGATGACCACCTGCTTCTCCTGTTTCTCCACCTTCAACCATTCAGCGTTGGAGGTAGCGGTCCAGTTCTTGAAATCGACATTGGTCTGCACCTCTGCCACACTCTTGCCCCCTTCAATCGGGAAGGTGACGGGGATGAGGCTCCTGTCCGGCACTACCAGGCTCTTCACTTCGAAATCTGTTTCATAATCGGGGGCACATGCTGTCATTCCGAAAAAGAGGACGAAAGTTCCGATTAATCCGTACAACACTATTTTTTTTCTCATATCGTTGTTTTTTTTTACTTTGAGACGATTCATATTCCATCACAACAATTCTGCCCTGGGGCTGTACTCCATTCGCAGGATCGCCTTCACCTCCCTGTAGGGATCGTCCGGGTTCAACCGGTATTTGTAGTGAAGCCTGAACTCCTTGTAGTAGGTGCTCCGTCCGTCGGGCGTGGAGATGATGTTGATCAGGAAGGTGTTGTCATACATATCCACGGGGGGCATCTGCACCACATCCAGCGTCTTGTAGGGCTCAATGGTCACGTGGCGCGCCATCGGGTTTTTGGCGGTCTTTTCACCCACGGTTACCTTGATGCTCCGTTCATTGATCCGGTTCAGGGCGTTCTTGTAGTCACCCATCTCCTCGTCGCCGGCCAACATCCTCACCGAGTTGCTGCCAAGCGGAAATAGCTGGTTGGAACTGGTCGGACGCCTTACCAGCGGGTTGTTCACGTCGAGGGTGGTCACGAAGGAGGTGGTATAGTTGTAATACACATTCTGCTTCGTGGTGGAGAACTCGTTCTCCATATATATCCTCAACAGCACCTCCTTCTTGTTCGGATTGTAGGCATCCGTCTTCGAAGGATCTATCCTGTAGTTCAGGAAATAGGCGGTATCGGGAGAGAGCTTGTCGAGGTTGCGGAGATAGATCGGGAGCCTGACCTGCGTCTCACCCGCCTTGATCACCCCCTGCATCGAGGGGATGCTGAAGCACTCCTCAGGAAGCAACTTCGCATACCGGACAGTATCAATATCGAAATTGGATTTGTTGTAGGCCCTCAACAACGAATCGGCCGGTACAACAGCCACCCTGAAATCCCGGTTTGAATTTTGCGAACCGCTCAATCCTGCAACCAGATAGATGGTGTCGGGATCTTTTCTCAGGTCGGCAACCTGTCTATCATAAATCATCTGGGAGTTACTGAGCAGATTGACCTCATTCTTATACTGCTCCTGCTCAAAATCGTAGGAGTTACAGGAAAACAGTGCAAATCCCAACAATATCAGACCTATATTTTTGCTATACTTTTTCATTGATAAACATTTTAATGTTGTCCAACAAGTTATCTGTCCCATCCCGGATTCTGGTCCATGGCGGGAACCTTCAGCAGTTCGTCATGCGGAATGGGCAGCAGCACCATCTTCGGCAATGCGACGCGGTCGCGGATATTCTGCGTATTGATGGTCACAATCTCGAAGAAACCGATGTTGTTGTTGCTGTTGGTCCTGTCCTTCTCCACATTGAGACCTCTCCAGTTGGAGGAGTTGGCATCCTCGTCCAGATAGATACCCCAGCGGCGTGTATCGAAGACGCGGTATCCCTCATTGAAGAGCTCAACCTGGCGTTCGTTCATGATCACCTTCTGGAACTCTTCGCGGTTGGCAAGTTGCTCTTCGGTAGCACCGGGCAATCCGGCACGGTAGCGAACCATATTGAAATATTTGGCCATCTCCGCCTCGTCGCGGGTAATGGTGATCTGCTTGGTCTCATTGCCCACCGGATCAAAGATCTCCACCGTAAACGACCCATCCACGTTATTCAGCGCCTCCACATACTCGAGCAGCACCTCAGCGTAGCGGATGATCGGGAACGGCTTGGGCGAGGTAACGAAGGCAGACTTCACGTTTCCTTTGCCATTTGCCCAGGAGTCGTCGGGGTGGATATACTTGGTGGGGGTGTAACCGCTCACGTTGTAGTCATTGATGTTGTTACCGGCACCAGTAATTCCCGACGGGTCATCGTAGGAGAACCAGAACTGCTTCTTGGAATAGGAGGCATCCTGCGAGGCGGAGTTCATCGGCCAGTAGGATCCGGGGAAACCGATGGAGGCATAGAAACGGGCTTCACGGTTGTCATACATCTTCGGCACGTCGGGCCTTAGGATGTAGGTTCCCAGCGTCTTGCCACTTCCACCAATCGTGTTGTAGAGGTCGGGATCATAGGGATACTCGTCGGAAGCGTCATGAATAGTGCGTCCGTCCATCATCAGGTAGCTGTCTACCACCCTCTGGGGAACTGCCATACCACCCCAACCGCCAAAGTAGACCGGGAAGGAGTGACGTGTATATTCCTGCACGTTGGAGGAGGCCATGGCCCAGATAAACTCCTTGTTGGTGGGAATCAGCGACTCGCCGTTGAACATGTCATGATAGGAGTGCAGCGGATCGATACCGCCCGCACCCTCGGGGAAGGGAGCAGTGGGCACGTTGGATGCCAGCGGATAGGGATTCTGCGGATCGGCCTCCACCGTATGGAGCTGATAGTAGTTCATGTCGATCACCGCTTTCGCAGCTGCGGCAGCCAACGCCCAGCGACGGGGATCATAGACTTGATTCACGTAGTAGGCGCCGTCGCTCTTGCGCTTCCAGCTTCCGAAACATCTGCGGGCTGCATCCCCTCCGTTGAAGAGCGGTGAGGCCTGATAGAGACGTAACCGGGCAATCAGGGCCAACGCTGCCCCCTTGGTGGGGCGGTCAGAGAGGCTGATCGACTGCTGGGCGGCGGTGGGCAGCACCTGGGCGGCCAGTGCAAACTCGTTGCAGATATAGTCAACAGACTCGTCATAGGTGGCCCGTTCCCGGTTGTAGAACTCTGCCGACTCGGAGTTAGGCAGCACCTCATCGCCAATAATCAGGCAGGGGCCCCAGTTCATCAACAGGTGGTAGTAGGCGTAACCGCGCAGAAAGTGGACATAGCCCTTGTAGAGCTGCCGCTCGCGGGTGGTCATGTCGCCAGGCTTGTCAATATTGGCCAACATCGTGTTGCAACGCCGGATAATCCGGTACATCCGGTACCAGATGTTCATGCTTGAAGGAACGTTGCGCGAGTTCATCTCGCCTACGGTGAAATAGATGGCAGAAAACTGGCTGGTCCGCCATCTTGTGGTGATCTCATCCGAGGCCATCTGCCCCAGGTTCCACGGGTTGCCCCAGATGGCTCCCGGATCGGGAAAATCTTTCGGCGTATTCCAGAGATACCCCTCGGCGTTCTTCATGCTGTTGAAGATGGAGTCTTCCCTGAAGGTATTCTCAAAGTAGGTATCTACATCCAGGAAGTTGCAGGATGAGAGCATCATGCCCGCTATCCAGATCAACGCTATTGTGATTTTTGATAGGATCTTCATACGGAAAAATGATTAAAAGTTCAGGTAAACTTGAATAGTATAGGAGGTGGGAAGCGGATATGCCGCCCCATTGTAGGTTGCCTGCTCAGGATCGAAATACTTCACCTTGTCGATGGTGAAGAGGTTGTTGGCCACGAAATCGAGATCGATCGACTGCAGCCCGAACCGTTTCAGCCAGGTATAATTGTCCATCTTATACCTCACACTGACCTCCTGTAACCGGACATAGGAGCCGTCACGTTTCCAGAAGGTGGAAAGCTGGGAGTTGTTGGTATTTCCACCATAGGAGAGGCGCGGGAACTCCGCATTCGGATTCTCCGTTTCAGTCGTACCGGAATACCAGGCCGGTGTCCAGCGGTTGGCAGGATTGTTGGCCAGCTTGATCACGTTGCCCAGTTCACCGTCATAGAAGGGAATCCAGCCGGCATTGTAGCCCATGCCTACCCGGTAATAGTCCACCTTGGCTGCCCCCTTGAAGAGGAAGGCCAGCGTCAGCTTCTTGTAGCGGAAATCTGCACCTACACCATACATGACGCGCGGCACCTGGTTGCCATACGAGAGGGGTACCTTGTCATCCTCGTTGATGATTCCATCACCGTTCACGTCACGGTATTTGATATCACCCGGACGAACCTTGCCAAAGCCGCTCTGGTCTGGACTGGTCTCAATCTCCTCCCGGTCCTTGAAAAGCCCTTCGGAAATATATCCACGGATGATTCCATAGGGTTTTCCGGTAACACTCATGTAGTCGTATGGCAGCTTGTTCTCCTCATAGTAGTCGATGATGTTCTGCGAGAAGGTATAGTTGGCCCGGATGCTAAAATCCATCTCCTTATTGATGGGATGGAAGAAGGAGACGTTTCCGTCTGAACCGAAACTGTGCATGCTACCCACGTTGGATTGCGGCGTGGTCACCAGACCGAGGTAGTTGGGCAGGGTCACACGCGGCATGAAGATGTTGTCGCGCTGGTCACGGAACACATCCACCACAAACTTCAGGTTGTCCTTCAGGAAGTTGACCTCCATACCTACGTTGGCCTTCTTGGCCACCTCCCATTTCAGGTTGTCGGCACCCTGCTGGATCTCCACGATACCGCCACCCCGGTATCCCCAGTAACTGGATGCCCGGTTGTCGATCAGCGTGAGATAGGGGAAGCGGGCAGCACCGGCAATCTGATCGTTACCGGCCAGACCGTACGATCCGCGAAGCTTCAGGAAGGAGATCTGCGGAAGATTGTCCTGCATCCACTCGTAGGAGGTGGGAACCCAGCCGAGGGCCAATGAGGGGAAAAAGCCGAAACGGCGTCCCTTCTCAAACTGCGAAGAACCGGTATAGCCGAAATTGGCATCGATAAAGTAGGCATTGTTAAAGCCGTAGGAGAGACGTCCCGACACATTCTGCCGGCGGGCGGGGATGGCGTTCATGCCAAGGGTACCCCAGCCCCATCTTGTATCCTGTACATCTTCCATATAGTAGTAGAGCAGAGCACCCAGGTCATGCGAACCGAAAGAGCGACTCCAGTTGGCCTTGGCCTCGCCATAATATTTCCGCCACAGGTCGTTCTCATTTCCGTAGCTGATTGCCGTTTCGCTGATACGCAGCGACTTGATCAGGTTACCCTTTGAATCGCGACCCGTTGCCCTGTACATGTTGGGCCACATACGGCGCCATTCGGAGAAGTAGGTCTCGTAATCGGCCATCACCTGGGCAGAGAGGGTCAGTCCGTCGAAGAAGCCCTTCACCTGCTGTGTCAGGCTCAGCGTAATCATGTTCCGCGAGTTGTTCCTCTTGGTATATCCGGTATAGTTAAGCCGGGTGTAGGGTGACGAGAGGTCGTGGGTGCCGTAGGTGGGGAGTGTGCCGTCGGCATATTTCACCGGGAACATCAGCGGGGTGAGCTGCTGTACGGCTCTCCACAGGCTGTTGGTATCTTCAGATCCGGGCAAAGTATGATCGACCAGGTTTCCATCTACCCCGAAATAGAGCTTGCTGAGCGGTGTCAGGTTCATCTCGATGTTGGCACGGTAGGTCATTTTGTTGTAGGCTACCGGCTTCTTGAACTTGACCTCCTCCTGATGGTAGGCGGCACCTTCCTGCTGGGCACCCACCGAAACATAGTAGTTGGCCAGGCTGCCTCCTCCCTTGGCACTGACAAAGTAACGGTGCTGCAGGGAGTTCCGTTTCATGATCTCGTCGGTCCAGTTGACATCGGGATAGAGCTCCGGATCCAGCCCCGAGCGGATCACATCCAGGTCGATCCGGCTATAAAGGTCGGGGTCGCCCGACATGGCCCTGGCCTCGTTGGCCAGCACGGCATAATCATATGCCCCCAGATACTCCGGCAACCGCTTGATATGGTTCACCTGCAGGGTGGCACGGCCGGTAATCTGTAGCTTGCCCGACGATCCACGCTTGGTGGTGACAATAACCACACCGTTGGCACCACGTACACCGTAGACAGCCGTGGCGGCGGCATCCTTCAGGATTTGGAACGACTCCACATCATCCGGGTCAACATCCTCCAGCCTGCCCTCCAGACCGTCGATCAGCACCAGGGCACCCGAGTTGGCACCGAAGGTACCGATACCGCGGATCCAGAAATTGGAGATATTCTTGCCCGGCTCACCCGAGAGGGTCATCGACATGATACCTGCCACACGTCCACCCAGCATGTTGTTCAGCGAGACGGCCGGTGTTTTCAGCTCATCCACGTCGACACTGGTGATGGCTCCCACAATCGACACCTTCTTCTGGGAAGTCAGACCGGTAACCACCACCTCATCCAGTTGCTGGGTATCATCCTGCAACACGATCTCCAGGTCATCCTGGCTCTTCTCTACGAAAAACTCCACCGGCGTCATACCGATCATCTGGAAGATGACCGTCTCCCGGTAGCCCACCTTCAGTTTGAATTTGCCGTCAGGGTCGGTGGTGGTTCCCACGCCGGGCACATCCTTGATAAAGATGGATACCCCGGGCAGCGGAGTGTTGGTCACATCCACAACCGTACCCGAAATCTCCAAGTTCCTGTTTACACTCCCCTGACCGTAACTCAGCAGGGAGAACAGGCCTGCAAAAAGCAGTATAAAAATGAATCTCTTCTTCATATCAGTTGTTGGGTCTTAGATTTATTCAATGGAAAGTTTACGGATCACCTTGTTCTTGTGATCGGCCACATATACGATACTACCGTCTGCATTCACAGCCACGCCGGTCGGATAGTAGAACTTGGCAATCTCAGGTCCGCCATCCTTGAAGCCGGCACTTTGAGGTAGCCCGATGGCTGTACTTACGGTAGCCTTCTCCTTTGGCACGGTAGTATCGATTACCCGGATGCAGTGGTTGCCGGTATCGGCAATGTAAAGTTTTCCGTCTGCAGTGAAGCAGATCTGCTTAGGTGCATAGAATCGGGCATTTTCAAGCAATCCGTCTTCCCATCCCCGGCCGTTCACCGGTCCGTCAATGATGGACCTTCCGGCGTAATATTCTCCCTTGTAGGTTGCAGGATCCTTGTCAGCCAACTTGGAGACATCCACCCGCCCAATTATGTTGTAGTCCTCCATGCAGAAGTAGAGCATGTTGGGCTCGATCGGCGAGAAGATGCAATAGGTGTTGCTACCGATTTCGCCTCTCGCATTGGGAATATCTGGAATCACCTTTTGTAGCAGCAGCTCCACGTTGCGGGTAGTGGGATTGAAGCGAACCAGCTGTCCTTTCCACATCACGGTATAGATCATGTTGTCCTCCTTGTTGGCCACAAAGGAGTATTTATAGTTGCCCTCGATCACATCCTTGGTGTCGGTACCGGTAATCAGCGAGCGACGGCGCGGCGCGTAGCTCAGGCTCTTGGCCATCTGATAGTAATAGAGTCCGCCATCCTCGGGCATGTAGACCGATTCGTTGCCATCCTCACCCGAGAAGGTGGGGGCATTGGTGGCGTTTGCGCCATACAGGAGCACCGTGGCAGTCTGTGCCTTGGTGTCGGCAATCACCAGGTTGCTGCTGACACCCTCACCCTTCTCATTTCTGGCTCCCTGGCTGCTGATGCTGTTCTGGGCGTTGAAACCCCGCTCGGAGATGAAGATGTTGTCCTCATCGTCCAGCACGATGGCATGGGGTGCCGAGAGGGTGGCAGAGGAGAAGTCACCTCCAACGGTCGGCATCGAGTTGTTGTCGGTCTCAGGCTTTCCTACCACGGTGCTGACTGTGGTCTGCGTCTTGTAGAGGAAAATGTCTTTTGCCTTGCCCGAAACGGTCTTTCCGTCGGGCAGCGTACGCTCCACGATGATATTGATCTTGCGAAGGAAGGTCAACCGAGGGACCATCGCATAGATCTTGGTACCGTTGGAACCTACCAGTCCGGCCGGATGTTTTACTCCCAGTGTATCCTGGAAGTAGACCTTGAGTCCTACCGTATCGCTACCGAAATTGCTCCCTTCAATAATAATCGGGGTGGCGATTCCTCCCGAATCGGGATAGAATTCGGCAACTTCAATCGGCTTTGAAGGATCGAATGGCTGAAAACCAGCCTGCTTGCTCTCATCACAAGCAACGAGGAATCCCATGAAAATGAGGATACCTGTCACGAGATTCAAGCATCTTTTCAATTCTCTGACAATAATTGCTCCATCCATACTTTAATGATTTAATGATTTTGTAAATAGCTAACCTTCATGTTATTACAGATATTAATTAACCCACATTGCAGCACGATTATAAATAGAAGTTAAACTTACCCTCTATTTACGTTAAATCCGCTTGTTTTACGTCTGTTTGCTGACCATAAATTTTTGTATCAGGCTGATATTCAATGT
>Ga0116191_1001262_pt1 | contig 20742 bp, 15 predicted proteins | sample AD_UKC111_MetaG_FD_89897 | JGI IMG/M metagenome (GOLD analysis project Ga0116191, IMG submission 89897) | Active sludge microbial communities of municipal wastewater-treating anaerobic digesters from Hong Kong - AD_UKC111_MetaG | ecosystem: Engineered > Bioreactor > Anaerobic > Digestate... | reverse complement strand
GGAGCTGCAAGCGGCCTGTCTGGTGGATGACATCTTTGATCAACCCCAACTTCAACCGCAAACTCAACCCAGTCCGTTGCCTGTGGAGTTTCTCTCAGTCTCGAATCTTAAAAAATGATTTTTAAATCTTAAGAAAAATTGAGAGAAAATCAAAAAGTTTTGCACGTTTTTTGCACGTTTTTCTGCCCAAATATAGCAATCGGACGGCATAAACCACCACATATGCCGTCCGACTACCTTGAAACCCCTATATATAGGCGCCCCCGGCGCGGCTCGAACGCGCAACCTACTGATTCGAAGTCAGGCACTCTGTCCAATTGAGCTACGGGGGCGGACGATCAAATTATACCGCATCCCTCTCTAAATGTGGATCATTTCCATTCAGCCAGGTTCTCAACCAGCACCGGGTTGATCAATCCCATGTCATCTTCGCCGAGCATACTCAGATCACCGAGGATAACGACTTCTCCTTCACCAACATCGATCTGCGCCAGGTAGGTATCTCCAGGGGTTCCCGCCAGGGCTTTACCGGTCTCTATCGAGAAAGAAACTGCATTCTGGGGGGTGATATTGATGGCAGACACTCCATCCAGCAAACCGCGATCTTCTACGTTGAGGGGATTGCTTTGTGAACCACGGTGAGTGAATTTCGCTCCCCACTGGCTGGTGAGTGCGTTCAGAGCAGCCCAGTCTTCATTCTCCTCAAGCACGCGGTTGTAGAATTTTAACCGGTACCCGCTATTGACGACTAGTATCCTGCCGCCGTCTTGCGCATAGGCATTCAGTATCCGGGCTTCTGCATCACTCCAGGCGGTATTATAGATACCCGTCTCAGGCGGGTAATCATAGGCAGGCAGAACGATCACCAGGTCTGCATCTTTGATGTCCTCAGCTGTCAATGGCTGTCCGTAGGGGAGTATGGAGATCTGATATCCGGCATCGATCAAGGCCTGTGTGAACATTGGGAAACCGGCCGGAGTCATGTGCGGTGATTCGGTATGATTGGCAAGAAAGACCACTTTTTTTTCTCCGGCATGGCCGACAAAACCCGCCTGTTCTGTTGTGATGAACACGGTCGTCATGGCCAGCTTTGCCATATTGACAAAAGCATCTTCTTCCTCACGCGCGAGTTCCACTGTATCGTAGGGATCGTGGAAATGACCTGAAACCCAGACTCCACCGGAGACCTCATTCATCTCCTTGCTCTCATAAATGATGTTGACATTGGGGATATTAAATGCCGATAGGCTGCCGTTATCCGATGCAAATGGTTCAAAGGTGGTACCAGGCTGGAAGCCGAGGCTCTCTCCGCGTTGGAGAAGGTAGTTTACAAATGGATCTGTTGACAGGCTGTTACCCGTGATATGACTGAACATGAGTGTAACGTAAGCCGGTAATCCATCCATGGGATGGCTCAGGCAATCGATCTGCACATTTGCCTGCAGCTTGTTCATAAGTTCTGAATGTGTGGTGGTGAAATAAGTCGATCCGTAAATACTGAGTTCTTCGCTGCCGTACCATGCAATATATAGGTCGATCTCTGGTTGAAGCTGTTTTTCATTAAGAACGGTGGCGATCTCCATCAGGATGGCTGACCCGCTACCGTCATCCAACGCCCCTGGTGAGTTGGGGCTGTCGATATGCGCGGAGACCAGGATGGCTTTATTGGGGTTTTTCCCGGGAATGTGTACAATCAGGTTACCTGACGTTCCCGGGTTCATCAGATCCACGTCTGAAACCACTCGTGCCTTTTTCAAAACACTCATACCATCCCAATCCGTAATGCCAAGGGATGCAAGGTTCTCCATCTCAATAAAGAGCAATGGAATCGACTGTCTCAACTTGATTCTCTGGAATACTCCCCCGCCGTCTCCGACAAACGAGCCATGGCTGACGCCAACGGTATTGGAATTCTGGGTGACCAGGATGATTGCTCCCGGATCCTCCTCCATTATTAACCATTCATTCGACATACCGGAGGGATTGATGGTATCGACCAGTGAATAATCAACGAGGAAAACCTTGCCTGATTGGTCGGTATCTTTAATGGCAGATAATTCTGTCTCATCAGGAATCAAGACGATTTCTCCTTCGAGTTCCACAGGATTGGGATCCATATCGTTGAGCTTTCCATCAGAGTCCAGGTTCATGATCAGTGAAAGGTCGTCACGGCTCCCGCGCATGGTGTCAGCCGGGATTTCTACTGACTGATCTCCTACGTTAAAGTAGACACTCGTGGTATGGTCCTCGGTGGCAAGGAAAACGTTGAACGATTCCCTTTCGATTTCCATTCCCATTTCCGACAACCACTCCAATTCCGATAATTGTGCGTGGATATAATCAAGGGCTTCCTTTTCTCCCTCGGTGCCTCCTCCGCGCCAGCCGGAATGTTCCTGAAAGCTGGTCAGGGCTTCAAGCGTGGAAAACATGCGTTCACTCGAAATGGCGTTAACAGCTTCAATCGTGGAATCGCTCATTACGAGCGGAGGAGTTGTTGCTGAAGATTGAGACGTGGCACGCTGGGGAGTAGCCTGCTCCAGCGCGCCACGTTGACGGGCTTCCTTTACATTCAAGTAAATAATCAACCCAACGATGACCAGAAAGACGAACAATCCGGTGTAGGTAATGATTGTTTTTACTTTATTCATCGTTAATACCTCCCTGACCTTGAGTGAGGCAGCGATGTTTATTTAAGGTTATTTTCCAATCAGTGCTTTCAAAAAACCTTTTGCTGAAACAGAACTGCCGGAAAGCAAGTTCTGTGCTCTGAACAATCCGGCACTGGCTCGAACAAGCAAAACGACCGACGCAGCCAGCAACAGGATGGCTACCCCAATTTGCCAGAAGGGAACTGAAGCAGCTGACAATCTGGTCATCATGCTCACCGGTGAGGTGAGGGGAAAGAGACTCAGAAATACTGATAACGGACTGTTGGGCGTGGTCATCAGCGGACTGATAAAGACCAACGGAATGATCATGGGCATGATCACGATGGTTGTCAGTTGAGAAGCTTCACGCATGTTGGGCACCAGTGCACCGATGCCTGCCATCAGGCTGGCATAGAGTGCATAACCCAGGAGGAAGAACACGATTCCCCAGAGGAGTGTGGAAGCCGGCAGCACAAAAGCAGAACTAAGGGCGAAAACATTGCCCGAGTAGCTTAGCATCAACAGTCCAGATCCTAACCAGACCACTGTTTGCAGCAATCCAACCAGGCCGAGGGCGATGATCTTTCCGGTCAGCATCTGGCGCGGGGTGATCGAGGTCATCAGGATTTCCATCACACGGTTTTGTTTCTCACTGGTGATGCTGTTCAAGAGCAGCGTGGATGATGTGAGGATGACGATATAAAACAGGTACGTGACGACATACGGAAGCACATACGTAAGCCAATTTTCACTTTCACGGGCCATGGCATTTGAGATATCCACTTCGGTCAGATTGAGTGGATCCTGTATGCGGTAGGTTAATTCAAGATTACCCCCGGTCAGGTTATAGGCCACCAATGCTTCAATTGCCCCTGACTCCTCCGACCCACCCATGGGATTGTAGTCAGGCCGGACGTAGACGATATCTCCGGTCTGCATGAAATCCTCAGGGATCACGTAGTACGCCGAGATCGTACCGGCATGGATGGCATCAACTGCTTCTTCTTCACTATTCATTTTGACAAGCAAGTCTTCATCGCCGGGAGGGATGGTTGCCATCAAACCGCTGAGATCAATATAAGCTTCTATGGTTTGTTTCTCTTCAGGGTTGAAGATCTTGTTGAGTATTTCACCAGCTTCAACACCTGAAGATTTCTGCAAACCCGAGACAATCAATAAAACAATAAAACCTGTTAACGGAAGCAATACCAGGGTCAAGATGAATGATTTTCGCATGACCACGGTTTTAAACTCATTTTTTAGAACAGTGAGTATTTTATTCATATCAATCTCACTTTGATCGCTGGAAAGCTTCGCGCAAGCGCACACGTTTGCCATAGCGAAGCATGCCGAGACGGAAAATTCTGCCGGATAACCACAGGGAAAACACGGCCAGGGCGCATAAAATTGCTAATGTCATCGCGATTTGCCAGGTGGGGATATCAGTAAAGACTGCTCGTAATGGCAAAGCGATCGGCGCAGTAAGCGGGAAGAGACTCATCCCTACTGATAACGCACCGTTTGGTTTGAGCATGATGGCTGAAATAAACCAAAAGGGGATCATAATAGGAATCGTGAACCAACCAGCGATTTGCTGTGCCTCGCGGCTCTCGGTTGCCGTTGCACCGATAGCTCCCATGGCTGCAGCGACCATCACAAATGAAGGAATCAAGGTAGCTGCCATCAGGAGCAAGTAGGAAGTCTCGATCGGCGGAAACTGCATATCGGGGAAGAAGGACGGGGCGACCTTTAGGGCTACAATGACAAAAATGATCCAAACCACCATCTGCGTCAAACCCACAAGCATGTTTCCGACCACTTTTCCGGCCATCAACTCAGTCGGAGATACCGAAGTGACCAGGATTTCCATCGTGCGGTTCTCTTTTTCTTCGACTACAGCCTGCAGCAGGTAATTACCGCTGATATTCACTGTAATCATAAACATAATGCCAGCCACCACAGGAAGGAGGATACCCATCCAATTGTCTTCTCCCGTTTCACGGCTGCCTTCAAGCGAACGAACGATCAGGTTGTTTCCTTCAGAAAGGCGGGTGACTACAGAATTGGGATAATCCGAAACCAGGTTATATACCAGGAAATCTCCAAAATCACTGCTGGCGTTGGTTCCGGTTTTACTATTCTTGACCATCGTCGCTTTTCCTGTTGATAGGTAATCATCGGAAAGGATGAAATAGGATTGAATGGAGTCGTTCTCCAGGGCCGTTTTTGCGCTGGCTTCATCGTCGAAGGGTACGGCAGGTGCAACTGGGAATAACCAGCTGCCTTTTTCAGGGACTTGCTCGGCATCAACCAACAGGTGATTGGGATCCACATACCCCACGGGAGCTTTGTTGAACTGTAACCAGACAGACAGTAAACTGACGCCAATCAGGAGAATCAGGAAAAAGGGCATGCTTAAAACGCCAAAGATAAAGCTTTTCTTGAGCACGTGGCGTTTATATTCATTGGCGAAGATCAGCCAAAACTTTTTCATTTGCTGTCTCCTGCACTTTGAACCACCTGGATGAAGATTTCGTCCAGTGTGGGCATGGCAATTTCAAATTGCTCGAGGGAAATGTTCTTTTGCACCAGCATTTGCAAAATGTCCTGTGCAGTCTTACCTGGTTCAAATTTCAACAATGAATGATTATTTTGTTTGATGATTTCACGAACCCCGGGCAGTGAAGCAGGTAATTCCTGCAGTGAGCGAACTACCACTGCGTCTGAGGCATATCTGCGGCGAATCCCATCCAACGCGCCGAAGAGAACGGTTTGTCCTTTATCAATCAAGGCAATGCGGTCAGCCAGTTCTTCCACCTGATGCATTTGATGAGTGCACATGATGATTGCGGTGCCGCGATCACGTTCTTCACAGAGCAGATCCTTTACCATTTGCGTGTTGACCGGATCCAGGGCGCTGAAGGGTTCATCGATGATGACGATCTCAGGCTGATGTACAAGGGTCGTGATCAACTGGGCTTTTTGCTGCATACCCTTACTGAGTTCTTTTACTTTCTTTTTCCGCCACTGGCCCAGGTCAAAACGTTCGAGATATTCACCAACACGTTGTCGGGCATTGGTTTCCTCAAGGCCTTTCAGTGTAGCCAGGTAGACTAAACAACGTTCAAGTTGAATTTCCTGATAAAGACCGCGTTCTTCAGGCAAGTAGCCTATTTTGTTCTTCTTTTGTTCGGTCATGGGGCCGCCCAACACACTGACAGAACCAGAATCGGGTTTGAAGATGTCCAGGATAATGCGGATGGAAGTGGTCTTTCCAGCGCCGTTAGGACCTAATAGACCAAAAATTTCCCCTTGCTGCACATCAAAACTGACCCCATTGACTGCTTGAACGGTGCCAAAACTCTTGGAAATTTCATTTACGTTTACATTGATTGCCGTCATAATATATCCCTCGAAAAATTAGATCAAACCAATGATACACGATAATATACGTAAAAAATTGGAAAAGATAGCATCTGTCCGACTTCACTTCTAACAGGATGGCAGCTATCATTCTACTTTGAGTTAAGATTCATTTTTGGCTTTAAATAATTAATCCTAGTACAATAATTAAAAAGTGTTCAGGAGATGCAATATGACGATGACCTCCCGTGAAAGAGTTCAAGCGGTATTAAATCATGAGACACCGGACAGGGTGCCCATCATCATAGGGGTGAGTAATGCCACCGGCATAAAAATTCGTACTTATCGTGAACTAAAAAAAATCATGGGCGTTGAAGGAGAAGACCATTTCATTTATAACTGGCCGGAATTGGGTACCGCATTGCCAGACGAAAGGGTCATGCAGCGGCTTCACAGTGATGTGCGCGGATTGCTGGATCGGTTTCCGAAAGAAGTTTATGAAAAGAATCAGAACCGCCCCCCGCATTCTCCGTTCATCGATGACTGGGGTAATGGTCAGATGGAAATCGGGCCGGATAACTGGTACCCGGGAATTCATCCTATGCCGAATGCGAAAACTACCGAAGAGTTGGACACTTACCCGTGGCCAGACATGGACGATCCTTATCGAACCGCGCATTTACGCGCACAGGCATCGAAGCTTCATGCGGAGAATCAATATGCCATAATGGGAACACCCTGGTTGATGTTCCCGTTCGAGCGGGCGATTGGTTTACAGGGGCTAGAGCAATTCCTCACCAATATGGCGACGGAACCTGATTTCGCCCAGGAATTGCTCATCAGGATCAATAAGTTGTGCTTGAAAAATATGAGTCATTTTCTTGATCAATGCGGTGATGTATTGGACATCATCAAAATTGGGGATGACCTGGGAACTCAGGATAACCTGATGATCTCGCCGCGTATGTACCGCAAAATGCTTAAACCGTTGCATGCCGAATTGATCAGCCTGATCAAGCAAAAAACGAAAGCTAAAGTGTTCTTCCATACGGATGGAGATGTATTCAACTTGATTGAGGATTTCATTGAAATCGGAGTGGATATTCTCAACCCCATTCAGACATCTGCCGGCAGGATGTCCAATTTGGAGGAATTAAGAGATAAATACGGCAAACGAATCGTATTTTGCGGCGGAATTGATACCCAAAAAGTTCTTCCTAACGGCACACCGGAAGAAGTGAAGCGGGAAGTGAAGCGCGTGATCAATTTACTTGGCCGTGACGGCGGGTATATGGTTGCGAGTGTGCATACGATCATGAATGAGGTGCCCGCTGAGAACATCCTGGCGATGGTCGACGCTGTGGAGGAATTTGGCACTTATCCGCTCAAATAAAAGCCGCGCTGGAATTCAGAACAACTTTACCCTTAATAATAAAAGGAGAGAATTTCTTCTCTCCTTTTTTCGTTTATAAGCTTTCTTTCTCGTATGGAGTGCCAGCCGCTGCAGGTCCGCGACTCCGGCCAACCACACCAGCCAGTACCACGATGGTAATAATATATGGGAGCATTAGCAGCAATTCCGCCGGAATGGGGAAATGCAGCAGGGATAATTTCGTGGTCAATGATTCTGCGAAGCCGAAAAGCATGCCTGCGCCCAAGGAACCAACGGGCGTCCAGTTACCAAAGATCATGGCAGCCAGGGCAATGAAACCTCTACCGGCTGTCATGGTCTGTTCGAAACGTCCTACTGAACCAAGGGAGAAATATGACCCGGCAAATCCTGCTATCATGCCGCATAACAGACAGGCGAGGTAGCGCATTTTGAACACGTTAACCCCAAGTGTATCAGCAGCTTTCGGATGTTCACCAACTGCACGATGGCGAAGTCCCCATTTTGTTTTGTACAATGCAATCGTCAAGACAATCACCAGGAGGTACATGATGTACACGTACAGGTTATGGTCAAAGAAGATGGGTCCAATCACCGGGATCTTATAAAGAAGTGGAATTTGATATGGTTTGAAGAAACCAGGCTGGTTTAAAGTGCTTTCTTGCAGGAATTTAATATAGACGTACGAAGTTATACCGGTGGCAAAAATGTTGATCATGGTACCAGAAATGATTTGATCCACTTTATATTTGATGGATAACCAGCCGTGAACCATCGCCAGTGCGGCGCCGGTCAACATAGCAGCCACAACCCCCCACCAGATACCAAAGAGGCTCCCGGCCATGGCAGCGGTTAATGCACTGGCAACCATCATTCCTTCAATTGCAATGTTGGTAATGCCTGCACGCTCACTGATCAGGCCTGACAGGGCGCCGATGGTGATGGGAACTGAACGGACGACCATCAAGGCCAGCATACCCGTGAAGCTGATCGAACTTCCGGCTGCACCCCAGAATAAAAATCCCAGGACCAGAAGGATACCAACACCCGCGATCACAGTGTTTGTGAACTTTTTGAAACCGCGGACAATTTGAAATAGGCCAAGACCCAGGCACAAACCCGCAACGACTTCCAATGCGCCCTTGCTATTGAACACCCAATCGGGGATTTGAATGGCGCGATCATTGATATTGGTTCCAAAAGTTGTCATCAGATCTGAAGCGAGAGGTTTTGCTAAAACGAAATAGACAAAGATCGCTGCCAGGATAAAGAACGCACCGATGATCCGCTGTTGGGTTAAAGTTTTTTCCCCACGTTTAGCTGTACTCTTTTGGGATTCCTTGGTCTTTTCCATTATTTCTTCTCGGAAAGTGAAGTTGAAGTGATTATTGCTTCTTTTGTGGATGGTTGTTTCAATCGATAGATCGTGCGGATGATGGCAGGCGCGGCCAGGAACAGGATGATGAATGCCTGCAGGATGTTGATGATGTAGATAGGAATTCCAGCTCTTAGCTGCATCACTTTCGAACCGCTGCGCAAGAAACCGAAGAGCAGTGCGGTCAGAATCACACCCAGCGGGTGGTTCTGGGCCAGCAGTGCAAGCGCAATGGAATCAAAGCCGTAACCAGATGATAGTGCCTGTGATTGCCTCCAGTACACGCCCATGATTTCGCTGGCGCCGCCCAACCCTGCAATGGCGCCTGAAAGAGCCATCGCTGCGACTGTAATCACGGTGATATTCATACCGGCATATTTTGAAGCGCTCATGTTCAAGCCAACCGAACGGATCTCATATCCCCAGGTTGTTTTGAATAAAAGGATCCATACCACCACGGCCACGAGGATCGCAATGAAGAATCCAAGGTGAAATCGGATTGGTTCAGGGAAGAAACGGAATAGATGCGCGCTATCGAGAATCCAGGGAGTCTTTGGAACAACTTCATTTGGATCCCTGAAAGGAGCTGCCACCAGGTAATAGATCAAGTAATACCCGATGTAGTTCATCATGATCGTCGTGATGACCTCGTGTGCTCCGGTTTTTACTTTTAACCAACCTGGTACAAACCCCCATAAGCCACCTGCAATTGCGCCGCAGAGAAGGGCAAGGGGTACATGAATCCAGGGAGAAAGGCCTGAAAAAGTCCATCCAGCCCAGGCAGCTGCGATGGAACCGACTTGCAGCTGGCCTTCAGCACCAATATTGAAAACGCCAGCCCGAAAACCAAGGGCAACGGCCACACCAGTGAACAGGTAAGGTGTTGAAACGACAAGGCTCTCGAAAAATGGTCCGAGGGCATTCAGAATCTTTGTCTTCTCACCTGATTCGATTGCCGCGGAAATCTTGGCGGGATCGCCAAAAGCGCCGATGAAAAGTGAAGAATATGTTGTCGAAACAATTTTCCATGAGGCCGAAATTCCTTCGGCAAATGAAGAACCAAAGGCTTTATATACCTCGGGTGAAGAGACGATCACCAATATTCCTCCCAAAATGAAACCGCTGATAATGGAAAGAATAATAATCGTCAGAGAACTCTTTGAAAGTTCTTCATAAAAAATTGAGAAAAAATTACGTTTTGGTTGACTGGTTGTAGATTCTTTATCCATGGCTTTTCCTAAGTTACCAATTCCCTGATTTGTTCAGTGGTTTTTTTCTCTTCCTTGATTTCGGGCATGACACCTGCCATCATGAGCCCAAGTTGTTCTTTTGTAACTTCGTTGGCATTCACCGTTGCGAGGATCTTCCCTCGATACATAACGGCGATCCGGTCAGAAAGCTGAATAATTTCATCTAGTTCAGTTGATACAACCAGCACAGCACAGCCCTGGTCTCGTTTTTCAACAATCCTGTTATGGATATATTCGATGGAGCCAACATCCAGACCGCGTGTTGGTTGTGCAGCGATCAGCAGCTTGATTGGACGTGAAAATTCACGTGCAACAATTACTTTCTGCTGGTTTCCACCCGAGAGGGCATATGTCGGGGTAAAGATATCCGGCGTACGGATATCAAACTTCTTTACCAGGGTTTGTGCATTTTCGTGAATGGGGATTCTCTGGAGCATCACACCTTTGGCGAAAGGTGGAAGGTAGTAAGTATTCAAAACCAGGTTATCTTCCACTGAGCTCTTCAACACAAGGCCGTCTTTTTGCCGATCTTCTGGAATATGTGCACTTCCAAGCTCGGTGATCTTGCGGGGATTGCTTTTGGTGATATCTTTCCCCAGGAATTTGATGGATCCTGATCGAGGGGTTTTAAGACCGGTAATGGCGCGTACTAATTCTGTTTGTCCGTTGCCTTGCACTCCAGCGATTCCAAGTATCTCTCCGCTGCGCAGTTCAAAAGAAACTCCGTCCACAGCAAGATGAGAGTGCTGATCAAGAACGGTGAGGTCATTAACAGAAAGAACCACTTCTTTTGGTTCGCTTGGTTTCTTGGCTGTTTTTAAATCGACAGCACGGCCCACCATCATGGCTGCCAATCCTTCAGGGCTGGCTTCCTTGGGTGTGGTCTCACCGACAACTTTTCCTAATCGAATGACTTTAATACGGTCAGCACATTCCATTACCTCACGGAGTTTGTGAGTAATGAAAATGATCGATTTTCCCTGCTGAACCAATTTCTTTAGAATGGCAAATAACTCATCCACTTCCTGCGGTGTCAGAACGGCTGTCGGCTCGTCCATGATGAGAATATCAGCATTTCTGAACAGCAGCTTGATGATTTCTACTCTTTGTTGTAACCCGATAGGTAGATCTTCTACTATATCATCAGGATTAATATCCAATTTATATAGGTCAGAAATTTCTTTGATCCTGGCTGCAGCTTTTTCTCGATCCAGGAAACCGCCGGGGCGGACATATTCTTCTCCCAGCATGACATTGTCGGTAACGGTAAAGACGGGGATCAACATAAAATGCTGATGAACCATACCGATCCCTGACCGAATGGCATCAACCGATGATTTTATTTCTTTTTTCTCATTATTGATGAAGATTTCACCCTCGTCTGGTTTATATAATCCATAGAGGATGTTCATGAGAGTGGTCTTCCCGGCACCGTTCTCTCCTAATAATGCAAGTATCTCGCCTTTATTCAGCGAGATATCAATATGATCATTCGCAAGGACACCCGGGAATTGTTTGGTAATTCCTTTAAGCTCAAGTATTGGTGGCATTAACCCTCGCTCTATATTGAATGGTATGTTATTCATTGTACCATAACGGAAAAGAACACATAAGAAAAAAGAGCCAGGTAAAAACCTGGCTCTTCATCGATGTTCTTACAGATTATTCGATGGGTTTTGGTGCGGGGATGACGATCTCGCCGGAGATGATCTTTTCCTTGAGTGCAGCAACTTCGGCTTTCAGATCTTCCGGAATTTCGATGGCGGGATTGTAAGCGAGGTCGGTTCCACCATTTGCGAGGGTGAGGGTGTAGTCTCCGCCTTCCCAGGTACCGGTCACGACACGATTGATCGCATCATAAACGTGGACGTTGACCAGTTTGGTTACACTGGCGAGGATCTGATCGGAATACTGCGGATAGGTCTGGGTCCAGTCCTGATCAACACCGATCACATAACCCTTGCCCTGTTCCTGCATATAAGCTGCAGTTGCAGCACCAACACCACCGCAGACTGGCAGGATGATGTCAACGCCTTCGTTCATCATGCTCTGGCCAAGTGCGCGGCCTTTGTCGGCATCGATCCATGAACCGGTGGCAGTGGCCTTACCAGGATCATTCGCATCGTAACCAATGCTCTGAACGTTAGCCTGATGGGCTTCGTTGTAGGCCTGCATACCATAGTACCAGCCATCACCAAAGATCTGAACGGCGGGGCCCATGATACCAACGTACCAGCCCAATTTGCCGGTCTGGCTCATGCCAGCGGAGAGATATCCGGCGAGGTAAGTGGATTGTGCCATTTCCGCACCAACACCGCGGAAGTTATCAAGGCCAAATCCGCCCATATCAACACCAGCGTAGTAGATATCAGGATTTTCTTCGGCGGCTTTCTTGCAGTCATCAGTCATCATGAAGCCAACGCAGATGATGAGCTGGGCACCGGAATCTTTACAGGCAGTGAGGTTGGAGGCGAAATCTGAAGGCTGGGTGGACTGAATGTAATTACCTTCCACTCCGAATTCTTCAATACCTTGCTGAACACCCTTCCAGGTTAGGTCATTGAAGGATTTGTCACCAATGCCACCACTATCGGTAACCATACAGACTTTGACTGCCGGCGCTTCAGTGGCTACGACGGGTGCTTCGGTGGGTACTACGACGGGTGCTTCGGTTGCTACAACTGGGGCTTCGGTTGGGGTTGCTGCAGGTGCGCATGCGGACAGCGCAAACACAACAACCATCAATGCTGACAAAGCGACTAACAATTTCCTTGACATTTAGCTCCTCCTACAGAGTAATTAGGGATATCTGGGGGTTTCCCCATCCGATGCAACTAGTATAACTTTTTTTATATACTGTTGCAAGTATAGAGTTGTCCTCGCCAATTTTGGCTTACGCTTTTTCTGCCGCTTCCAGGCGAAGTTTTTCTTCGTGAGCCTTGTCCTTTACTTTGAGCATGGAAAGGAATGCCAGGAAGAAGAAAGCAAGCCCGAAAATGAAGAGGACGCGGTAGTTGTAATTCACTTTTTCCACAAGCAACCCGCCCAGTGTTGGTCCAAGGACAGCGGCGGTCTGCGAGAAGAAATAATACAACCCTGTATATGCACCAATACGTTTTTCATCACCGTGATCGTAGACCAGGGGCAGGCTATTCACATTCACCCATGACCAGAAGAATCCAATCAACACCAGGACGATGATGAACGAAATGATCCCCTTGGTTAAAAAGAAGCTAAAGAGGAATATGGGAATCATCGCCAGTAAGCCAAAAATGATGGTTTTGCGGCGCCCAAGTTTTCCAGCGAGGATACCGGAGGGAATACAGAAGGCAAGGAACGAAAGGTTTGCCACTGAAGCGACGATGGAGGCAGTGCCGGGTTTGATGCCCAGATCGAACACGGCGAAGGAGGACAGCCCGGTTTCAATGGCGTTAAAACCAGTGAACCAGCAGAAAATTGCCAGCAGGATGAACAGGGCTGATTTATCCGGATTTGAGAATACAGCCTTGAGATTGGGGAGCAATCCCTTGAGTTCACCTTCAGTACTCTTCTCATCAGCCACTGCACCCAGGCGTTCCTTCGGCTCCTTTACGTAGATCAGAACAACTGTCAAGGCAACGATCATTGTGATCGCTCCGGCGAGGAAGGGGCCGTTTCTACCGAAAGAGTTATAGATCATCCCGCCCAAAACGTAAGAAAGGACGCCCGCTGCTCCACCCATCAAGTTGATCACACCATTTGCCTTGCTGCGTTCCTGTGGTTTGAAGAGATCACCCAGCCAGGCCACTACCGGAGAGCGGAAGAGGGCCATACCGAAGTTGGTGACCAGGATGAACACGGCCACGGCCAGCACGGATTGTGCAAGGGGGATCGAAACGAAACCCAGCAGGGCAATGGGCAAGCCCAGCAGGATCCAGGGCTTGCGACGGCCAAAACGATTCCAGGTGTGATCACTGCGGTTACCGACCCAGGGCTGGACGAATATATTGATGATGTTATCCCAGGTCATGATGAACATGGCCAGGGCGGGTCCCAGACCGAATCCCTTGAAGTTTTCAATCGAGGTGCTGAACTCGGGATTCCCAACCTGAAGAATGAGCGGGACCCATTGGTTGAAGATCGGCCACAGGATGCTGATTCCAAAGAATCCAAAGCCGACTAGAAAAGTGCGTCCCCAGGGGAACTTTGTCTTTTCCATGTGATGATTCCTCCTCTTTCGTGATGATCGTAATAATTTTCAAAACAGCGGGATTCCGCTATTCTTTCAAGAGGTCTGGGCGGTTTTTCTTGGTCCTTGCCAAAGCCTGCTGCTTACGCCAGCGGGCAATGAGGGCGTGATTTCCCGAGAGCAGTTCCGGTGGAACACGCCAGCCGCGGTATTCTTCCGGCCTGGTGTAATGTGGATATTCCAACAATCCGTTTGTGAAGGAATCGTTGATTGCCCCTTGCGGGTCACCCAGCGCGCCAGGGATGAAGCGCGTCACGGCGTCGATGATGATCATTGCAGGCAATTCTCCGCCGGTGACCACGTAATCACCAATGGAAATCTGGTCGGTGACGAGATGTTCGATCACGCGTTCATCCACACCTTCGTACCTACCGCACAATAAGCCAATGCGTGGAAGTAAAGCCAGTTCACGGGCAACCGCGGTGGTAAACGTCCTTCCCTGGGGCGAAAGGTAGATCAACGGGCAGCACGGCGGAACGCCAAGCACTGCCTCGACGGCATCGAAAATTGGCGGAGCTTTCATAACCATTCCACCGCCGCCGCCGTAGGGGGTGTCGTCGGTAACGTGGTGTTTATCGCTCGTCCAATCCCGGATGTTGTGCAGATCGACATGGATCAGGCCATTCTCCCGCGCACGCTGCAAGATTGATGAATCCAGGTAGGGTTGAAATACTTCAGGAAATAAAGAAAAGACATCGAATTGCATGTCATCATTCTAGCGAAAAGCGACGTATCTGGCAAGAACTTTCTTTTATTGTCAAAGATTATCCTTGAGTGATGCATCCAAAGTCACCTTGACGCTCGATAATTCCATTGGTAAGATGAATTCCATGTATATAAAAGGAAGTCGCTGGAGCATGCAGAAGAAGCGCCGCCGGGCTAATCCGTGGCGGGTGATGGTTCTGCTGCTGATTATTGGAGCATTGATTTATTTTAACCAGATGGTGGTTCCAACCATGCCGGCTCTCTTTGAACCCACACCGACTGCCACTCGCGCTCCAGAGTCGATCATTACCGAAGCCCAGAAACTGGAATCTGAGGGCAAATACACCATGGCCATCCTGGCTTACAATGATGCCGTGGTGGCTGATCCGCGTAACCCCAACAATTTTATTGCCCTTGCAAGATTGAACGTTTACTCGGGTAATTATGAAGAAGCGGTCACCAACGCTGAAAATGCACTCCTGCTCAATCCCAGCAATTACGAGGCAATGGCTTTGCGGGGATGGGCTGTGGGGCTCGGCGGTGATTATTTGCGTGCGGAAGGCATTCTCAATGATGCCGTTGCCCTGAAGACCAACGCCCCTGCGGCTTACGGCTACCTGGCAGAGATCTATACCTACATGCTCCAGGAAGGTCAGGGTGATCTCAATACAATGGATAAAGCCGTGGCAGCTTCGAGAACCGCAATCGAGCTCGATCCCAATGCACTTGAATCTCACCGGGGCAGGGGATTTGTGCTGGAATATACATCCAATTTCGAAGACGCGGTTTCTGAATTCGAAGCCGCAGTTGCCATCAACCCGAACATCGCCGACCTTCATCTTGCCCTGGGTAGGAATTACTTCAATATACAGGAATACGACAAGGCGATCACGGAGTATGGAAAGGCGAATGCCCTGAATCCAAAGGATTACACTCCAGAATTGCTGATCGCAAAGACCTATGCGATGAACGGTGATTATCAAAAGGCGATTCAATATGCCGAAGCCGCATTGGCAGATGCTCCAACCAGGGCGTCACTTTACGGAAACCTTGGGTCGATTTATTATCGAAGCGGGCAATACCTGGATGCCATCGATATGCTGCGCATCGCGATCAGGGGAGGGGTGACGAGCGACGGTCAGACGGTCGAAGGTCTGGCAATGGATTACGGTACCATTGCCCTGTACTACTACACTTACGGACTTGCCCTTGCAAAACAGGGTCAATGCGGAGAGGCCCTTCAACTCTCGCAGGCCATCCAGGTCGGGCTGCGGAATGATGAAATCGCCGTTTATAATGCACTGGAGATGGTCAATATTTGTGAGCGGCTGGCCAAGGAAGGCAAATCAGACGTGACCGCTACCGTAGTTGCGGAAGGTACCCAAACGGGAACGGAAGCTGTCACACAAGAAGTGACTCCCACTGCCGCGCCTTAACCTGACAGGAATCTATTTTCGATTCATTTAGAATGATCGATTACAACGGAAAACGCAATATTTTCAGCAAGCAAAACAAGAAATCCAATCCACTACGAATTTTCTTTGGATTGTTGATCATACTGGGATTGCTGTTTGTCAACCGGGCGGTTAAGATCGGCAAGATTACGCCTTTGCTGGCGCCAACACCCACTCCAACACGTACGTTCAATTCCTATACCCAGGAAGGGGAGACGCATTTCCAGGCTGGCAATCTGGAAAAGGCCATTGAAGCCTACCAGAGTGCAATCCGGATCAGTCCGCATGACGCAGATTTACGAGCGGAACTGGCGCGTATCCAGGTTTATTCAACTTCCCAGATCACGATCGATGCCGACAAGCAGAAGAGACTCGATGAAGCCCTGGCTACTGTGGAAGAAGGATTGAAAATCAGCCCACAAAGCAGCACGTTATATGCAGTAAAAGCTTTTGCACTGGACTGGTATGGTGCATCGGGTGTGGCAGGAGACGCGTGGGAAGAATACCTGGTTGAAGGTGAAAAAGCTGCGACAGAAGCACTGCAATACGATAACACCAATGCGCTGGCGCTGGCATATTACGCTGAATTGCTGATCGATCAGCAAAAATGGACGCAAGCCCAGCAGTATATCGAACAGGCGCTTGAACGAGATCCTTCACTGATGGATGTTCACCGCGTGAATGGATATGTGCAGGAATCCATCTCCAATTATTCCCAGGCCATCGAAGAGTACAAGAAGGCAATCGAAATTACCCCCAACCTCAACTTTCTTTATCTATCTCTGGGGGCGAACTATCGCCAACTGGCCAACATGTCTGAGCGTAAGGCTGATCAGACTTACTACTTCGAATTAGCACTTGAGGCATTTGCCAAAGCAGTAGATATCAACGACCAGCAGGGTGTGAAAGACCCTATACCGCTGCTCAGTATTGCCAATACCTATACCCAGATGGGTGAGCATTTTGCTGCTGCGCGTAACGTGCTGCGCGCGGTTCAGTTCAAGCCCGAGGACCCAACTGTATACGGTCATTTGGGGATCATTTATTATAAGGCGCGTAATTATGAAGGTTCAATCCTACCGTTGAGATGCGCCGTGAGGGGGTGCTCAGCTGAAGAATCCTGCCTGGTGCGCAATGGTGGTGCCGAGTGCGACCCTGAGGACATTCCGGATATTGTGATCAAGCCTTTGCCTTTGACAGCCAATTCAGTGGCCTATTACTATTATTACGGGTCAGTTCTGGCGGGTCTGCACGAAACCAAGAATAACTATTGTGAAGAAGCCGTTAAGGTTTTTGATGAGATCACTGCTTCCTTTAGCAACGATGATTCGATCATGGGAATTGTGCAGGAAGGTGAAGCCATCTGCGCTTACTACGGGTATTAACAATCCTTGTTTTTATCAGAAATTTATATGAATGGCAGCGAACCTCTTGACTTCGATTTCAAAGAAGGTTATGATTCATTTGGTTTTAGCACTCGCCTTTAGTGAGTGCTAAAATATCGAGAAAAAGAAAATCCGAATCAGGAGGAAAGTATGTCACTCAATTTAAAACCTTTGGGCAGCCGTGTTGTTGTCGAACCTGTGGAAGAAAATGAAGTCACCGCGGGCGGCATTATTTTACCTGACACTGCCAAAGAAAAACCCCAGAAGGGTGTAATTCTCTCCATTGGTCCTGGAGACCGCGACGAAGATGGAGAACATATCCCGATGGATGTGCAGGTTGGCGATACAGTTTTGTTCCAGAAGTATGGCGGAACTGAGATCAAGATTGACGGCAAGAAACTCTTGATCCTGCGCGAAAGCGACCTGCTCGCGATTGTCAGCAGCAAGTAAGTAATCATTTTAAATAAGGAGTAATTTCTTATGGCAGCTAAACAACTTGTTTTTTCTGAAGAAGCACGCCGCAAATTAAAGAACGGCATTGATACTGTAGCGACAGCAGTCGTTACCACCCTCGGCCCCAAAGGCCGCAATGTCGCCATTGACCGCAAATTCGGTGCACCGACCATCACTCACGACGGCGTCACTGTAGCAAAAGAAATCGAACTGGAAGACCCGTATGAAAACATGGGCGCCCAGTTGATCAAAGAAGCCGCCACCAAGACCAACGACATCGCTGGCGACGGCACCACCACCTCCACCCTCCTGGCTCACACCATCGTAACCGAAGGTTTAAAGACCCTGGCTGCAGGCGGCAACCCCATGCTCCTGAAGCGCGGTATCGAAGTCTCGGCTAAGAAGGTTTCAGAAGAGATTAAGAAACAGGCCATTTCCATTTCCACCCGCGATGACATCGCCGCTGTTGCCACCACTTCAGCGCAGGATGCATCCATCGGTGAGTTGATCGCCGACGTGATGGACAAAGTTGGAAAAGACGGCGTCATTACCGTTGAAGAATCCAAAGGTTTGGAATTCGAGCAGGAATACGTTGAAGGTATGCAGTTCGACCGCGGATATATCTCGCCGTATTTCGTCACTGATACCGAACACATGGAATCAATCATTTCAGAGCCTTATATCCTGATCTACGATAAGAAAATCTCCGCAGCCAATGACCTCGTTCCCATTCTTGAGAAACTGGTTCAGACCGGCAAACGTGACCTGGTGATCGTTGCCGAAGATATCGACAGCGAAGCCCTCGCCATCCTGGTTGTGAACAAACTGCGCGGCATGGTCAACGTATTGGCCGTCAAAGCCCCTGGTTTTGGTGATCGCCGCAAGGCTATGCTCCAGGATATCGCCACTCTCACCGGCGCTACCGTGATCTCCGAAGAGACCGGCCGCAAGCTCGAAACCGTTGTTATCGCTGACCTCGGACGTGCCGAAAAGGTTGAATCCGACAAAGACAATACCACCATCATCGGTGGTAAGGGCGACGAAGCTGCTATCAAAGGCCGCATCGAGCAGATCCGTGTCGAGATCGACAAGACCACCAGCGATTATGATCGCGAAAAACTGCAGGAACGCCTGGCCAAACTGACCGGCGGTGTTGCCATCATCCGCGTGGGTGCTGCAACCGAAACCGAGCTGAAAGAAAAGAAACATCGTGTGGAAGACGCCCTTTCCGCAACCCGCGCGGCTGTGGAAGAAGGCATCGTTCCTGGCGGCGGCGTTGCCCTGATCAATGCCATGACCGTCCTCGATGACCTCAAACTCGGCAGCGAAGATGAGCAGATTGGTGTCAAGATCGTACGCAAAGCCCTCGAAATGCCGATGAAGAAGATCATCGAAAATGCCGGACTTGACGGCGCAGTGATCCTCGAAAAGGTGCGCGAAGAGCAGAAATCCAAGAAGAATTCCAAGATCGGTTACGATATCATTCGCGAAGAATATATCGACATGATCAAGGGCGGCCTGGGCGATCCCGCCAAGGTTACCCGCGGTGCACTCGAGAATGCAGCTTCCATCGCTGCCATGATCCTCACCACCGAAGCCTTGATCACCGAACTTCCTGAGAAGAACCCGCCCGCTCCTGCGGCACCCCCCATGGATTACTAGAATCCTGATTAAAAGCATGACTGGCAGGCTGTACAGCCTGCCAGTTTTTTGTCATGCGATATCGTGTATAATCTACCCGATGAAAAAACTTTACTTTGTCCTCATAATAATTTTCCTTATGGTCGCGGCCAGCGGATGTTCCAAGACCACACCCACTAGCATTCCCACGCAACCTCCCGTAGAGAATACGGTTGAACCTTCCCCAACCTCAGCTCCAATCGCATTGAAGGTAAACGGCGAAGGAATTCTTCAGTCGGAATACGACGCGCAGATCGCCAGGCTGCAAATGGCATTGAGTGAGACCGGTACCGAAATGACCCCCGAACAGCAAAAACAACGCATCACCAGTAACCTGATCGACGAATTACTTTTGTCGCAAGCGGCAACAGCCGCGGGTTTTTCGGTCAGTGATGCCGAATTGCAGCAGCGTATCAATACGCTGATCAGTGATATCGGCGGTCAGGACAAATTTACAACCTGGTTATCGACCTATAACTATACGGAAGAATCCTTCCGCAACGAGCTACGGCGCTCCATCCTGGTTGCTTGGCAGCGGGATCAGATCATCGAAAGCGTGCCGCAAACAGCCGATCAGGTGCACGCCTACCAGCTTCTCTATCAGGATATGGATAACGCCGTGGCAGCATTAAATCAAATCAAGGCCGGAACCGATTTTTCTACCCTGGCTGATACACAGGATCCAACCCTCGGAGGTGACCTGGGTTGGTTCCCACAGGGCACACTCACCCAGCCGGAGGTTGAAGCTGCCGCCTTTGCCCTACAACCCGGCGAGATCTCGGATGTCATCGAGAGCAGTATTGGGTATCAT
>Ga0116191_1001259_pt1 | contig 20752 bp, 16 predicted proteins | sample AD_UKC111_MetaG_FD_89897 | JGI IMG/M metagenome (GOLD analysis project Ga0116191, IMG submission 89897) | Active sludge microbial communities of municipal wastewater-treating anaerobic digesters from Hong Kong - AD_UKC111_MetaG | ecosystem: Engineered > Bioreactor > Anaerobic > Digestate... | reverse complement strand
TCCAGGCCCTGCTCGCGCGTGGCCTGCTGCGCGGCTGCGTCCAGCAGGGCGGTGCGCTCGGCATCGGGATCACGCTGCAGCGCCTCGTGAAAGCGGCGCAGCACGGCGTGCAGCCAGGTGCCCCAGTCGCGCTTGTCCACATCCACGTCCAGCTCGCCGTCGTCTTGCAGGCCGAGCTGGCGCAGCGCAAAGAAGCGATACGGGCAGTCGCGCAGCTTTTCGTAGCTGCTGGCGGACAGGGGCAGCACGGGCAAGGCGGCGCCGCTGGGCGCGGGGCATGCCAGCGGCGCGGCGGCCACGGGGCGCGGCTCGCGCGGATCGGGCGGGGCCTGGGCCACATCGGCGCCCCCTTGCAACTGCAGCGCCTGGACCAGGGGCGAGGGCAGCAGCGCCTGCCCGCTGTCGTCGCTGTGGCGCCACAGCACATCGACCCGAGGCACGGCCAGCGCCAGCGCCCACGCGGCCTGCTGCGCGGCCTGCAGGTCGGCGCGCGAGGGCAGGTGCAGCCGCTCGCGCTGCGCGGCGCTCCAGGGGCCGGGCGGCTCGGGCGCGGCAGGCAGGCGCTGCTCGTCGGCGCCGGGCAGCACCAGGGCGGCAAACGGGCGCCCCAGCAACTGCGCCAGGGGCAGCACCACCACCGGCGCGTCGGCCGGCTGGGGCGCGCGGTAGCTGGCGGCCTCCAGGCTTTCGCCCACCCAATGCGTGAACTCGGCCAGGTCCATGCGGCGCTGGGCGGCGGGCTCGCCCTGCCAGGCATCCAGCGCCGCGTCGTCCAGGCCGATGGCTTCGATCACGGCGCGGCCGGCCTCGTCGTGCAGCAGCGCGGACCACAGGCCGCAGCCTTGCAGCAACGCGCGGGTGGCAGCCAGCCAGGCCGTGACCGGGCGCGCCGCGGTCATCGGCGCGCGCAGGGTCTCCACGGCTTCAATCAGGGTCAGCCGCGGCAACGCATGCACCGCCTGCGGCCAGCCGCGCACGCCGTCCTGGCGCAGGCGCTGCTCCAGCGCGCGCAGCGCGCCCGCGTCAAACACCGGCGCCAGCTTGAGCCAGTCCAGCACCGCGTCGCTGCTGGCGCGCGGCGCGCAGGCGCGCAGCGCCGCCATCAGGCTGGCGGCCGCGTGCGTGGTGGACAGCTTCCAGCCGGTTTCGTCGCGCAACTCAAACCCGGGGCGCAGCCCGCGCGCGGCAAGCAGCGCGTTGATGCGGCGGGTGAGCGCGCGATCGCCCGCCACCAGGGCCACGGGCACACGGCCGGCAATCACGTGGCGCAGCACGCAGGCGACGGCGCGCTCGGCCTCGTCCTCGCCGTCGGCGCAGCGGTGCAGCGCGACTTGGCCGCGCGCCGCAGGCGCCGGCAGCGGCAACACGGTGGCCTTTTCGAAGTAATGCTCGGCCAGTGTGTCGGCCAAGGGGTCGTGCTGCAGGCCGGGCACGATGACGAGCGCGTCCAGCGCCTGGGCCATGCGCGGCGCAAACAGCGCGTCGCTGGGGTGCGCGGAGTTGCCCACCCAGGCCGTGGCCACGCGCGCCAGCAGCGCTTCCAGCGCCAGCGGGCCTGCGCCCGCGTCGGGCAGGGCAGCGCGCGCGTGGGCCATCCAGTCGGGCCGCATGTCCGGCGGCAGGCTGGCGGCCAGCGGCGCCAGTTGCGCGGCCTGTTCCAGCAGGGGCGCCGTCAGCAGGGCGCGCTGGGCGGCGCAGCCGGCGGCCTCCAGCAAGCCGGCGGCCACCAGCGCGTCGCGCCCGTGCGCACCACTCCAGTCGTGCGGGCCGGGCGCGAACAAGCCGGCCCGCGCGGCCCAGCTGCGCGTGGTTTCAAAGCGCGGCGCAAAGCTGTCCGGAAACTGCGCGGCCCACTGCTGCGCGGCCAGCGGCAGCAATTGGGCGTAGGGCAGCAGCACCACGCTGCGCGCGGGGTGCGCGGCCTGCTCGCGCAAGGCGGCGTCGATGCGTGCCAGCAGGGCCGGCCAGCCGCCGGGCGCCGGCGCCGGGTCGGTCAGGTCATTCATCACGGTTTTTGGGGGCGGGCCGGCGCTGGTGGCGGCCGGTTTCTGTCACAATGATTCGCACTGTAGCCGCCCCGGCGGCTTGATTTTTTCCTCCAAGGACTTTCCATGGCCAGCGACCTGATCAAACACGTGAGCGACAGCTCTTTCGACGCCGACGTCCTGAAGTCGGACCAACCCGTCCTGGTGGACTTCTGGGCCGAATGGTGCGGCCCTTGCAAGTCCATCGCGCCCGCGCTGGACGAGCTGGCCGGCACCTACAACGGCAAGCTGACGATCGCCAAGGTCAACGTCGATGACAACCAGGCCATCCCGGCCAAGTTCGGCATCCGCGGCATTCCCACGCTGATGGTGTTCAAGAAGGGCGAGCTGGCCGCCACCAAGGTAGGCGCCATGTCCAAAGCGCAGCTGACGCAGTTCATCGACCAGCAGCTGGCCTGACCCGAACCCGGCTCCTTCGCCAGCCCACGCCGCGCCCTGTGCGCGGCGTTTTGTTTTCCTGCCATAATCTCGCCTGAAAGCCGGCGCGCAGGTAAGCGCCGGTCGGCCGCCCGGCACCGCGGGGCGCCGCAAGCCAAGCCCCACGCGGGCGCGGCCAGCCTCCTCCCAATTCAATCCTTCCGCATCTTCCATCGCGCGGTCCGGTCTTGGCGGACTGCGTGTCCAACCCGCATCCACTTCACCCCATGCATCTGAACGAACTCAAAGCGCTGCACGTGTCCGAACTGCTCAAGCAGGCCGAGGCGCTGGAAATCGACAACGCCAGCCGCATGCGCAAGCAGGAGCTGATGTTTGCCCTGATCAAGAAGCGCGCCAAGGGCGGCGAGCAGGTGTTTGCCGACGGCGTGCTGGAGATCCTGCCCGACGGCTTCGGCTTTTTGCGCAGCCCCGACACCAGCTACACCGCCAGCACCGACGACATCTACATCAGCCCCAGCCAGGTGCGCCGCTTCAACCTGCACACCGGCGACATGATCGAGGGCGAGGTGCGCATTCCCAAGGACGGCGAGCGCTACTTTGCCCTGACCAAGCTGGACATGGTCAACGGCGCCGCCGCCGAGCTGAACAAGCACAAGGTGATGTTCGAGAACCTCACGCCGCTGTTTCCGCGCGAGCAGATGCGGCTGGAGCGTGAAGGCTTCAAGGGCGAAGAGAACATTACCGGCCGCATCATCGACGTGATCGCTCCCATCGGCAAGGGCCAGCGCGCGCTGATCGTGGCGCCGCCCAAGAGCGGCAAGACGGTGATGATGCAGACCATCGCCCACGCCATCGCCGCCAACTACCCCGACAGCCACATGATGGTGCTGCTGGTGGACGAGCGCCCCGAGGAAGTGACGGACATGCAGCGCTCGGTCAAGGCCGAGGTGATCGCCTCCACCTTCGACGAGCCGGCCGCGCGCCACGTGCACGTGGCCGAGATGGTGATCGAGCGCGCCAAGCGCCTGGTCGAGCTGAAGAAAGACGTGGTGATCCTGCTGGACTCCATCACCCGCCTGGCCCGCGCCTACAACAACGTCGTGCCCTCATCGGGCAAGGTGCTGACCGGGGGCGTGGACGCCAACGCCCTGCACCGGCCCAAGCGCTTTCTGGGCGCCGCGCGCAACGTCGAGGAAGGCGGCAGCCTGACCATCATCGCCACCGCGCTGATCGACACCGGCAGCCGCATGGACGAGGTGATCTTCGAGGAGTTCAAGGGCACCGGCAACAGCGAAATCCACCTGGACCGCCGCCTGTATGAAAAGCGCGTGTTCCCCAGCATCCAGCTCAACCGCTCGGGCACGCGCCGCGAAGAACTGCTGCTGGCGCCCGAGGTGCTGCAAAAGACCCGCATCCTGCGCCAGTTCATGTACAACATGGACGAAATCGAGGCGATGGAGATGGTCATCAAGAGCATGAAGGCGACCAAGACCAACGTCGAGTTCTTCGACATGATGCGCCGGGGCGGCTGAAGAAGCGTCATCTTCCTGCTGCGCGGGCCGATCTTGCGCCTGCGCTTCTCGCCGTACGGGAGTACGGCTGCGATGCTCGACGCAAGCTCGACCCGCTCGCGACGGAAGCTGATCGCTTCTTTCGCTCCATGGATGCCCAAGTCCAAGCGTCGATGTCAACTCATGGCCGCAGGCTTCTTGCCGTAGGCACTGCCCCCCGGGTTGTCGATGGTCGAATGCGTGCGGTTGTCGTGCATGAAGAGCACGGCGATCAGGCCGCACACCGCGATGCCCGTGACATACCACGGGAACACCTCGCCAAAGCCGTGCTGCTTCATGAACAGCGCGACGTATTCGGCCGAGCCGCCGAACAGCGAATTGCCGATTGCATAGGTAAAGCCCACCCCCAGGCCGCGGATGTAGGCCGGGAACATCTCGGCCTTGACGATGCCCGAGATCGAGGTGTAGAAGCTCAGGAACACCATCGCCACGATGATGAGCAGGCCCGCGTCGAACAGCGAGGTCTGCTTGCCGATGGCGCCCAGCACCGGCACCGGCAGCACCACCATGCCGATGACGAAGATGAGCATGCTGTTCTTGCGCCCGATCTTGTCCGAGATCGCGCCGATCACCGGTTGCATCAGCATGAACACAAACAGGCACACCGTCATCGTGTCGGCCACGTCGCCCTTGGAGAAGCCTGCCGTGTTGATCAGGTACTTCTGCATGTAGGTGCTGAAGGTGTAGAAGGTGAGCGAGCCGATGCAGGTGATGCCGAACACCACCCAGAACGCGCGCTGGTGGTGCCACACCTCCCTGAAAGTGCCCGCACCCTCCTGGTGGCGGTCGGCCTTGGAGGTGGTCTCCGTCAGGCCCGAGCGCAGCCACAGCGACACCAGGGCGGCCAGCGCGCCGATGACGAAAGGCAGGCGCCACCAGCCGGCGGTGATCTGATCGCCGCCCAGGGTGTGGGTCATGATGACCGCCAGCAGGCTGGCCAGCAACTGCCCGCCGATCAGCGTGACATACTGGAACGACGAGAAAAAGCCGCGCCGCCCCGGCTGCGCGATCTCGGACATGTAGGTCGCCGTCGAGCCGTACTCACCACCCACCGCGATGCCCTGGACGCAGCGCACCAGCAGCAGCAGGATGGGCGCCAGCGAACCGGCGGTGGCGGCCGTTGGCAGCACCGCCAGGCACAGCGAGCCGAAGCCCATCATCAGGATGGACACCACCATCGCGTCCTTGCGCCCGAAGCGGTCCGAGATGCGCCCGAAGATGTAGCCGCCCACCGGGCGCATCAGAAAACCGATGAAGAACACCCCCGCCGCCTGCATGAACGCGCCCGTCTGCCCGGTGCCGGTGAAGAACTGCTCGGCAAAGTAGACGCTGAAGAAGGCGTAGATGTAGAAGTCGAACCACTCCACCAGGTTGCCGCTGGAGGCCTTGACGATGGCCCACACCGTCTCGCGGGTGGACAGTTGCCCCATGACCCGGAAGCCTGCCGCGCCACCGTCCTGCGCCAATGTGCCGCTTGCCATGCTCGCCACCTCTTCATGCCAGTTCCTGGGAGGCCCATCGTACGCTTGGGCCCGCATTTTTGCCCAGGCACCGTGCGGGCGGTGTCGCCGCGCCGGCTTGTCGCTATAATGCTGCGTTTTGCGGAAAGTACGCCGAGCAAATCTTGATGCGCAAGGGTTGCGCATGGCCGGCGCGGCTGCCACAGTCCAACCAAACAGGTTTCATCATGCGTGAAGGCATTCACCCCAACTACCGCGAAGTGTGCTTCGTGGATCTGTCCAACGGCTTCAAGTTCGTGACGCGCTCGTGCGCCAACACGAAAGAGACGGTCAAGATGGACGACGGCCGCGAGCTGCCGCTGTTCAAGCTGGATACCTCCAGCGAGTCGCACCCCTTCTACACCGGCACGCAAAAATCGGTGGACAACTTGGGCGGCCGCGTCGAGAAATTCCGCAACCGCTACGGCAAGGTCGCTCGCTAAAATCGCGCGACGCCTTTTTTCCGGCTCTCAAAAGGGCAGCACGGGCAACCGCGCTGCCCTTTTCGCTGCCTGACGCCCCTTGAACCAGACCAGCCCCGCCCTCGTTGCCCAGGACGCCGTGCGCCGCCTGCCGCGCTGGGCGCTGTGGCTGCTGTGCGCGGCCTACGTGATCCCGGGCTATGTGGGGCGCGATCCCTGGAAGAACGCCGACGTGGCGGCCTTTGGCGTGATGCTGGACCTGGCCGGCGACCCCTCGTGGTCGACCTGGCTGCATCCCGGCATGATGGGCATCCCGGCCGACATCAGCGCCCTGCTGCCCTACTGGATCGGCGCCTGGGTGCTGCAATGGGTTCCCGCCTGGGTGGCGCCCGACTTCGCGGTGCGCGTGCCCTTCATGCTGATGCTGGCGGCCACCCTGGCAGCCACCTGGACCGCGGTGTACGACCTGGCGCGCCACCCGGGTGCGCAGCCCGTGGTGTTTGCCTTTGGCGGCGAGGCCAAGGCCGTCGACTACGCCCGCGCACTGGCCGACGGCGGCCTGCTGGCGCTGGTGGCCACGCTGGGGCTGGCCCAGTTCTCGCACGAAACCACGCCGGCGCTGGCCCAGTTGTTTTTCGCGACCGTGGTGTTCGCCGGTTTGGCCGGCCTGCCGTTTCGCCCGCTGGGCGCGCCGCTGATGCTGCTGGTCGGGCTGCCCGGCCTGGTGCTGTGCGGCGCGCCGTCGATTGCCTTGATCTACGGCGGCGTCGCCACGCTGGGCCTGCTGCGCCCCAGCGCCGAGCACCTGGCGCCGGCCACGCGCCGACTCGCCCTGTGGCTGCTGGGCGCCTGCACGCTGGCCTGCGCGTTGCTGGGCTGGTCCACCGATCTGCTGGAGTGGCAGATTGCCACGCCCGCCAGCGACTGGCACGAAGTGCGCGCGCTGGGACAGCTATTCCTGTGGTTCACCTGGCCGGCCTGGCCGCTGGCGCTGTGGACGCTGTGGCGCTGGCGCCACCAGCTGACGCAGCTGGGCCATCAGCGGCATCTGGGCCTGCCGCTGCTGATCGCCGGCGTGCCGATGGCGAGCGCGGTGCTGACACGCGCGGGCGACCGGGTGCTGCTGCTGGCGCTGCCGGCGCTGGCCTGCCTGGCCGCCCTGGCCCTGCCCACCTTCAAGCGCAGCGCGGCGGCGCTGATCGACTGGTTCACGGTGCTGTTCTTCAGCCTGTGGGCGATCGTGATCTGGGTGGTGTGGATCTCGCTGCACACGGGCGTCCCCCCGCAACCGGCGGCCAACGTGGCGCGGCTGGCGCCGGGCTTTGTGCCCCACTTCATGTGGCCGGCCTTCGTGGCGGCCTTGCTGGCCACTGCCGCGTGGATCGCGCTGGCGCGCTGGCGCACCGCGCGCCACCGTGCCGCGCTGTGGAAGAGCCTGGTGCTGCCCGCGGCCGGCGCCACGCTGTGCTGGCTGCTGCTGATGACGCTGTGGCTGCCGGCGCTGAACTACGGACGCAGCTTCGCGCCGCAAATGCAGGAGCTGCGGCACCTGATCGGCAACACCCCATGCGTGCAGGTGCACGGCTTGTCCGCCCCCCAGGTGGCCGCCGTGCGCTTTCATGGAGGCTGGACGCCGGTGCCGGCGCGCAGCCTGACGAGCTGCCCCTGGCTGCTGGTGGACACCGACGCCATGGCCAGCTTGCAGGCCACCGTCAACCTGAGCCAGTGGCGCCTGGCGGGCGAAGCGAGGCGGCCGACCAACCGCGAGGACAACCTGCTGGTCTACCGGCGTGTTGCCACCCCTTGAGCGCGGCGCGCGCGGCCTCGCCCCCGCATCAGCCCGGTGTCGCCTGGAGGTACACGCGCCGCAGATGCTCGCGTGCCTGCGGGCCCACGTCCAACTGCCCGGCCAGGTAGGCATCCATGCCGCCGAAGTCCTCGTCCACCGCCTGATAGGCGGCCTCCAGAAACCCCGCCTGCACGCGCCAGAGCACCTGAAGCACCTCGGGCGACAGCCGTGAATCGCGCGCTGCCGGCATGCGGTAGAACTCGTTGGTGAGCAAGTAGTCGCGCATCACGGTGGCGCGCGGTACGCCCAGGGCCTCCAGGATCAGCGCCGCGGCGAAACCGGTGCGGTCCTTGCCGGCAGTGCAGTGAAACACCAGCGGTTCGTCACTGCGCAGCAGGTGCCCGAACATCTCGGCAAAACGCGGCGCGTTGTGCAGCACGAAATTGCGGTAGGTCAGGCACATCAGCTCGGCGGTGCGTTCGGCCGTCAGCGCCTCGCCGGCGGCCAGGATGCCCTGCATGCCCTGCACCACGGTCGGCTCGATGGGCAAGGGGTGCTGCTGCACGCCGGCGAATCGGTAGGCGGCGCTGGCACGCTCGCCAACGCCGCGAAAGTCAAACGTGCGCTTGACGCCCAGCCCATTGAACACCTGCGCGTCTTGCGGGGTCAGCCCCGCCAGATGGTCCGATCGAAACAGCGTGCGCCAGCGCACCTGCTGGCCGTCGACCGTGCGGTAGCCGCCCAGGTCACGGAAATTGCTGGCGCCGGCCAGGTTCAGGCAGCGATCGGGATGGCTGGGCATGATGGCAGGCAGTGAGCAGGAAACGTCAAACGAACAGGCAGTTGGCACAAACCGTAGAGCATGAAGCCCAGCGAACCAAACGGCCGCGGAGCAGGCCAGGCCAGCGATCGCCGTGGCTGGGGTCTCCCCGGCCACGGGCGGCGCCCCCTTGGGGGAAGGCGGAACATCGCGCAGCGAGTGGAGACTGGGGGTGTCATTTCAATCGTCCCCGCAGCGTGTGCGACAGGGCCTCGGTGATGTCCACCTCGATCATGCGGCCCGCCAGACGTGCGCCCTGGGGACCGCCGTCGAAGTTGACGACCCGGTTGCACTCGGTTCGGCCCATCATCTCCTGCGGGTTCTTGCGCGAGGGGCCTTCGACCAGGATGCGCTGCACGCTGCCCACCCGGCTGGCGCTGATGGCGCGCACGTTTTGCTCCACCACTGCCTGCAGGTGCTGCAGGCGGCGCAGCTTGACGTCGTGGGGCGTGCTGTCGCGCAGGTTGGCCGCGGGCGTGCCGGGCCGCGGGCTGTAGATGAAGCTGAAGCTGGCGTCGAAGCCCACGTCCTCGATCAATTGCATCAGCTTGTCGAAGTCGTCCTCGGTTTCGGTCGGGAAACCGACGATGAAGTCGCTGGACAGGCTGATGTCCGGGCGCACCGCGCGCAGGCGGCGGATGATGCTCTTGTACTCCAGCGCGGTGTAGCCGCGCTTCATCATGCCCAGGATGTGGTCGCTGCCGTGCTGCACCGGCAGGTGCAGGTGGCCGGCCAGCTTGGGCAGCTTGCCGTGCGCGCCGATCAGGCGCTGGGTGAACTCCTTGGGGTGGCTGGTGGTGTAGCGGATGCGCTCGATGCCGGGGATTTCGGCCACGTACTCGAGCAGCGTGGCAAAGTCGGCGATCTCGCCCGATTCACCCATCGGCCCCCGATAGGCGTTCACGTTCTGGCCCAGCAGCGTGACCTCCTTGACGCCCTGGTCGGCCAGGTCGGACAGCTCGGTCAGCACGTCCTCGAAGGGGCGGCTGAACTCCTCGCCGCGCGTGTAGGGCACCACGCAGTAGCTACAGTATTTGGAGCACCCTTCCATGATCGAGACAAAGGCCGTCACGCCCTCCACGCGCGCGGGCGGCAAGTTGTCGAACTTCTCGATCTCGGGAAAACTCACGTCCACCTGCGGCGCGTGCGTGCGCTGGCGCTCGGCCAGCAGCTCGGGCAGGCGGTGCAGGGTCTGCGGGCCGAACACCACGTCCACGTAGGGCGCGCGCTGGATGATTTCCTCGCCCTCCTGGCTGGCCACGCAGCCGCCCACGCCGATCAGCACGCCCTTGTCCTTCAGGTGCTTGACGCGGCCCAGGTCGGAAAACACCTTCTCCTGCGCCTTCTCGCGCACCGAGCAGGTGTTGAACAGGATCAAGTCGGCCGCCTCGGGGTCGTCGGTGGGCTCGTAGCCCTCGGCGGCGGCCAGCACGTCGGCCATCTTGGCCGAGTCGTATTCGTTCATCTGGCAGCCGAAGGTTTTGATGAAAAGTTTGCGGGGCATGGCGGTGGTCCATCGACAAAGGCAACGGCCGGCGTGAGGCCGGCCGGCAACACCCGGGAAGCTCGGGCGCGGCGGCCGCGCGGGCTTCTCAGTTGAGGTAGCCCGAGGCCGGCGCCGGGCGCGCCTGGCCGCTGACGCCGCCGCGCGCGTCGCGCTCGATCTCGGCGGGACTGAGGATCCAGATTTCGCGGATCACGCCGGCCGGGTCACGCAGGTAGTTCACCGTGAAAGTCTGGCCGCGCAAGCTGCCCGACAGTGCCACGCGGTTGTGCACGTCGCGCACCCGCACGCCGGGACCCAGGCGTTCGGCCTTGCCGCTGAGCGTGACTTGCGGCGGCGCGTCGAAGGTGATGGCGCCGCGCTCGGCCTTGGCCGGGAAGGGGCGCACCATTTGCGCCTGGGCGGGCGCCGTGGCCAGCAGGCCGGCGCCTGCGAGGGCTGCGCCCAGCGCCAGTGCGCGCCAGGCTGCGGCGGGTTTCGAGCAGCGGTTCATGGTGTCTGTCCAGAGGCTGTGAAAGTCAGATGCAACCGACCATTTTACTGCGCGTGACGGGCGCACGACGCTCCGGGTCGGTGCGCTTTCATGGCTTCGGCGCACCAATGCCCGCAGAGCCAGTGCTGACACCTCGCCCCACGTGCAAGCGCCTATAAAGTTGCATAAAATCTACATATTTAAATCCCACGCCTCCCACGCCCATGTCTGCCCTCCCCGACGCTCCCGGCGCGCCCGTCGCCAGCGAGGACAAGCCGCAGGACGCCGCCCTGACGCAGGCGCTGCAGCGCAGCTACCAGCACGGCTTTGTCACCGACATCGAGTCCGATTCGCTGCCCCCGGGGCTCGACGAAGACACCATCCGCGCGATTTCGCTCAGGAAGAAGGAGCCCGAGTTCCTGCTGAACTGGCGCCTGGCGGCGTTCAAGCGCTGGCAGGCCATGGAGCTGCCCAACTGGGCCCATCTGAAGATCGCGCCAATCGACTTTCAGGCGCTGTCGTACTACTCGGCGCCCAAGTCCATGAAGGACAAGCCCAAGAGCCTGGACGAGGTCGATCCCAAGCTGCTGGAGACATATGAAAAGCTGGGCGTGCCGCTGCACGAGCGCGCCCGGCTGGCGGGCGTGGCGGTGGACGCGGTGTTCGACTCGGTGTCCGTGGGCACCACCTTTCGCAAGCAGCTGGCCGACGTGGGCGTGATCTTCTGCAGCTTCTCGCACGCGGTGCAGAACCACCCCGAGCTGGTCGAGAAATACCTGGGCACGGTGGTGCCGCAGGGCGACAACTTCTACGCCGCGCTCAATTCGGCGGTGTTCTCCGACGGCTCCTTCGTCTACATCCCCAAGGGCGTCAAGTGCCCGATGGAGCTGTCGTCGTACTTCCGCATCAACGCGCAAAACACCGGCCAGTTCGAGCGCACCCTGATCATTGCCGAAGAAGGCAGCCAGGTCAGCTATCTGGAGGGCTGCACCGCGCCGCAGCGCGACGAGAACCAGCTGCACGCCGCCGTGGTCGAATTGATCGCGCACGACGACGCCTTCATCAAGTATTCGACGGTGCAGAACTGGTATCCCGGCGACGAGAACGGCGTGGGCGGCATCTACAACTTCGTGACCAAGCGCGCGCTGGCCGCGGGCAAGCGCTCGCGCATCGCGTGGACGCAGATCGAGACCGGCTCGGCCATCACCTGGAAGTACCCCAGCGTGGTGCTGCGCGGCGATGACTCGAATGGCGAGTTCCACTCGATTGCCGTATCCAACCACTTCCAGCAGGCCGACACCGGCACCAAGATGCTGCACATCGGCAAGAACACCTCGAGCCGCATCGTCTCCAAGGGCATCAGCGCCGGCAACGCGCAAAACAGCTACCGCGGCCAGGTGCGCATCAACGCTGGCGCCGCCGGCGCGCGCAACCACACGCAGTGCGATTCGCTCTTGATCGGCCCCGACTGCGGCGCGCACACCTTTCCCTACATCGACGTGGCGCGCAGCGACGCCGTGGTCGAGCACGAGGCCACCACCACCCGCATCTCCGAAGAGCGCCTGTTCTACTGCCAGCAGCGCGGCATCGACGCGCAGGAGGCCACGGGCCTGATCGTGGGCGGCTTCTGCCAGGCCGTGATCGAGGAGCTGCCGATGGAATTTGCGCTGGAGGCCAAGGCGCTGCTGGCGGTGTCGCTGGAAGGTGCCGTCGGCTGATTTTCAAGCAAAAACGGCTGTTGCGCCCGTGTATCAAGCGCAAGCAGCTATCAAAACAATAGGATTTTTCCCACATGACCTCATCTTCTCCCCTGCTGCAAGTGCGTGACCTGCGCGTTGACGTGGGCGAGCGCACCGTGCTGCGCTCGGTCTCGCTGGACGTGCCCGCCGGCTCGCTGATGGTGCTGATGGGCGCCAACGGCAGCGGCAAGAGCACGCTGGGCATGGCGCTGGCCGGCCATCCCAACTACCGGGTCGTGGCCGGCAGCGCCCGCCTGGGCGATGTGGATCTCTTGGGCCTGCCGGCGCACGAGCGCGCGCGCGCCGGGCTGTTCGTGTCCTTCCAGTCGCCCCCCGACGTGCCGGGCGTCAAGAACAACCTGTTCATTCGCACCGCGCTCAATGCGGTGCGCGAGGCGCGCGGACTGGAGCCGCAGGACGCCTTCGACTTCCTGTCCAGCGCCAAGCAGGAGGCCCGCGCCCTGGGGCTGGGCGAAGCCATGCTGGGCCGCCCGGTCAACGAAGGCTTTTCGGGCGGCGAGCGCAAGCGCAACGAGCTCTTGCAACTGTCGCTGCTGCAGCCGCGCCTGGCGCTGCTCGACGAGATCGACTCGGGCATGGACGTGGACGGCGTGCGCGCCGTGGTCGAGCTGGTCGCGCGCCTGCGCGCCAAGGGCACGGCCTTCATCGTCATCTCGCACTATCTGCAGATGATCGAGCAGCTGCAGCCCGACGCCGTGCTGCGCCTGGATCAGGGCTGCATTGCCGAAACCGGCAGCGTGGAGCTGGCCCGCGGCATCGCGCGCACCGGCTTTGCCCGCGCCGCCGTGGAGGCCTGAACATGGACAGCGCACGCGCCGACATTCTGGCGGCCGAAAGCCATCTGCAAGCCCATGGCTGGGTGTCTCGCCGCAGCGAGGCGTTTCGCCACCTGCCCCCGCCCGCGCTGGCGCAATGGCTGGAAGGCGCCAGCCCCGACGCCCACTGCGGCGCCCCGGTCCTGTCCGGCACCGGCTGGACGCTGAACCCCGTGGGCAACGCGCCCGCCACCGGCGTTCATGCACGCTGGCTCGACGCGCTGGAGCCCGCGCAGCGCGCCGAGCTGTTTGCCGATTTGCCCGCGCCCGGCGAGGGCGACGCCGCGCCCTTTGGCTGGGCCCATCGCGCGCTGTGCCGCCAGGGCCTGCGTGTGCGGGTCTCCGCCGTGCCCGGCAAGTCCGCGAACGAGCAGGCTCCCGTATGGCTGCACCTGCGCCATCAGCCGCGCGCCGCCGTCGAGGCGCCCCTGCTGGTGCTGGAGCTTCATGAGGGCGTGCGCTGCGTGCTGATCGAGACGCATGAGCGCGAGCCCGCGCAGTGCGACGTCGGCCTGGCCCAGAACCTGCACGCCCATGTGCGGCTGGCGCGCGGCGCGCGCTTGCAGCACCTGCGCGTGGTGGCGCCCGGCGAGCGGGACCGCATCGCCCATTTCGTGCATGCCACGCTGGCGCAGGACGCCCATTACGCCCAGGCGCTGGCCGCCACCGGCAGCAGCTATCACCTGCAGCGCACCCAGGTGCAACTGCAGGGCGCCGGGGCGCAAGCGCGCAGCGCCGGACTGCTGCTGACCGGCGCGCACACGCTGGACCAGCAGGTCTTCAGCCGCCTGGACGCGGCGCGCACCCGCAGCCAGGTCGAGGTGCTGGCCCTGGGCAACGCCAGCGCCCGCACGGTGGCCAATGCCTACACCCGCATCGGCGCCGGCAGCGACGACGCCTCGGTGCACCAGCGGCTGTCGGGCATCGCGCTGGACGGCGAGCCGCGCATGGTGCTGCGCCCGCACCTCGAAATCCTGCACGACCAGGTGCAGGCCGTGCACGGCGCCACCTGGGGCCGCCTGCCCGAGGACGCCCTGTTCTACGCCCGCCAGCGTGGCCTGGACGACACCGCCGCGCGCGCCCTGATCATCGAGGGCATGGCCCGCGCCCTGCTGGAGCGTTGCCTGGACGGCTCGGACGGCCCCGACGTGCTCACGCCCTGGCTGGACGGCGGCTGGCTGACCCAGACCATTGCCGGCCACCTGACCCTTGCCGCCCAGGAGCCCACCCATGGTTGACATCCATACCCCCACGGCCACGCCGGCCCGCGCCCTGGACGTGGCCGCGCTGCGCACGCAGTTTCCGGTGCTCGAACAAAGCATCCACGGCCACGCGCTGGCCTATCTGGACAACGCCGCGACCACGCACATGCCGGTGGCGGTGCTGGACGCCATGCGCGCCTTCGAGGCGCACGACCGCGCCAACATCCATCGCGGCGTGCACACGCTGAGCCAGCGCGCCACCGACGACTTCGAGGCCGCGCGCGCCGTGCTGGCGCGCTTCATCGGCGCGGGCAAGGATCACGAGCTGGTGTTCACCTCGGGCACCACCGAGGCACTCAACATGATCGCCCAGGGCCTGTGGCTGGGCGGGGCGGGCAAGGCCTGGCTGCGCCCCGGCGACGAGATCATCGTCAGCGGCCTGGAGCACCACGCCAACCTGATCCCCTGGCAGCACGCCGCGCAGGCCACCGGCGCCAAGCTGATCGTGCTGCGCCCCGACAGCGAAGGCCGCCTGCACGTGGCCGACCTGCAGCGCCTGCTGAGCGAGCGCACCCGCGTCTTCGCCGTCACGGCCGGCGCCAACGCCACGGGCGAGCGCCCGGCCTACGAAGAGATGCTTGCGCTGGCGTCCGCGGCCGGCGCACTCACCGTGCTCGACGCCGCGCAGGCCGCCAGCCATGCGGTGCCCGATCTTTCCAGACTGGCCTGCGACTTCATGGCCTTCTCGGGCCACAAGATGTACGGCCCCATGGGCACCGGCGTGCTGGCCGGGCGCCGCGCGGCGCTGGAGCGCCTGCACCCGCTGCGCCTGGGCGGCGACATGGTCGAATGGGTCAAGTACGACAGCGCCGCCTGGGCCGCCCTGCCCGCGCGCCTGGAAGGCGGCACGCCCAATGTCGGCGGCGCGGTCGGCCTGGCCGCCGCTGCGCGGTTCATCGACCAGGTCGGCCTCGCCGCCATCGACCAGCATGTGCATGCCTTGCGTGCGCAGGCCGTGGCGGGCCTGGCCGCCATCGACGGCGTCACCGTACTGGCGCCGCACGCCACCGACGCGGCCCTGGTGTCCTTCGTCGCGCAGGACGTGCACCCGCACGACATCGGCACCCTGCTGGACGAACGCGGCATTGCCGTGCGCACCGGCCACCACTGCGCGCAGCCGCTGATCGACCACCTGGGCCGCGGCCCCACCACGCGTGCCTCGTTTGCCCTCTACAACACCGCCGATGAAGTCGATCGCCTGATCGCCGCCGTGACGCACGCGCTGAAAGTCCTGCGATGAAACACCCACCCCCAGTCTTCACTCGCTGCGCGATGTTCCGCCTCCCCCCTCAAGGGGGCATCGCCAGTGGCCGGGGAAACCCCGACCACGGCGATCGCGGGCTTGGCCTGTGCCGCGGCCTTGCGGCTGTTTGTGTTTCATCGGCTGCGGGTGACGCGCAGCGCCATGGACAACTACGATGAACGATGCCGTGAACGATCTGTATCAGGAGGTGGTGCTCGAGCACAAGCGCGCGCCGCGCAACTTCGGGCACCTGCCGCACCCCACGCACCAGGCCGAAGGCACCAACCCGTCCTGCGGCGACCAGATCGCCGTCGAGCTGAACCTGGTCGGCGACCAAGTCCAGGACATCCGCTTCACCGGCCATGCCTGCGCCATCTGCATGGCTTCCACCTCGATGATGACCGAGGCCGTCAAGGGCCGCGACGTCGCCGCCGCCAAAGCCTTGCAGCAGCACTTTCGCGCCGTGCTCACCGGCGAGGAAGAGCCCGAGGGCGCGCCCCTGGGCAAGCTCGTCAGCCTGGCCGGCGTGCGCCAGTATCCCAGCCGCATCAAGTGCGCCCTGCTGGGCTGGCATGCGCTGATGCACGCCATCGCGCAAGACGGCGGCAACGCGAGCACCGAACCGGAGCCCGCCGCATGAGACGCAATCGCGAAACCGTCCTGGTGCGCCGCAACGTGCAGGTCGAGCTGGTGCCCGCCGGCACGCCGGTCGAGCTGGAAGAAGGCACCTGGTGCGAAATCACGCAGGCGCTGGGCTCCTCGTTCACCCTCCTCGTCGAAGGCCAGCTGGTGCGCCTGCGTGGCAGCGACGCCGACGCCATCGGCAAGAAGGACCCCACGCCGGTCGTCGAGCACGGTGACGTGGAAGCAGACGATGTCGAGCCCCTGGTGTGGGAAGCGCTGCGCACCTGCTACGACCCCGAGATCCCGATCAACATCGTCGATCTGGGCCTGGTCTACCGCTGCGAGCTGCGCCCCTTCACCGAGGAGGAAGGCAAGCTGCACGTGGTGATCGACATGACCCTGACGGCCCCCGGCTGCGGCATGGGCGAGGTGATCGCCAACGAGGTCAACGACAAGGTGCTGAACCTGCCGCGCGTGGAGGAGTGCACCGTCAACATCGTGTTCGACCCGCCCTGGGACCGCTCGATGATGACCGAGGAAGCCAAGCTGGCGCTGGGCATGTAGGGCGCGCGCCCATCCACCCACAAAAACGGGCTCCCGCAGGAGCCCGTTTTTCATGCGTCGATGCGATGCCCCGATCAGCCACCGCCGCAGGCGCCGCCCGAGCAGCAGCTCCCGCCCGCATCGCCGCCCGCCTGCTGTTTGCCGATCTGCACGCGCCACAGATCGGGGCCATCCTGCAGATACCGCCACTGCAGCTCGCCGGGCGAGCGGCTCTCCAGTTGCCGCCGCAAGGGCACCGGGTTGTGATCGTTGATGATCACAAAGGCCTCCCCGGGCAGCAAACCGTCAAACTGGTCAAACAAGCGGGCGTGCCGCTCGTGCGGCGCAATCATCCGCACATCGATTTCTTCCATCAACTGGCTCATCATCTTCCTTTCATCAAGTCAAAACCACAGAACAGGCCGCACGACGTCAACCATCCTTGCCATCCAGGCGCGTGCGCAGCAGCCAGGGCGCGTAGATCAGCAGGTAGATCAGGAACGCCAGGCCCCACAGCCCGGCCGCCCAGGCCAGTGCCGCCGCGGTGCTGGACGGCCACAGCGCCGGCACCCCGACGCGCACGATGGCCGCAACCAGCACCAGCGCGTAGGCCACAACCTCGCCTCCCGACGCCTTCAGCGGGCGCCCGGTGTGGCCGCGCGCCGTGCGCGTGATCATCCCGATGATCAAACCGCCGACGGTGCCGACGGCAAAGGCGTGCACCGCCAGCGACAGCGGCACCCAGCCGCCCTGCGCCGCGGCCAGCAGCGCAAAGCCGACGGGCAGCCACGCATAGGCGCCGTGCAGGATCCAGAGGATAGGCCGCGTCAGCGTGACCTGCGGCTTCCACAGCGCCAGGCGCACGGCATGCAGCACGGCGGCCAGGGCGCACAGCGCCCCCGTGACACCCGCCGGCGCGCCGAACACCCACAGCGCCAGCGCCAGGCCGGTGGCGGCCAGCACGCACCACTCCAGCGGCCGCGGCACGCTGTTCTTCAGCCCAGGCGTGACGTTGCGGGTAAACACCGGCACCACGCGCCCGGCCATCACCGTCACCACCATCAGGATCAGCGCCAGCCCGGCGTACAGCGACGATGCCGCGGGCACCGCGAGCACCCCCATCACGCTCAGATGAAACACCGCATTGGCGGCCGCCATGAGCAGGAGCAGCGAAAGCAGCGGGATGTTGCGCCGGTTGCCGGCTCGCACCAGAATGCGCAGCAGCAGCGCGGCCACCAGCGGCAGCAGGGCAAAGTCCAGCACCGCAAACAGTGTGTACGGCCCCGTCACTGCCGCCACGCGCGCAGCCAGCCACAGCAGTGCCAGCGCGCCCAGCAACGGGCCGCGCGGCGTCTCCAGCCCGGTCCATGCGCGCACGCCCGTCAGCAGGAAGCCGATGATGACGCCGGCCGCAAAGCCGAACACCATCTCATGGCCGTGCCACAGCAGGGGCTCCAGGGCAAACGCCGGCGTGACCTGGCCCAGAAACACCGCCACCCACAGCGGCACCGACAGGCAGGCCAGCAAGGCCGCCCCCAGGTAGAACGGCCGAAAACCCAGCCGCAGCACCGGCCAGCCGGTGGGCGCGGCCGGCTGCGGCTTGGCCGACGCAACGGGGATGGAAGAAGCAGTTCGTTGGTTCATGTCAACAGTCGAGAAACTATTTTCGAGCGGCGCGCGAAGCACCCAGGCGGCTCATTTTTATATAGCGCGCCCAACAGTGCCATGGCCTGGTTCAAGAACATGGTTTTGCGTAGGGTTGCTGCGTTTTCAGGTGCGCTTTGGCCACCGGGCACGCAGGGCCGACCCCACGCCGCCCGGGCGTTTCGAATTGCGGATTTGAACAGTGCAAGAATGCTGTTTTTGGCCGTCGGATGCTTCACAGACACCGCCGGCGCCGCCCCAGGAGCCCACCCCATGAAAAGAGATCCGCTGCCCCAGACGCAGCGCCAACTTGCTGCCCAGACCATCAGCGCCGACGTGCTGGCGGAGAAGTATTTCAAGCCGGGCGAGCACTCCCTCGAGCAGCTCTACGCCCGCGTCGCCCGCGCCCTGGCCAGCGTCGAGAAGCCCGAGTTGCGCGCCGAGTGGGAAAGCCGGTTTCTGAGCAATTTGCACGCCGGCGCCATCGGCGCCGGCCGCATCATGAGCGCGGCCGGCACCGACATCCAGGCCACGCTGATCAACTGCTTCGTGCAGCCCGTGGGCGACGCCATCCAGGGGCGCGACGCCGACGGCTACCCCGGCATCTACGAAGCCCTGCGCGAGGCCGCCGAGACCATGCGCCGCGGCGGCGGCGTGGGCTACGACTTCTCGCGCATCCGCCCCAAGGGCGCCTTCGTCAAGGGTACCCACTCCTACGCCAGCGGCCCGTGCAGCTACATGAACGTGTTCGACCAGTCGTGCTCGACGGTCGAGAGCGCCGGCAGCCGACGCGGCGCGCAGATGGGCGTGCTGCGCATCGACCACCCCGACGTGCTGGAGTTCATCACCGCCAAACGCACGCCCGGGCGCTGGAACAACTTCAACGTCTCGGTCGGCGTGTCCGACGCTTTCATGCAGGCCGTGGCCGCCGGCACCGACTGGGAGCTGGTGCACAAGGCCGAGCCGGGCCCGAAGGTCAAGGACGCCGGCGGCCACCAGCGCGCCGACGGCCTGTGGGTGTACCGCAGCGTGCCGGCGCGCGAGCTGTGGGACACCATCATGACCTCGGCCTACGACTTCGCCGAGCCCGGCATCCTGTTTCTCGACCAGATCGGGCGCGACAACAACCTGAACTACACCGAGCAGATCGAGGCCACGAATCCTTGCGGCGAGCAGCCGCTGCCCCCCTACGGCTGCTGTGACCTGGGCCCGATCATCCTGACGAACTTCGTGCGCCACCCCTTTGGCGTGGGCGGCGAGGCGGCGTTCGACTTCGAGCGCTTCGAGCAGGTGGTGGCCACCCAGGTGCGCGCGCTGGACAACGTGCTCGACGTCACCTACTGGCCGCTGCAGCAGCAGCGCGAGGAGGCCGCCGCCAAGCGCCGCATCGGCGTCGGCTTCACCGGGCTGGGCAACACGCTGACGCTGCTCAAGCTGCGCTATGACCGCGAGGACGGTCGCCAGATGGCCGCCGAAATCGGCCGGCGCATGCGCGACGCGGCCTACCGCGCCTCGGTCGAGCTGGCCAAGGAAAAGGGGGCCTTTCCCAAATTCAAGGCCGATGGCTACCTGGCCCAAGGCACCTTTGCCAGCCGCCTGCCCGACGACATCAAGGCTGCCATCCGCCAACATGGCATCCGCAACAGCCACCTGCTGTCGATCGCGCCCACCGGCACCGTCAGCCTGGCCTTTGCCGACAACGCGTCCAACGGCATCGAGCCGGCCTTCAGCTGGGGCTACAAGCGCAACAAGCGCGAGGGCGACGGCAGCACCAGCAGCTACATGGTGGAAGACCATGCCTTCCGCCTGTATCGCGAATGGGTAGACGCCAGCGTCACCACCGACGACACGGCCGGCAAGCTGCCCGCCTACTTCGTCAACGCGCTGCAGATGAGCGCGCAAGAGCACGTGGCCATGATGCAGGCAGTGCAGCCCTTCGTGGACACCTCCATCAGCAAGACCGTCAACATCCCCGCCGACTATCCGTTCGACGACTTCAAGGACCTGTACCGCCAGGCCTGGCAGGCGGGCCTGAAGGGCCTGGCCACCTACCGCCCCAACAGCATCCTGGGCGCCGTGCTGGAGACCACACCGGTCAAAAAGGACGAACCGGCCATTGCCGTGTCGGCGGCGGCGCCGGCCTACGACCCGATGCGCACGGTGATTGAAAAGCGCCCGGCCGGCGGCCTGCCCGCCGTGGCCGAGAAGATCGAATACTGGACCAGCGAGGGCCAGCAGCGCCTGTACCTGATCGTCACCTTTTTGCCCATGCCCACGGCCGACGGCAAGGGCACGATCGAGCGCGCCATCGAATTTTTCATGCCCGTGGGCCAGAGCGGCGAGTCGCAGCAATGGATCACC
>Ga0116191_1001258_pt1 | contig 20775 bp, 19 predicted proteins | sample AD_UKC111_MetaG_FD_89897 | JGI IMG/M metagenome (GOLD analysis project Ga0116191, IMG submission 89897) | Active sludge microbial communities of municipal wastewater-treating anaerobic digesters from Hong Kong - AD_UKC111_MetaG | ecosystem: Engineered > Bioreactor > Anaerobic > Digestate... | reverse complement strand
TCGATGATGTTGCTACCCGGCAAAAAAACGACTTCACCGGTCAGAGCCTACTCAGGTTAGGCGAACTTTATTTTGAAAAGGGAAGCTACGACAAAAGCTATGAAGCATACGCAAAGCTTGAGTCGGTTGCTGAGTACAAATCAATGCTTCAGGATGCCAGGATAGGAATGCTGCGCTGTGCCTTTGAGCAAAAGCAATATACAGACATTCCGGCAATAGCCAGCAGCATACTTTCGGCAGAAAAACTACCCGATGAGCTTGAGCGCGAAACCCATTTCAAGCTGGCCAAATCGCTCTACGCGTTAGGAAAAACGGACGAAGCCTTGGTTGAATTTGCAAGGGTAGCCGACAACCTTAAAACTGCCGAGGGAGCAGAGGCAAAGTATATGAAAATCAGTATATACTACCAAAAAAAGGATTACCAGAAAGCCGAATCTGAAGTTTTTGATTTTGCCGAAAAGAATACCCCACATCAGTACTGGCTAGCCAAGAGCTTTATCCTTCTTGCCGATGTTTACGCCAGCAAGGATGACTTCTTTCAGGCCAAAGCTACCCTGAATAGCGTTATTGACGGCTACTCCAACACAACCGATGGCATCATTGACGAGGCTACCGCTAAGCTTAACCAGCTGGTGAAGTCCGAAAAGGATAAACAGTCTGTGAAGGTTGATGAGGGTGTTGCTTTTTAGTTTTCCATTTAAACATTAGCCAAACATGCAAAACAAAAAATGCAGCAACTACAAGCCAACCCCTCAGTCGGGGGTTCATTGCCCGGTTTCGCCACATCATAAGACTAAAAGTTCAACAATATTGAATAACCAGAATAGAGTGAAAAACAATTTTGTTCACCACATCATGAGGACAGGCACACTGGCTATTTTCCTTGCCACAAATCTGCTGGTTGGCGGTAAAGTCATAGCACAGGAAACGAGCCTTAAAAAGGAGGTAATGGTTGTTAGACCCTACGAGCCCTCCATTTCCGATGCCTTCAAAATAAACCAACCTCCCAGAATAGAGGACACTATTAGGGTTAAACCTAATTTTACTTACACCATTGTTCAGCGACCCGCTGTTGCTGCTTTTACACCTAACCCCATCTCGGCAGCTCGGATGATGGCCGAACCATTAAAAGATTTATCAAACGGCTACCTTAAGTTGGGAATGGGAAATGCTACCCTTCCGGTAGCCGAGGCATACTTTATGAGCAAGCGTAATCCGGATTTTATGTACGGGGCTTGGGTTCAGTACCGCTCAAAGATTGGGAAGGTTAAACTAGAGAACAGCAAAAAAGTTGATGCCAGCTCATCCACAGCCAACCTGCAGATTTTTGGGAAAAGAATGTTTGCGAATAAAATTCTACAGGGAGATTTGAGCTACAACAACACCGCTAAAACCTACTACGGGTATAACATACTGGATAGCTTGATTAGTCCAACATCCGAAAAGCAAAAGGTAAACAGGATTAATGCAAACCTCAACTTCAACACATCCCGAAAGGATTCCGCCCATTTTAACTATAACGCCCTGGCTAGCTTTGAGCATCTAGGCGACAAGTTTGATATGCAGGAAAACAGAATTACCGCATCGGGAGGGCTGAACAAGTATTTAAAGCAGGAACAGCTTGGCGTTGACATCTCTTTTACCCACTACTCCCGAAGCAGCCAGCTTGACATGCAAAATAATTCCATTCTGAATATTTCACCTTGGATTCATTTCTTTGGTAAGCAGTGGCGGGCAGTAGCCGGGCTTTACATGGTTTACGATGCCAACTCGGGAATTAACAACACCTACATCTATCCCCGTGCATTTCTTTCCTACGATGTTGTTAGCCATTACATTATACCTTTCGTTGAGTTTGGCGGTTACCTTGAGGAAAACTCCTACTCCAAGCTTATCCAGGAAAATCCATGGGTAACACCTGGCCTTAGCGGTTGGAATACCACCCATAAGCTGGCAATGACGGGTGGAGTAAAAGGAAAGTTTAGCGCCAGGGTTTCCTACAATGTTCAGGCCTCCTACTCCATTATAGACAGCTTATACTTTTTTACAAATACCAGCATCAATCCGGCAAATCCACTGTACAATAGATTCAACCTGGATTTCGATAACGTTGAGCTTACTAAAATTCTAGGCGAGCTCACCATTGCTCCTTCGGAAAGGTTTAGCCTCTTACTTCACACCGAATACTTTAACTACAAAATGAATAAGCTGGCACATCCCTGGCATAAACCCGACTACAACGCCTACGCTGAGCTGCGGTATAACTTGAGGGAAAAGATATACACCAACTTGCAGCTTTTTGCAGTTGGAAAACGGTGGGCGCTCTCACCCGATGGGGTATCACCTGTTAGACTTAATGGTTACGTGGATGCCAATCTGGGATTTGACTACAACTTCAACAACCGGCTTTATGCATTCCTCAACCTGAACAATATCGCCTCATCACACCATCAGGAATGGTACCTCTACCCTGTTCAGGGGTTCAACGTTCAGCTAGGCCTTTCATATAAATTCTAGCCGGCTGCAGCAGAATGCTTTGGTAGTAAGTTCGGCCAAAATTCAATGTACTTTCAACACGACAAAATGAACAGCCCTTTTTTCACCTCTATTTGGTATTCTGGCATTAAATAAATATGAGGTTTGGGGCATTTCACAACCATTCAACCACTTACTACAAATTATTTAAGGCAGTTTGCAACAATAAAAAATGGACTTAATGGTTAAATAATGCTAAATTTGTTTTTTTTAAAATTATAACCACTGAGTAATGCACTGCCAAAAAGTTAACGAAATCCCACCAAGTAGGTTAAAGCAAGGATTAGGTAAGGTTTTTATCATTTCAGCCATAGTGCTGGGTATGCAACATGCAGCTGCCCAGCCTGCAGGATTTAAGGAAATATTTACCGATGCCGAATACTACCTGTTGATGGATGATTACCAGGAAGCGCTGCCTCTTTACCAGAAGCTAAACAAAATGGATTCTACCAACAGTAACATCCATTACCGACTTGGCCAGTGCTACCTGAACATTCCGGGGAAAAAGCAAATGGCTATACCCTACCTCGAAATGGCCGTTCAAAACATCAGCCCTAAGTATGTAGAAGGTTCATACCGTGAAACAAAGGCACCGTTAAATGCCCTTTTTTCCCTTGGACAGGCCTACATGATCAACATGGAACTCAACAAAGCCCTTAATACTTTCACTAAGTTCAAGGAAAATCTCAGTGTTGGTGATATTTACAACCTCGATTATGTAAACCAGCAGATAAAGGCCTGCCAAACAGCCGCATCATTTCTGGAAAAGCCGCTCAACGTAAAAAAAGAACGATTCGTTTTGCTGCCAGGCAGAAATGTTAGCATTAGCTACCCGGTTTTCTCGGGCGATAGGCAAAGCCTGGTATTCACCGTAAAGGAAAAATTCTACACCGCTCTCTACCATAGCATAAAAACCAATGGCGAATGGGGAGCACCCAGCAACATCACCCTTGACTTGGGTGTAGAAGGTGAGGTTTACTCCACATCCCTTAACCATGATGGCACCAAACTCCTTATTTTTATTAATGACATGGGTTCCGGGAACATCTACTTTTCTGTCTTTAAGGGTGGAAAGTGGCAACCTGCAAAGAAATTTCAGGGCGATGTCAACTCGAGAGACTGGGAAACCTTTGCCTCCTATTCAGCTGACGATAAGTTTATACTCTTTACTTCGAACCGTAAAGGTGGTGTTGGAGGGCTGGATATCTACATATCCGAGATACTGCCTGGTGATAAAGTTTCACCTCCTTCCAACCTTGGTGAAATTATAAATACACCTTACAACGAAGAATCGCCCATCCTAAGCCCCGATGGCAATACCCTTTACTTTGCCTCACAGGGTCATAACAGCATGGGCGGATTCGATATTTTTTACTCCAAACGTCTTCCCAACGGGCAATGGTCGAACCCGGTAAATATAGGATACCCCATAAATACGCCGGACGACGAGTACTTTTACTTTCCTTTCGATTCAAGCACTGCCGTTATGCCCTTAGCCTCCAACGGTGAATCGCCATACAACGAGCTTTACCAAATCTCCATAAATCCTGCCCCACCGGTAAGGTACCTTGAACTCGATGGCACCATCTACCTTACCGACAACTCCGACCTCCAATCGGCTGATGTTAAAGTTATCATCACCTCCGACAGCATTCTGAATGCTAGCGATACGATTGTACCCTCCAAAAATGGCAAGTTTACCTGGACACTAACCCCCGGTACTTACATAGTAGAAGCAACTAGTAACTTCTACAGTATGGAACCGGTGCACCTGTATATTCCCCGCAACTTTAACCAGGAGGTTTATCCACTAGAACGAAAACTTCTACCCAAAATGGTTGCCGAGGGAGCTGTTATCAAGTTGCAGAACATACTTTTCGACTTCGATAGCTACAGCCTCACCCGCGAAGCCAAATTTGAGCTGGAAAAGGTTTTCAACCTGATGGCAGACAATCCATCGCTATATATTGAAGTTACAGGGCATACCGACAGTAAGGGTTCGCCCATTTACAACCTAAAACTCTCGGCTAAGCGCGCCAACGCTATAGTTGAGTACCTCGTAGCAAAAGGAATTGACGAAAGACGTTTCATCGTTCGGGGACTAGGCTCTCTGGAAAGTCTTGCCACCAACACCAACCCCGATGGAAGCGATAACCCTGTCGGAAGGCAATTCAACCGTCGTGCCAGTATCAGAATTTACAACCCCGATAAAAAAATTAGCATTGAGTACGTTGATGTTCCTGAACATCTTAAACCTATAAACTCTCGATATACCATACTACTAGCCCAACCCGGAGTTAAGCCTACCGATAAACAGATTTTGGAGGTGGAGAAAGCCCTGGACATGAATACCCAGGTCTATGCGGTTGGCTCCTACAGCTTTATCTGCATCGGCAGCTTCTCTTCCAAATCCGATGCCATAGAATCGTTCGGGAAAGTTGTTGACCTCAACCTTCCACAAGCAGTAATTATTAATGAGAACGAGCTGCAGCGGATAGTCAAATCCTCACAAAAACAGCTAATTACCAAACGAACAATCTACACTATACTGGTGGTAACCTGCGAAAAGCCGTTAAACCAAGACTCATTCAAAGGTTTCCCCGTTACAGAGGAAAAGGGCGAAGACGGCCTGTACAGGTACTATTTTGGCATATTTGACACCAGGGACTCTGCCCAGAAGAATCTTGATACCGTTAACTCGCTGGGATTTCCAAATGCCCTTATAGTGAAACTTGAAAAAAACAGGTGATGACGGAAGGCGTTTTGGAAAATAACATGGTAAAACTCAGGGCGCCGGAACCCGATGACGTGGACTTGCTCTACGTTTGGGAAAACAACATGGAGATTTGGAAGGTGAGCAACACCATCACCCCCTTCTCACGCCACTTGCTAAAAAAATACATCGAAACCGCTCATCTCGATATTTGGGAGTCAAAACAGCTGCGCCTTATCGTTGAGGCTAAGGATCAAAATGCTCTGATGAACGTCCCCGTCGGATTGATTGACCTTTTTGACTTCGATCCCTACCACCTGCGGGCAGGGGTGGGCATTTTGATTGCAAACCAGCAGTACCGGCGTAGAGGCTACGCTACGGAAGCACTAAAACTTCTCATTCGTTACTGTTTTGACATCATCCAGCTGAACCAGCTATACTGCAACATTTCGACCGATAACCCGGTTAGTCTTCAGCTATTCAAAAAGCAAGGTTTTGAAGAGGTAGGAGTTAAAAAATCATGGCTAAAAACCCAAAGCGGTTGGGAGGATGAAATCATGCTCCAACTCCTCAACCCCAAACCACGCCTGCCAAAAAACTAAACCAGGAAAGGTGTTGCTGGAACTCTACCAGCAAGATACATGGTAAAATAGCTTTAAAACGCAGCTAATCAAATTTAAAAAAATCTTGAATATTGGGCCATAGGGATTTAGCTTCGGGATTCGTGCTGCAGAACTCGTTGGTATGCTTGCAGTAGGTATAGTCATCCATCCACGATGATCCATTAGCAGAAATCTCACGGAGTGCATTGGCGATGTACTCCACCTCGGCATTGGTGGTAGTTGGATGCAGTGACCACCTAACCCAGCCGGGTTTCTGCGAAAAATCGCCCTGGTTAATCATTTCGGTAATCTGATGTGATTTTTCCCTGGTAACATTCAGCAGGAAATGGCCGTAGGTACCTGCACAAACGCATCCACCCCGCATTTGAATGCCGTAACGCTCGCTGAGCAACGTAACCACCAGGTTGTAGTGGAGCCCATCAATGTAGAAGGAAATGGAGCCAATTCGCCGTGGGCAACTATCGGCCAGAATATGCAGCCCCGGAATGTCTTTTAAACGGTCGAATGCCAACGCAACCAATTCCTCTTCGCGCTGGGCAATATGCTCAACCCCCATTTTTTCCTTAAGTCTGATGGCCAAAGCAGAGCGAATGGCTTGTAGGAATCCGGGTGTTCCGCCATCCTCCCGCCTTTCGATATCGTCGATGTACTTGTACTCGCCCCAGGGATTAGTCCAGTCAACTGTTCCACCACCAGGGTTATCGGGAACCCTATTTTTATAAAGGTGCGAGTTAAAAATTAGCACACCCGATGCGCCGGGACCACCCAGAAACTTGTGAGGTGAAAAAAATATGGCATCCAAACTCTCAAGGGGATTGGAGGGGTGCATGTTAATTTCATCGTAGGGTGCTGAGGCGGCAAAATCAATAAAACAGAGGCCTCCGGCCTCGTGCATGATTCGCGCCAGCTCATGAACAGGGGTTCGGATACCGGTTACATTGCTGCATGCCGTGAAGGAGCCAATTTTCATTGGTCGGTCGGCGTATTTTTCAAGTGTTTTTCTAAGGTTTTCTGACGAAACCATCAGATTTTCATCGGGTTCAACCACCACCACTTCGGCAATGGTTTCGTACCAGGAGGTTTGGTTGGAGTGGTGTTCCATGTGGGTAACAAACACTACCGGTCGTTCCTTTGGATTCGCAAAAACAAAGCTGTAGTTCTTCAACCCCAGAATGCGCTGAAACTTATTAATTGAGGATGTCATCCCGAAACCGGAAGTAACAATTACGTCATCAGGGCCAGCATTAACATGCCGTTTTATCTCTCTCAATGCAAAATGGTAGGCTTCGGTCATGAATTTCCCCGTGTAGCTGCTCTCGGTATGGGTGTTGGCCACCATGGGGCCAAAAATATTAAGCATCCTCTCCTCTATTGGCCTGTATAGCCTGCCACTAGCAATCCAATCGGCATAAATTAGGGGTTTCTCCCCAAAAACAGTGCGGTAGGTTGCATCAATCCCTATAATATTCTTCCTGAATTGCTCGAAGTACTTCTCGGTTTGGCTCATGTGTTGAAAATATTTTATAAAAATCCTTAAATTCAACTTTGCAGCATCTCACTGTAATCGGGAATTTCATTTATGCTGTAAAAACTTCCCGTTTCCCAGCTTATTGCAACGGTGTAGTGTTTAATTCCGTTGGTTAACACCAGGTAGGGAGCCTTAAAGTATGAGTTGTAGCGAACAACCTGGTCAATGGTGCTCTCGCTAAGTTCAATCTCAGCAGCCTTGCACTCCACAACCACTAATGGCCTCCCGGCTCTACCATAGACCACCACATCAGCCCTATGGTTTACTCCATTCAACACGAAGGAAACCTCTACCCCAGTTAATCCTATGGGTACATTTTTAAAATCGCAAAGGTAGTGAATTAGGTGTTGTCTAACCCACTCCTCAGCGGTTAGAGGTACGAATTTTTTCCTTACAGGATCAAAAATCTGGATACTTCGACCAACCTCCCTTAGTCGAAAGTCGAAATCAGGAAAATTAAGCCTTGTCAAACCCGGAACTGTCATAGGGCAAAGGTACTAAATTCCAGCCGGGACTTAAACACCACTCCTTCAAACCCAACAGGGTTAAAAAAACTCATCCCACTGCCGCTAACCAGAGATGCTGGGAGTTAATCCGCTAGTAAATAGTAATTTTTCTTTTCATACCGGGTAGATAATCCAAAAAATAATAGTTAATTTGTGTTATCAGAAAATTTTTAAAATAAAACAATATGAAAAGGATACTGCTCACCATGGCCATAGTGTTGGCCTACGGCGTATCGAACGCACAGCTGTTCAATATTTTTGGGCACGAGGTGGGGTATGTTTACATTGGCCCCCGGTTGGGAATGAACTTTTCTAGGTTCTCTGATTTTAACGGCACTTATGAAAAAAACCGGTTTGGGTACGAATTTGGAGCGGTTGGGGAGTTTGGTTTTACTACCCGCTTTTCGATTCAGACCGAGCTAACATTCCTGTCAAAGGGAAGCCGCGACGAGAATTTTGGAAAAATAAGGATGAACTATATCGGCATACCCATTCTGGCCAAGTACGGATTCAGGGCATTGGGGCTGGACAAGGTTTACTTAATGGGAGGAACCTTTGCCAACGTAAGAGTTGGCGGTGCATGGGTATATGATGACGGCACAACCTATGAGCTGGGAAGTGGAATGAAAACATTCGAGTGGGGAATGGGATTGGGTGCAGGTGCACAGTACCCACTTAAAACCGGTATAGCCGCTCTGGATTTAAGATACTCGTTGGGTTTTACGGATATTCATTCCGATGATAATATTAAAACCCACTCCAGGTCATTTGAAGTAATACTCACCTACAAGTTTGACCTGGTTGACCTGATGTTCAAGTTGAAAAAGAATAAAACCCCGGAGCCCGAACCTGCCGGTAATGAGGTGGATAGCAACAACGCCAAGGGGCTGAAGGTTGAGAAGAGGAACTAACCATCAGCCATTTTCCTAAAACAACAATAAAAGCCCGATTACGGGCTTTTATTGTTAATTGTAACTTAAAGCAACTTAGTGCAACTTAACCCCTATCAGATGGATAAACTCCTCACGGGTGTTATCGTGGGTTAAGAATGCACCAGTGAAGGCCGATGTGGTGGTAACGGAGTTTTGCTTCTGAATGCCCCGCATCTGCATGCACATGTAAGCGGCCTCAACCACCACGGCCACGCCCAACGGGTTGAGTGTGTCCTGAATGCAATCGCGGATTTGAACGGTAAGTCGTTCCTGAACCTGAAGCCTGCGGGCGTAGGCATCAACCACCCTGGCAATTTTGCTTAAACCGGTTATATACCCATTCGGGATGTAGGCAACATGTGCCTTGCCGTAAAACGGGATCATGTGGTGCTCGCAAAGCGAGTAGAGCTCGATATCCTTTACCAGCACCATCTGCCTGTAATCCTCCTTAAACCTGGCGCTTCGTATCATCTCATGTGGGTCAACATTATAGCCGTGTGTAAGGAACTGTATAGACTTAGCCACTCTTACAGGAGTCTGAACCAAACCCTCCCGCGAGGCATCCTCACCAATAAGTTTGATTATCTCACCGTAGTGGTAGGCAAGCTTTTCGGTTGTCTCGGTGTTCCAACGCTCAATTCGCGAGTAACCCTCATCATCGTTTATAGATGCTCCCTGGTTGATTTCTTCCATGACCTTAAAAAATTTATTCGCCGTAGTACTCAACAAAATTATTCTCTGTTTCTGCAATTCTTATGCAATGGAGTATGGCGCCTATTGCCGCCAGCGGCTTTTGCAACTCGTTCCAGATTGAAATGGCCAGGTTCTCGGTTGAAGCCAACTTGTCTTTCATAAAATCAACATCCAGATTGATGTTCCTGTGATCAAGTTTCACCACAACCAGCTCATGCACAACCCTGCTAACCTCCTTGGCATTAACCGCATACCCCAATTCCGGATTAACCTCGCCTTTAACTGTAACAAATAGTTCGTAGTTATGCCCATGCCAGTTGGGATGCGAGCACTGACCGAAAACTCTAAAGTTTTGCTCATCGCTCAAACCGGGATTAAAAAGACGGTGGGCCGAGCTGAAGCGCTCCCTTCGTGTGAGGTAAACAATAGGCATATAAACCACTGTTTAACGAAAACAAACTACAAATCTAAACTCTTAAATTTAAAGTAATGCACTTTTTGTAATTTTGATGAGCCAAAATAAAACCGCCCAACTCATGCAGGCAGTTTAACATTTTGGGACTTCTATTGTTCAAAGACAAATAGGGCGAACATAAAAACATGACCAGAATTCTTCTAGTACTGGCAACACAGGTTGAGGCAGGGACATTAGTCTCGAAGGAATTGGCCATAGGCATTCCAACAGCCATGGGGCTTACAGAAAAACATCAGGTAGATATTCTGGTAACCGGAGCCGGGGCAGTTCCTACGACCTTTCATCTGACCAGGAATGTATCCACCTATAACCTCATCGTAAATCTTGGTATTGCCGGAAGCTACAGGTATGACCTTACCCCGGGTAGCTTGGTTGCGGTTGCCACCGATGCTTTTGCCGATTACGGAGTTGATAACAATGGACATTTCGAACACCTCAATAGCCTTGATTTTAACAAGGTAAATTCTTTCCGACTCGATAAGCTGGAAAATCCATGGCTAAACCAATTCAACCTGACGATACCTGCTGTTAGGGGCATAACGGTTGGAACCGCAAGCGGCTCAGCGGAAAAAATTACCATGCTAAGGGAGCAATGGAATCCCGATATTGAAACCATGGAATCAGCAGCAGTATTTTTTACATGCCTCACTGCCGTCAAGCCTTTTATATGCCTGCGAGCCATTTCAAATGCTGTTGAACCACGAAACCCACAAAACTGGAGAATTAAACTGGCGGTTGAAAGGCTAGCCGATTTCACCCTCAACCTGCTGGAAAATAAAATACCATGATCATGCGTAGCGAAACGCCACTTAAGCTTAACTTTTCTACCTGCCCTAATGATACCTTTATGTTCTGTGCTATGGTTAACCGGTTGGTAGAAACCAAAGGATACCAGTTTGAACCCTACTTGGCCGACATAGAGGAGCTAAACCGGCTTGCTGCCCAGCAGCTGCCCGACATTACCAAGCTAAGCTACGGAGCCTACCCAGAGCTTGCTTCCAGCTACCAGCTGCTGGACTCCGGTAGCGCCCTTGGAAGCGGTGTTGGCCCGTTGGTAGTGAGCAAGCGAAAGATTTTCCCCGATGAAGTTGCCCACGCTCGAGTGGCCATCCCAGGCGAGCATACCACAGCACACCTACTTTTCAACCTGGCCTACCCAAATGCAGCACACAAATCCTTCTACCTGTTTTCCGATATCATGCAGGCTGTGCTTGACAACGAAGTGGACGTGGGTGTCCTTATCCATGAATCACGATTTACATATATGGACAAGGGGTTGATGAAGGTGGCCGACTTGGGCGAGTTCTGGGAAATGAGGACTAACCTACCGGTACCCCTTGGGGGAATTGCCATTAGAAAAAACTTGCCCAACAATCTGAAAACCGAAATTGCCCTCTTGCTGCGCAGCAGTATAGAGTTTGCTTTTGCCAATCGTTCAGCTACCATGCCCTATGTTAGACGCTTTGCACAGGAAATGGACGAAGAGGTTATGGAAAAACATATTAACCTTTACGTCAACAACTTTTCATTGTCGCTGGGTAATTCCGGTAGAAATGCCGTGCTGGAACTCCTTAAAACATCCGGGAAGCTACCAGATAACCTCAACACCGAATCACTTTTTATTTACTAAAAGATAACCTTGGTATTTTATTAACTGCTTTTCACCAAATAGTTGGAATTATTTTAGCTCAAATCCTTTATATATTTACTTAAAAGCGATATTTTTATCATAATTATTTAACATGATCAATGGAAAACCAACATCATACAAACAATAACACCAAAAAACCTTTCTTTGGAAAAACTCAATGCATTGTTGACAGGATACAATCGCTCGACCAAAAATGGTATGTAGAATTCTGGCTAATCCGATACTACTTCATGGGAATTGAGGTTTACCGGTACAAGAAGGAGAAGGTTAAGCTGAACGGGAAAAACAACGAAATAGTCAAGAATGGCAGTGAGTAGAATTCTTGCTGGAATCCAAGTTAACTTCACTAAGCACCTCCATATTGCATTTTTTTTGTTGTGGTAACTCGAAATGGATTATCAATTCACTAGTTGTTTGTGAAAAGCCAAAATCCAACCATCTCAAAACCACCCAAAAAATTGAGCCGTGACAATGAATTTTCCAGAAAGATGCAGTTGCTCAGCCTTTAGTATATTTGAACAAAAAATATTGCCATATCCCTGATGATTTCTACTAAAGAACGCTACAACCGATTTATAGAGTACTTTAACCGAACCATGCCATCAGCCACTACAGAGCTGATCTACACCAACCCTTACGAGTTGCTGGTTGCAGTTATCCTAAGTGCACAATGCACGGACAAGCGGGTTAACCTGGTAACCCCTGATTTTTTTAAGCGTTTTCCCACCCCCGAAACACTGGCCGTATCGAACGTCGAAGAGGTTTACGAGCTGGTAAAAAGCTGCACCTACCCCAACAGCAAGGCCAAACATTTAGTAGGAATGGCTAAAACCCTACTTGCCAGGTTTGGTGGCAAGGTGCCCGACGACGTGGAGCTGCTTCAGCAACTTCCCGGAGTGGGACGTAAAACGGCCAACGTAGTTGCTTCGGTGGCATTTAACCAGCCTGCCATGCCTGTTGATACTCATGTTTTCAGGGTTGCCCGACGAATAGGCCTGGTTACTAACGCTAAAACACCGTTGGCAGTTGAGCGGCAGCTGACTGAAAAAATCCCGTCCGAGCTGCTTGCCAAAGCCCACCACTGGCTTATACTGCATGGTCGTTACATTTGCACTGCCCGAAATCCAAAATGCAGCGAATGTGGCTTAAACGACATTTGCAAAGATTTCCAAAATAGGGCAAAAAATACCACCAAATAAAAACCTGCGTTACAGCTGCTAACCATCTAAATATTAAGTAATCAACAGGAGTAAATAATTTAAAAATAAACTTACTCAGAAAATACAGGTTATACTTTATGCAATAATGCAACCCCCATAAGTGAAACCTTATAAAATCCTTGCCAGCGTTTCTTTTTCAGGTAGAAGTGTTGCTTTGCCGAGTAGCGTATTGCTGAAAAATGGTGAAATGATTCTACCATGCAAAATAAAAAGTCGTTTTCATTTCAGCAATTCTAGATTTATTGTCATTTTTGCTAGCACATAGCAAGCAGTAATCAAACCATGAGCATGCCCCATGTAGTCAGAAAAAATTTCAGGCCACTGCGCCGAATACTCTACTTTGCTCTAGCCTTCGGAATAGTGCTATTATTCATTCCCCAAAAGGGAAAGTTCGAGTACGAATTTCAAAAGGGTAAACCCTGGATGCACGACGATCTCTATGCACCCTTTGATTTTCCCATATATAAAACAGAGGCGGAACTCTTTTCAGAGCGTGCTGAAATACTTAAAAATTTCAGCCCCTTTTACCGTTTCGACTCAACAGTAGCACAGGAGGTTATTCAACAGTTCAGAGCCGACTTTCACGAAACATGGGTCAAATTCATAGCCGAAAATAATAGCGTTCAAGCCCTTTCCCTTTCAAAAGTTAACGAGTTGTCAACTTTTTACGAGAATGAAGCCATAAGCGCCATTCAGCACGTTATGGACAGGGGGATACTCAATAAAACGGAGAATTTAGTTAGTAATGAAAAGGCTAGCTCCAAGCTAACAATCCTGGCTGGCAACGTGGCCCGCGAAACACTTTACGAAAATGTTTTTACCAAGCGCAAAGCACTGGAGTATGTAAAAAATCAACTCCAAAAGGAATCTCCCCCGGTCAAAACACCCATAGGTAACATATGGTCCTACTTGGATTTACAAAAGTACATTCAGCCCAACCTGATGTACGACGACTTCATAACCCAAAAGTACAAAAACGAGCAAATAGCCAGCATATCGCTGACCAAGGGGATGATACAGGTTGGTGAACGTATTATATCAAAGGGCGAGCTTATCACCTCCAGCATATACCAGGTGCTGGAATCGCTAAAAAAGGAGTACGAACTCCACCTGGGCAGCAGAAACAGCGCCTTGGTTATTGCAGGTAACGCCTTGATGGTAGCTGCTTTGTTTGTCATTCTATACTTGTTTATCCTCAGCTTCAGGCCTGAAGTTTTTCGAAACGACGCAAGAATTCTCTTCATCCTGATGTTGATTACCCTAATAGCCGTCGTTTCGATATACATCATCAAGAGTAGCCTTTTCAGCATTTACATTGTCCCCTTGGTGATAGTTCCAATTTACATCCTTACCTTCTTCGACTCAAGGCTGGCGCTGTTCACCCACCTGGTAACCATATTCCTGGTAGGCTTTTTTGTGCCCAACAGCTTCGAGTTCGTTTTTATCAACTTCATTGCAGGAATGGTTGCCATAATCAGCATGACAAACTTCTACCGTAGGGGACGTTTGTTTGTTACGGTAGCCCTGGTTTACCTTACCTACGCTTTACTGTTCCTGGGGCTTACATTTGTTGAAGAGGGTAACCTAAAGGCACTCGAAAGCATTAATCTACTTTGGTTTGCCATAAACGCCCTGCTTCTTCTGGCGCTATACCAGCTGGTGTACATTTTCGAAAGGATTTTTGGCTTCCTCTCCGATGCAACGCTCATAGAGCTGTCCGATACCAACCTCGACTTGCTCCGTAAGCTGGCCGAAGTAGCCCCAGGCACCTTTCAGCACTCTCTGCAAGTGGCCAACCTGGCTGAAACGGCAATCCAGCATGTTGGCGGAAACCCCCTGCTTGTTAGAGCCGGGGCTCTATACCACGATATCGGGAAAATGGCCAACCCGTTATACTTTATCGAAAATCAACCTTACGACTTTAACCCTCACCGAAATCTAGATTTTACCGAAAGCGCATCCATCATCATCAACCATATTACCGAGGGTGTCAGGATTGGCCGTAAGGCAGGACTTCCCGACCAGCTGATTGACTTCATTCAAACCCACCACGGCACCTCAAAGGTTAGGTACTTCTACCAACGACACCTCGATAAGTATGACAACGGTGCTGCCGATGCCGTAAAGTTTACCTACCCTGGTCCTATTCCACCCAGCAAGGAAACAGCCATCCTGATGATGGCCGATGCCGTTGAAGCTGCTTCAAGAAGCATGAAGAATGTAACGGAGGAAAACATTAAGGAGCTGGTTGACACGCTTATAAACCAGCAGCTGGCCGATGGTCAGTTTAACGATGCCAACATCACCTTTAAAGACATCTCGACCATTAAATCGGTTTTCAAGAAGAAGCTGCTGAACATTTACCACGCCCGAATAGAGTACCCCGAAACTAAGGCTAACGAGTAATTTTTTACTTTCGGGTAGCAGGATGGCTCCTCCTCCTGGACAGCATGGACATCCGGCTAATCATCACTCTAGCATCAGGCCGTAAAATTTTCAAAACCGGGTATGCTCTCTATTTTAATTGGGCGACCCTGTTTTAGCCCCACACCTATAACCTTAGCTTTTACTGCCGTTGTGCCATCGGGTATGGCTATCACCTCCTGATCAAACACCAACCGCAAATGTCCCTCACGCCGAGCCGACACCCTTACCACAAATCTATCACCACTGGTTAGCGAACGTTTATAATCAATCTCTATTCTGGTAACTACCAAATCCACTCCCTCGGTATGTAGGCGCGCAAAGTCAATACCCCAGTTGAGTAAATACTTATGTCGGGCATGCTCCAGGTAGTTAAGGTAAACTGCGTTGTTTACAATTCCCTCAAGGTCGCACTCGTAGTCCCGAACTTCCAGCTCAAGTTCGAACAGCTCTGCTGATTTGTCCATTGTAAATAGCAAATATTTATACAGCCAATGAATGACACTCTGAAGAGTAGCGCAAATTTGAGAAAAAATCAGTTTCCCTCAACCATGTATTCCTTAAGTTTCTCCGATTTAGGGTTTTGGAAGAGCTCATCGGGAGTTCCCTGTTCAATAATTTCGCCATTATACATAAAAATTGCATGGTCGGCCAACCGAATGGCCTGCCTAAGCACATGCGTAACCAGAATAATGGTGTAGTTTTCCTTGAGGCTTCGGAATAGGTTTTCGATAATTTTACTGGAAATGGGGTCCAACGCCGAGGTTGGCTCATCGGCCAGGATAATTCGGGGTTTCACAGCCAAACCTCGGGCCAAACAGAGCCTTTGCTGCTGACCAATAGAGAGGCTTGTGGCTGGAGAGTGCAGCCTATCCTTAACCTCGTTCCATAAGCCCACCTCTCTAAGGTGCTTTTCCACATTGTAGTCTATCAGCTTACGATCGCGTATTCCCTTTAGCTTTATCCCGTATGCTACATTCTTATAAATTGAAACAGGAAGCGGGTAGGGACGTTGCGAGAGCAACCCCATTTTTTGCCTGATTGAAGGTATATTTTTACTCGTGTTCAGGATGTCATCTTCCTCGATAAAAATGTTGCCCGATACTTTAAGCTCCCTGTACAGGTCGGTTAGCTTATTCATACACTTTAGCAGGGTGGTCTTGCCGCAACCCGAAGGACCTAGAAGAACCGTTATCCTATTTTTAGGGATTTCCAGGTTTATATCCTTCAGAATATGATGGTTACCCGCATGTACGTTTAGGTTTCTGATACTTAAAATTGTACAGTTCTGAATATCTTGAGTATCAGTAGAATTATTGGTCATTTTAATATTTATTTCTAAGATGAACTACTTAATGTTGGTTTTTGAATATCGGTTCGAAAGGAACCTTGCGCTAAGGCTTATAATCAGGATGATGATGGTGAGAATAGTGCTTGCAGCATAGGCTCGCTCCCTTACCTCGGGGATTGGAGAGCCTAGCTGAAAGAATATAGCTAGAGGCAGCGTTGCGGCAGGCTCATCAAGGTTAACAGGGATTAAATCGGTGTAACCTGCAGTAAAGAGCACCGAAGCGGCATCGCCAATGCCCCTGCCAAAGGCCAGCAATGCAGCAGTAATGAATCCTGAGAAACCCTGCTTCAGCATCACCTTAAAAGAGGTTTCGGCCTTGGTTGAGCCCAAGGCCAGGCTTGCCTCGTGCAACCCCCTTGGTATGGTTGAAAGAACCTCATCGAAGGTGCGCACCATAATTGGCGTTACCAGCAAGGCAACCGTAATAATCCCAGCCAGCAACGATGCATTTAGACCAAATAAAAGCATTAGGGTAAACCCAAATGCCCCGTAAACAATGGAGGGAATGCCCCACAGCACATCGAGCAGGTAGCGGATGGTCTCCTGCGTTTTTCTGTGTCTTACCAGATGAACGTTTAGGAAAAGAGCTGCAGGCATACCCAGTACAATGGCAATAAGTGTTGCACCAAAAGCAATGTAAAGTGAGCCAACAATGGCGTTCAGAACGCCACCCTCGCCCCCGTAGTAGTATCCACCCTTGGGGGTTTTAATCACCATGTCGAGCGATAGGGCGTTAAATCCCTTTACAAATACAATAATGATGATTAAACCCAAAACGGCGATAAGGGAATAGGTGGCAATTCCCGATAAAACAATAAATATTTTCTCTTCTATAATCTTCCACCGGTTCATCGCTCGCGGGTTTTATAGATGAAGTATCGAAATATTAAGTTTATCAGCAGAATGATAACCAGCAGCAGTAAAGCGGCAAACATCAGCGCTGAATCGTACAGGGGAATGGAAAGCATTTCACCATAGTTATTGGCAATGAGTGCCGGTAAAGGGTATCCGGCTTCAAAGGGGTTGAAGTGAACCTGCACCCGGTTACCCACCACCATCATCACAGCCATTGTTTCACCAAATGCCTTGGCAACACCCAGCCCAAAGGCTGAAATTATTCCTGGGTAGCTCTTGCGGATAACCACGTGCTTAACCGACTCCCAAAAGGTGGCACCCAGCGAAAGGGAAGCCTCTCTCAAACCCATGGGTACCGTTTTAAAAACCTCGGTTATCATGTTCAGCATGTAGGGGACGCACATAACCGCCAGCACAATACCACCCGCCATAATGGTGTAACCCGACGAGGTGGATCCGAACATAGGAGCAAGAAATTTTGAAATGAATGGCACCACTACCAGAATGCCCCAAACACCGTATATGACAGATGGGAGCCCAGCCAAAATATCAATTACCGGGTACATCACCTTTACCAGCTTTGAAGAGGCAAATTGAGTAAGGTAAATGCCCGCCAGTAGGCAAACGGGTGCTGATAGGACAAAGGCAATCAGGGTTACGTAGATAGAACCTGCCACAAATGGCCAGAAACCAAACTTACCCTGAGATGGCTGCCAGTCGGATGTGAAAAGCAGGGTTCGCAGGGATTGGTGTTCCAATAACGGCAGTGATCTTATGTAGAGCCCAACCCCAATAATTACCGGCATAAGCAGGATGATTACCATCGTGGTAATCATCCATGTTTTGGTTGCGCGGTCAAATAGTACCCTTCGAAACATGGCGCTTCTAGTCCAACAACTTTAAATACTGGTCTATCTTATTCTGGTTAAGAGGGACATACCCCGCCTCTCTAACATATTTCTGGCCTTCGGTAAGGCACCACCTTATGAAGTTGGTAGTGGCTTTCTTCACAGGTTTACCCTTAGAAACAAAGTACAGCTCGCGAGCAGGTGGCGAAGGGTAACTCCCGTCGCTGATGGCTTTTAAAATGTGGTCAAGAGAATCATAAAAACTTTCAGTAGAATCAATCTGTCCGTTCCCATTGAGGTCAATTGGAACAACCTCAACCCCACTTCTCTTTTTCCCGGTTTTTATATCGTAGGCAAAAATTGTGTTGTTAAACCCAATACCAAGAGGATCGTTGGCCACAGCCTCCGCAAGGCCTGGATCGCCAAAAATGCCAACTCCTTTAATATTCTCCTGCTTACCGCCCAAATAGTTTGCCCATGTTTCGGCAGCCCCACAGGCATCGGCACGGTTGTAAACTACAATGCGGTCGTTACCGGGTATGCCGAGCAGCTGGTTCCATGTGGTGATGGATTCAGTGAGAAATATTGCGGTAAACTCCTCGCGCGTAAGGCCTTGCATCAAAATCTGCTTTAAATGGGGATTTCTATCACTTACGGTGGGCACAACGGCATCTATAGTCAATCCTACACTCCATGAACCCTTGCCAATTTCCTCCGGAGCTATGGATCGGGAAACCATCCCAAGATCAACTGCACCGGCAAGAGCATCGGCCATACCTTTGCCCGCACCACCTCCGGAAATGTTAAACCTTACCCTTGGATTTTCCTCCTTATACTTTTCAGCCCAGGTAATCACCAGCGGATAGAGGGCAAATGCGCCCGAAATGGTAATGGTCCGCTGCTTTTGCTTGTTCGAGGCACATGCTGAAAGGAGCAACGAAGCAACTAGGAGGTAAATAATTCCTGATTTTTTCATGCCATTATAGTTTTTTCTTTGCAAAATAAATGTAACACCCTACAATTTAGCCACATTATATTGAATATCAATATGTGAATTCATCATTTCTACATGCTATAAAGACCCGGGTTCGTTTTGTTGTTTGTAAATCACCGGAGTAATGGTGAGCTGCAAGTATAGGAACTGGGAGAATTTGCTGTCGGGGACACCCTGAATCTCCTTCAACGATTTGGTTGGCAGCATAAAGAGGTAACCGCACTCAAGTCCACCCCAATCGGCAAACTTGTAGGTTAAAATCAGATCATTCTCATACCCCAGCTTTCGGTCACCAGGGGTAGTAGAGTTGGTTTGGGCCAGCATGAAGTAATGGCCTGTGTTGCTAAGGCTTACCGATTTAGAAAGTTTGAAGTTTAGATAGAAGTAGTAGTCGGCCAGTCCGCCTTGCCTGGTATCCTTGTCAAAACTTCTGAAGTAGTCCATGAACCCAAAAAATGTGTGGCGGTTGCCATAGAGAATATCGAAAAGATGGTCGGATGTTTGCCCTGCACCAACATGGCTGTTACCCGAAAGATAGCTAAGTCCTAACCCGGGTGTCAGTCTTCCAATCGAGTAGCTCATATCGGCATCCATCAAAAAAGCGCTTACCTTTTTTCCCAACTTATTTCTGCCATACTGGTAGTATGCATTGGCCCAAAGCTTCATATCCTCTCCGGGATACTGGACGTAGAATCCGGTGGTTTGTCTGAAATGAAGGGTATTGGTCGAATCTGTTTCGGTTACGCCAGAAGCAATGTGGAGCAGGGAGAGGTTTACGTTACCAGGAAATTTGTGGTTAACCCAAACAAAATTGTAGGATTTGATGCGGGAGTCGGGGTAGTAGTTGTTGGATGATGCCTCGTTAAGCGTGTTCCACGAGCCGGCAACATGCAAATCCCAGCCGGATAGATTCAGCTTAAAGAGAAGGGCGTCATAGCTGATGCCATTCTGATTCCAATTCCTATTCCCCAGCAAATGACGGCTATCGTAAACCAGCTGCTGCCTGCCCACCGACATCCAACCAACACCGCCCAGCTTAACCTCAGCATACCCTTCAAACAAGCCCAGCTCGGTGTTTGCAGTTATTCCGGTTGAATTTACGTTTTTGTCGCCACCCCATAGCCTCACATCCTGCGGGGTAATCCTTAATTTCAAATTATCCGTTTCGTAGCTAAAAATGATACGGGTGCGCTGCGAAACCAAAGCCGCAGGGTCTTCTCCACTAGCAGCCAGGCTCTGGTATCCGTTGCGAAGTTCAAATCGGGTCCGAAGCTGGGCATCTATCCTAAACTGGGCGTATAGACGGGGTGTAAAAACTAAGGCAAACGAAAGAGGTAGAAAAATTTTAATCAGCCTACTCATCGATTTGTAAATTTAACCAGGCAAACTTAAACATTAAATCAATAGGTTTAGTGTATATTTGTATT
>Ga0116191_1001256_pt1 | contig 20803 bp, 18 predicted proteins | sample AD_UKC111_MetaG_FD_89897 | JGI IMG/M metagenome (GOLD analysis project Ga0116191, IMG submission 89897) | Active sludge microbial communities of municipal wastewater-treating anaerobic digesters from Hong Kong - AD_UKC111_MetaG | ecosystem: Engineered > Bioreactor > Anaerobic > Digestate... | reverse complement strand
ATTCCAAATAATGTTTGTTCTTTGTTTTTGTGATATTTTTTACATCTTTCTGCCCATTTAATTGTATAATTAACACTTTTTTCAACTTCTCCATAATCATTCCAATTTTTAGGGCAATAATCAAAACTCATTATAATATCTGCACCGATTTTATTTTGAATTTCAATTGATTTTTCAGGAGTTATAAAATGAGTTGAACCATCTAATTTTGATTTAAAAATAACACCATCTTCTGTAATTTTTACATTTTCTAAACTGAATATTTGAAATCCACCACTATCAGTTATAATTGATTTATTCCAATTTATAAATTTATGTATACATCCACTTTTTTTAATAATATCTATACCCGGTTTTAAATAAAGATGATAGGCATTTGAAATTAAAATATCTACTCCCATATTAATTAAATCTTCAGAAGTAAGTGTTTTAACGCTCCCTAATGTAGCGACTGGCATAAAATTTGGTGTTTCAACTTTCCCATACTCAGTTAAAAATTCTCCAACTCTTGCTCTTGTTTTTTTATCTTTGTTTATAATTTTAAACTCAAACATATTTCTCCTCTTCTTTTTAATTTAAGTAAGAGATTCCCTCTAACTCCCATTGTGTCCGAAGGATCCTTTGGACTTGGAACCCCCTATTAAATCCCTCTTAATCTCCCTTTTATAAAGGGAGAACTTACTCCTTCCCTTAATAAGGGTAGGATGGGATGGATTTAAAAATCTCCCCGAAATCCTTTCTGACTTCCCTTTGTTAAAGGGAAGAAGCCACTTTAGTCGGTTTGTTAAAGGGGAAAACCTCTTTTACAAAGAGAAAATCTATTTTCCTTGCTTTCTATCCGCAAGATACCGTGAATTTATCTTTCTCAATCTTGTTACTCTCTACTTTTAGATGATGAACATACTATCACCATAAGAATAAAATCTATATTTTTTTTCTACTGCAATATTATATGCTTTTTCTATTAAATCAAGACCTGTAAAAGCACTTACTAAATAAAGATGCGTTGAATCAGGAAGATGAAAATTTGTAATGAGTTTATCTACAACTTTAAATTTATAACCAGGTTTAATAAATAGTTCAGTAAAGCCCTTTTTCCTTATTATAATTCCATTTTCTACTGAACTTTCTAAACATCTCACAGTCCCTGTCCCAATGGCAATTATATTTTTTTTGTTTTTTTTTGATTTATTTAGTATCTCTGCTGTTTGTTGAGAAATTTCAAAAAATTCTGTTGAAACATTTTTTTCTGTATTATCTTCCTTAAAAACTTTTATTGAATGCCATCCCATATGAAGTGTAATATAAACAACCTTTATACCTTTTTTTTGAATTTTTTCAAGGAGTTGTTCTGTGAAATGTAATCCAGCAGTAGGGGCAGCAATTGAACCATCTTTTTCAGCATAAACTGTCTGATAATAAATTTTGTCAATTTCTTCTGCTTTTCTTTTAATATATGGAGGAAGTGGAACTTCCCCATATTTTTTAATTTCATTTTCATCTTCAATATTAAATTCAACAATAAAACTGCCATCTGCTTTTTTTTCAATAATTTTCCCTGCAATGTCTTCTTTATAAAATTTACTACCTATTTTTCCTTTTCCACCTACCAGAACATTCCACTTATTTTTTTCTATTTTTTTAAGAAGAAAAATTTCAATTTTCCCACCCGTTTCTTTTCTACATAATAATCTTGCTGGAATAACTTTTGTGTTATTTAAAACAAGAACATCTTCTTCACTCATGTATTTATCAATATTTTCAAATATGTCATGAATTATTTTTCCATTTTTTCTATTTACTACCATTAACTTTGCTTTCTCTCTCTCTTTTAATGGATATTGAGAAATCAATTCTTTTGGTAAATTGAATTTAAAAGGTCTCATTTTTATATTTAAAAATTACAATTGTTGGGTTTAAATAAATTAAATCTTCAGGTAATTCATTAAATTGGAATTTAAAAGATAGAAACGAAGGAAATTTTTGAAATTTTTTCTCTTCTTTATAGATAGATGAATTTATAAATTCATTCCAAAAACTATTTTTTTCTATCTGTAATTTTAATGGAAATGGTGGAATAGGTGCTTGAAATGAAGAGATTATAAAATATTCTGGCTTTTCTTTTTTTAATTTGTTGAAATCATATCCTGTAACAATAAGATTGTATTTGAAATAATCAAAAGGTGGCATCTGAAATTGCCATGGAACTTCTGTAACTCCAATACTACTTCCAGCAGGAATATTTTCCTTTATCCATTCACCTGCTTCTGTTCTTATATTTTTTTGTATAAATAACATCTCATAACTCATCCCATAAAAAAAAGTAAATAATATAACAAAAATAATCCATAAAGAAATCAGAAATTTTAAAATTTTTTTTGTTTTAGTTAATGTCAAAAACCATCCATATCCTCCAAGAATAATAAAAGAAGGGACTAAAGGTAAAATGTATCTTGCAAAATTCTTTGAGAAAATAGAAATAAAAATAAAGAAGAAAACTGTCCAACTAAAAAGTAAAAATAATAATTTTTTCTCAAGATCACTTCTTTCTTTAATAAAAAAAATACTCAACAAAGTTCCAGTTAAAGCAAAAATAAGAAGTGGAAACCCTAAACCATATTTTAAACTTAAAAAGTAAAATTTCCCATTAAAAGAAAGTCCAGTGTGCTGTTCTAATTCAATTAAGGGTTCAGGAAAAGTTAAGAAAAAATATGGATTGGTTATAAAAAAAGAAAAAATAAAGCATATAACAACTAATAAGAAATTTTTTACAATATCCTTAGGATTTTTAAAAATAATAAAAATTCCAAGTAATGGAATTACTATTGATACAACAAAAGTAATTTTTGTACCACATGCAAGTCCTGCAAAAATACCTGCTAAGAATACATTTTTAAATGAGAATTTTTCTATGGAATTGCTTGTTATGAATAAACAGGCAGTTATCCAGAATAAACCTGGAATATCAACATACATATAGTGAGAATTTAAAATTATTAAGGGAGAAAATAAAATTAAAAGACAAATTAAAAAACTTTTCAATCCATCCTTAAAAAATTTTTTACATAATAAATAACTTAAAAGTATAATGCCAATTCCATAAATAGCAGTGATTGCTCTTCCAATAATATAAAATTTACCAATTTCTTCTGGATGTAAGAAATAAAAACATATATCTTTTGAAAGCACAACAAAATTTAATTTGGAAAATAAAAAAAGGAATAGGCCTACAAGATATAAATAAGCACCACCGATTGAATAAGCATGAGGATTAAAATCAAATTTTTCTGGTTTCATAGAAGAAAAACTTTTTATTACATAATACTCATCTGGATGATAACTTCTAATAGGATTGTAATAAAAACGAGGTAATTTTTCTTTTTCTACTTCTGGATATTTTGCAAGATATGGCCCCATTCCTTTATAAATTTTTTCAATAGGATATTTTTTTATTTGTTCTATATGTTTTTCTATTGTTTCTATATCATTAAAATATAGTTTATTTAAACTTTTAGATGGTAACCCCCAATTCAATCCACAAAAATAGGAAATAGATGAAATTATAAATAAAACTACGAATTCTTTAATTTTCATTTTCTCTTTTTGAAAATAATCCAATTATAAAACCACTTCCGTAAACTAAATGGGTTAAAATAATCCCACTAAATATATAAAAAAGATATTTCCAATTTATTAAACACGAAATAAAAACGAGAAAAAAATATAAAGATATAAAGAAGCAATAAAAAAATAAAAAATTTTTAAAAAAAATTAAAGAATACAAGCCAATTAACAAAAAAATTAAAAAAAATGATGGTAAAAAATAATATAGATATTTTGGAACAAAATTTTTTTTAATTCTATATCCTTTATCAAATGCATACTGAAAAATTTGATTTAAATAAGGCAGAAATATAGGCCTTCTTTTGTGATAAACAACTATTTCTGAAGAATATTTTGTATCAATTCCAAGTTTTTTTGCCCTAAAACAAAAATCAGCATCTTCTGCTGTTAATGTATTTTCTTTAAATTTACCAACGGATTTAAAAACCTCATTTTTTATAAATAAATTACATAGAGGTAATTCCAAAACGGTCTCTAATTTTAGATTTTTTTTATATCTAATAGAAAACTTTCCAGTAACTAAAAAATTTGAAAGTAAAATTCCAGATATTTTTTCTCTTAAATTAGATTCCGCAGGAGTCAAGTTCGGCCCACCTATAATTTTTATTTTTTCGTCTTTTAAATAATTATAAGCTTTTTCTAACCATACTCTTTCAGGAATTGCATCTGAATCTATAAAAGCATATACTTCTGCTTCAGAAATTTCAATTCCTATATTTCTTTTTTTCCCGGGAAAATAATTACCTGTTGATTTAATTACAATTTTATCATTTTTGAAAATATTATTTTCAAAATTATTATCTGGCAACAAATAAATTTTAAAATCTTTAAAAGTTTGATTAAGGCATCCTTTAATCGTTTTATTAAGATATTCATTATAACCTTTACAAGGAATTATTATTACAAAATAAGTTTTCATTTTTGAATTGGTTTGACATGGCCAAAAAGAAATGAAATAAAGCCTCTGATTAACCATTTTACTTCGCTAATTGTTCTTATCCGTAAAACTTTTCTTAAAATAAATAATGGATCCAAATAAATTTTCCCCCATGCTAATTTGCATAATTTTACTAATTTATCATCAGATAGATAAAGATTTTTTAAAGTTGGTAAACTCATATCATATTTCTCCCAATTATAATTAAATTTCAGCCAGTTTTTTTCTTCTGCCTCTTTGAATAATTCCGTCCCTGGATATGTTATTGGAATTGAAAATTGGCAGGTATCTGGTTTTAAACTTTTTATAAATCCGATAGTATTTAAAATATCTTTTCTTGTTTCCCATGGGAAACCAATCATTGCTGTGGCATGAATAAGAATTTTTCTCTTTTTAGTTAAACTAAATGCTTTTTTAACCTGTTGGATTGTATAACCTTTCTTTATTTTATTAAGAGTATATTGAGAATAACTTTCAACACCATATTTTATAAGACGGCATCCAGCATCTTTCATCTTTTTTAATAAAAATTCATCAACATTATCAACTCTTCCATTACAACTCCACATTATTTTTAAGTTTCTTTTAATTATTTCTTCACATATTTCAATACACCATTTTTTATTAAATGTAAATGTATCATCATCAAAGAAAAATTCTTCTGTTTTATATTTCTTTACCAAAAATTCTATCTCATTAACTATGTTTTCAGGACTTCTATATCTAATTTTATTATCAAATAACATTTGGGGCCAGGAGCAAAAAGTACATCTATAAGGACATCCTCTACTACCTGAAAGATACATAAAATTTTCAGAAATTCTCCATGCTTCATGATAATTTTTCCATGGGACAATTTCCCTATTAATAAATGGTAAAGAATCAAGATTATCAATCAAAATAAATTTTCCAGTATTTTTAATTTTCCCATTTTTTTCTCTATACCACAAACCTGATGGAATCTTTTCTTTACCAGATAAAAATTGGACAAGTTGTAACATATAAAAATCAAAGTCTCCTCCTGTTAAAACAAAATCAAATTTACTATTTTTCATTGTTTCTTCTGGTAAAACAGTGATATGGTCTCCTATAATACAAGTAATAATCTGGGGAAATTTCCTTTTTATTTTTTCAGAAATAATCCAATGATATTTTATTATAGGAGTTTTTGTCTCAGTAAAAATAATATCTGGTTTAAGATTTTCAATATATTCAAAAAAATTTTTTTCATCAATTTCTTCAAAGATACAATCTAAATAATAAACTTCATATCCTTTTAAATTTAAAAGTGTTAAACCAGAAGCAGGAATTAAAGGATATATAAGTTCTTTTGTTCCTCGCCATTTAGTGAATCTATTCTGACTTACTAATAAATAACCCTTTTTAGAAAACGGTTGTGGTATGTAGGTAAAAAGTACTTTCATTATTTGAAACTCCTTATTTTTAAAAGAGAAATGAACATTTTCAATGGGTCTTTAAATATTGCAACACTTGAAAAAAAAGAATTGCTCCAAATTACACCAACTTCTTTTATTTTATATCCCATTTTTATGCTATTATACAGAATTTCTACGTCAAAGGCAAAACCATTTGTTTTTAATTCATCAAACAATTTCTTTGCTACCGCTCTTTTAAATAATTTAAATCCACATTGAGTATCCTTGAATTTATTTGTTACTAAAATTCTTACCAATAATGGAAAAATTTTCCCTAAATATCTTCTATACCATGGTTGAGGAATAATTATTTTTGATTCAGGAAGTCCTCGAGAGCCAATTGCAATATCATAACCATCGTCAATTGCTTTTTTAAGTTTCTCAAATTCTTCAATGGGTGTTGACAGGTCTGCATCAGTAAATAAAATTAAATTACCTTTTGAATTTATCACTCCCGTTCTTACTGCTGCCCCTTTTCCTTTATTTTTATCATGCTTCAATATCCTTATTTCTTTTTTCCCTTCTTTAAACTTTTCAACAATTTCAACTGTTTTATCAGTACTTCCATCATCAACAACAATTATTTCAAATGGAAATCCTTTATTTTTAAAGTACTTCCATATTTTTTCTAATGATTTTCCAATACGTTTTTCTTCATTATAAGAAGGAATTATTATAGAAATTTCCATTTTTTTAGAATTGCCCAGAAATAAAGTTTAACATAAGGAAATGTTTTTATAAGTTTAAATTTAGATTTTCCTTTTTTTCTTCCATACCAGGTTGTAGGAATTTCAGTAATTTTCAATCCATAAAAATAACTTTTTAGAGTAATTTCCATTGAAATAGCAAATCCCTTTTCTTTTGGTTTTATAATATTGAAAATATTTTTTTTATATAATTTAAAAGCATTAGAAACATCATTTGTGGGTAAATTGATTAAATAACGCAATGATTTACAAACAAAAAATGAAAAAAAATTCTGTAGTTTTGGTCCACCAATTTTTTTACCACCTTTTGTATATCTTGAGCCACAAACAATATCATAACTATCTTTTGCTTTTTCTAACATTTTTTGAATACTGCCTGGGTCATCGCACATATCTGCCATTACAGGAAGAACATATTCACCTTTTGCCTGCTTGAACCCAGTTAGTAAAGTTGTAGAGAATCCAGGTTCGTTTTTATTATTTATAACTTTGATAAAAGAGTATTTCAAAGATAGTTGTTGACCTATTTGTTCTGTTTTGTCGGTTGAATGGTCATTAACAATAATAATTTCTGTTGTATTTGTATCTATATATTGCACTATGTCTTCAACCGTTCTTTCTAAATTACTTTCTTCATTTCTTGCCGGGATTACTATTGTTAATTCAATCCTATTCAATAAGGTGCCTGTTTTTAAGTTGTTTTTCTGCATAATCAAATTTATCTTTTACTTTCTTTTCTTTTTTTGACCAGTCAATTAATTTTTTCATTCCTTCTTCAAGTTCTGTTTCTATTTTAAATCCCAACTTTTCTTTTATTTTACTTATGTCGGCATAACAATGTCTCACATCACCTTTTCTAAATTTATATGTTATTTCTGGCTTTAAATTTTTATTAAGCAATTTGATTAAAATTTCTGCAATTTCTTTTAAATATGTTGGCTTTCCAGAACCGACATTAAAAATTTCGTAATTTGCCTGGTCTTTTTGAATAGAAAGAATACATGCATTTATAATATCATCCACCCAGATAAAATCCCTTGTTTGCATTCCATCTTCAAATATTATGGGAGGTTTATTGTTTTTAATTCTACTCAAAAAAATTGCACAAACACCAGTATAAGGATTTGACAGTGTTTGCCTTGGACCATAGACATTAAAAAACCTTAAAGAAACCACAGGAATTCCATATATTTTTCCAATTAAAAGAGACATTTCCTCCTGTTCTTTTTTTGTTATAGCATAAATTGAGTTGCTTTTTGTTGGTGTTTCTTCGTCAGTTGGAATTGCTGTAATATCTCCTTTACAATTTGGGCATTTTGGTTCCCAATCATCAATTTTTTTATTATCAAAATTTCTTATTTCTGGTTTTACTTTTCCACATTTTTTACATTTATACATTCCCTCTCCATAAATACTCATTGAAGAGGCAATTATGAGTTTTCTTACATTATGTTTTTCATTTACAAGAATATCCAGTAAATTAGCAGTTCCTCTTATATTAACATCTACATATTTTGAAATTTCATATTGACTCTGCCCAACTCCAACGGCGGAAGCAAAATGATAAATTATATCAATTTTTTTAACAACATCTTTCAATTTATTTCTGTTTCTTACATCACCTCTAATAAATGTACTTTTTAAATTTAAATATTCAGGAATACCAGAGGGATGAACCTGTTTTGTTAAATTATCAAAAATAATAACTTCATATCCAAGTTCAATAAGTTTATCAACTAAATGACTTCCAATAAAACCACACCCACCTGTTACAAGTATTTTTTTCATTTCTTTAGTTTCTTTTCAAAATATGGAATTGTTTCTTTTAATCCATTTTCAAGTGTTACAACAGGTTCCCATTTCAATATTTTTTTTGCTTTTGTTATATCAGGTTTTCTCCTTTTTGGGTCATCAGGCAATGGGGGTTTATATATAATTTCTACTTTACTACCTGTTATTTCTTTTACTTTTTTTGCCAGTTGTTTTATTGTAAATTCTTCACAACTACCAATATTTATTGGTAAATTATAATTACATTTCAAAATTCTAATAATTCCTTTGATGAGGTCTGATATATAACAGAAACTTCTTGTTTGATTCCCATCCCCATAAATTGTAATTGGTTTTCCAGTTAATGCGCTTACAATAAAATTGGGAATTACTCTACCATCGTTTAGTCGCATTCGTGGACCATATGTATTGAAAATCCTTACAATTCTACTATTTAACTTATATTTTCTATGGTAAGCCATAATAAGTGCTTCTCCATATCTTTTTCCTTCGTCATACATACTTCTTTCTCCTATTGGATTTACTTTTCCCCAGTATTCTTCATTTTGAACAGGTATTTCAGGGTCTCCATAGACCTCTGATGTTGAAGAATAAAGAAAAATTGAATTATTGGCAAGAGAGATTTTTATCATATTTTCAGTTCCAATTGAATTAACTCTTAATGTTTCAACAGGATATTTATTATAATCAACAGGGGAAGCAGGGCTCGCAAAATGTAAAACATAATCAAAATTGTTTTTTAATTTATCAACATTTATTTTACAAATATCATCCTCTATAAAAACAAAATTTTTGTTATTTAAACAATTCTCAATATTTTCTATATTTGATGTTAAAAAATTATCAATACACCAGACATTTCCCCCTTCTTTTAAAAAATAATCACAAACATGGGAACCAATAAACCCACTACCTCCGCTAATAAGAATTTTCATTTATCTTTCTTCCTATTCCTGTATAGATAAAACCACACTTTAAGATATTCTTATAATCAAGAAAATTTCTGCCATCAATTATGTAAGGAGTTTTCATTATTTCTTTGAATTTCTTGAAATTAAGTTTTTTAAACTCATCCCATTCAGTCAAAAATATAAGAAGATTACTTTCTTTTGCAACATCATAAGGATTTTTACAATATATTATATCAGGGATTATCTTTTTCATATTGTCAGATGCCTGAGGGTCATAACACTTTATATTTGCTCCTTCTTTTTTTAAAAGTTGAATTATTTCAATTGCTGAACTTTCTCTAACATCATCTGTATTTGGTTTAAAGGCAAGTCCTAAAATTCCAATGTTTTTCCCTTTTAGATTCCATAATAAATTTCTTGCTTTTTTAACTACCAATTGTCTTTGTTGCTGATTAATTTTTTGAACTTCTTTTAATAGGGTAAAAGAATATCCAATTTCTTCTGAAAGTGAAATAAAAGCAGAAACATCCTTTGGAAAACAACTACCCCCATAACCAACGCCTGCTTTGAGAAATTGTTTTCCTATTCTTTTATCAAGTCCCATACCTTCTGCAACCATTTCAACATCTGCTCCAACCCTTTCACATATTTGAGAAATTGCATTTATATAAGAAATTTTTAAAGCCAGAAAAGAATTAGAAGCGTGTTTAATTAGTTCAGCACTTTTTATATCTGTAAATAATTTTAGACATTTTATTTGTTTATATATTTCTTCAAAAATTTTTTTGGGTCTTTCATTTTCAATTCCAATCACAATTCTATCAGGATGAAAAAAATCATATACAGCACTTCCCTCTCTTAAAAATTCTGGATTTGCAGCAATATCAAATTCAATTCCTGTTGGAGAAAGGAGATTTAGTGTTTTTTTTACCCATTCACCTGTCAAAACAGGAACAGTACTCTTTTCCACTATAATTTTATAATTTTGTCCTTTTTGCTTTTTAATAGATGATAAGGCATTTGCTATTTCAATTGTGACATTTTCAACAGAAGATAGGTCTGCTCTTCCACTTTCAATAGAAGGTGTTCCTACTGCTATAAAAATTATCTCTGATTTTTCTACTAAGGACTTAATTGAAGTTGTAAAAGTCAACTTTTTATTTTTAAAAGTTTCTTTCACAATTTCTTCAAGATGTGGTTCATAAAATGGTATTTTAAAATTTTTGAGTTTTTTAATTTTTTCAATGTCATTATCACAACAAATAACAATATTTCCCATTTTTGCAAAACAAGCACCTGTTACAAGTCCAACATGTCCTGCACCTATAACTCCAATATTTCTCATTTTTTTTCTCTTACTTTTTTAATTAACTCATGATTTTTTTCAACCCATTTTATCAATCTATTTACACCTTCAAATTTATTTATTTTTATTCTCCATCCTGTTTCTTCCATAAATTTTTTATTATTACTTATAAAAATTTTCTGGTCTCCCGGTCTCCAATCATAGAAATCATAAGTTATTTTCCTTCTCAAAACTTTTTCAAGATATTCAATTAATTCAATTAGCGAAAAAGTATTTTCCTTCCCACCACCAATATTATAAATTTCCCCTTTTGTCTTTTTTATATTTTTTACAGCAATTTTATAGGCAGAAATTAAATCATCAACTTCAAGAATATCCCTTACCTGTTTTCCATCACCATAAATACTTATCTTTTCTCCTTCTATTGCTTTTATTATAAAATGAGCAACCCATCCCTGGTCTTCATTTCCATACTGCTGTTGACCACAGATACATGATTGACGAAACACAACAGTTTTTAATCCATAAATTCTGTAATAATCTCTTATATACTGGTCTGCTGTTCCTTTACTACATCCATAAGGAGAGTGAAAATCAAGATTTTGGTTTTCATCAATTCCTTCTTTGCCCTTAATTAAATAATATCTTTTTTCCCCTTCTTTTAATTTTAAATTTAGAAGTTCTCCATAAACTTTATTTGTGGAACTAAAAATAACAGCTGCATCTGGTGAATTTTTTCTTATTACTTCAAGAAGATATAAAGTCCCAAGTGCATTTATTTCAAAGTCATCAATTGGATTTTCAACAGAACTTGTAACTGCAACCTGTGCTGCAAGATGATAAACCTCATCAAAATTTTTTACAATTTCTTTTAACTTTTTATAATCCCTAATATCTCCTTTTATGAATTTTAAATTTGGAAAATTAAAAGATAAAATCCATTCAAGATTATTCTCAACTCCTTTTCTTGAAAGATTATCATAGAGAACAACAAAATTATCTTTTTCACATAAAAGATTTTTCGCCAAATTTATACCAATAAAACCAACTCCACCTGTTATAAGTATCCTTTTCATTGTATATATTTTATTTCATTTCTTATGTTTCTCAAAAATATAAATTTCAACAAACCAATAATATTCTTTCTTTCCTTTTAGGCGACTTAAAAGTTTCTCATTATGAAGAAATTTTGCCTGATATACTGGAAAGAAATTTTCAAAAAAGAAATTTTTCAGTTCATTATTCCACTCCTGGTCTTCATTATAATTAAGAAAAAGTCCAATTTTATTATAACTTTTACATATTTTTTTTATTTCAGCTATTGAACCTGGCCTTTTTGCAACTTCAATAACTTTTGTATTTCCTTTATAATACCAATGAAAAGGTGAAAATTTTTTATACATGGAATCTTGGTCTGTCCCATTTAAAAAAATAATACTATTTTCATCTAATTTTTCTGAAAATATTTCATTTATTTCTCTATATGGAATAAGTTTGCTTACATCATGAAAATTTTTTGTATTACCGGTAAAGTAAAAATATGTTGAGAAAGAAGATAAAATAAAAAAACAGAAAAAAAGGAGTTTTGTAAAATTTGTATTTTTATATCCAATTGATAATAATAAAAAAACAAATATTGAAAAAGGAAGAAGATTTTGAGGAACAGTTGAAGGGAAAGGAACAAGAAAAAGTGGTATTAAAATACCTAAAAAAAGAAGATATTTTTTAACCTTTTCTAATTTCTTTAAATCAATAAATGAATTTACAACAATAAAAATAATAACTATCAAAAAAGGTATGACAATTTTCAAATTAAAAGGGTGAAGTGTTTCACCAAAAAAGAAATAAAAAAATAAATAAGGGTATCTTAAAACAAATGGGATAGGCCTTATAACACCAAGAGTAAATTTTAATTGATAAGGAATTTTTAAAAACCATGGTAGATAAAAAATAAAAATAAAAATATAATAAAAAAGAAATTTTTTATTAAATATTTTATTGAATAATAAAGTAAAAACTTCAATTAAAATCCAGATAAACGCAAAATTATGTAAATAAAGAAGAATAATATCTGAAAAGAAAAGAAAAATATAATATTGTTTTTTATCCGTTTTCAAAATTTTAAGAAAGAAAAATAAAGAAAGTAAAAGGAAAAAAGTAAAAAGCGAGTATGATTTTAAAATTCTTGACCATAAAATCAATGCAGGATTTAATGAAATAAATATTGAAAAAATAATTCCTGTCTTTTCGTCCTTAAATTCTTTCCCAACAAAATATGCAAGAGGAATTGTTATAATTCCAAAGAAAGATGGTAATAATCTTAAATAAAATTCTGAATTTCCATATTTTAAAAGAAAATGAACAAGAGCATAAAATAAAGGTGGATGAGCATCCTTATAGGTAATATAATTTATCATATCCTTTAATGGTTGCCATCCACAGAAAATTGCAAGAAACTCATCACACCAGAAACACAATTTCCCCAATTGAAAAATTCTTAAAAAAATTCCAATACATATTATAATTATCAAAAAAAACAATCTAATTCTATTATTATTCATTTTTTAGCAATAAAAATTATTGACTTTTCATTTAAAACAAATTTTTTCAAAAGAGAAATAGAAATAATATCTGGGAAAAATTCTCTAATATTAAACATAAAAATTTTTGAAAAGTTAAAGTTTTTGCTCATATATTCAAATGTTTTATAACTAAAATGGAAAATCTGAGCGGGAATATGTAATAGCCCTTTACTTTTTCCTGTAAACGATAAAATATTAGCAAGAAAGAAAAGATAATTTGGTTGGTAAGGAGTTTTGATTATTAAAATACCCCCTGGTTTTAAAATTCTTTTACATATTTTAATATATTCAACAGGATTTCCTAAATGAGCAATTACATCAAATATTGTAATAATATCAAAAAAGTTTTCAGGTAAACTTATCTCTGGCAATGGTTTGTCAAAAATATTAAAACCTTTTTTTCTACAATATTCAACAGCAAATGGAGAAATATCCTGCCCATAAACATCATAATTTTTTTCTTTCACTATATCTAAAAAAATCCCAACTCCACAGCCAATATCCAGAATTTTTCCATTTTCAGGGAAATAATTTTTTAACTTTTCATCAAATAATTTTTCAAAATATCTTTTCCTTTCATCATAATATCTCAAATACCAATTTTCAAAGTATTTTCTGTTATATATTTTTTCACTACTTTCTGGTATTGGATATAAAAAAGCAATTTTACAATTTTTACATCTAAAAACCTTATGTTTTTTTTCTTTCCATATTAACCGACTTCTACTTTTACAAATTGGACATTTTACCATTTTTATAACCGCGGGGGTTGAATTTATACGGTTAAACTAATTTTAATCAATAAATTTGTATTTTATAAGTGTCCATGTAGCAATAATTCCATCTTTCAACCTTATTTTTTTCCCTTCCTTTATACTTCTTGGTATATAGTGAATAGGAACCTCAAAAATTTTATAGCCCATTTTTCTAACTTTTGCGGTTACTTCTGGACAAAATTCAAAACCAGTGCATTTCAAATTTATCTTCTTAATAACATCTGTTCTGAACATTTTATAACAAGTTGGCTCATCAGTTATTTTTGCATTATAAAGTATATTTACAATACAAGAAAGGAACCTGCCTCCTAAATAAAAGAAGAAAGATGATTTTTTACCTTTTCCAAGAATTCTTGAACCATACACAACTTCAGCATTATTTCTTTTCATTACTTCAATCATTTTTAAAAAATCCATCGGTTCATACTCTAAATCAGCATCTTGAATTACCACAATATCTCCACTAACATATTTAAGTCCTTCTCTTATAGACATTCCCTTGCCTTCATTTTTTTCTTTTAATATGACTTTTATATCTTTATTATTAAAATTTTTTAATATATTTTGCGTTCCATCTGTACTTCCATCATCAACAATAATTATTTCTTTTTCAATTGGGACTTTTCTAACTTTTTCAATTATTTTGTTTATTGTGTCTCTTTCATTATAAACAGGAATAATCACTGATAATTTCATTTTCCCCTTTTGTTAACTTACGAAGTTAACAAGTTATTGAATTTCAGTAACTTACATCAATCAAAAACTATCTTTTTAATTTTTGCAAGTTCTCTTTTATATGAAATTCTATTCTCTACAAATTCCCTGTATTTTTCTGGGTTTATTTCTAATAAATTATCATATTCACAAATTTTTTTCTCCTGTTTTATACTATCTAAATATTCTGAATAAGCTGAGTACTGCCATTCTTCTGGTTTATTTATCAAATATGCTGTTACCGGGTTTAGATGTATATATCTTGTTAAATGAAACAATTGTTCATCTGTTTCAAGTAAGACACTTTTAAATCTGCTTTCCCACAAAGGCCCTTTTCTTTTTGTTTTTGTATTGAAATATCTTGTATAACTATCAAGTAAATTTTTCATAAATTTTGTTATACCATCTTCTACTTCAGAAGAAAGAATAAGGTGGATATGTGTGGGCATTAAACAATAAGAAATAATTCTTATTATTTTTTCTCCTATTTTATCCAAATTTTTCTGAGGTATTTCCTTTGTTTTTAGATAATAGGAAAAACTACAATTTCTTTTGTATTGATAAAATTTAAGCATTTCAATAAATCTTAAATAATCGTTATTATCTTTAAAAATTTTATATTCCGCTATGCTTCTTGTAAAAATATGAAATACTCCATCTTTATAAAATATTCTTTTATCCATTTCTAACTCCTTGATTTCCATATACTTGTTAACTTCGTAAGTTGATAGGAAGCAAAAATTATATAAAATGGTTCTATTGCAACTCTATATCTTATTGAGGCAAGAAAAACCATATGAAATATAGTAAAAAATATAATTAAAAGGTGCATAATAAGAGCATTTTTATTTTTAAATGTAATAAAAAACCCAATAAGAAAAAATGGAAGTAAAAATCCAAAACTAATAATAGATAAAATTTTGTAAAGCGGTTTTTGAAAATCAGAAGCATTTAGCGTAATATTCCAGAATCTAACAAATTTATTTTTTAACAGGTATACAAATCTTGATGGATTTTGTTTTATAACTTCAATTGTTTTTCTATAAAGAAATTTATCTCTTGCTAATTCTTCCATTTGTAAAATATTTTCCGGAAAATAACTACATGGACCACCATCACTTTTTGGATTATTGCCTTCCCAGAAAACCCATCCACCCATTGTTGTTCCTGGTATAAATTTTTTAAAAATAACATAGTTTCTTATTATCCATGGAGAAATAGTAAAAACAAAAAATAGGGAAATTAAAATAATTTTCTGCAATCTCTTTTTAATAGGAATTTCCTTTAAAAAAAGTAAATATACCATTGCAAAAGGGAAAAAAGATTCTAATGTTGGTCTACAAAGTCCTGAAAGACCGAAAAAAATACCTGCTTTTATTTCATTTAATTTTTCTTCTTTTGAAATTAAGCAAAGTGAATAATAGTATATTGAAATAACTACAAGAAAAACACAAAGGGTCTCTGTTAATAAAAAACCATTGTAAAAAATAAAAAATGGATAAAAAGCAGAAATAATACCTGAAATAAGTCCAGTTTTTTCATTAAATACTTTTTTTCCTAAAAAATAAATAAAAATAACAGTAGCAGCAGATATTAGACATTGAATAACTCTTATAAAAAAAAGATTGAAGTTCAGGGAATATAATAATGATAACAATAGAGGATAAAGAGGAGGTCTAAAACTTTTTAAGTTTTCTCCAACAATAAGACCATTTCCAGAAAGGAAATTTTTGACCATTTTATAATATTCATACTCATCATCAAAATAAAAATGATTTTTTAAAGTAAGTATAAAGGCAAACCTTAAAAGAAAAGCAACAAAAAATAAAATTAAAATTTTTCTTTTATATATTCTCTCCATATTTTGACCTTGTAAATAAAAACATTATTATGAGAATAAATACCAATTCTTGGTAATGTAAATTTTGTTATTTTCATATTTTTTTTTCTATTAACAACAGCCCCTTTATACCCTGCTTTCTGTACAATTTCAATTATTTCAGAATTAAAGTTGCCATATGGATAACAAAAAAATTTTGTTTCTTTACCGATTTTATCTTCAATAATTTTCTTTGATTCAATTATTTCTTTTTCCGCTTGCTTTTTATCAATTTTCGTTAAATCAGGATGAGTTAGTGTATGTGAACCAAATTCAACTCCATTATTTACCATTTCTGATACTTCTTTCCAATTAAGAAATCTATCTTTCAATATTTCTTTATATCTTGGGAAAAGGATATTAGTTCCAATATAAGAAACAGTAAGATAAATTATTGGAGAAATCCCAAAGTCATTAAGTATTTCAATAGCAAACCATAAATTATCAGCATATCCATCATCAAATGAAATTACGACTTTTTTATCATTAGAAATAAAAAAATCTTCTATATATTTATCCATTATAAGAAATTTAAAATTTTTAGAAAATAAATAATTAATCTGCTTATGGAATTTTGTAGGACTGACTGTTATTGCATCTTTCTTATACCATGGATTAATTCTGTGATAGCATAGTATCATTTTTCAAAATTTATCCTTTTGAATTTATACTTAAAAATTAAAATAATCATCTTTAATCCAAGAGAAAATGCTTTTCCCATATTTCCAGTTACTGATGATTTTCCAACTCTTGGTTTATAATTTACAGGTATTTCAACAAATTTAGTTCCTGATTTTATAACAAGAAGGGTAAGTTCTGGACCAAAATGTTGTTCTCCAACTGTAAAATATGGTTTAACTTTTATATATATATTTCTCTTTATAAGCCGCATTGTACATCCAACATCTGTTAAAATTGTAGTGTTATATAAAAATTCCATTATTTTTGCCACTGCCCAGTTTCCCCACTTCAGAAAAAAATTCATATTTGCACCTTTCCATATTAATTCTCTTGTTGTTCTTGTTCCAAGTACATAATCAAAATCATCACTATAAGCAAGTAGTTTAATTACATCTCTTCCAAGAAAAGTTCCATCTGGTTCTGAAATTATCAAATAATCCCCTGTTGCTTCTTCAAGTCCTTTCCAAATTGCATATCCATATCCCTGTCTTTTTTCATAAACAAGTTTTGCCTTTGTTTTTTTCACTTCTTCATCAGTTCCTTCAACGGCATTATTATTAACAACAACTATTTCATCAACAAAAGAACTCGCAAAAAAATCATCTATTGCTTCTCTTATTGAGTCCCTTTCATTATATGTTGGAAATATTACTGAGACCTTTTTATTTTTCCACATTTTTGAAAATTGAAAGTAATAAAACCATCAAATATGGAATTATTGGTTCCCTATATCTTATTACAGTTTTGAATAAAAGGATTGTCGGTAACGACCAACCAAGAATTCCAAAATAAATCCATAGGTATTTTTTCAAATTTTTAAGAGTAATAAAGAAACCTATAAAACTTAGAATTATAATAGGGGCAAAAGTTATAAATCCAAGTATTACATGGTATTTTTTATAGTTTTCACCAGGACCAGAAAAAGTATGAGGGAAAAATCTCCAATATCTTATAAATCTATCCCAGACAAGTTTTAGATATTCTTTTGGATGGGATAAAATAAAATTTAAAGCAAGTTCATATAATTTATGGTCAATTTCAACTTCTGACATCCCATTGAATTTTTCAAAAAAAGGAGGAGGAGGATTCCAATATCCTGATGGTTGAGAAAGTGATTTTTCATTATTAGCAATATAACAAACAATTCCTCCCTCAGTAGAAGTAAGAACAAGTTTTTTATGAATTTTGTAATTCCTTAGAACCCAAGGAGTTATTACAAGAAAACAGCCTAAAAACAAAAAAATAAATTTTAATATCCCTTTTCTCTTGAATTCTATAAGAAAATAAAAAAATATTAAAGGAAGAAAAATAAAAAAAAGAGACCTCGTTAAAACGGCAATTCCAAGAAAAATACCACTTAATAAAATAAAAGTATCACTTTTTTTATTTTTGCCTTTTATTAAGAATATTGAAAATAAAACTAATAAAAAGGTTTCAAGTGTTTCAGGTGCAAGATAACCAGTCCAGAAAATTGAAGATGGGTATATTGAATAAAGAAAACTGCCTATAAAAGAAATTTTTGAATTAAAAAACTCTCTAAGAAGGAAATAAATCAAAATGCAAGTAAATGAACTAATTATAGCAAGCCCAATTTTTGCAGCAAGGTAATTATGACCAAAAATTTTATATATTATTGCAAGAAAAAAAGGAAATCCCGGAGTTCTCCATGAATAGAATTTCTGTCCACCTGGAAAATAAGGATTTTCTACCCAGAATCCTTTTCCTGAGGCAAGTTTCCATCCCAACTCATCCCACCAATCACCCCAAACATCAATTGAATTATTTAAAGTAAGAATAAACAGTACTCTTATTAAAAGAGAACAAATAAATATAAATAATAATTTTTTCCAAATTCCTTTTGTATAATTGTTAGAGTTAAACTCTTTTTTCATACCTGTTCTCCATCAAGAAATATTCTACACCAAATCTCAAAACATAATAAAGTCCATAAACGAGAAGAATGATTAACTCTACCAGAAATGTGTTGCTGAACAATTTCTTCTACATATTTTTTTTCAAAAAAGTTCCTTTTGAAAAATCTTTTATTTAAAATTATGCTTTTTAAATAATTTGCAAGTTCTCCCTTAAACCACTCACCAACTGGGACACCAAAGCCCATTTTCCCCCTTTTTAAAATCTCGTCGGGCAAAAATCCTTTTAATTTTTTTTTCAAAATATACTTAGAAATTTTCCCTTTTAATTTTAATTCTGGTGGAAATGAAGATATTGTTTCAATAAATTTATAATCAAGAAAAGGACTTCTTCCTTCAAGAGAATTTGCCATTGTTGCTATATCTATTTTGACCATTAGAACTTCTGGTAAATAAAGATGAAAGTCAGTATAAAGCATTTTTTCTAATAAATTATCTGCTTTATTTTTTTCCCATAATTTATCAACTATTTCAATTGAGTTATAATTTTTAAGTTCATTTTTAAACCAAGGAGAATATATTTTTTCTTTCCATATATCTGAAAAAGATTGTAATCTTCTTGAATATGCGAAACCAAAACCGAAATCATCTGCCTCTTTAATCCATTCTAAAATTCTTACAGGGAAAGGAGCAGGAAATTTTTGATATATTTTCTCAATCAAATTTTTGACATATGAAGAAGTGAGTCCTGCTTTTTTACAAAAACTGTAAAGTTTTGATAATACCATTGTTTGATAATATCTATCGTATCCAGCAAAGTTTTCGTCTCCTCCATCTCCATTTAAGGCAACTTTTACATAATTTGAAGTTTCTTTTGACACATAATAAGTTGGAATCATAGAAGAATCGGCAAAGGGTTCATTATAATGCCAGACAAGTTTTGGTAAGATATTGATAATATCTGGTTTTACAATCAATTCATGGTGTTGTGTTCCAAATTTCTTAGCAACAATTTTTGCATATTCTAATTCACTATATTCTTTCACATCAAAACCAACTGAAAATGTTTTTACAGGTATCTCACATATTTCACTCATAATTCCAACAATTGTTGAAGAATCAATTCCACCAGAAAGAAATGCACCAAGTGGAACATCTGAAATTAATCTTAATTTTGTTGCTTCTTTTAAATTTTCCCATAATAATTCCATATAATCGTTTTCATTTTTAAAATAATTTTTTTTTGTGAAATCAATATCCCAATATTTTTCAATTTTTATATTTCCATTTTTCCATATTAAATAACAGGCAGGGGGAATTTTCTTTATATCTTTGAAAATTGTATTTGGTGAGGGGATTGCCTGATAGGTAAGATAATCACTTAATGCTTCTAAATTTATTTCTTTTTTTATTTCTGGATATAACAGGATTGATTTAATTTCGGATGAAAAAACAATATCCTTTCCAACTAAACTATAAATTAGTGGCTTTTGTCCTAACCTATCTCTTACAAGAAACAATTGTTTTTCATTACTATCCCAAATTGCAAAAGCAAACATTCCTCTTAAATAATCAATACATTTTTCTT
>Ga0116191_1001253_pt1 | contig 20829 bp, 18 predicted proteins | sample AD_UKC111_MetaG_FD_89897 | JGI IMG/M metagenome (GOLD analysis project Ga0116191, IMG submission 89897) | Active sludge microbial communities of municipal wastewater-treating anaerobic digesters from Hong Kong - AD_UKC111_MetaG | ecosystem: Engineered > Bioreactor > Anaerobic > Digestate... | reverse complement strand
CGGGAAGTATTATTTCCGGGGTACTGTTTATGAGAAGTAAACGGGTGGCATATACCAGGAGATCGGAGAATATCCGGGAAGAGACAAGAAAGTATAAGTTTTTTGAGATTGACGGTATAGTGACCAATACCCCTATTGATGAGTTTAATCACCATATGGATGGTATCAGGTATGGAGCCCGGACTCATAGTTTAAGGGTGGGGTATAATTGATTTTAATGTGTAAAAGTAATACCCATAGCCAGATCCGTTTTAGGCATCTTTTGAGAGTTTTCTAACTGTAACAATTGCCGTAAGTAGTGCGATCCATATCAGACGAAGTGTGAAAGTGCCTATCTGATCAGGACATGACGAACCGGTCACGGAGAGGCTTCCAATGCCGGCATATGGTTACCACATTAAAAAACCCGGGATGATCTCCCGGGTTTCGTTTATGCTTTCGCGTCCATCACCTGGCCAGTCACCAGATCCCGGTAGATGATCGTCCACGGGGTACTGTACCGGCGGCCGTTATATTCATAATCTGCCCACTTCCACTCGAGCAGTTCAATCTTGTCAGAGGAAAATTTCATTTCCTGCATAGCCCGGAAAAACATGTTTGATGCTGTTTCGTTGGCACCATTCCAGATACCTCCCGGGTAATAATCGGAGCCGTCGCTATTAGGTAACCAGCCAAAGCAGGAAGCGATCTGCTTATAGATTTCCTTTACGTCCTCACGCATTGCATAAGTGCCCGGAACCTCAGTAGTGTTCCGGCTGCAGAATACATACTTCACAGATGCCATTTCTTTCATCTGGCCATCATCACCCACCTCCATACCTGCACCGGTATAACGGTACCCGTCGCTCATGCCGTCAAAGTAGCCATGTTGCCGCTGGATGGCCAGCTCTTCCACCTGCTTTACAGTGGGTCCAAAGTCCCAGCGAACGTCCAGGGAGCTACCTCCGGCGTAGTTCTTGGAACCAACCCGGAAAGTTACCCCGGGAAACCTGGTTTGCAGTTGCTTTTTCAACTCCTTTGCCGCAGTGGCGGCCATGCTTTTTGTACGTGCCATAGTTGCTAATTGTAAAGTAAAGATATACTAAATATTTAGAAAAACAAAATAAAATAATAAAAGAAATGTTTTGTATTTCGTAATATTTCCCTATCTTTGAGGAGTCAAAGTTCTTTATTTAATAACCCGCGGAATCATAAAAGCCTCCGCATTAAAAATGGCACATTATGAGCGACAAAGTGTTTTTCGCTGTTATCGGGACCATGATTGAGTTTCCCGGTGCAATCGTAGGGATGGCAACCCTTGAACCAGTTTACGAAGGATGGGTGACAAGATTAAGAGGTCACACAGACTACGAAGGGGAAAAGGGGATGCAAAAAGCAGCCGCCTTTGCGATGAAAACAACCGGAACAATCGCCGGATATCGAGACGGCGATGTTGAACTCTGGGACGTAGTTGAAATCTGGAACAACGAAACCGCTGCAAGGGTAGCAGGAATCGCAAACGACCAGTCAACTATCTATCAGATTGAAACCGGAAAGTTAGTCTGGATTTAAAAGGAAGGGGCGGGAAGCCGCCCCTTCTTAAAATAGTATTTAAACCATAATTGTATGTCAAGAATCAAGAATTTCCATCTTCTCACTGATACCAGTGAAGAGGATAAACTGCTCATGGAACACGCGGCCCTGGACCACATGCGGTATAGTAATATATCGTTCAAGTTTGTGGAGGTCACGCCTTCCAAAGTAACTATTCAGGTCACTCAGGGTAAGTCTGCTCAACTAAACTACCAGGACAAAAATCGGCTGATAGAGATTGTTCGGGAAACCTTCGGCCGCTTCTTCACTGACAAAAAGATCCTTGTTCACCCGGTTCCCTATCAGGATGCAGCCTGCAATGTGGTTAATCCGAAATGGATTTCGGAGTCGATGTTGAAGTATAAGGTGAAACTCAAACACATCGCCGCTGATACCGGGATCAGTTATACCTACTTATCCAACGTGATCAACGGGGATGATGACAAAGACCTGAGCCAGCCCATGAAGGCTTTTTTCTGGTACTATTTCCTGAGTAAAAAGGAGGTGTCAAATGTCAAATAATCAAGAGATCATAACCGGGGCTGTACAGGGCAAAACCTACACTCTAATGCAGAATATCTATGCTACTTTGAAAAGCAGTAGCTCATATGTTGTGCATTCAAAAAACATTGAAAATGTTAAAAGGCAGTTCAAACAGTGCACCGGTGAGGACGTTCAGGCTGAGTTTGTGGGGCGGGATATTTGGCGGCTTTATCTAAAAAAGTAAGGGTCAGTCTTACGACCAACCCCCACCAACCAAAAGCATATGTTCGGAGCCAATATTATGTATTTTCAGAAACTTCTGAAAATATTTTTTAAAATGAAAATATTCTATATAAATTCGTCCCCGTGGGGGCAATCGTTGCAAAGAAATACCTGGATCAGTTCCGGTGCGCAATGCCCGACTGTGGCAAACTGCTCGGCATAGATCGGGGTAACTTCTCAGGAACGGTTGAGGTTCGCTGCAAATGTGGTACTGATAATTTACTGGTTGGATCATCCACACCGGTAAAAGATTTGCCAAGGATCAGCGAAAGTGAGGTAAGGAAAAAGACGGGTTAAAAATAAACAGAGTCCCAAGAGGGCCGGCATCACTACAAAGTGATGGCGGCCCTTTCTTTTTTATATGGCAGAGAACAGACTGACAGCGGCCGGTAAGGAGCTACTGAAACTCAATTTCGGTGGCGCCCTTAATGCTATCACAAAGGGTGTCTCCCCTCAGTCTGTCATGGTTGATGCGCTTGACCCGGCCACATGGGAGGTCAGCGATCAGACCAAATACTTCTGGGAGAATGCATTCTCATCAGAGCATGCGTTCAACTATACCGGCCATGGCAGTTCTTTGAAAGCCTACCTTAAATGTCCTCCACTGGCCAGCGTGATCAATAAACGCGCCGCAGCATACATCAACGGGAAGACCTGGGTAATGAATACCAGGGGTAAAGAGGCTACCAGCCGCGATGCTGAGAAGATCAAGGCACTGATGAACCGCCCAAACCCACTTCAATCATGGAAGCAGTTTGAGGCACAGCAGCGCATTTATATGGATGTGTTTGGCTGGTGTGCGGTTCTCCCGATCATCCCCGCAGGATTTGAAGAGTATGGTCCTATAGAGGCCACCAGCATGTGGAATATTCCCCCGTTCATGCTGGAGATCAAAGAATCGGGCAAACTGTTTTATCAGCTGAATCAGTCTCAGATATTTGCTGAAATCAACCTGAGGTATAAAGACCAAAAAACAAAGATTGATCCTTCGAAGATCTATTTCTTCAAAGACTTTGTTCCATCCATGGCCTCGCTCATTCTCCCTGGGTCCCGGATTCAGCCTCTTGAAATGCCTGTGAACAATATCATGGGTGCTCTTGAATCCAGATACAGCCTGATCGTTGCCCGCGGTGCGCTGGGTATTTTCTCCAATGATCCTGGCAGCGGTTCATTTGGCGGTATGCCGCTCGATCCCAAAGAAAAGGAAGAGATTCAAAAAGACTTTCTCCGTTACGGCATCAAGAATAAACAATGGAAGTTCATCATCACTCAGGCATCACTTCGCTGGCAGCAGGTCGGAATCCCCACAAAGGAGCTGATGCTGTTTGAAGAGATAGAGGACAGCTATAAGATGATCTGTGAGCAGTATGTGTATCCGTGGAGACTCACTTCATATGGTGGTGGTAATAGCCTTGGAGGAACTGATGCTGCAATATTTGAACGGCAATTGTACCAGAACGCCATCATTCCTGATGCCGAATCAACCTATGATCAGTGGAATAATTTTTTTAGAACTGATGAGATCAAACTCAGAATAGAAAAGGATTATTCTCATTTACCGGTACTTCAAAAGAATGCACAGGAAGCCGCAACAGCCAGAGAGACTTTGAACAGAGCTCTTAAAATGGAGTTTGAAAACGGTCTTATTACTCTTGATCAGTGGCTTGAAAAATTAGGAGAGGATCCGTTACCAGACGGATCTGGTAATGTAAGAGTATCTGATATCAAAAATTCAAATATTCCTCTTGCGGTAACAATTGGAGTTGGTGGGGTTCAGGGATTGATTTCTTTATTAACCGCACAGGGAATGAGTGATGAAGCCAGACAAGCGGCTTTGGAAATAGTATTTGGCCTGTCTTCTGATGATGCCAGGCGTATGTCACAAGGATCAAACAACAACCAGAATGAGCAACCTGCAGGTAACCAAACAGGCGCTAACGCTAATCAATAATGTGGTATCAAGACTGCCACAGGTGATGGAGCAAACCAGTGAACAGCACTTCGTAGAAGGCTGGCAACTGATTGAACAGGGCATGTATGAGGATCCTGCTACTGGCAAAAAGATCATTCCGGATGTGATGTATATGCAGGATATGCCGGTCCTGATGGCTGTAAACCATAAACGCCGGCTGAAAGAACGCTATAAGATCGGAGGCCTCCCCGCAGTGGTAGCCTACATCGAAAGCGTAACCAACCTTGTAAACCAGGCATAATGAGCAACGATAAAAAAATAACCGGTGAAGTGAAAAAGCCAACCGCAGAAGAGATCAAGGATGCGGTAGCTGACCGGGAAAAAATCATTAAGTCACAGCAAATCGTGAAGAAATGAAAATACCTGATAATCTGACCGGCAAAGAACTCTTTGACTTCCTGGTGAAGAACAAAGCTCTTCTGGAAAAAGCCAAGAAGGAAGAAATGAAAAAAGCAGACGGCATTACCATGCTGTCTTCCTATAGTGTAACGCCAAAGGGCGAGATCACAAAAGCCGAAGGATCCGGTGAGGTTCCTGCTGATGCTTCCAGTATTGATGCGGTCCTTATTATCAATACCACCAACCTGATGGATAGCCACAGTGATGTGCACATCCCCGGTATCTGGAAAAAGTCACTGCAGGAAACCAAAGAATTCTATCACATGCAGGAGCATGAGTGGGCGTTTGATAAGGTTATCAGTGATGAGGTAAAGGCTCTCACAAAAAAATACAGCTGGAGGGATCTCGGTTATGATGCTGACGGAGTAACCGAGGCTCTCGTTTTCATTTCCAAGATTCAGCGGGAGCGCAATCCGTTCATGTTTGATCAGTACCGCAAAGGGTATGTAAAGAACCATTCAGTTGGCATGCGGTACGTGCGCATTAAAATGTGTATTAACTCCGAGGATTATCCTGAGGAGTATGCCAACTGGAACGAATATATCGATGAAGTTATTAACCGGGACATGGCCGAAGCTAAAGGATACTTCTGGGCCGTTCTCGAAGCAAAAATAATTGAAGGTTCTGCTGTAGTACGCGGCAGTAACTGGATTACACCAACCCAAAGCATGTCCGCTTCTTCCAAATCACAAAGCACTGAACAACGGCCGTCTGATGACACCGGAGAACAGCCGCAGGAATGGGATCTGGATAAAGCAATCAAGGAATTCAAACTATTCAATCATTAAAAAACTTGAGACATGACCCCCGAACAAATCGCGGAACTCAAAAAGACAGTAGGTGAGCAAGCTGCCACCGAAATCAAGCGCGTAAGCGACGAAGCCGAAGTGCGCATCAATAAGGCCCTGGACGATAAAACCAAAGGCCTGATGTCTGACAAAACATTCAGTGAATTCAAAGAGAATGAACTGAAATCTGTTAACGACGCTCTGACAAAGCTGGAAAATGCTATGAAAGAGCAGGGCAACAAGATCAATGCGGTCCTTGAAAAGCAGGCTCCGGCCACTAAGTCTTTCGAAGACTTCATCATTGAACTGGCTCCCCAGATCAAAGAAGCCAAGAGCAATGGTAAAATGATCGAGATCACCGCATCACAGCTGAAAGCTGCTGGTGTTACCTCTATCGGTGGTTCGATTCAGGACATGGCCGCTGCGCCTACATCACCCTATGCCCCCGGAATTGGCGGTGCTGATCTGGAAATCTTCGATATCGTTCGTGACCCGAACTATATCCTGAACCAGGTGGACGTTGGTCGTACCGGTACCAGCCGTCTGGCATGGGCGAACGAAACCGACTACCAGGGCGCACCCGAGGAAGTAACAGAAGGAAATGATAAACCGCTGACTCAGCACAAATTTCAGGTGGAAATGTCAACAGCGAAGAAAATCGCTGCGTACATAACTCTCACCGATGAGTTTGATCAGGACCTTCCAAATTTCGCTACCCGTGTACGCCGGATGTTGCAGGAAGATGTAATTCGCGGTTTTGATACTGCGGTACAGACTGCCCTGATCACTGCGGCCAAAGGTTACGAGATCACTACTCTGAACGATTCCACCCCGTTTGCAAACTACTGGGATGCCATCCATGCGATGATCACCCAGATCCGCAAATACAACTTCAACCCGACCGGTGGTGCATTCTCTCCTGAAGTGGATATGATCCTCAATACCCGCAAAGGTTCTGATGGTCATTACCTGGTACCTGCGTTTGCGCAAAGCCTGCGTAATACGTTCAGTGTAACCAACAAACTTGGAGTTGGTAATGCGCTGGTAGGTGACCTGAAGCAGTATAAGGTGGATATCTATAAAGAATTCGTTCTGAAAGTGGGTCTCGTAAACGATGACCTGATCAAGAACCAGTTCTCTGTAGTAGGAGAAATCCGCTACCACCGCTATATCAGCGATAGCCGTAAAAAAGCATTGTGTCACGACAACCTGAATGACATTGTGACCGCAATCAACCAGGCATCATCCAGCATCTAATGTCACTGATCAACCATACATATTTTACCGATGATCTTTTGATCCCCGGTTTAGAAAACTCAGATATCCAGGGGAAGGTGCAGCGTTTCATCGATAAGCATGAGCCTGCTCTTCTCCAGGATATTCTGGGGTATGAGTTGTTCAAGGCATTCACAGATGCACTGGCAGCCGGCGACCCTGATCAGAAATGGATTGATCTGCGTGATGGTGTTGAGTTTACCCGTTTCAATGGTTACAAAGAAATGTGGCCGGGATTTACCGGGCTCAACGGAAATTCGGGAGTTACAGCCTCCCTTATCCGTGTAGAAGATGCGCTTCATTTCCAGTATAAAGTTGGCCGCGGGTATTCCGGCGGCACACCCGGAAACGGGGATTACTGGGAGGATCCTGCTATCAACGCCACGGAGCTGATTGATGAACGGTTAAACGGAGCTACAAAAGACAAACTGAGCGTCCGGGAGGCAGGTTACGGGGATAAACTCCACGAAGAATATGACCTGCGCACTGGTGGTGGTATTATCCTGCTTGGTTCCAAAACATTCAACAACAACACCGGTTGGTTTATTGACTACCAAAAAGTGAGCCGTGTTGAGGTGCCAGAGGTAGTGGATACAGAAGTGAAGCAATCACTGATCGCAAACTTCGTCTACTGTCGCTATATGAAGAATGAGCATACTCAATCTGTTCGCTTAGGTGAGGTCAAACCGGCCTTACAAAACGCAGAGCAGTATAACGCAGGGGCAAAGATTGTCAGAGCCTGGAATGAAATGGCTGAGTGGATTAGCATTATGGCTGAGTTCCTTGAAGTAAACAGGGCAACCTATCCGGAGTGGGATAACCACAACAAAGGAGTAGTTCGCCGTAGATATCACCCGATCAACCAGTTTGGAATTTGAAAACACTGATCCATATACCGACAGTTTTGCAAACCGTGTTCGACACGGCATCAGCAGCACTACTGGACCGGTCACCGGATCCGTTTCAGACTTTCTACAACTGGGGTAGTACGGTCGATATCCAAACCCAACTGATCATTAAGGCCAAATCTCAGCGGGTTAAATACCCCCTCATGTGGCTTTTCAGGCCATTTGATGAGCTGGTAAATGATCTGGATGGTTACTACGCGAATCTCAAGGGAGTGAAGATCTTTTTTGTCCAGCAAACTGAAGCGGATAAAACCGATCAGCAGCGGACAAATCTGACTTTCACCAACCGCCTTTATCCGTTCGTAGAAGAGTTTTTAAAAGCCCTGGAAGCGTCTCCATACTTCTCAACATCTGGTATGACATGGAAGAAAACCGACTATCCATACTATGATGGCAGGGATGGTAAAGGGGCGAACATCTTCCCGGAATCTACAGACGTGGTGCTATTAACCCTCGAAAACTTAAAAGTAAACGAATCGGTCTGTTTCAGTTTCAAGATGAAATGATCAGGCTAATTAAATAACATTTTCAATTTAATGCAATGATCGACGCATGCGCAACAATTGGTAAAAACACAGGTGACAGTAAGTGTCCGGTCAAAATGGGTAAACCCCGCCGGTTCTTTGCCACCTCCGGCCGCGAGCTCACTGCAGCTGACCTGCAGGACAGCGATGCCGTAAAAGACTGGATGGAGAAGGGTATCCTCCAGGAGATTGCAAGTACTGATAAACTGTTCCTGTCTCCGCACTTTAATGATGCGGAAGATGCTACGGGTGACCCGAACCTCGGAACACTGGCAGACGGCTATGAAGAGGTACTGGATGAAGCCCTGAACAAAATGATCCTTATTCACGCTTCCAACTACTGTCAACAGGTAGCTATGGCGGGTCTGAACGGATTCAAAGGGAAAATGTACATCCTGGATGATGCAAATATCTTCTGGTATGTAACCAAATCAAACGGTGGCGGTAAGGGTTTGAGCGTTTCTATGCTCTATACCCCTAAACCGAAGTTCAAGGGTAATGCTGTGAATGCAGCCCGTACCCGTGTTTCCTTCGCCTCACTGGATGAGTTCATGAGCCTGGGTGCCATCAAACTGGATTTTGTTCCGACAGTTCTCCCGCAACTGTCCGACGTGGTGCTCGATGACCGCGAAGATGGCCAGAACAGTAACAGTATTGCCTCCAACAACGTGTTTACCATCGGTGGTAAGACCAGCTGTGATGGTGAAGATGTTTATGCCGATCTGGCTGATGCCATGGCCGACGAAGCACTGTGGGTGGTAAAGGATCTGGGTACCGGTGAAGAGCTGACCATCGATTCTGTTGCTAAAAACGACAGCGCCAAAGGTTGGGATATTACCGTGAACTCTACTGATTTCAGCGGTATCACTTCCGGTTCCCGTTTCTCAATCGGCTGGAAAAAACCTGAAACACTGTTAGCAGCCGGCGTTGAAGGTGTGGAAGCAAAAGCCATCAAGTTCAAGAAAGCCTGATGAAGTTTGACGGAGTTTCATGGAATATTTCCTCATACAGCCGGCAAATAGCGAATGGGTTAACAAAGGAGCAGTTTGTGCAGGCTGGGGTGAATTCAGGCATCTACAGAAACTACGGGGCTAATCAGGTCCTTATGCTTCAGGAAGCCTGGAGACAGATACTTCTTCAGATTTCAAAACAGTAACATAAAAGGGCCATCACACGGTGGTGGCCCTTTTTTTAAAAGCATAATCATGGCTGATCCGATGGATCTACTGGAAAATATTGAGGCACTTGACATACCTGTCATATGCAGCGAGGTTTTGCAGTCCAATGAGGAGGTTATTGCTGATCTCAATGCAACACAGCTTTCTCAGGGTCTCCGTTCTGATGGAACAAAGATCACACCTGAGTATGCCGAACTCACAGTAATGCTTAAAGAAGGCAAGTCTGGCCTTGCTGGTGTGACCGATCGGGTTACACTGTTTGATCAGGGAGACTACTACAGAGGATTGTACGCAGAGGTGCAGGGACAGGACTTAATTCAAGGATCAGTTGATGATAAGGCTGACAGTCTTGATAAAAAATACGGCACTTCCAAAGGAAAACTAACGGCGCTGAACGAGGATAGTGCTGATGAGCTGGCAAATGGATTTTTATCGCCACAGTTCAAAACAAGAATTGAACAGGAAACAGGGTTAAAATTTCAGTGATATGAGCTGTGAAGGATGCACATCATCGGTAAAGGGACAAGACCAGCAACTGGCAACTTTAAAAATTGAGGCCAAAAATTGGGCAGTCGCAAATGGGAAAAACGTTTTCATATACAAAAATGAGGTCGGTGATTGGGCGTTTATGGAAGAGGGGGCCGCGCGAAGTAATGGTATTCAACCAACCGGCGGTATACTTTCTTACCTGCAACCAGTTAACGCTTGACCGTTTTATCCGCGTAATGGTAGATGGTGACCTGTCTGCCCTTATCATTTCCGGCCGTCCAACAGACGGCGAACTGGCCGAAGCATGGGCCAATATTTACATAGAGTATCTGGAGATCAATAAGGATAACGAATCTCTTTACATCATTAACCTGGAACGTGATATCGTTCTTTTAAAGGACGAACTGGACCGGGTAGAAGAGGCCCTTAAATTCATCACTTCTCCATTTATTTCCCACATTGAGCCAGAAGTACAGGCCAAACTCCTGAAAATATTATCCGATTACGGGTACAAAGTGGATTTGTCATTATCTGGTGACAAGCTCGCAAAACAAATGAAAGCACTGGACAATAAAAGGTCCAGTAAGCGCCTTGAGTTGCGACGGAAAATCTCCGAGTACAATCAATACATGGAGGATAAAAAAGACTTCAGTATTGACCGTTCCTACTTCAACCGCATGCTCAACAGGATGGGTAAGCATTACAACTGCTTTATCGAGGAATCAAAAATCACCGTGGCCAGGTTTGTGGACATGATTCAACAATATTTCCAGGAACTGCAAGCAAAGCAACAGCGTATGGAGGACGTTAAACATGGCTAATCGGGGTAAGGTAAATGACTTCTTTTCAATAGAAGAGTTTGAAAAGCAAAAGAAAATTGTCACAGATGGCATAAAGGAGTATGTCGATCTGGTGGATAAGATAAAACCCATCCGGCTGGACCTGCAGGGTTCTGAAAAGTTGAAAGATGTGGTGGATGGTGTGAAAAAGATCGGTGAAGCTCAGGAGAAAGCCGCAGCTGCTGGCCAGAGGGCTTCTGATGCCATGGGAGAATACTCCGGTCAAATGGCCAACCTGTCTACCAATGTTCAAAAAAACATCAAACAGCAGGTAGATTACAAGAATAAACTCGGGGAGATCGCAGCAGAACTTAAAAAATTAAAGCAGACACAGGATCTGCTCAGTAAAACCCCCGGTAACGAAAAACAGAAAAAAGATATCGAGGACAGGATCCTGCTGCTCACAGAGGAACAGGCTCAGGTAAAACTGTTGAGTGCAGAACTGACCCGATTTACCAATACACAGATAAGGGAACAACAGGGATTTGACGGGACCCTGAAACAACTGCGGGCTGAACTCGATAACCTGAGGAACTTCCGTGACCTGAATTTCAAGGTTGGGACACAGGAATTTGATGCGGCCAATAAGCGCATCAAGGAACTCAATGATCTGATCAAAGAGGCTGAACAGGGTGGCGGTGACTTCCGCCGTAATGTCGGCAACTACCAGGGAAGCGCCAAGATCATTACTGAGGCGTTTGAACGGGCCAAACAGAAAGTTGGGGAGTTCAGCACTAAACTGGGTCCCACATCACCTGAGGCCCGCGCTGCCCGTATCGAGTTCGAGGCACTGGAGCGTATTACTGCTAACCCTCAATTCCTGAACATATCTGCAAGGGTAGGAGATACAAATAAAGAACTGCGTTTCTTCACCCAAAGGCTCAACGAGCTGGAAGATGCCGGGTTAAAAAACTCTCAGGTGTATCAGGATGTTCGTGCTCGACTCGCGCAACTGACCGATCAATTGGGTGATACCAAGGCTGAGGTAAAGGCCCTGTCATCCGATACCCGCAACTTTGATCTGTTCGCCGGGTCAGTAAACTTTGCGGCTGATGCGTTTCAAACCTTCGCCGGTGCTGCTGCTTTGGCCGGGGCCAGTGAGGAGCAGGTTGCAGAACAGATCCGGACGCTGGTCGCCATTCAATCGGTGGCCAATGGGGTAAAAGGAATCGCCAATGAACTGACCACTAAGGGTACCGCTGCTAATAAAGCGTATGCGTTCGTACAACAGCAGGTTGAAATATTCACATCCGCATCCAGTACCGCAACTCAGAAATGGGGAGCGGCACTAAAATCATTGGGTATTGGGTTACTGATTGGCCTTGTAGTAAAGCTGGTTGATAGCCTTGACCTGTTTGGAAGTTCTTCAAAAGCGGCCGAGAAAGCAACTGAGGATCTTAACCGGCAACTTGAAACGCAAAAGCAACTCCTTGCTGATCTATCAACCGGTTACAATAACAGTGAAAGGTTGTCAAACCTACAACTGAAAGCCCGTGGTGCAACCGAAAAAGAGTTGTATGAAAACAGTAAGAAGTACAAACAACAGGAACTGCAAGACTTAAAATCTCTAACAGATGATCAATCAAATATCAGACTGAAAGCGCAGGAAGATTTTAATAAACGAGCTGCAATAATGGATGAAGCTCGTCGTAAATACGGCAATGATGTTAAAATTACATTCCCAGATGGTAAAACATTAGAACAGTCAAAAAAAGAACTTGAAACACAGAGTCAGATTGAAATCGAGTATAAGAACAAACTCTTCGAGAAGCAACGGGAACTATCAGAGTTTGACGCAGAAGAACAGGTCCGTATTTACCAGGAACAGCAGGACAAAAAGAAAGAGGCTGATGACAAGGCTAAGGCGGCATTTGAAAAGTCAGAACAGGAGCGTAAACGGATATTTGAAGCTAACCGGGCCGCACAGTTTGAACTGGATAAACTGGAAATCCAGCGCCGCATAGATTTCAATAACAAGATCCTCGATTCAGATAAATCAACATGGGATGAGAAATTAACCGCTCAGCGTCTCGCTTATGAGGCGTCTGCTGATCTTATTGAACTGAACTATAAGTTCCAGATATCTGAAGCTGGTAAGACTGAAAAGGAAATCACACTCGCCATGGCCCAGGCTGGTGATGAAAAGCTACGTCTTGACCGTGAATATGCTGAAAAACGGAAAGAGATATATAAATCACTAAAGGATGGTCTTACCGGTGAAGAAAAAGATCTGCAGGATAAACTGGATAATCTTATTCAGGATGGTTTTGCGAAGTTCCAGGATAAAGAGAAAAAAAAGGTTGAGCAGGCAAAAGAGATAGCAGATAAGCTTGTTGAAATTGAGAAGGATAAGAACGCAAAGATCAAGGACCTGCAAAAAGAACTGACCTCCCAGATACAGGAAACCGTTGCCGCATTCATCACATGGAATGAGGAAAAAGAAATTGGGGAGCTCAAAAATAAGATGGAGCGTATCGATGCAGAAAAAGCGGCTGAGATCGAACGTATCAATCAAACTGTAGCAGATCGTACCGTTGCGGCTGCTGAAGTGCAACTGATCGAGGACCGTGCACAGGCTCAAAAGGAAGCACTGGAAGCCCGTCAACGTCAACTGGAATTAAAGAAAGCAAATACTGAAAGGGTCATTCAGATAGCAAAGATTGCCGGAGACACTGCATCATCAGTGTTTCAACTTACCGCACGGTCATCCGAGGCTCAGGCGCTTGGTTATAAGATGCTGGCTGATCCGCTTACCGCTGCATATGCGCCTATATCGTTTGCCAATGCTGCAGCTATTAAAACACAAATTCCATTTGTGATCGGTATCGGTGCCGCTCAAATTGCCCGCTTGGCCATTCCAAAATACGCTGAGGGTACCGATGATCACCCGGGCGGTGCAGCTGTTATCGGTGATGGTGGTAAAAAGGAGCTGGTAGTAACTCCTGATGGTAAAGCTTTTGTTTCTGACAACAAGCCTCAGTTGGCTGTTCTCCCACGTGGTACCCAGGTATTCCCGGATGCGGATAAAGCCATGACCATTGCCATGCATAATGGCTATGAAAGGCGTGCTATGTCGCTGACAACCCCTGTTTCATTAACTGATCGAAATATCACAAAAGAGATCAAAGGCATGAAAAAAGCAGTGGTAAGAGCTATAGAAAAGATTCCGCAGCCAATTATCACAACGGAAGGGAGAATTACAGCAAGGATCCGGAGGGGTGACAGTTCAAATACTTACCTGAATAATAATCTGCAATGAGTTTAAAGAAGTTCATATTCTACATACTTGAAGCAGATGGCCGCAGTAATTATGTGGTCAACGGGGTGGTATCTTCCCGCGGTACCCCAACGCCCCTGAAAGTGTCTCCTGATGGATGGCAGGATATTGCATTTGCCTGGGAAAAAAACCTCTCACGACACGGTATCAGTCGGAACTTTTCTAAAGAACTGTCATTCTACGAAGATGGTGCGCAGATCCTGCGTGATGCTTATTATAAGAAAAATGTTGACCGGCAACTGTTTCTGCTTATTCAGGAACTGGAGTTGGTGATAACTGCTAACAAGTACAGGTGGAGATACAAATACCTGTATAAGGGTGAGTTTGATTTTTCCACCGGCCATGATGATACTGTAAACGGCTCATTCAAGATATCGATCATGGAGGGCGGGCTGTCAAAACTGCTCAACGTAAACCAGGGAACACAGTATTTTATTCCATTTGATGATGATGCAGTCACACTGTATCATGATGGTATTGAGATTGAGAATAAAGTAGCCGGATTTATTGAAGAAAAGTATGGTGAATCATCCGGTTTCTATTTCAAAAACCATATTCCACAGTTAAATATTTCGATTTCTGAAACAAGTTTTTTTGGCGGTGCAAAAAGTACAGTACGGACACAGGTAAGCAACTCAAACACAGCTATCAGAACGACCGGCCAGTATTTTTTGAAGGCTACAGTAAACGGGACAGTTCAGTTTGAGTACGATATCCCGTTTACCATGGCTTATACGCCAACCTCTCCGGCTCCAAACCCTGCGGCTGAATTCCGCATAGTGGTTCGTCAGATTGCTGAGGATAATATTTCTACAAGGCAGACTGAGTTATTCCTACGGACATCAGCATCAGGTTTTAACGGCGCGTTCCGGGCTACCGGTACCGGTTCCATTGATGTTGAAGCAGGGGATGAGCTATACCTATACGCTTTTTGCAACATCCAGGGAGCCACCGGTGATGAACAGATCAGGATAGTTTATACCCCTGATCTGGATGCTGTTTTCCGGGCAAAGTTCATGTACCGGCATCCGGCATCATTTGTCAAATGCTTTACCAGATCTACGCTTTACCGCAAACTTTGCCAGAAGATATTTGGTAGCCAGGATTATGCGGTGAGCCAGCTGATGGCCACGGATAACCGGCTGGTGACATCAGGGCCTGGGCTCAGAGGCCTTGATGGTGCCGGGATAAAAGTCACCATGAACGACTTCTATACTGATGTCGATACCGACCTGATGGCTGGTATGGGAATCGAAAACGGTTCTCAAACCACTGATCTGCCGGCTGGCAAGCGCCTGGTTATTGAAGATCGTCTCAGGTTTTATGATGCTTCCGAGGTTATTGAGATGGGTACAGTGAATGAGATTGAGGTAGACTTCGCAAAAGACTTTGTAATAAGTGCTGTTAAAACCGGATGGAAAGAACCGGTTATTGATGAGTTGAACGGCCGGTATGCCTTCAACGGAATACAGAACTATACCACCCCCCTGAAACGGATCACCAAAGAATACAACCTTGTTTCTCCGTTCAAATCTGATCCGGTCGATATCGAAGTTATCAGGGTAAATATGGACGGCAAATCCAGTACAGACGACAGCAGCAGTGACAATGACAATTTTGTTATAGTAGCAGTCCCGGGTGAGACACAGTATTTTGATGAGTTTCAGTTCACAGATGAAGGGGTGATGATCAAACCAACCGCTTTTAAAATTGCCCCAGGACAGACTATTACCGTGAATCAAAGCAGCCTGAACGATGGCACTTACAATGTTGTAGCAGTATCAGGAAATGAGGTTACCCTTGACGGCACAACCGTTGCGGAAACAGTGGCCTGCCTGGTAGAGATTGTTACAGGAGGCGCAGTATGGACTCTGAAACGTGACGACTGGGATAATGCCTCGGATCCTGTTGATTTTGGAGTTCCTTCTCCATACACCTATTACAACTTTGACTTATCTCCTCACAGAAAACTGCAGCGGCATTTCCGGTGGCTCAGATCGGCGCTTCATAACTATGATACCGAGAAGGTTCAGTTTCAGTCCGGAACACATAATGTGAACCTTAAAACCATACTGGACGGGGTGACTACAAGGGAAAATGCTGATGAGAATATCAGCGGAACGGGCCAGAAGATATTCATTCCTTATTTGATCACATTCAAAAAAACCTCCCTGTCCGGGATGATCGATCTATTGGAGGAAAACCCGAACAGGTGTATCCGGTTCACCAAAGGTTCAAAAACGTATCTGGGTTTTATACTGGCCTGTGGATTTGCAGCCAATACACTTGAAGAGCAGGAGTATAAGGTGTTGTCGGTACCTGAAAACGATTTATTGTATTTAAGTAATTAACCATGGCGAACAGAATTATTATACCGCATGAAAATCCCCTGCAGTTCTATAAGGAAGTGCCGGATGTTGACCCCCGTTTTAATACCCGGGATTTTGACGACTGGTACTTCTCCGATACTATTCTTCCATGGCAGCAAAAGGTTCACTGGTGCCAGCCGTGGCAGCTGTCAGATAACCTGAAACTACAGGTACAATCAAACGTTGCACCTGTCAACCTGCTGTTATTCAACTATGAAGGCGGGTTGGTAGATACAATACCGTTCAATCAGGTCCTTCAGAATGAGAATGATCCGGATATGTTTGTTTACCAGGTAGATGTGGACATGAGCGGGTACCCTGAAACCAGCTATTATTTCCAGATACGGTTCGGTTCCGACCCGGTCGTAATTACATTACAATCTGAAAATATAAATCTTTCAGAAAAGATTGAAAATACTATACTTTTGGAGTATAGCAACCCGACCTTTCGGGGTGACATGATCTTTGAAACAGGCATACAACCGGGGATAAGAATACCAGGTGTAAAGAAGTACAAATCCCCGGCAAGCAAGAACACAATATTCGAGGATCAGACAATGGACCCAACAATGATCCGGTGTGTGAACTACAGAATCTGGGAGCTGTCCATTGGAGGTTCAAAGGGTATTCCTGATTATATGGCTGATAAGATTGACAGAATGCTTGGTTGTAAAACTGTAATCATTGACGGGAAGTATTACACTAAAACGGACGGTTCAATTGAGCCAAATGAGGTTGAAAACTACCCGCTCCGTGGATGGAAGATTGACATCAGGGAACGGAACAATCAAGGAAGCCGGGCCTATGAAAACGAAGTAGCTCAAAATATTAAAGTCGCTGTAATGATCAATGTGGATAGTAAAGGGTTCGGTGCGGACAGCGGCGGTAATGAAACTGTCATCACAGACGTAATGTAACATGGCAAGAATCGGTTTAAATATATACGTTTCAGGTTATACCGGTAAACTTCTTATCGTATGGAAAGAGGTGATTGCCGGTAACCCAACTCCACCGGAAACAGGCCGCTCTGCAGCGCTGGATTTCCCTTATGATTCCGAGTACTCCATTAACAATATAAACCCATCTGTTCACCTGGTTGAACTGTGGCGGTCCAGTGATGGTACCGGCCTCAGTGAACTCATCAAACGCTGGGAGATCGATGCATCCGTTTACAACGTATCTAAACTGGTCAGGTACCAGTACCATGTTGGCCGCGGATTAACTGAAGGTACAATTGGAAATGGTGACTACTGGGCAGATCCAGAAGGCGGCGATACTGTTCTGGTGGATGAGCGACTGAACGGAGCCACTAAGGATGATCTACGAGTACATGAAGCAGGCTACGGTGATAAAGCAAATGATGAGTATGATCTTCACTCCGGTGGTGGTATTGAGTTGGTAGGTACAGGAGTTGTGTTTAACAATGATACCCGTTGGTTCATTGAGTATTTTACTATCCTGCAGGTACAGGCAATAGTTACAACCAGCGCGCCATACTCAGGCGTGGAAGTACTTACAGATGATGACGATTTTTATACTGACGCTAATGACAATTACTATAATAAACTGGTAATTGTTAACAGTGCAAATCCAGTTGTGACGCTTAGTTTCCCGGATCTGGCCACCATTCCCAACAATACAAGAGTAAAATTTAACACTCACCAGGGATCACAGAACTATTTAAAACTTGCATTTGATAGTGGTGATACGGTTAACTATCTGGGATCAGCAAAGAACATTCTGTATCTGCCAAAGTGCGAGGTTTTGTGTCTATATTTCAAAGATGGGGCATGTTACATGGAAGATGATCCTAAAAGAGCCATTCTCCGTGGAGAAATCATTGGTTCCATGGATTCTTCTAAACACACCGATACTGGTGCATACTTACTCGCAGACGAAACCACGGGAGAACTGAATGCTGATGATTACCCAGGCCTTTACGAGTACATAGAAAATCTACCGGCTGGCCACTCATGCGCGCTCGGGACTGGATCCGGACAGTGGAGCCAGGCTGTAGTTGTCAACGCAGGAAAGATCAACGAGGAAACAACATACCCGAACAAAACAAAATACGGAATTGATACGCTGGCAAAAAAGTTCAGGGTGCCACACCTGCGTAATATGTCACGTCGCTTTGTAACTACCGGACAGAATCCCGGACGGTACCAACATGATGCGGTCGGGAAGTTTGAGGCAACAGTTACTGTAGAAAAGAGTCACTCATATACGGGTGGACCTAATAATACTGTGTTCAGTAATGGTCAGGATAATGGAAATAAACAGGATAAAGATGTGACTATGAAGGTCAACACCGGAAGTTCTGAAAACATAACAAGAAATTTTGGCGAAACCCCCCTTGTAGTATTATGAAAAAACTATTTTTTTTAACGCTTTTGTGTTTAACGTTTTTTGCAGCAACTGCTCAGAAATATCAGGTATATCCACAGTATGGAGGTGAATGGAACAGGCTGCTAATTAAGTATGGCCTTGGTTTCCCAAATGACACTGTAGCACTTTCAAACGATGTGAAAATGTATCCTCACATTGCTGGTAAAGGAGATAGTCTTTATGTATGGAGTGTACCTCAGCAGAAGTACATTTTATTTCAAGGTGCTGTAGGTTCTGGTTCTGGCATCAACCAATTGGGTAACACTGGTAATCTATGGCTGACCAGAATAAACGATTCCACCTATGCAGTTGACACTGCAACGGCTAACACATTTTACCGCACCTTATTCCCGCAGCTGTCAGGATCCTACGCAAATCCTTCATGGATCAGTTCACTGGCATGGTCAAAGATCACCGGAGCGCCGACAGCTGTAAGTAGTGGCTCCTACCCAACTATCCCGGCGGTTGATACGCCTAATAGATGGATAGTCGTACCCGATAGAAATAATCCAATTTTCTCAAGAGAGAATATGGGGCAATCTTCTCCCGGAGTTTGGCGTGAAAGTTCAATGTATGCGCCATCACCTGTATCTATAAACGATACGCTTTTCAGAGTATATGCAAAGGGGGACGCTACAAACGCAATACATTATTGGGATAGTCGGGATAGTATGCGAACTTGGACGTATATGGATACTGCTGTTTATCCTACTCCTTCACCCACATGGGATAGTGTTGATAATGCCTTCCCTTTTGTTGCTTATGATAACACTAACGATACATTGCATCTGTATTACACAGGTGGGCAGGGATTTAATGCGGCTTACGGGATAGGACATATCGCTTTTAAGAGTAATGCTACTTACCCATTAACAAGGCCGTCAACACCGATGGTATCAAACGCACAGTTAAAGGCTTTATCTGGGCTTGATTCTGTTTCTTTTGTGAACGTTTCATCCATGATTAAGCAGGACGGTAAGCATTATTTCTTTGGGTCAATATGCAAAACAGATACCTGTTATCTGTATGAAGCAAGAGGGTCAGACTGGAATAATATAGATTCTCTTTGGATTATTCAAAGGCCGGATGCTGGCAATGGATATGACGGTATAATTAACCCATCCGTATATAAAAGGGGGAATACTTGGTATGCCACATTTACAGACAGCAGACTTGACGGGCCAAGAGTTGATACATCTAAATCATGGATAGCATCAATGTATTCAACAGACAATAGAAACTGGACAAGACTTCCCGGATATTTTATAAAGCCCAAAGGCGATACTTCATGGAACGGGAAACAGGTGTATGATTTACAGTGGTTGAAACATAACGGTGGTAATTACGATAGTCTTTACACACTTCCTAAAGATACACTTTGGGCTGGTGGGCTAAAAGATCAGACTGATAACTATTTCTATGGTTTTGTTTCAGGTTCATATTTTGGGTGCTGTCTTGACCAGTCGGGAATTGTATATGTGTTGCCGCAGGAAAATAATAAAATGAATTTTGGTATAACTAAAAGTAATTACCGGAATGACATATCTTTTTTTCAGCGTAACAACACTATAATGCTTAACATCCCGGATGCCTCAACTAATACACGGGGTATGTTGACTTCGACAGACTTTAGAACATTCAAGAATAAAGCAGATTCATCAGGCCAATGGTCATACATACACAACAGAACGGCATCTGCACAGGACGCTAATTTCTATATCTCGGGGTATGGAAGGGTGAAGAAGTTATCCGCCGGTGGTATCTTCCCGGATGCTGGTGCATATACGATAATCGCAGATGGATATGAAAATAGCGGGAATGTTATGAGCCTTCAAAATGCCTCAAACTATGGTATTAAAAAGGTAACAACAGTTTCGAGCGAAGTAACAGAAACATGGACAGGAGCAAGTGAGGGATATTTACAAGCATTTACAGGATCAAACGCACACAATGAGAGGTTTTATAAAAAGAACTTTTCAGGCGTATTTTATCCGTTCACTTCTTTCTTAACCTTATACGGGAAACAAACTGACCCTTATGTGATTGGTATGAAAGATAACCATCCGGTCGGTCAGGGGGTTAGCCG